>Ga0207684_10004266_pt1 | contig 13554 bp, 20 predicted proteins | sample KBSK5501metaG_FD_184342 | JGI IMG/M metagenome (GOLD analysis project Ga0207684, IMG submission 184342) | Corn, switchgrass and miscanthus rhizosphere microbial communities from Kellogg Biological Station, Michigan, USA - KBS K5-50-1 metaG... | ecosystem: Host-associated > Plants > Roots >...
TAGCGCCCCGACGGCGTCGACGCCAACGCCGCATTTGCCCCAGGATGCGCGATCGACCCGGGGGCCGCTATCTGGGTACCCCCCGAAAATCGGGTTTGAGTCGGCCCGGACGAGCAGTTAACTTAAGCTCCCCACCTGAGCAGAACTTTGGGGTGCACTCCAGCGCCGTGCAGCGCCTCGCCAATCACATCTACCGCCTTGACGAGAATCGTCGCCGGGGTTTCATTGCCAGTGACGGCTATCGCGTAATGCTGCGCCTCCTGGGAGCGCTGTGGACTGGCGCGGGGTTGCTTCTGGTCGCCGTCCTGACTATCCCCGGGTTTGCGGTCCTTCAGCGATGATTGGTGACGGGCGATCAGAATGCCGCCGGTGAGGCCGTCTAACAGGCCGTTGGAGCGGGCCGGCATGATGGCGCGGCGTCCCAGCCAACGCGCCAGCGCCGGCCGCTCAACGCCACGTCGTTAGCCATCAGGAGCCGAGAGTGACACTCTCCATGCACCAGGGACTTCGGTGCGCATGTATCGCTGCTTTTGCAACTATTGCCGTCTCTGACTATGCCGGAGCACAACCCATGACGTTCGAGCAGACTATTCGCAACCACAGCAACGAGCCTCTGGCAAAATCAATCGGGCCCGTAGCAAAGTCTCTCGCGATCCAGACAGTGCTTGTACCTACCGAAGGCGTCGTAGGCTCCGGAGCAGATCGTCTCAAGCTCAAGACTGCTGTGGACAGTCAAGGGAGCCTTTGGGCCTATGCCTACACCAGCAAATCCGAGCTTACGAAGGCCTTCCCAAAGGGAAGCCAGTATGCGGAAATGACATTCCCTAGTTTCTTCAAAATCATCGAGCCGAATCCACAGTTTGGTGGAATCTATCTGAACTCAGCCTCCGACACACGGTATCCGCTTCCGAGACAAGTGTTCAATTCGAGCAAATCTCAAATGCCGCACGCAGACTGATGGCTAACCCTTCGCTGCAGCCGACCTACTACGGCTGGCTTCGCCAGCCTTCGCAGGCGGCTGAGCTCAAACGTTAGGCATACAGAGAATTGAAGGTCTATTTCCTTGGCGATGCTGTCGGCGAGGTGCTGTGGTGGGTGTTTGGGTATCTCTGCTACGCCGTGGGACGCCGAGCTCTCCAGTGCGTGACGCTGGGTCGGGTTCGGCCGGAAGAGGAAGCGCGTGACGGCACACTCGCGTTTCCCTGGTACGGTGTGGCACGCGGCCGCGACGGAAAACGTGTTCTGTCGAGCGGGTTCACAATCCTTATGGGGCTGGCGACGTTGGTTGTTCTCATTGGCGTTTTCGTGTTCGCACTCAACGTGTTGAGAGGATGATGCCTAACATCACGTTGCAGCGGACCGCCTTCGGCGGCGGCTGAACGCGAGCGTTAGGCAGATAAGAGGTTGATCGTGCGCTTGATGCGGATGGCGTTCGTCGCCGTGATAGCCTTAATCGGCACATATACGCTCGTTGTCGGCGTGCGGGACGGGCTGCTCCGACAGAGGATCAGCAGTCGCCTGCATCTCGATGGTCGCGAGCTGCGGGGTACATCTGCTCTAATCCACGGCGCGGCCACCACTATCGTGGGAATCGCTTATTGCCGCGCTTGCCGTCTGGTTAGGCCTCGCGATTCTCTGGCCAGCGACATCATGACGAACTGCCTAACATGCGCATGGAGCTGCCGGCCTCGGCGATATTGGGTGGAGACTCGGCTCTGCCCTTGCGCCGCCTCGGCTGCAGCTCATACGCAGCGTTAGGGCTCAATCGTGAACGTTCGTCGGTCACTTGTGGTCTTTGCCGGATTGCTAGCATTGTTGATGCCCGGGGTAGCGGTGGCGAACTTTATCTGGCCACCCGCCCTATACTACTACTCTTTCACGAAATGGTGGGTAGTCGTGGCTGGTTTGGGTGTTGAAGCGGCCGTCTACGTCTTCGGTCTTAAGGCTTCGCTCCGTCGCGCGATCGCTGTGTCACTCGTCACAAACGCGGCCTCTACCGCGTTGGGATTTCTTGTCACTTGGCCTGTGGTGTTCTACGGACCCGGCATCGAACTTGCCGTGAATAGCCTGGGCGGTCTGTCGGTGCTCGGAATCGCTGTGCTGATCGTTGCGTTGAATATCGTCGTGGAGTAATGCTGCACATGCGCCGACAGCCCGGACATCGATGAAGAAATTCCACGCCTTGTTCACAAACGTGGACAGACCGCCGTTCGGCCACCGTCTCGCTCCTCGACCCACTCTCATCGCAGGAAGATTCAATCGCTCCCACGGGGCCGCGCGGTCATCACCCGAGGGGAAGAGTTACGAGCCTGTCTGGCGGACGGCAGAGATCAAGCTGATGAAGAATGTCCTCCGCGCGGGACTGGACAACCTCCGGTCACGGCTCTGATGTCTTCCTCCTCGTCCCGGCCGGCTAACATGCCGATCAACCCGACGGGCCGCTACGCGCCCCGCAGGTTATCGGCCAAACGTTAGCCCGCAAGAACATGCGCATTTTCTTTAGCCCTGACGGTAGCGATCCGATGCTCCTGGATACACAGGCGGCGCTGAAGGCCATTCATCAAGAGTTGCGAGCGTTCTTGGCGTCTTCAGCGAAGACTGCGGACTTCCCGGCAGCTACAGATGGGAGCCCTGAGCCGTATTCTGAATTTCTTTGCGGTCTTCGTCTCATCAAGGGCGCCGGTGAAGCTCGGCTCACGCTCGGGTCGGACCGCTGGCTCGTTCTCGAAGGCTCGGTCGTGGAATTGGGGGAGTGCGCGAGTAAGTTTCTGGTCGAGGAGGAAGACGGTCATACGCATCTGTACACGACGCCAGTGTCTCTTATCATCGAGGCCGACAGCACATGGGGCTCGGAGCTTGCGAGCTAACAAATTGCTGCAGGCGACGTGCGAGACGCACGCGCCTGAGCAATGTCGTTAGCCAACACGAAGATGCTGGGAGCTGCATTCAAGGGCCTCTTCTCAATCTTGGCTCTCGCTATCGGAGGAGGCATCATCGTATGGGTCCTCTATAACGAGATTGTGGAGCGGCTGCCGCAGTACCAACGGCCACCACTGGTTGGTACGTTTGGCATAGCGCCTTCAATGATTCTTATCGGCCTGCATTGGGGGCGACAGGCGCTCTCGTACTTCCGGCGTCGTGATGTCTAACTTCACGCTGGAGCGGACCGCTGGCTCGCGTTCGCTCGCCGCGGCCGCTCAGCGTGAGCGTTAGGCGGTGAAGGGCGCGGTATGGATGTGACCGCACTGCCGTTCAATCGCTTCCTCGGGCTGGAGAGAGGGGCCTCCGACAGCGGACTCCTGGTGTCCCTACCACCATCGCCTCAGTACACGAATCACTTGGGTACCGTCCATGCCAGTGCCCTGCTAGCAGTCGCCGAGGCGGGCAGCGCCGAGTTCCTGCTGCGACACTTCGGCGACGTCGCCGGATATGTCCCGGTCGTCCGTCGGCTGGAGGCCAAGTTTCGCAAATCGGCGCGAGGCCGCGTCTCGGCGCGGGCATCAGTCGAGGGGGACGCGTTGAACCGGTTGTCGGGGGAAGTGCAGACCAAGGGGCGGGCGCTAATCGGGGTGAGCGTCGAGGTCGTGGATGAGGGCGGGATGGTGGTCCTATCGGGAGTGGTGGAATGGTTCATCGCCCGAGCAACCGCCTAACTTCGGCATGCAACCGCCTAACTTCGGCATGCAACCGACGGCCTGCGGCCGCGGCTGATACCAAGCGTTCGGCGACACGGATGTCGTGAAGCCACGGAGGTGGGAACGTGCCCGAGACGTCGCTCCCCGTCGAGCACTTGTTCACCTTCACCGGAACTGTTGGCCGAGGTGTCACGGTCAAGGCTGGACCCATGGGAACCCGGGTAGTCGTTCCGGTGTTGAATGCAACCTTCGAAGGGCAGAAGCTCCGGGGCAAAGTCGCCGACGCGCCGGCCGGGGACTGGGTCTACGCTCGTGCAGATGGCAGCATCAAGCTCGACGTGCGGGTGACACTCCTCACCGATGATGGCGCAGTCATCCTCATGACGTACTCGGGCATCGGTGTCCCAACCGAGGGAGCCATGGCTCTACGAACCGCGCCGCAGTTCGAAACGGGCGACGAGCGCTATAGCTGGCTCAACAACATTCAGGCGGTTGGGATCGGCACCTTCGGTCGTGGCACCGTAACCCATGACGTCTATGCCCTACGGTAGCGGTGTGGCCGCCTGACTGGCGTGGCTGCAGCCGGCGTTCGGCATTACCCTTCGTTGAGGGGAGAGATAGGATGACGGCGCCCCCGAAAACCTGGGCTACTGAACGACTCGACGAGATTGTCAATGGCCCGGTGACTATCCTGCCACCCGTTATTCAGGCACTTCGCCTTGGCGGTCTGGACGAATGGGGCGCCGGATGGATTAAAAAGCGCTGGCAGCCGCATTCGGACCTGCTGAACGTCGATGGCTCGCTCTTCGGCGGCTATATCGCTGCGCTCGCAGATCAAGCGCTAGCTTTTGCGGCGATGACGGTCGTCCCGGCGGATTGCGTTTTCCGTACGATCAGCCTCAACGTCAATTTCATCAGGGTTGGTCGTGCGCATCCGCTTGACATCGAGGCGGTCGTGGTGGCTCAGACTCAGCGGCTGCTCACGGTACGGGCAACGCTCAGACGAGAGGATGGCGAACTGATCGCCGAAGCGTCCGCTCAGCAAACACTCCAGTCGCATGATGAGATCCGCACACGGCACATGCAGGCTCCGCCGAACAACGCGGTGGAGCCGACGGCCTGACGGCCGCGGCTCACCGCGAGCGTTAGGCGGACGAGAGCGTACGGAATGACAAGCTTTCGCCGTGACGACCAGGATCCTCAGCGAGAGACTATGCGCTCCTCCAGAACGGAGCCGTAACACTCTACTGGCGGCCAGCCTATCTCGACGAAGATGTCGCCTGGCTCACGGCCCACGGCTATAATGTTCACCGTTTCAACGCGGCTAATTGGAGGTCTGAAGCCGACATGCATTCTGACCTCGCCCGCGACCTTGCCTTCCCCGACTACTACGGACGCAACCTCGATGCACTTAACGACTCACTCTCCGATCTCGATCTGTCCGCGGAGGGAGGCATGGCTATCGTTCTGGTCCGCTTCGATTCGTTTGCGAAGCGGTGCCACGATATCGCGCAGAAGGTCCTCGACATCGCGGAGCATGTCTCCCGACGTTATCTCCTGCGTGGTCGTCGCTTTCTGATGCTCGTTCAGTCAGACGACCCGCGGATCGAGTTCGAGCCGCTCGGGGCCGTGCCAGCAAACTGGAACCATCGTGAGTGGCTCAATGCCAGTCGCGAGCCGAAGAAGGCCACCTAACCCCGCAGTGCAGCGGACCGGGGGCTCGCGATGCTCGCCTCCCGGCCGGCGACCGCGAGCGTTAGGCGGCGGCATCATGCGTAACTCCGTGATCGTCTTTCTAGCCTCGGCCATCGGTGGCTTGATATCGGCCTGGCTGACTGCTTGGGTCGATGGACGGTACCGGGCGCCAGGCATCTCATTTCCGAGTGACCCGGTCGAGAGCTTTCCGGCGGCGTCGACGTTGAGGGCCGGCTCAGTGGCGCTGGTATGTGCCTGGATCTCGGTTCTGGCCGTTGTCGCCTGGGTAGTACTTTCCTCGATCCTCCGCGTGAGGCTGTCGATACTCTTCGCCGTGCCTGTCGGTCTGATCGCGGCGTACCTTGCGCTCTTCATATGGGTCGCGCTCCGCGTTCGCTGCCCGAAGTGCCAGCGTCGCGTGCTCGATCATTTCTCACGGCCTCCTTACCCGCAGACCTTCTTTGGTCTCGCCGGGAGTGGTGCAACGGTTCTCAGAGTCGTGGTGCAAGGTGTCTTTCACTGCATTCACTGTGGGCAGCGATTCACCACAGGACGCCGCGTCGCCGCACGCCTAACAAGCCGCTTGAGCGGCCCGGCATGAATGCGTCGCGGCCTACCGACGCCGGTTGCGCCGGCCGCTCAGCGCCGAGCCGTTAGACGGACAAGGGCGAAGTTTGCATGCTCGATGACATGGGGTTTGCAGAGATTGGCACAGTGCTTACTGCGGGCCAGTGCGCCGAGGTGGCCGTAGCAGTCGATGCCACCGACGGCGGCCACGTTGGTTCACGGAACCTGCTTGCCCTGGCGCGCTGCCAGGAGTTAGCGGCAGCACTCAAAGTACACGCCGAGGTCGGACCATTGCTTCCGCGGGGAGCGGTGGCTGTCCAATGCACGTTGTTCGACAAGTCCGCAGACAAGAACTGGCTTGTCGCCCTGCACCAAGATCTCAGCATTCCGGTCCGGGAGCGTGTCCTGGATCCCGGGTGCACGGGTTGGTCCGAGAAGGAAGGCGTGACGTATGTCCAACCGCCCGTGCCAGTGCTGGAGTCGCTGGTCGCCGTGCGTGCGCACCTTGACGACTGTGGCCCCGAGAGCGGGCCACTGCGAGTCGTACCCAGGTCGCACCGGCACGGACGACTATCGGCAGACGCGGCTAAGGCGCTGCGCGAGCATCATGGCGAGGTCGAGTGCAGCGCTTCTCGCGGAGGAGCGATAGTCATGCGGCCTCTATTGCTTCATTCATCGTCCAAAGCGCGGAGCCGGTCACGACGTCGCGTTTTGCATTTCGTGTTCGGTCCACCGGATCTACCATGCGGACTCAGGTGGCATTGTGCCGTCTAACAAGCCGTTAGAGCGGACCGGCTTCTCCGGCCGCTCAACGCCAGGTCGTTGGGCGGACCAACGACATCCCAAACCGTGGCCGGGAGGGGTGTGGCCTGTAGTGCTCGGCGTTGGCTGGTTCATCGGTAATGGTCACGAAACATAGGTTCAGCGAACGCCGATTCTGGAAGCGAGCAACCAGAACCAAGTAAGGAGGACCGGAACATGGCTTCGACGAAGGACGTTCTTGACCACCACTTGAAGTGTTTCGCTGACGGCGACCTCAAGGGCATTCTCCATGACTATGCGCCCGGTGCCGTCCTGTTCACGCCCGACGGACCACTCCGGCACACGGCTGGCGGACGTGGAAGGCGGCGTTGTCCGCAACGGAGTGGCGCTTGGAATCTCCCTTCTTGGGGACGACCTGGATCCCCGGATTCGCCATTCGAGCCGACTGCGGACGATGCCGCCAGCCGCCAACGAAGGGCTGCGGGTGCGGAATCTATGCGCTCGCTGCTGGACCCTTCGCCCAGACGCTGAGCGTGCCCGTTCGACGCAGAAGGGAGGCGATGAATCGGGGCAGAGGCGTTACGTTAACCGATCTCGACTAACCGGAGAACGCGTGCGGATTCTCCACATGCTTCGGGACAACGACCGGCTCGAGCCGTCAACATCGGATTACTTCATCTCATCGAACACAGAAAAGGCGCAGAGCCACTTCGGCGTATGTCTACCAGTTCGCTCTCATCTGTAACGACTTCCGGGACCGGAACTGCTGGCCACGTCAAGGTGACAGGGTTGGTTCGCAGCCCCGGTCCCTACCCGAGCTAGACTCGAGGCACCAGGCTATGCATTAGTCGATGTTGATGTTCCCGCTCGCTAGCGGGCCGAACGTTGTGAGATCTATGGTTGCGGAATTCCCCTGGATGACTATCCCTTCAGTCGGACCACCACCGGACGTGCTGTCTACTGCTGTGAAGCTACATGTACCGGACACCGTCGTTCCGTCGGGTGCCGTCAACAGGCAGGCGCCCGATCCACTGAGGCGGTGGAGGTCCGTGTTTATCGTAGCGAGACCCTGATATGCGAGACTGATGTTGGTCTCCTTGTCAACTGCGGTGAGAGTGCCGATGCTTGGGACCATACCTGTGCCGGTTCCGCGAAAGCTAAAACTGAAGCCCAGACCTTTACCGCCTGAGCTTAAGATCGGTGGAACACAGGTAGAGCAAACGGCGAAAAAGGTTCTTTCCGTTCCAGACCCATGCGCCGAAGCCGTCTGGGCATTCGCCCGCTCGGCGACGAACGCGGACAGTGTCAGGACGAACGCGATAACCAGTCCCCGTTTCATGCTTGTCGCTCCCTTTTGGCTCTACCGGGTGATGTCTCGCCCGATGCATGAGTCGCCGCCACCGTCATGCTTTTAGGCGGCAGTCATTCGTGCATTGCCCGCGAGCCCTATTTCGCACCGGAAAGTAGCTATGCCCGTTTCTCCTGGGGGTTACTGCCATAGAGCCGGAGTGGCAACAAGGCGGTGCCCGCGTGGAGAGTAAAGTGATCGTGCCGGCGACGATGACGTAACAGATTCGCTGCCATTGGCGACCGTTCATCTCGGCCGCCTCATGAACGCGGAGAGGAACGCGAGCCCCACGGTCGGGATCGTGTGATCCGTGTTGGTGGTGAAGTCGAAGTAGTGGATCTCTTGGACACTTTCGGTGTCGTTCGTATACGAGGCAAGATTGCAGTCGACATGCGGGTCGAACTGACCCCCGGGTCCCGCGTTCACCGCCGTCGTCGTCCCGTTTAGCTGTTGCTGCGCCCTCGCGGTGCTCGGCAAGGCGCTGATGCTGGCGACCGCCACCGTCACAAGAACCGCGACCGTACTCCGGGAGCAACCAGCCACGACTCCAGCAACTTTGGCAATGTGGTTCATGGCAATCTCCCGTCTTTATTCGTCGGCGCCCTGGGCACAGCTGACCCTTTGCCGCCGGCGATGTTGCATGGGTTTCCACATCGCAATCCGACGGCGGACTAGGGCAAAGGAAGTGCCAGAGCACTGAGTCTTCAATTCCGGTGACTTACGTCGCGCAGCGTCGACGGTTGAGCGCTGAATCGACGGTGATTGAGCGCTCATTGAGCAGACGCACATCGTCGCGTATCATGCGGGCCTCATGCTGCTGGCAGGGCTCGTCGGCAACAGCCCCGCGATGCGGCACGTCCGCGAGCAACTCGCGCGGCTGCTGGATCAGCCACTCGGCGCGAGACTCCCGCCGCTGCTGCTCGAAGGTGAAACGGGCACGGGCAAGGGCCTGCTCGTTCGCGAGCTGCAACAGCAGGGCCCGCGCCGTGAGGGCCCCTTCGTCGACGTCAACTGCGCCGCTATTCCCGAAACGCTCCTGGAAGCAGAAATGTTTGGCTTCGAGCGCGGCGCGTTCACGGACGCGCGCCAAGCCAAGGCCGGCCTATTCGAGACGGCCGACGGCGGAACGCTGTTCCTCGACGAGATCGGCTTCCTCCCTGACGGTCTGCAGGCCAAGCTGCTCAAGGTCATCGACGAGCGAACAGTCCGTCGGCTCGGCGCCACGCGCAGCCGAGTGATCGACGTCTGGATCGTCGCGGCCACGAGCGAAGATCTGGGGCTCGCGATGCGGGAAGGCCGTTTCCGGCCCGAGCTTTACCATCGGCTCGCCGTATTCACGGTCCGGCTGCCGCCACTGCGGGACCGCGGTGAAGACATCGGCCTCCTCGGCGAGCATTTTCTCGCCCGTGCCTGCACGGATTATCAGCTCCCGACGAAGACTCTGAGCGATGCCGCACGAGCGGCGCTTCAGCGATATCGCTGGCCTGGAAACGTCCGTGAGCTGAGCAATGTCATTGAGCGTTCGGCGCTGCTGACAAGTACGCCGGTTGTATCGCCGCCGGATCTCGGCTTGCCCGACGTCAACGCGGATGCACCGACGCCAAACCCATTAACCAGCCAAGGTGTCGATGAACGCTCGCGGCCCACCGAGCGTGAGCGGTTGCTGCAGGCATTGCACGATGCGAACTGGAATCTTTCCGCGGCGGCCGCACGACTCAAGATTCCGCGTAACACGCTGAGGTATCGGATGGAGCAACATGGACTTCGGCCGCCGCCTCCATCTCGGCAGCGCGCGGCCCGGTCCCACGTCGTGGCATCGCACCGCATGTCGTCGGGCGCGCAGCCGGCAACCGCTGTTCAATCGCCGCTGGCTCGTGAACGGTTGTCTTCGTCTGCGATTCGATGGCAGCGCCGCCGAATCACATTCGTGCGCGTGGACATCGCTATGGAATCTGAGGACCCCTTCGAGGCGGATACGAGCCGTGGTGCGCAGACTGTCGCGGAGAAGTTGCAGAGCTTCGGAGGATACATTGAGGACGCAGGGCTGAGCCATGTCGTCGCGAGCTTTGGGCTAACGCCGATGGAGGATGCTCCGCGGCGCGCCGCGCTGGCGGCCATCGCCATCAGAAAGGCCGCCGAGCGTATTCGGCGTACCACGATGCGGCGAGGCGCCGTGAAGATCGCCATCGACGTGGCGGATTGCCTCATCGGTCAGATCGGTGACCGTGCCGTCATCGATGCAGATAGTAAGTATGACGCGTCGTTACGTCTGCGGTCGCTCGTCGACGCCGCCGAAGGCGGTGCTGTAATAGTGAGCGAGAGCGCGTCGTCCTACCTTGAACGATGCTTTGATCTGGCGACGCTGCGGGTCCATCCGCGCGGCCTGGCAGCCTCCTACCTCCTGTGCGGACCAGAGCACCCGGGGTTGACCGTCGAACGCCAGCGCGTGACCTTTCGCGGTCGTCAGGAAGAGTTGTCGCTCCTGGAGAGCCGACTCCGCTCGGCATTGCGTGGCGATGGGCACGTTATCGCGCTCGGCGGCGAGGCCGGCATTGGCAAATCGCGCGTCGTCTTCGAGTTTCGACAGCGCTTCGGGGCTCAGCCGATCAGGTACCTCGAAGGCCGATGTTCCTCGCATTCGACCGGCGTGCCGTACGCGCCCGTCCTCGACATTCTGCGGCAACTCTGCAGCATCGGCGAGATGGACGAGGCGGACGTGATGGAGATGAAAGTACGTGAGGCCGTTGAACGCGTTCGTGTGAACGACCATGCAATCGTTCTGTATCTGCTGTACCTCCTCGGCGTCGATCAGCCGGAGGTACGCGAGCTCACACCGGAGGCGTTCAAAGCCCGCGCACTGAACGCTCTCCGGCAAACGATCACGGCGACCGCCCATCGCGAACCGTGCGTCATTGTGTTCGAGGACCTTCACTGGATCGACACGGCGTCCGAGGAGCTCGTGAAGTCGCTGATCGATGCCGCTCCGGGCGGCCATATCCTGCTCGTCTTGACGTATCGTCCGGACTACCAGCCGGCATGGCTGGCGCGACCATATGTGACGCAAATGGCGCTCGCGCCACTGTCTCCTGACGACAGCCGGGCACTGCTTACCGGCATGTCACTTTCGTCCGATACGGTCGACCTCATCATCGAAAAGGCCGAGGGCAACCCATTCTTCTTGGAGGAGTTAGGGCGAGTAGTCGCAGAGGATGGCGGCACCGACAAGAGTATGAAGTTGCCCGACACGATCTATGACGTGCTCATGGCGCGCATGGACCGGCTGGGTGGAAATATTAGACGGCTACTTCAAGTGGGCGCCGTCATCGGGCGGATCATCCCATTTGCCGTTCTTGAACGCATCCTCGATGAGGCGGCGTCGAGCGTCCGTCAGCACCTGCGGTACCTCGAAGCGGCCGATTTCCTCCACGAAACACGCGCGGCACCGGAACTGGAACACACGTTCAAGCACGCGCTGACCCAGGAAGTCGCCTATCGAAGCCTGTCCACCGACGAGCGCCGCCTGCTTCATGGCAAAGTGGCGCAGGTCTTGGTCCGGCTCTGGCCCGACGTCAAAGATCGCCGGCCCGAAAACGTTGCGCGCCATCTGACGGCGGCCGAGATGCTCGACGAGGCAGTCACATTATGGCTCCGCGCCGGTCGGCATGCGATCCGGCGCTCCGCGAACGTCGAAGCCGTCAGCCATTTGACGACCGCGCTCGATCTGCTGGGCCGACTGCCCGAAAACCGTCAGCGTGCCCAGCGAGAACTGGACTTACAGGTTACTCTTGGACCCGCGCTCGTAATGACGAAAGGGTACGCCGCCGTGGAGGTCGAATGCGTCTACCAGCGTGCCCGCGCGCTCTGTCAGCAACTCGGTGATGCGCCTCAGCTGTTCCGGGCTTCGCGCGGCATCTGGCTGTTTGACCTTGTGCGCGGCGCCTTGCGCTCCGCGCAGGACACAGGTGAGCAACTTGTCGCAATGGCGATGAGATCGGGCCAGCCGTTGGTACTCGCCCATGCGCACGTATGCGTTGGAGCCCCCATGTTCTACCGCGGGTTGTTTACCGAAGCGCGCTGGCACCTCGAGGAAAGCATTCGACACTGTGAGCAGGTGCTTGATGGGAGCGACCGGCACGACGGCCCCGATCCGATGGTCGTGAGTCTGATGTTCCTCGGGTGGACTGTCGGTGTGCAGGGCGAGATGAATCACGCGCTTGGCTGCCTCGCGACGGCGATACGGCGTGCTGAAAAGCTCGGCCACGTGTTCAGTCTCGCGGCAGCTCTTAACTTTGCGGGATTCCTACATCAGATCAGTGGCGATTTTCGCGCAAGCGCCGAATACGCGGAGCGGTTAATCCCGATCGCACGCGAGCATCACTTCTCACACCTCCTCGGCTCCGGTGTGTGGCAGCGCGGGCGGGCGCTGGCCGCTGCCGGACAGACCGACGAAGGAGTGAGGCTCATGAGAGACGGGTGGACGATGCTAATGGCGAGTGGAGGGCTCGCCATGACGTACTACCTCGGCCACGCTGCGGAGACGTACCGCTTGGCCCGCGATAACGAGCAGGCCACCATCACACTCGCTGATGCCTTCGCCGCGGCGGAGCGGAACGACGAGAAATTCTACTTGCCCGAGCTTTATCGTATCCGCGGCGAGCTGCTCGCATCCGATCCCTCGAGCCGCACGGAGGCCATCCAGTGCTTGCAGCGTGCAGTATCAATCGGGGCCCGGCACGGTTCGTTACTCCTTGAGCGGCGCGCCGCCGACTCCCTTGCCCGCTATTCAGCCGTTTAGATCCGGCCTGCCTGTTGACGGGAATCTACCGAGACACGCATGTCGGCACCGACAGCGGTGGACCACGCGCTCAAATGCAGCGCAGGGAACATGTCGCACTGTCAATCCCGTTGCGCGGCCTCTATTTCAGGAATCATGATGGGAACGGTGCCTGGTTCGCATGCACGACGTGACGAGTCGCCGCGAGACGAGCTTGTGCAACGGCGCAGCGCGTCGGCCGGCTATGCGGCACGGCGCCGCGCGATTCCGCTCAGCTGAACAGCTAGTCTAAAGCGGGCGTCCCGTTGGGGATCCCGTTGACGCGACGCTCACTGGTCGCGGGTTGCCACGTCCCGAATCGCGAAAGTGAGGCCTTGGCCCACTACAGTATCAATCCGTGCTCGTCCTCGTTGTCTTCGTCTTCGCCGAGCTCGTCAACCTCGTCATCGTCCTCGTCACCCTGATCGAACTCCTCGGCGAGGAGGTCGTCGACGAGGTCCTCGACCTCCTCGTTCGATTCCTGGCCGCATAGTTCGTCCTCGAGCTCCTGCCGCACCCACGCGCGGATGTCTTGCCGCTCCCCCGACCCCAGGTCGGGTTCTGCGTGCAGTTCTCGGTCCGCAATAGACATCCCATGCTCGACGAGGCGCTGCTTGACCGTTTGCTGACCATCGACATCCACATCGACCTCCGGAACGCACTCGACCCGCTCGGCGATTGGGCGCGCACGGGGGGCCACCTCCACGAGGCGGAGGTGCTCGCCCGGACGCTCG
>Ga0207684_10004267_pt1 | contig 13553 bp, 7 predicted proteins | sample KBSK5501metaG_FD_184342 | JGI IMG/M metagenome (GOLD analysis project Ga0207684, IMG submission 184342) | Corn, switchgrass and miscanthus rhizosphere microbial communities from Kellogg Biological Station, Michigan, USA - KBS K5-50-1 metaG... | ecosystem: Host-associated > Plants > Roots >...
TTTAATATCATCACGGGACGAGACGCAAACGGAGATGCCTTGTTTGCGGAACGTCCGGCACTGGTTACAGAACCTTCCAAACCAAGAGTGGTTGCGACACCCTTTGGTGCGCTCGATCCGGACTCTGACGTCGGACAGCAAATCATCCCTCGTAATTTTGGTGAAGGACCAGGCTTTATTGCAGTGAATATTAGGATCAGCAAGATCTTTGGGTTCGGCAGCATACCCGAGAAGAGTGGGGCTCAGTCATCCGCAACTCAGAAACAGAAGAAGCCCACCGGCGGGGAAGGCCAACGCACACTAAACATTTACGGAAACGCCCCCCTCAAGCAACGTTACCAGTTAACGTTCTCGGTCCAGGTGAGAAATCTTTTGAATCGCAGCAACTTCGGATTGCCGATTGGCAACCTTGGCTCGCTCTTTTTTGGCCGTCCCAACTCTCTTGCTCCGTCTTCCGGTTTTGGTATCAGCGGAGATCCGGTAGTGGCCAATCGACGAATAGAGACGCAGATACGTTTTACTTTTTGAGATTCGATTGAGCTGGCTAACCTCCGACGATTATTCTCGTGTGCTTCATCACTTCATCAAGATCCGGCGATGACCATTAATGTCCGTTACTGACGCGAGACTGTTGTCAGTTGCCAAAATGCAAGCAGGTAGGCGTCCGACAAAAACGTAACGCGGCCTTACATGCCATTCTGCGGCGGCGCCTCTGGAGCGCCCCACATCAGCCCGCGACCATTGACAAATTACAAAGATCGGCTCAGATTTTCCTCAAAACCGCGGAAGGGATGGAGAGGTTATGGCAAAGGGAAAAGGCGCACCTGATGCACCAGGTATGAGAGGCAATCGTTCTCGCACTGAGAGGGGTCCACTACGCAATAAACGCGACGACACTGAAATAGGCAAAATCGAGGAAACATATAAAATTGACACCGGGTTTCGAAGTGATGCTCATCTCGGAACCGTGCAAGACTATTTCGGCGTCGATAATATAAAGGACTTGGTAAGTACGGTTCGGAAAGAAGGCGGCAAGTGAACATTATCGTTTTGGACAAATAAAATCCGCAACTTGCTTTTAGAGTCTGCAACTTTATTTCAAACATGAATTCGACGGGAGATGAAGAAAACAAGCGGGAAACATCTTAAGATTTGAGTGGCTCATTACAAGCCAGCCGGCTACGTAGTTTAAGGTCGGCTTACCAACCTTTATGCGAAGCCACTGATGTCCGAACACGCACATCAAAAATAGCGGCGGTTTTCATGAAGTGACCTTCGGATTGCCGTTCCCTTCGCGATTACTCAATAAGCGGAAATAGTTTTTAAGCAACTAGGTTTTCGTACAGTTGGGCCATTTCGAACTGTGTAAATCCATTTCCACCGACAGGTTAAGTGTTTTTGTGCAATGACCGACTGCAAGACTTAGGATCTAGGAGCTAACTTCACAGCCTCGATCAGCCTCGAAGAATCGAGCCGCTCACAAACGTGCCAACACATGTACCGATCATTCTGCTGCCGACGCAGTGCGCCTTTGGACCGCACGACAGCAAGCGATGCTACTGATACTCGAAAGAGTCGCTGTCAGTCGTGTCCCGTTTGGCAATCGCTACCCACAATTCGGGATACACATTGTGCCTGGCCGGCTCGCTTGTCTCGTAAGTTTGACAGCTTTACGCCCGCATTGTGGGTTATTTCATCACGCTGTTACTGGCGTCACGCTGAGATCTCAGAGCCCATTCGACGAGGCTCCGATCTCTTTTTTCGGTTCAAGAGCGGACTGTCTTCACTCGCATTTCCTTTAGCGTTATCCATGTACGAGGCATTGAAGCACCGATCCTTACACTTCGACTGCGTTGTGCCGATTCCTCTCTCTCCTGACAAACAAGAACTGGGTTTACATCAATCGAACACGAATACTTGCTCAAGAACTGGCCGCTCTCTTGGGAATACACTTTGCGGACTCACTCTCTTTGAAAGGTCCGATCTCGAAGCGCTCCTTCATATCCGCAGGCTGGACCGACGCTCAATTCGAGTCCCGCTATTATCAACTTCTGCACGTTGATCCAGCCATCACAAGATATGCGCGACTGCTGCTGTTGGACGATGTATGCACTGTCGTCACATATGAACAGCTAATACTCGGTCCCAAACCCCCAACGCTCTTTGCTTACTAACCTCGATGGCCTTCAACGCAGCCTGTCAACTGTTAACCGCTATTGACGACGGCACTGAGGCTGCGGCTCGCGTTTTAGATCCTGATTATGCCGTCCAACAAAAGTTTGACGGCAAACGAATTCTCCTTCATATCGAAAGAGATTCAGTAACAGCCCACAACCGCGATGGCCTCGTGTGCGGCATTTCCAAAGAAATACTAACTGAGGCCAAACGCTTCTCGGCCTTGGCTCCATTGATGTTCGACGCGGAGTGGATACGCGAAATCAAATCTCTCTATATTTTCGACTTGCTTGAACTCGAAGGCACAAACCTTCGTCCTCAGAAGTTTATAGACCGAATCGAACACCTGACACGAACATTCAAAGGCGGGGCTACGTCCGTCATCCATCAGGCGCGAACTGAAGTCGAAGAAGACGGTAAGGTTGAACTCGTTAGCCAGATTTGGGAGTTGAATCTAGAAGGCATCACTCTTAAGCGACTGGATGCACCCTACGTCCTAACGCGCGCTAAGAACCAGTACAAACATAAACGCACTCACGATGCCTCGTTCCTGGTAATCAGGAGAAATGAAAAAGCCTCAGTTGACCTGGCGTTGTACGACGATAACGAGAGACTAATTGAAGTCGGCAGCGTAAAGATTCGCAATCGCACCTTCAACCATATCAAGGAAGGAATGATCGTAGACGTGAGATATATGTACGCTTACCCCAGTCACCAAATCTATCAACCTCGTATGCTTAAAATCAGAGGAGGAGGAGGAGACGATGATCTACAACCTAAGAGTTGCCTACTCTCACAGCTCAGATATAAGGCGGCTAATCCAATCGCAGTCTAACTGATAATAAGGAGCAGCCGCGATGCGTAGTATCTGGAAAGGCACCATAAGTTTCTTCTTACTCTCGATACCAGTCAAACTTTATAATGCAATCGAAACCAGCGAAAACATTTCTTTCAATCAACTGCACCGCGGCGATTGCCTTGGACCAATCGGCTATACAAAGCAATGTAAGAAGTGCGACACGGTCGTCTCCAATGATGACATTATCAAGGGTTATCAACACGATACCGACAAATATGTCACTGTAACTCCAGACGACCTCGCAAGCATTAAGCTCAAATCCAACGACTCAATAGAAGTCATCGGCTTCCTCCCCCCGGATGAAATTCCCTCCACTTATTTAGACGCATCCTATTTTCTTGCGCCAAACGGCTCCGCTGCCAATAAGGCGTATGTCTTACTCCGAGAGGTAATGAAACGCACCGGACTTATCGCAATCGGAAAAGTAATCCTCCGCGATCGTGAAGATCTCCTCACTATTTCCCCCGAGGAAGATGGCCTGATTCTGCAAAAACTTCACTACCGCCATGAAGTTAGAACTGTCGATCTAATACCAGGCATATCACCAACGGAAACGAACAGCAATGAACTCGATCTCGCGGAAACCCTCGTCAACGACATGCGCACCAGCTTCGCCGACATCGACACGGTCGATCGGTATCACAGCGCCTTGAAAGGAATGCTCGAAAAGAAGATTGCTGGAGAACCAATCGAGATCAAACCGGCCCACTCCGCCACCGCACCTGTCGTCAGTATCATGGACGCCCTGCAAAAGAGCCTGAGTGCCAAGAAGGCACAGTCTCAAACGAGTCAGGTCAAAGCATCCAACGCGACCACACTCACTGCCGTACCCGATACCCGCGTCAAAGCGAGCACTCGAAAAAGAAAAACTGCCTGAGACCTTTCCAAGCGCACAGTCCCCGACGACTCCGAGACTCGCCACTGACTAGCTGCTCACATTCACCCAGTAACAGAAAGCGGTCTGCGATGAGCGCTTCATTCAATCTGCAACAGGAAGCTCACACCGCACCATGGCTGATTTCGAATTCACGTCTACTGACGACCTCAACAATCTCGGCAGCGCAGCAGTCCGTTACAAACAGAACATCGAAGCCCTCAGAATCCTCCATACACTCAAAGAACAGCAAAGCACTCCTACAGCTGCCCAGCTACAGGTTCTCTCCCGTTACCTCGGCTGGGGATCGTCAGAACTGATTAATAAAGCGTTTCCACGATCGCACCAAGGACAACCCGCAAAAGAGATCGAAGCCTTACTCACCCAGGATGAAATCACACATCTGCGCAGCTCCAGTCTAACTGCCATTTTTACTCCACTTCCGATCATTGCCGCGATTTACGACATTCTCGACTACCTGGGCCTCGCAAATTTTCCTTCACTTCGCATTCTCGATCCCGCTACTGGCACGGGTCATTTTATCGGCGCCATGCCCCGTCACCTTCGACAGAAGGCAGACTGCGTGGCTGTTGAGATAGACCACGTCTCTGCTGCCATAACGCGACTCCTTTACCCGACTCTTAAACTCCACCAACAGCCCTTCGAAGATGTCGTCCTGCCAAGAGACTTCTTTGACCTAATTATCGGCAACGTACCTTTCGGTGATTATCCAGTCGCCGACAATTCGATAAAGGAGAGATACCTAAAACAACAAATACACGACTACTTCTTTGTAAGGAGTGTTGCCCTCGCAAAGCCGGGAGCTCTTATCGTATTCATTACGAGCACAGGCACACTCGACAAGAAAGATGATCGCGTCCGTCGCTATCTCTCAAAACACGCCGAATTCTTAACCGCGCTTCGTCTTCCTAATGACGCTTTCACACAACACACCAGCACCGAGGTAATTACCGATCTCGTGCTGCTCCGAAAGCGCTACCGCCCTGACGACAACGCACCAGATCGCGAAGCATGGATTCATGCGGAAGACGCTTTATTCCCGCTTCGCCGAGGCGGGACGAGCACAACCACCATCAACCGCACCTTCATCGACGATCCGTCCCGCATATTAGGTACTCCACTGATTGCTCCAAGCATTTACAACGGCAGTGAGCAATTGATCGTCACTCCCAACACGGACAATCTAAGACAAGCGATAGTTGACGCCGTTAGCTCAACTCTTCCACAACACCTACTTCTACCAGCAACAACTTCCCACTCATCTAATCAACCCAAGATCCTCTCAGACGCAAACATCCAACAGGACGCTCAATCAGAGCTTAATTCCGCGACGACCTCTTTCCATGCCAACCAGACACAAGGGTCCCGCGCAGCGGCACTCGTCGACATCTACGCTGCCGCGAAGAAAGTTCTCAATCTGCAACTTCTAAACAACGATGACTCCGATATCCAATCAGCCCAAGCCACGCTCAACGCGCTGTACGACAACTTCACCTCACGTTTTGGCTACATAAATTCCAAACACAACCAAACACTCTTTCGCCGTGACAATCCGTTTGTCAGCTTTCTTAGAGCTCTTGAAGATAAAACCTCGACTGGCGGATTCACTAAAGCAAAACTCTTCCATACGAGGACAATTAACGCTCACCAGCCGGCAACCCAGGCCAACAACCCCAACGAAGCGCTTCTTCACTGCCTTAACGAGCGTGGCTCAGTAGATCTCGACTTCATCTCAGCACTCTCACGCACAACTAAGGCTAACGTCATCGCAAGCTTGAAGGGACTCATATTTCAAACGCCTACCGGAGACTGGGTAACGGCGGACGAATACCTCTCAGGTGACGTCCGGACAAAGCTACTTGAAGCCGAGGCCGCCGCAGCTATCGATCCTACCTTCCAAGTTAACGTCGATGCCCTAACAGAGGTTCAGCCACGTCCCCTTGGAGCCGGTGAGATCATTGCTCGACTCGGAGCAGGCTGGGTTCCTCAGAATATTCTCACCGCTTTCGCAAACACCATCGTCCCTGACTACAAGGAAGACATCACATACAACGCTCCCCTCGCTCGCTGGATAGTGCCGCCCCCGTCCTACACCGCCGCGACAAGTTTTGAAGCGACCCAACGATGGGGAACGCCCCGAGCACACGCCATTGAACTACTCGAAGACGCTCTCAATCTCCGACGCACCGCCATTTATGACGAAAAGACAATAGGAAAAGAGAAGGTACGCGTTCTCAACCTAGTCGACACAGCCGCAGCTCAGGCCAAGCTAACTGAAATCAAAGATTACTTCATGGAGTGGGTTTGGGATGATCCAGTTCGTGAACAAACACTCTGCAACCTCTACAACCAACAATTCAATGTTTATCGAACGCGGCAATTCGACGGCTCTCACCTTACGTTACCTGGCAGCGCCACGAGTGAAACGCTTAAGCCCCATCAAAAGGACTCCGTGTGGCGTGCCTTGCAATCCAGAACGGGTTTGCTTCCCAATCATCCGGTCGGTTCTGGGAAAACCTATATCGGCGTGGCCTCAGCAATGGAACTTCGTCGCCTTGGGCTCGCTAACAAACCTCTCGTTACAGTTCCTTCGATCGCTGTATCAACCTGGGTAACACAGGCGCAAACTCTCTACCCAAATATCAGGCTGCTTACCACTGACGTTAACGACTTTTCCAAAGAGCGTCGTGGCGAAACTCTCTCTCGGATCGCAACCGGCGACTGGGACCTCATAATTATTCCTCACTCCAGCTTCAAACTGCTTCCACTAATGCCCGCGACGCTGCGCCGTTTCGTACAAAGAGAATTAGACACCCTCCGCTCTTACATTCTTGATCTTGAAAAGGAAGACGACAACGCAACTCGTCGATCAATTAAACAACTTGAGAGACGAGCGAAAATTCTTGAGGCCCAACTTAAGGGAGAGGATGGGATCATTCGCCGCGACGACGAACGAACGATTACCTGGGAAGAACTTGGAGTCGATGCACTGCTCGTCGATGAGTTCGATGCATTCAAGAATCTCGGCTTCGCCACCAAGATGACACGCATTGCTGGACTCCCCAATAGCCACTCACAGCAAGCGTTCGACATGCACGTCAAGATTCAATATTTACGCGAGCATGGTGGCAGGGTGATCGCACTGACCGCCACAGCCATTTCAAACACCGTCGCAGAAATTTACACAATCCAGCGCTACCTTCAACCCGAATTGCTTGAGAGACTCGGTCTCAGCCACTTCGATGCCTGGGCGCAAATGTTCGGCGACACCGTAACTGAGCTGGAACTTAAGGTGGACGGCTCTGGTTGGCGCCAACACACACGCTTTGCAAAGTTTGTTAACGTACCGGAACTTTCCCGCCAACTCCAGCAAGTCCTCGATATTAGAACCAAGAAGGATTTAAATATTCCAACGCCCGCACTAATCGGTGGCTCATCTATCATCGAAGAACTTGAACCAAGCCCAGCACAACAACAATTCACTCAAACCCTCGCGCTCCGCGCGGATGCGATCAAGACCGGCAGCGTAAGACCGACCGAGGACAACATGCTGATGGTCACCAGCGACGGGAGAAAGGCCGCGCTTGATATACGCCTTGTTTGCCCCGACTTACCCGAAGATCCAGACAGCAAAATCAACCATGTTGCCAACAACGTACATGCCGTATGGCAACGAACACACACCAACGCCGGCGCTCAACTACTCTTTCTGGACCTTTCAGTACCAAAGCCGACAGATCCAAAATCCATTCTACCCAACTCTCCCACGGACGAACTTGACAGCAGCGATGAGACACAAACTGAAAGGCTTCTCCGCCAAAGTCTGTATCATGAGATCAAGAACAAGCTAATTCGCAAAGGCATACCCGCACAGGAAATACAATTCGTTCACTCAGCAGACACTCAAACGAAGAAAGCCCGCCTTATCGAAAACGTTAATGCCGGGAAGGTCCGAATACTCCTCGGCTCTACGTCGAAAATGGGTGTAGCCATGAATGCCCAAGAACGGCTAATCGCCCTCCACCACATCGACGCTCCCTGGCGACCTCGCGACGTCGAACAACGGGAAGGCAGAATACTCCGCCAAGGCAATATCTACGACGCCGTCTTCATTTTTCAATACGTAACAAAAGGATCGATGGACTGCTACACTTGGCAAATACTCGAATCGAAGGCCAAGTTTATCCAGCAGATTCTCTCTGGAGAAATAACACAACGCACGGCCGAAGATATCGGCGACATGGTCCTCACCACTGCCCAAGTAAAAGCGATCGCTTCCGGAAACCCACAAGTAATGCAACGCGTTCAGCTCGAACTTAACTTAATCAAACTCGAACGACTCCGCGCTGCTTATTACAACAATCGCTCAGGAATGCGCTATGAACTGAGTTATCTTCCTGATCAGATCTCGAATACTCAATCAGAGATTGACTGGCATCAACAATCTCTCGCGATCCGTCAGCCTCCGCTACTTGACGACACCTTTGCTATCCGGCTCAAGAAGACTTTTCGGGATGAACACTTCACCGTTATCACCAAACGACAAGACGCAGGCCGTCTCCTACGACACCTGAGTTCTCTCGCCTCGAGTGCCCTAAACAAAGCTAAGAGAGGAAGCCAGATTCACGAGCATGTTGGCATGTATCGAGGCTTCAAGATATTTCTTCACGGCTCCTCCGACGCCTGCCAATTAAATTCATTGTTCAATGGCAATATCGAGATACAACTGTATCCTGAAAACGGAACGCGTCCTTACTACGCCACACTCACCGATACTGATGTCGGGATAATTCAATCTATCGATCACCAACTTCGATCAATTGAAACTTATCTCGACGACGCGAGTAACAGAAAACTCCGCCTCGACAAGAATTTCGCTGATCTTCAGAACGAAGTTACTCAGCCGTGGAAACATTTGACGGAATATCGACAGATGCGCCACCACTATGAGCAGCTCGCTATCCAACTGCATAGCCAGGGAATTTCCGTTGAATCAGCAGTGAGGTTTACGAATCTAACAGACGAGGAATTAGCAGCAGCGCCCGACGCCAGCTTACCGACTCAGCCGCAACCAGTTTACGCAGTTCAAACTAATCAACGGAATCCATTCACCGGACGCGAACCCGATTTGATAATTGCGCCTAACGATCCACGACTGACCATTCCACGGTTCACTAGTTCAGCCCACACATTAACTGACCTTGCCAATGTCGAAGACTCTCAGGACACACAGGACACAAAGACAACTCCTGATACGCCTGATATGCTCCCCACTCACATTCACCGCCACACCTCAGCCGCTCACCAGCTCGGCTTCGACTTTCTTTTCATTGAACACGAACCTCAACCTCACTTACGCCCTCAATAGTGTTTGACATTCCGCACGAGAGATCCCGTTTCACCTTACCTGGACCACCTGATCCACCCAGCAAAAAATCAAGCGGTCAATGAACTATCAAGTTCTCGAACTAAAACCCCGCTTCGCTCGAAAGGTCCCACGCAATCCAATGGGCACAATAGTCGAATCCGTTTCACTCCACTACACCGACGGCGGCCGCTCCGACAAGGTTTACAACATCGAACTTGAAGAGGTCGCTCCGAATCAGTTCAATGTTACCGGCTACAACGGGAAACGTGGCGGAAACCTAACGCCGAGAAAACAGAACGATGTCCCAGTTTCTTTTGCCGAAGCAAAAATACTCTTCGATAGCCTTGAACAGGAGAAGCGCAATCACCGCAAGACACCTTATGTCGTAACATCGCGTAATGGATCATCCACGCCGGCCACTCCACCTTTCTCAGGCTCCTCAACAAGAACCACCTTCGAAGCTACAGGCTACGTTGCCAACCATCCCAAGAAGGTGTCAGAAGAAGAGGCACTAAGACTGCTCGATAATAACGATTACTTCCTCGAGCAAAAGTGCGACGGCGTTTTCATGTCAGCGCTCTTTCAACAGGACCGGGTCACTGCATCACATAAATCAGGCACCGGCGTTCCCGTGCCAATTGAAATTGAAACCGCGATTCGCCAACTCGCGATACTGGCGGGATGTGAAGTCTCACTCGGCCTCGCCGGCGAATATCTCGACTCAACGCTGCACGTTTTTACAGTCTGGGAAAAAAACGGAACGTCGCTGCTCAGTCTTCCACAACATCTCCGCATAGCGCTCAAAGACAGGCTCGAATTAATCCTAGCTGAACACCTTACCTCATCCGACGCGTGCCCTTTGAAGTTCGTGGGTACTGCGAAGACAAAAGCCGACAAGATCGCTCTCTACGAAAACGTAAAAGCTGGGTCCGGTGAAGGCGTCGTATTCAAGCACCGCGAGTCCGACATTAGTTTCAAGTACAAACTCTACGAGACTACCGAAGTTTTACTCGTTGCAAACTCCCAACGTAGCGCTGAATGCTTCGCCTACCACGAGGGCACACTTATCAGCCTTGGATCTGCAACGCTTCCAAACAATTCGATCCACCAGGAGATCAAAGAAGCTAATCTTCGCCAAGAACCAATTGTCGGCAGCGTCAAATATCTCTATCTATCCGCGCCTCCTGTTATCGGCCCAGGCTGCGGCCAATTAACGCAAGCCTCCTTCCTTCGATTCCGACCTGAATTCAATGAACACTCTTGCGTCACCACTGAACTCAAAATTGTTAATAAGACCGTGCTCTCTCTAACCACGGACGCTTCCGTTTCAATGGAGAATCCAACATCCAGCACCACAACACCTCAAGCAATCGACCAATTACTCTTTCCTATGCACTCCACATCTTCGTAACGCCTCAGCAACCGAAAATCGAGCGGAGCGCTACATGCGCGAAGACAAACGAATCAGCTATACGCTCGCACACCTCGTGCAGATAAGGTCCAGACCTAACCATGCTTGACACGACCACCAAGACGCCAAACGCAAACGAAACGCAACAAGCACTCGCCTCGCTCGAAGCCATCAATACGCAACAGGCAATCGACACACTCAAGCGCATAGAAGGCGAACTAAACATCGAGCTGATCGAACGCTCCGATGCCATTCGCGCTATCCTTATTGCCTTGATCACTCGCCAACACGGCGTACTCCTCGGCCCCCCAGGTACCGGTAAATCATGGCTCATCGTCAAGGTAGCCAAACGCATTGCCACCATTGCGCAAAACGGCAACGGACTGAAAACGTTCGTTCGACTCATCACCAAAACCACTCAACCCGAGGAACTCTTCGGACCTGTCTCGATTGCGGCGCTGAAGAACGATCAGTTCAAACGCGTCGTGACTAACATGCTCCCAGAAGCAGAACTTGCATTTCTGGATGAAGTCTTCAAGGGATCATCGGCAATACTGAATACACTGCTCACCATCATGAATGAGCGTGAATTCGACAATGGCACCGATCGTGTTTCCGTTCCTCTTATTTCGCTCTTTGCCGCTTCCAACGAAATGCCGCAGGGCGAAGATCTTAATGCCATGTGGGACAGACTGGTCCTGCGCGTAATGGTGGACTACACAACTGAATCCGGCTTTGCTCGTCTCATCCGGACCGCAGCCGCTCCCTTAATTCAAACCACCCTCGCAAAAGCGGAACTGGTTGCCATACAAGATGCTGTTCGGCAAGTTCCGATCCCGGCGAGCACTTATGCCGCTATCGAAACACTTCGAAAAGACCTACAGAGGAAGGGCATCATCGTTAGCGATCGCCGCTGGCAGTGGGCCACTACACTGCTACAGGGTCAAGCTGTTCTCGAAAGCCGCGCAGCCGTGGAAGAAGACGATCTGATGATTCTCAAAGAAGCATTATGGTCTGCTCCAGAACAACGATCGGACATTGGTCGAATGGCAGCTCGACTCGCAAATCCTCTTAATGCGAAGGCTGTTGAACTTTCTGACCAGGTTGAGTCTGCCTTTGTAGCTTTCACCGACGCACAAACGAATGCGGCGAACAAGAACGAACAGATGAATTCAGCAGTCGATACAAACCTCAAAATGAAGGACGCACTCGAAAAACTTGGTCGACTAAAAGAACAGGCCGAAGCACAAAGCCGCCCCACTACGCGAATCGATAAAGTCATCGACGAAGTAACAGCGAAACACCAGCAAGTCTGTCAAGTCATTCTCGGTTAACCGCAAACTATTTCCAAACCAATCCGATGAGCGCACAGCTTGTAGAGCCAGCCCCGGCACCTACATCACTACCCACCAGCCCGGAAGAACGGGAACCGCGATTCTTCGCCGCCGATACTAGCGGTGTAGCCTGCCTGAATCACGATAGTTTCGATCTGGATTCTTTCGACCAAGCACTTTCCGACTACCCCAACTTCAAACACACGATTGACCAGTCTGGAGACCGCCTTGCCACTGGCTCGGCTCTAGTTCGCGATCTCTTCTGGAGTTTCCACAAACGCGCTCCAATGATCGCTCCTCCGGCCCCGCTGAAACATGCCTACGAGGTAAACAAACAAATCCTCGAGCAGGTAATGAATACGATCGAGTGGAAACAGGTACGAGAAGCTGGTACTGCCGACGACTTGATGATGAGTTCCATAGCCACCATGGGTGTGGCCGAAAACGCCATCAGTGCTCTCGACCAAAGTACCATTCAAAAGATAAACGACCTCAATGGACTTGAATCTGAAATGGCACAGCTTTTCTCACAAGCTGAAGCCCTCGACGACTTAGCTCAACAAGCCACCGGAACGAAAGCAACTGAACTTTTCGAACGCGCCCAAGAAGCACGACGTGCTGCAGAACACAATCAAACGCAGCTTGACGAACTCACCGAACAAGTCAACGAAGAAATAGACCAAGCGGAAACTGCCATTCGTCAAGCGGCGCGACAGGCTCTTGCTCAGGCCGAACAAGAAATCGACGCGACCAATGAAGCCATCAAGGCGTATTCCGGCGGCTATGACCAGGGAGGATTCGGACTGGCTAAGAATGGACACTCGACAAAACAAAAACTTGAGTTAGCACAAAAGGTCCGTTCTTCAGACAAACTCAAACAGATCGCAGAACTCTGTGGCCGACTCACGCGAATTGCGCTAGCAGTACAAAAGGCCAAGGTCAAGCACCCTCCCGACGAGATCGCCTCAATCGAACTCGGCAGCGATGTCGCGCGGATGCTTCCCTCTGAACTATGTCTCCTAGCAGCACCCGACCTCGAAGACCTCTTTATTCTCAAGTTGATCGAAAAGCGACTCTCGCAATACGAACTCATTCACCACGAACCGCAGGGGCGCGGACCGATAATTCTCGCCATTGACGAATCAGCATCAATGGATGAACCCGCCGTTCCCCAAGAAGCAATAACCAAAGAAGTCTGGTCCAAAGGGATCGCTCTTGCTCTTATGGCGATTGCCCGGCTGCAACAACGTGACATCGCTATCATTCACTTCGCTTCCAAAAACCAGATCACAACTCAGTTCTTTCTCAAAGGACAAGCTTCTCCGGAAGAAGCTCTCCAGGTCGCAGAACTCTTTTATAACGGCACTACGGCCTTCGAACCCTGTATGAAAAAAGCGCTTGAGCTAATCGACGACTCCAGATTCGACAAAGCCGACGTAATCTGCGTCACCGACGGACTCGCATCAATTTCCCCAGAGGTGAAAGCACACTGGCTCCAAACAAAAGCGGCC
>Ga0207684_10004269_pt1 | contig 13547 bp, 12 predicted proteins | sample KBSK5501metaG_FD_184342 | JGI IMG/M metagenome (GOLD analysis project Ga0207684, IMG submission 184342) | Corn, switchgrass and miscanthus rhizosphere microbial communities from Kellogg Biological Station, Michigan, USA - KBS K5-50-1 metaG... | ecosystem: Host-associated > Plants > Roots >...
CTGGTAAGGCCGTGGTCGGTATGATCGGTGGTCGCGCGGAGAGTGCACGACAATGGTTTAAGCCCGGCATTCCAAAAGGTGTCGGAGTGATCAGTCGCTCCGGCGGCATGGCGTCGAGCACCGGCTACTATCTCGGGCAAGCGGGCGTGCGCATTTCAACCATCGTGCACATCGGCGGCGACGCGGTCATCGGAATTCGTATTCCCGATGCGGCACTGATGTTTGAAGCCGATCCGCTCACCGAAGCAATCGTGATCTTTGGTGAGATCGGTTCGTCACAAGAAGAAGAACTGGCGCAACTGATTCGCGATCGAAAAGTTACGAAGCCGGTGATCGCATACATTGGCGGCAAAGCGGCGCCGGAAGGAACACGATTCAGTCATGCTGGGGCGATTATCGAGGGCAGTCGAGGCACGCACGCCGGCAAAGTGAAGGCGTTACGCGAGGCCGGCGCCATCGTGGTCGATGCATTTGGCGAACTGCCGGGTGCGGTGGTCGAAATTCTCAAGCAAATGAAAGGACAGAGTCTTATGAGCGAAGCCGATAAAAATGCTGTGTGGAATACCGCGGTGACGCGCGTCGAGCCTAACCGTGTCGCGGTACGTGGATACGACATCGCCGATCTCATGGGACGCGTCTCCTTTGGCGCCGCGGCGCATTTAATTTTGACCGGCGAGCTACCGTCGCCGCCCATCGCGCGTCTGATGGACGCCATATTGGTCGCGTCGATTGATCATGGCGCCACCCCTCCAAGCGCGTTGGCCGCGCGAACCGTTGCATCTACCGGTGCCTCGTTGAGCGCGTCGGTCGCCGCCGGCATCATGTCGATCAATCGTCACCATGGCGGCGCGATTGAGAATTGCGCCCGGCAACTGAAAAAGATCGCCGATCGCGTCGTCAGTGAATCCATTTCAATGGATGAAGCCGCCGCGCGCACTCTCGCCGCGATGAAGGAAGCGGGCGATCGGATGCCGGGCTTTGGTCATCGCTATCACACCAAGGATCCGCGCACCGCGCGGTTGTTCGAGCTGGCGCGCGAAGCCAGCGTGGACGGGCCACACATGAAAGCGGCGCGGGCCGTTGAAAAATCTTTCGCCGACGCCAAGAAAGCGTTGCCTATCAATGTCGATGGCGCTATCGGAGCCATCCTCGCCGATTTAGGAATGAATCCCGCGGCTTTCAACGGCATTTTCATGATCGCGCGCACGCCTGGATTGGTGGCGCACGTCATCGAAGAACAAACTCGCGAGAAACCGATGCGCCGAATTGATCCGGTCAATCACGGCTACGATGGGCCGGGTCTCAGAAACGTTCCGCCCTGAGAAAATCGATCCGCGCCGCTCGGCGTTCTTTTTCACCACATCAATATTGACGTTGTCCTAAGTGGAGTTCACCGTAGAGTTTTACGAAACGAAAGATGGAAGACGCCCCGTGCAGGAATTCCTTTTGAAACTCAAAGCCACCGATCCCGACGACTTCGCGGCGGTGGCGGCAGGGTTGGAGAAACTGCGTCACCGCCAGTATCACCGGGAACCTCTCTCCAAGGCGCTAGGTGACGGCCTGTTTGAACTACGGCACGTGGGCAAGCTGAACACGCGCGTCCTGTGGTTCTTCAGAAAAGGCCGCCGCATTGTGGCGGTGCATGGCATCCGCAATAAAGGCCAGACCGTTCCGGCGCGCGACCTGGACACCGCGCGGGAACGGATGCGTGACTGGATAGAAAGGAATGAGTGATGAGCAAGACGAACTTTGATCTATTTCTGGAGGAACAACTCCGCGACCCGGATTTCGCTGAGCGCTTCAAGCGAGCGGGCGAAGCGTGGGACGTAGCCCTGCAACTGGCCGCCCTGCGCGAGCAGGCCGGCCTCTCGCAGCTAGAACTCGCCCGCAAACTCAAGACCACCCAGCAACAAATCAGCCGGCTTGAATCCCCCGATTACGAAGGTCATTCACTCAGCATGCTGCGCCGCGTTGCGCGCGTGTTAAACGCGCACGTGCGCGTCATCTTCGAAACCAAAAAAAAGATTTCTACCAGCCGCATAGCCGAGCAATCGGGCAGATATCGACCCAAACGCCGGGCGAAGAAAACGGCATGAGCGCGAACGCCCGGGCTGGTGGTCCCGCGACTGCGGGATTATCGAAGAGCAAACCCGCAAGAAACCGATGCGTCGAACCCCGAACCCTTTCGGGATCACGGCTATGACGGACCCGCAGCTCGATCTATTGTAATAACCACGAATGAACACCAATGAACATGAACTTGTAAGACAATTCGCCCCCACTCCAATTTGGCCCGTTTAAAATTAAGGATAACTCCAACACGCAGGTTCGTGATCCGAAGATAGTTCAACATCAACCCACGTTCATGATCAGTGATTGCGTCGATCGCCTTCCTATCAACGACAACCCCGAAAGCTTTCGGGGCTACCGGAAAGGAACTTTTCGCAGACCAAACTCGACCGCCAACGCATTTTCGTAGGGCTTCTCAACCAGCCCGTGACCAAGCGCTGTTAAGAACCTCTATGGCACAACCGATAATTTGAAAAACTTCTTCTTTGCCCAACAACTTTCCGCTATTCGTGTCCATTCGTGTTCATTAGTGGTTAATCATGAAGTAGAATTGATGTCACCACCATGACAACACCCCAACGAACCAGCTGCGGCGTCAACGAAATCGCGCAACTCTTTCCCAGCTTGATGAAGATCAAAGACGAGTCGCTGCGCCAAAAGGTGGCATCGGTCTGGAGCGAAGCCATCACCACGGGCTGCGGCGGCAAGGGCTGGACCTTCGACGAACTTCGCGCGGTCAAGTTCACCCTGCTTGCCGGCGACATCGACATGACTTTCGTCGAGCATCTCAATTCCTGTGCGCTGCAATGCATCGCCATCGCGGATGTGCTTGAGAGTTCGTTCCGCTGCGGCATTCCCATTCAGCGAGATATTCTCATCGCCGGCGCGCTGCTGGCCGATGTCGGCAAGCCGCTGGAGTTTGATAAGGACGCGTCAGGCAAGGTGATTCAGGGGACATTTGGGCAACAAGTGCGGCATCCATTCACCGGCGTCGCGCTGGCCTACAAGCACGGCATCCCCGGCGAAGTCATGCACATTATCGCCACGCACAGTCATGAGGGTGACAAGATGGAGCGCTCGATCGAGTCGATTATTTTCCATTACGCCGATTTCGTGGACTTTGATATCGCCAAGTTTCTTGGCAAGCGCGCCGCCAAGAAGTGATTCTAAAGCAGTTGATGGTTGAGAGTTGATTGTTGAGAGTCTGAAAATGCCGTTCAGTCATGAACGAGATCGACATCGTGCGCGACGTTTCCCGCAGGTTCGAGCAGGCAGGCATCCCGCATATGCTCACCGGTTCCATGGCAATGAATTATTACGCGCAACCGCGCATGACCCGCGATATCGACGTCGTGATCGCAATTGGGCCGGAGGACGTCGGCCGCGTGGCTGCTTTATTTCGGCCGGACTATTACGTGAGCGAGGAAAATATTCGCGAGTCGATAGCTCATGAATCGATTTTCAACCTCATTCATCAAGAGAGCGTAATCAAAGTGGATTGCATCATCCGCAAAAAGAACGAATACCGGCGAGTGGAGTTTGAGCGGCGCCAGAAGATCTCCATTCTCGATTTCACGACGTTCATCGTGAGCAAAGAAGATCTCATCATCTCAAAACTTTCTTGGGCGAAAGATTCGCATTCCGAGCTTCAACTGGGCGATGTGAGAAATCTGGTGGCAACCGGATATGACGCCGCCTATTTGCAACGTTGGACGCGCGAGCTCGGGTTGGATACTCTATTAAAGGAGTGCCTCCAGTGACTGATACGCCGCCGGAAATCGAGCGAATACTGCGCGACAAATTAATGGCGCGCTCGGGCGAAGAACGTTTTGTGATGGGCGCGCAGATGTTCGATAGCGCCCGCGAAATGGTGAAGGCGTCGCTACCACGCGGTTTATCAAAGGCGGAACAGCGACAGCAATTGTTCAAACGCATCTACGGGATGGAAATTGACATAGGAAAATTGATATGGGCTTGACGCTCGTCGAGAAAATTGCCGCACGACACTCTGATGGAGCCGCTCCTGGTAGGATCGTGCGCGCCGGCGATTTTATTTCGATTCGTCCGCGCCATGTGATGACGCATGACAATACCGCCGCCGTGATCCCAAAGTTCAAGCAGATCGGTGCGACCGCGATCGCGGATCCGGCGCAACCAGTGTTCGCCATCGATCACGACATTCAAAATGTCACACCGAAAAATCTGGACAAGTACGCCAGGATCGAAGCGTTCGCCCGCGAGCACAGCATCGACTATTACCCGCCGGGCACCGGCATTTCGCATCAAGTAATGGTGGAGCAGGGCTATGTTGTTCCCGGCGCCTTGGTGGTGGCCAGCGATTCGCACTCCAATCTGTACGGCGCCGTGGCGGCGCTGGGCACGCCCGTGGTGCGAACCGACGCCGCAAGCATTTGGGCCACTGGAGTCACATGGTGGCAGGTTCCTAAAGTGGCGAAGGTAGTGCTCAAGGGAAATCTTTCAGCCGGCGTCGTCGGCAAGGATGTCATCATCGCTTTGTGCGGACTCTTCAACAAGGACGAGGTGCTCAATCACGCCGTTGAATTTGTGGGCGATGGCGTGGCGAATCTTTCCATGGACGCGCGCATGACCATCGCCAACATGACTACCGAGTGGGGCGCGCTGGCGGGCGTGTTTCCATTTGATCAAGTGACGGTGAATTATTTGCGCTCGCGCGTCGGCGAGTTGACGAATCCGAAACGTCCGGGAACGCGCGGTGCGAAGAGTCGCTCCGGTTATACGAACATCGACATCGATGCGTGGTGGGACAATCGAAGCGAACTCAGCGCCGACCCCGATGCGGATTACGCCATTGAACTTGAACTCGATCTTGCGACCGTGGTCCCGCATGTGTCCGGGCCCAACGAAGTAAAGACGATGGTGTCGCTCCCGGAAATGGAGCGGAAACATGTGACCATCCAGAAGGCATATCTGTTGTCGTGCGTAAACGCGCGCGTGGCGGATTTGCATGACGCCGCGGAAGTGGTGCGCGCCCGCGGTGGACACGTTGCCGAGGGCGTCGAATTTTATTTGGCCGCCGCCAGCGCTGAAGTGCAAGCCAAGGCCGAGTCCACTGGTGATTGGCAAACTCTGTTGGATGCGGGCGCCATTCCGTTGCCGTCCGGTTGCGGAGCATGCATCGGCCTGGGTCGCGGCCTGGTGCAGAAAGGCGAAATCGCGATCAGCGCCACCAATCGTAATTTCAAAGGCCGCATGGGCGATCGCGATGCCTACGTGTATTTGGGCTCGCCCGCGGTCGTGGCAGCCAGCGCGCTTGCTGGATTCATTTGTGCGCCAAAAACATTCGCGGAGCGCGCCGCGGGCACCGCTGTCCGACGCGCCCAAAGCAAATCCGCCTTAGGCGGATCGCCCATTTCGGTGGAGATCATCGCCGGCTTTCCACCAGGCGTGCGCGGCCGCGTTCTTTTCATCGACAAAGACAATTTGAACACCGACGGCATTTACGCCGGGAAACACACTTATCGCGATGACATGACGCCGGAGCAGATGGCGGCGGTGACATTTGAAAACTACGATCCGAACTTCAACACGCTTTATCAAAAGGGCGACGTCGTGGTGGGCGGACTGAACTTTGGCACGGGATCCAGCCGCGAGCAGGCTGCCACGGCGCTAAAGTTCAAAGGCATTCCGTGCGTCATCGCCGCCAGTTTTTCCGAAACCTATAAGCGCAACGCGTTCAACAACGGCTTCGTCGTGTTTGAGTGCCCCGAGTTGGTCACGCATTTGCGAGCGACGCTGACCAATCGCACGCCGACGACTGTGGGACCGGAGATCACGATCAATTACGCGAAATCCGTGCTCACCATCGATGGAAAATCATTCGCCTTTCCCCCGCTCAGTCCCGCGGCTCAAGAATTGATCGTGGCGGGCGGCGCCGAAAATCTGGTGGCCTCTCGGCTTCGTGCGAAGCCGCAAGAAACCGCGTAATTTCGGACTTTCTCACGCGCGGCTTTTGCGGATCTGGGGAGCACAGGCCGCCGGCCTGTTGGCGACGGCTGCCAGCCGTCGCGGACTTTTCGTGATTAAACTTCGATTTATGACCGGATATTGGTCGCCGGATGCAATCACACTTTGTGACCGCATGTGTCGCGGAATCGATGAACTGGTCGCAATTTGCGACCTTAAAGCTTAGCGCGGATCATTCGGCAAGCCGCCGAATCCGACACGCCAGCGGCGTGTGCTCCCCAGAATTGCTCAATCGCGGGCGCTCGGATGTGGTCGCAAATTGCGACCAGTTCGTTGTGATCCGCTACATCTGCATAATCCGCGGTAAGCTGGGCAGTAGCTAGTTGCAGGTCGTCACGCCCACCGATAACATCGCGGTCACATGGCTAAATACAAAATCGCGTGGATGCCTGGTGACGGAGTTGGCCATGATGTCATGGAGGCGGCGCGCATCGTCTTGGATCGCATCAAACTCGACGCCGAGTACGTGCCTTGCGACATCGGGTGGGAGTTTTGGTGCAAGGAAGGCAACGCGCTTCCCGACCGCACCGTCAAAGCTCTAAAGGAAACCACCTGCGGCCTATTCGGCGCCATCACCAGCAAGCCGCAAGATAAAGCCAAGGAAGAATTGATTCCAGAACTCAAGGGCAAAGGGCTGGTGTACTTCTCGCCTATCGTCAAGCTGCGGCAGATGTTCAATCTGCACACCAACATGCGGCCGTGCAAAAGTTATCCTGGCAACCCGTTGAATTATCGCGGCACCAAGGTCACCAATCCAAACGGCGCCGACATCGCGATCGACCAGGTGGTGTTTCGCGAAAATACGGAAGGCATGTACGGCGGCGTCGAGTTCTTTCCGTTGCCGGAATCGGTTTACACGGCCCTCTGCGCCAATCCGAAGATGAAAAAGTGGATCGACAAGGGACTTGAGAATGTCGCGCTCTCCACCCGCATCATGAGCAAGCAAGGTTGCACCAACATTTGCGAGCAAGCCTTCGAGTTCGCCAAGAAAACAGGGCGCAAGCGCGTCACGCTGATCGAGAAACCAAATGTGCTGCGCGAAACCGGCGGCTTGATGATGCGTTGCTTCCGCGAAGTGGCCAAGAGTTATCCGGACATTCGGGCCGATGACGCGAACATCGACGCCATTTGCATGTGGATGTTCAAAAATCCGCAGGATTACTCGGTGCTGGTGGCAGAAAATATGTTTGGCGACATCGTCAGCGATTTGTGCGCCGGGCTGGTCGGCGGGCTCGGATTCGCGCCGAGCGCCAACCTGGGCGATACCTACGCCGTATTTGAGCCGACGCATGGATCGGCACCCAAATACGCCGGTCAATACAAGGTCAATCCGATCGCGATGCTCTTGACCGCCAAGCTGATGCTGAACTGGCTCAAGGAAACCGAAATGGCTACGCGTTTAGAAACCGCCATTGCTCGCGTGATCGCGGAAGGCCGCGTCCGCACCTATGATATGGGTGGCAACGCTTCGACGTTAGACGTGGCGAAGGCGATTGCAGACTACGCCACCTGATTTCCCAAACAGCAGACGCCGCACCCACAACATGTCCGGTCGCCGCGGCGACACGGACTCGCCGTGGCGAGGGCGGCAAAGATTCCACACTCGACATGGCCAAGGCCATCGCCGATTACGCCAGCTGACTAAGAAAGCGGCCCGCGAATCACGCGAACTGACGCGAATCTTTTCTCACTCTGTCTGTTACCCCGTGATTTCGTATTAGCGTAATTCGTGTGATTCGTGGGCAAAAATCATTCGCTGGCCCGTCAGATTGAACGTTGCCGCCGTATGCGTTAACATCGGTTCATGACCGCTGATCAGATCATCGAAGAGATCAAGCGCCTGGATCCGAAAGATCAATTGGGCGTCATTCGATTTGCCTATCAACTCGACGCCGAGCGAGCGCTTAGCGGCAAGGAACTGTCGAGCCTCGCGGCGCGAATGACTCAGACTAACGATCCCGCTGAGGCAGCTATGATCCGCGAAAGCATCGTTCGCGGATTCTACGGGCGACAGCAAAAGACCAATGCCTAAAATCCGGCGGCAGAATCTTCCGCCGGCGCTGCTGCATCATCTCCTCGACAGGATCCGTTCGCGCGAGATTTCGGCAGATCAACTTGGGTTGTTTGCCGAGTGGCTCGATACCGAGCCTGAAGTGCCTAGCGAGAAATGGTTCAAGCGCTTTCCAGAAATGATCGTCTGCGGAGAAGGCGATTTGGTGAAGACGTTCTTAAACGCACAACAGGTTCCAATCGGAACAGAAATTTTCTAATCTTCGCGATTCCACGCTCGACGTAGCCAAAGCCATCGCCGATTACGCCCAGTTCATGATCAGATTCAACGAAGTCAGTTCACACCTTCCTTGAGCTGACGTTCGTACTCCGCGCTGTCAAAGTGGCCTTTCGAGTTCTCGATGAGTCCGGCGTTATCAAACTGCCAAAGTTCGTAGCCGCTGATTCGAACGCGTTTCCCCGTGCCGCCAGGCCCGGTGTTAGTTCCAGTTAATGTCCAATGAAACACCATTCCGTCCGAGTCGCGCGAGACATCATCCATCGTCACGACCATGTCCGGAAATGTTCTCATGAATCCTTGCGCCGCCTGCGCAATCGCCGCGCGCCCGACAGCGGGTGGTCCGTCGTTCACGCTAAGCGACCCGTGCGGAGCGAAGAACGTCGCGACACTGTCAGGGTTTTGGCTGCACCACGCCTCGGCGTATCGCTTTGCGAAAGTGGTTAACTTACGAAGATCATTCATGAGCGTATCTCCTGCGTGGGTTCGCCGCAGAGCTTGGCTAGACTGACATCTTTTTTATCAAACGGTATATGGGATAACTCGCTGCCAGCATCACCAGAGCGTAAATGCTATCTCTGGTATCACCAACGATGAATCCGATAATCAGAGCGATGCTAATTAGCAACACGCCGAGCGGAGCAAACGGATAAGCCCAAGTGCGGAATGGGCGCGGCAAATCGGGCGAGCGCTTCCTGAGAACACACAGCGCGCTAATCAGCACGATGTTGTTTGCCACCGCGTAAAACGCGTAGATCGCCATCAGCTTCTCGAAAGTCCCCAGGCTGATCAAAATCATCGCCACCAGAACTGTAACAGCCAGAGCGACGACCGGCGTGCCGCCTTGATTGACAGCGACGGCTCTGGTCGAAAACAACCCGTCTCGCCCGAGCGCATAGAGAGTGCGCGGCGTGAACATCAATATCGCGTTGACGATGGCGATTATGGAAAGCAACGCCAGCGCCGTGACAATTTGTCCGCCCCGTGCGCCAAAAACAATTCGCATCGCATCGGCTGCGGCGAGTTTTGAAGCCGCTATTTGAGGCACGGACAGTACATAAAGCAGCGCGAGGTTAACGAGTAGATAAATGCCGATGACCAGCAAGACTCCAACATGAAGTGAGCGCGGAATGTTGCGGCCGGGATTCTCGTCTTCTTCGGCAAAATAAATTACGGAGTTCCAACCTCCGTAAGCCCCGAGAATGAGTTGAAAAGATAACACCATAGCAACGAGCAGAGCGAAAGGGGTAGCGGGCGCGGCAAGCGTCATCTGTCCCGTGTCGGCTGAGCTATTGCGCCCGCCGAGAGCAAAGCAAGCAACGACAAACGAGAGCAGCGCAATTGCCTTAACAAAGCTCGTCAGCTTTTGCGTTCCACTCCCAGTGCGCAAGCCGATCCAGTTCAAGAACGCCAACAAAAGGAGGAACCCAACTGCAATGCTCGTGACTCCGGCAAAAGAGGGCGCAAGCAGCGCGATTGCATATTCCGCAAAAGCGATTGGCAGAAAAGCAACCGCGGCAACATTACCCAGCCAATCGCTCCAACCGACGACGAACCCGGCAAAATCACCATAGGCGTGCCGAGCATAAACGTAAGGACCGCCTGCTTTCGGTATCATCGTGGCAAGCTCGGCCGTATAATTTGCGTTAAGCAGAGTGAAGATTCCGCCAAGCGTCCAGATCACAAGAATGAGCCATTTACTTTCGAGCAAGTTGGCCGTGGGACCGGGCAGGCGGAAAATGCTGACACCGATGGTCCCACCAACAACGACCGCCAATCCGAAACCCAGGCCGAGTATCCGCAGTAGTTCATCTTTCTGCGCCAATTGTGTTTCCGGTAACACCCTCAATCATTTCCTCTGCGTTGCTGCCTGACTGCAAGCATCTAACGAGACAAAGCTCAGCTACCGCTGGCAAAACCGAGCTTTCACTTCGAATTTCTACTTTCTAATGGCGAGCCCCTACTTTTTCTCGGGAGACGCCGGCGCGGGAAGATCAGAATTCCAAATATCGGCGCCGCACTTCCATTTTCCGTCGGACTGCTTTTCCCAGACCTCGACGTATTTGCCGTGGTCGAGAACCGGCTTGCCGCTGGCGTCGTTCATGATCAGTTCATAGGTTCCACTCACGAAGCCAATGTCTCCGGATTTCGCTACTTCAACCTTGGTCGCCTTCCAACTCACAACAAGACCCGGGCTCGCAAGCAAATCTTGCCAAATCTTCCGAATCGATTCCTTTGTCGTCGCCGCCGAAGCGTTCGGAGGCATCACGGTAGCGTCCGTTGAGTAGTAGGAGACTGTCTTGTCGACGTCCTTTGCACCCGCCGCCGCTGACCATTGGGCGTCGAGGTCACGAAGAGCTTGTTCGAGCTTCGTGTCCGCCGCTGCCGCCGCGCCGGCAAATGTGAATGAAAGCAATGCAATGCAACCGCACAGGAATAATGTTTTTGTTTTCATGGTATCATCGAGCCGGGAATTGAACATGGCGTCAATGTTTTTGTCGAAGACAAACTCTGAAAACTGATCCTCCTTCGCCAAGGCTACGGCGCGACAAGAAAGCTGAGAAGCTGAAATAGGTTTTAAGCACAAGAAGGAAAGTCTGACGCGAACCTCGATGACGAGCGCGAGCACGAAGGAATGGCTTCTGAATTGGACGTTCGGCGTTAGACGTTGAGCGTTGAGCGTTGAGTGTTTGCTCCCGCCCGATCGAATTGGTATTGACGCCGAACGCCGTTTTTGACGGAATCGCCGCATGATGAAAACTCGAATTGCAGTAGTGACTGTGGCCCTGTCGTTTGCAGCGACAGTAGCCTGTTTTGCGGCCAACCCGCACATGGGCACGTGGAAGCTCAACGAGGCGAAGTCGAAGCTCGTGCCGGGGATGGGGAAGAACACCACGGTCACTTACGCGGAGCAGAAGGACAAAATTAAGGTGACTGTGGACGGCGTAGACAAGGATGGGAAACCGACGCATAGCGTCTGGGTCGGCAAGTTCGATGGGAAAGCCTACCCGGTGAAAGGGAATCTGCCTTATAACTCGTTTGCGTACAAAGTCGTAAACGACCGGACCAACGACATCACCGCGATGAAGGACGGTAAGATGAGCTGGAATGGCAGGATCACGGTTGCGGCGGATGGCAAATCGCGCACGGTCACGATCAACGGTACAGACGCGAACGGGAAGAAGTTCAGCGGCAAGGCCGTTTACGATAAGGAGTAAGTAGGGGGGCGGGCAGAAGTCAGAGGTCAGCGGTCAGTGGTCAGAGACAATCCCAGACATTGTCGATCGTCATCGTTTTCCGACGAGAATCTTTTGCATCCGCCTTCGTCCCCGGTCGCGAGACTACGGACGTGACAAGCCAGCTTTTTTGCGCAGGGGCATTCTGGAGTGGAGCGGGGGCTACTTTTTCCTGGCAGGCACGATTTTGTCCACGAGCGCTTCGAAGCGCGGCTCGCCGCGGAGATCGTCGAGCAGCGGATCTACTTTGATAAGGAACATGTAGGTTTCTGCTCCTCGGCGGTACGCGCGCTCCAGTTGATCAATTGCGCGCTCTTGATCGCCCAACGCAAGATGGATGAGCGCCAAAGCATAAGGCGGGACGTAACGCGACTTTGTCTCATCAGTTAGCCGAGCGAGAATTCCTTTAGCCTCGTCGGGCTGCCGATTGCGCGCGTATGCCTGACCGAGCATCGCGAGCGAGTAGGGGTCGTTGTTTAGATCGAATGCCTTTTGATATTCAGAGATCGCGTCCGTGAGGCGTCCTTTGAATTGAAGCGCTTCGCCGAGATAGTAATGCCCCAGAGCAAAGCGCGAATCCATTTCCAAAGTCTTGCGAGCCTGCGCCTCGGCGTCGTCGTAGCGACGCTGATTAAAATAGAGCCAGCTCAGGTCGGCATTGATGATTAACGAGAGCGGATCGAGCTCGATGGCGCGTTTTCCTTCGGCGATGGCGCGGTCAAATTGTCCGAGCGCCATTAGGGAAAGCGCTATCCAGTGGTGCGCCGTTGCATAATTTGGATTTAGCTGAATCGCGCGCTCCAATTCGGTAATCGACCTGTCGAAATCGAGATCAAAGGTGGCGAGTAATCCCGATGACGCGTGCGCTTCCGCCAGCGAATCGTCGAGCTCAAGGGCTTTTTTTGCGGCAGCTCGCGCAGGCGGAATTGACTCGTCCGGAGGAGCAGCAGCATACGGCGAAAGGAGGAGATACGAGTCCGCCAAGCCGGCATAAGCGAGTGCGTAGTTGGGATCTTTCGCGATTGCTTGATTGTAATACTCAATCGATTTGCGCAGGTCGGCGCCGGTGCGCTTGTTCCAGAAAAATCTCCCTTTGAGATAGAGTTCGTACGCTTCTGGATTTTCCGTCGGCTTCTTCGCCATCGCCGTCTGCTCCGAGCCGCTGAGCTTGGCTTGCAAAGTATCGGCAATGTTCTTCGCGATTTCGGTTTCGACTGCGAAGATGTCGGTCAGTTTCCGATCATACGTTTCGGCCCAAAGGTGCGCGTCGGTCAGGGCGTTGATGAGCTGCACGTTCACGCGGACCTGATCGCTTGCTTTTTGGACGCTGCCCTCGAGAATGTTTGTGACGCCGAGCTGCTTTGCGATCTGCGGAAGATTTTCCGGCGCGCTTTTGAAGTGTTGGGTGGACGTGCGCGAGATGACTTTGAGGTCGGCGACTTTGGCCAAACGGGTGAGGATTTCGTCCTGCACGCCTTCAGCAAAGTAAGCGTTATCGGGATCGCGGCTTAAATTATCGAACGGCAGCACCGCGATCGATTTTTGTGGACTCGAACCTGTAGCCGCCTCGCTCTGCCGAGGCGTTTGAGCCGTGTAGCGACCAAGAAAGAATAGCGCGACCGAGATCGCAGCACCGATCACAACGACATAAATCCAGGCGCGTTTCTTTTGTCCCCCCGTTGTCGGCATCGCATCGGCCGTTTCGGTGCGTTTAATTCCCTGCGGCGTCAGCTCGAACATCCACGCCAAAACCAATGCAATCGGCAAACCGATGACGATGAGCACGACAATCGAACGAATGACCCAGTTCGGAACATCGAAGACCGGAAACACCTGCGCGATTCCCTGCGACAGCGCCCAGCCGGCAACGATGTAAGCGACGGCAACTTTATAAACGTTGCGTCGCTTCAACTCGGCGAAGAAGCTACCCAAATTCATTTTTGAGTTAC
>Ga0207684_10004271_pt1 | contig 13541 bp, 14 predicted proteins | sample KBSK5501metaG_FD_184342 | JGI IMG/M metagenome (GOLD analysis project Ga0207684, IMG submission 184342) | Corn, switchgrass and miscanthus rhizosphere microbial communities from Kellogg Biological Station, Michigan, USA - KBS K5-50-1 metaG... | ecosystem: Host-associated > Plants > Roots >...
CCCGGCCGACCACCACGTGTCCGATGACCGGGCGTTCATGAGCCATGTGGACGCGGCCTTCGAGGCGAGCGCCGAACGGCCGGACCTGGTGACGCTGCTCGGGATCGTGCCCGATGGTCTGGACCGCGGCGGCTACGGCTGGATCGAGCCGGGTGAGCCACTCGCTTGGAGCTCGACGAGACCCCTCCGGCTCGTGCGGGGCTTCCACGAGAAGCCCTCCCGGCCCGAGAGTGAGCGGTACCGGGCGTGCGGGTGGCTCTGGAACAGCTTCGTCATGGTCGCGCGCGTATCCGCGCTGCTGGCGTTGATCAAGCTGGCGCTCCCCGACCTGTACCGGGCGTTCGAGCCGGTCCGGCGGTGTCTCGGCACCCTGGGAGAGGCGGCCGCCGCCGACGTCGTCTACTGCGGACTGCCGACGATCGATTTTTCGCGGTCCGTGCTGGAGGCGGGCCCTGGAAACCTGGCGGTGCTTCCCGTGAGCGATGTCGAGTGGAACGATCTGGGCGACCCGGCGCGCGTGCAGGACATCCGAAGCGCCTTGCATGTGGCCACCGGAGGTCCTCGAGGGGGGTGAGCATTCACAACATACCGTGAAAGTCCCAAGATTTTGGGCCGACTTCGGCCTGCGTCGCCTGCCGTCCCTCCCACCGGCCCTCTGATTTTCCTTCGGGTTGACGATCAGTTGCGGTCCTCGCGCCCGCGCCACCTCGCCATGGTACGGCCTTTGCCGTTTACCAGACCATGTTGCGCATTCGGGAGGTCGTGGATAGCCACCGCGAGACCACACTCCACGTGGAGGGGCGCATCGTGTCGGAGTGGGTCGGGGTGTTGCAGGAGGAGTGCGGGCGGGCGCTGCAGGAGCCGAGCCGACGACTCCGGCTGGACCTGACGGGGGTGACGTTTATCGATCCGAGCGGTGTGCGGGCACTGCGGTCGCTCCCGACGGACCGCGTCGCGATCGTCCACGCCCTGGACTTCAGCGACGCCCTGCTGAAGGGCGATGGCACGTCGTGAGCCCCGTGACCGGCGAGCAGCGCTGGCAGGCGGCGGAGCTCGGACGCGAGGCCCTCGCCTATGCCGATACCCTCCACAACCTGGCGCGCTACCTGACGCGGAACGCAACGGATGCCGAGGATCTCGTCCAGGAGACCTACACGCGCGCGTTGCGAGCGGCCGCGCAGTTCACGCCTGGCACGAACCTCAAAGCTTGGCTCTTCCGGATTCTTCGGAATACCTTCATCAGCCTCTACCGTCGGCAACGTCGTGACCCGACCGTCGGAGGGCTCGATACCGTAAACCCGAGTCAGCACGATGCTACCGACGGCGGGTGGCTCCGAGGCGACCTCGAGCTGGAACACCTCCGCACGGTCGTGGGCGAGGAGATCGAACGGGCGCTGATGAGCTTGTCGGAAGAGGCGCGCACCGTGGTTCTGCTCGACCTCGAGGGCCTGAGCGAGCACGAGGTCGCCAACGTGATGGGGTGTCCCGTGGGCACCGTAAAATCAAGGCTGTCGCGGGCGCGAATGGCGCTCCGTCACCAGCTCGCCGACTACGGGAAGACCAGGACACCAGGACCGACCGGCCCCTGTTCAACGAAGCCATCATCGTGAGAGCAGAACGGAACGTAGCAGCCATCGCCTTCAGCGCATCCGGCCAGTTGGCGCGTCGAGGAGATGGTCGAGCCGGAAAGAGTAGCCGATGCCGACGAAGAAATCAGGCGCGGCACGCGACACGCCCATCCCGATGTGGAGGTCAACCTGATTCCTTGGCGTGATGCGATACGCGGTGCCCGCGTGGAGGATCGGCCGCGGGCCCCCATGCATGGGATAGTCGGCCGCGTACTCGATAAACACGTCCCAGGGTTTCGTGAGTTGACGCTCGATGTAGAACGTCGGTTGCCCCGTGGCGTTCCGACGACCCGCCTCGGTCAGCCAGAAGAAGGACAGCATGCCTCCAATGGACCACGATCGACCCAGCTCCAGTGACCACGGAAGTTTGACGAAGGGATCGTAGCCCCCGCTGGAAACGCCCCGTGCGCCGGTCGGCAGGCTCACCCCGGCGATCACGGCGAGCTCGACCTGCCCGAGCAACGGGCCGAGTTGCTGCTTGAAGCCTACGGAACTATCGCCGAAGCCACTCGCGTCGGGCGTTGACCCGAGGGCGGCCACGTAATCTGGCACCCCTAGGCGCAATTCGGTTCGCGAGGTCACGCCAAATCGGATCAGCGATTGCGTGCCATCGAGTATTGGGTTGCCGTGATCTCGGGTGAATGTTACGCCGTTTTCGAGCAGGAGGCTTCCCCGCGGCACGACGGTGGCGGCATCCGTCACGTCCGGCCGATCGGTGACGATCGCGGGAATGGTATCACTCGCTTCGGTCGCCGACTCGGGGCCAGCAGGGGTTCGCGCCTCGCGCAGCTCCGCCTCCACGAGGTCGGGGAGTGCGAGGCATAGGACGATGACCAGCGCGACCATGTGAGTCCGCTCCGGACTGCGGAGAGCCTGTCCCGGCCGTCGCATCACACGTCGGCCCATGCTCAGATGCGCGAGCTTATAGTGACTGGGATCGTGAACCTCCAGCACGGGTTACGCTCCATTGCGGACGCCTCCACTCACTGTTGCGAACGTCCCTCTGCTGGACTGGTTCCCGTGCGGCGCGTTTCAGGTCCTTTGCCGCGTTCCAGTTCTGCCCCTTCTGCGTGGCGGAGCAACGGCTCGGCATCCCTATTGCCCAGGTGGTGTTCGCTGCGGTACGACCCGCAGCCACCCCGAGGGACATTCACGCACGTAGGGGTAGAAGGCCCTGGTGTCGTTGCAGTAGTACCAGGAGGACGGCTCAGACTGCGTCGCGGTCTGAGGCGATCCCTGGGAGATCTCCAGCAGCTCGACCTCGAAGACGAGAGTCGCCCCCGGCTTGATGAGCGGGGGCCAGCCCTGGTCGCCGTACGCAAGGTCGGCGGGGCAGACGAGCCGGCTCTTGCCTCCCACCTTGACGAGCTGAAGGGCTTCGGTCCAGCACTTGATCACCCCGTTCAGCGGTACCGTTGCGGGCCCGCCATGCTGCCTGGAGCTGTCGAAGACCGTGCCGTCGGTGAGCCGTCCTTCGTAGTTGACCGTCACCGTATCGGTGCCCTGGGGCGAGGCCCCGGTCCCCGGCGCGATCGGGATCATGACCAGGCCCGAGGCGGTTCTTGTCGCGCCCGGCTCCCGGGCCGCGTGGTCGACAAAGACCTGGCTCGTCTTCTTCTCGGCGGCCGCTACCGCCGCTACGCGAGCCTCCTGGAACTGTTTGATCCTCGGGCCATAGGTCTCGAGGTCGACCTTCGGTGTCTTGTGCAGGCTCCCATCGGCGAGGCCCGCCTCGACCAGTTCCAGTTCCGACGGGCTCAGATTGAACGGGCTCAGGCTGCGATTGATGGTCAGGCCAAGCGCGTAGAGTGTCTTTTGGTCGTCCGTCTCGAGCTTGGGTTCGCCCGCCCCCGCGTTGACCGCGGTAGCGAGGATGACGGCCGTTGACCAGATCACGAGCGTGCGCATGGGGATTCCTTTCTCGCTGAACATTGGAGCCATTAACCGACCGGGGAGGGGACCACCTTGAGCCACCCGCCCGGGCACTGTCTGGTGTAGGGGTAGTACGCCTTGGCGTCGACGCAGTAATACCAGTACGTCGGGGTCGCTGGGGAGGACGGCTGCGGCCCGGACACCTGGGGCTCCGGCTGGATGACGACCGGTGGCGCGTAGGTGTAGGCCGGGTACGGCGACGGGAACCAGAAGGGATCCCAGAAGAAGGGATAGACCCCGAAGCCGAATGCAGGCCCTACGAATCCGAAGTCGCCGAAGAAGCCGAACCGATGGAAGCGCTCGAACCGCTCCCGTCCGCCGCGGAACCCGCCACGGTGGAACTCGCCCCCGCGGAACCCGCCGCTCCGGAACCCGGCCCCACCGCCGCCGTGGAAGCCACGCCCAGTACCGCCGTGGAACCCTCCCCCAGTACCGCCGTGGAAGCCACCCACGGCCCCACCGCCGCCGTGGAACCCGCCGCCACCGCCGCGGGCGAGAGCGGGCGTCGTCGTCAGAGTCAGGATGGCCAGTGCGAGCATCAGCTTGCGGGTCATGGGGCACCTCCTCGATGCCACGTCCCCTTCACTTCTTCAACGCACGAAGCCCGGCCGACGAGGCAGAGTCCCTGTCTCATCATCGAGATCTGCGGGGAACCACGACCTCTCCGGCGCGTTGGCACGGTTGGAGGCGACTCCGTGCGGACGGATATCCCAAGAGGGCAGCAAGAGGACGCGTGTCGTGGGCGCGGCGAGGCGCGCGACACGTGCGACAGGAACTCCGACGTCCGCCTCTCCTCATTCAGGCGCCTTGCCGTCGGTGTGGTTGGCACGCTCGTTGTTCTTCTGCTGTCGGTGCGCGAGGGCCGCGCCCAGTCCGTGGCCGGGGTCACGGTGCGGAGTGACTGCTCGGCTCCGCTCGCGGAGTACCTGAGGGAGCCGAATCCGGGCGAGTTTTTCTACGTCGAAGACGCACAATCCAGCAAGCACACCTGTGGGTTCAGCGTCGAGGAGCCAGGGGAGTTCGACCGATATCCGAGCTCAATGCAGACCGCCTTCACCATCTGCCAGAACCGGGCGGATGAGCGGGGCATCCGGGCGCGCTGTGCGCTCATCGCCCGAGGCTCCACTATCGTGGCTCATTCCTATGGGGAGGCGCAGGCGCGCCAGAATGGCGCGGGGATGATCAGCGATGCGACGCGCTGCGGCCAAAGGCCGCTCAACCGATGGTTCTGGGTGGAGCGGGCGTTCTGCGACCAGTCATGGCACGGGCCGGCCAAGGCCAGCGGGGTCGTGATCTGGAACCACGGCATCCTCGGCACCGTGACGCAGTATTCCGCTCCGGTCCCGCCGGTGTTCAGGCTACTGCAGGCCCGGGGGTGGGACGTGCTGAAGATCGCTCGCAACAACCTCGCCGAGAACTCGGCCGAGCAGTCCCTCTATCGAGCCGTGGTTCGGACGCTCGAGGAGATCGCCACGCGACGGCGTGAGGGATATGCACGGGTCATTCTGGCCGGGCAGTCGTTCGGGGGCGCTATCACCCTGGAAGCCGCCGAATCATCCAAGGACGTCTACGGGGTGGTGGCTATGGCTCCCGGTCTGCGGGCGATTGGTGGGGCGGGTCGCCTCGACGGGGCGGTGACAGAGCGGACAATCGGGCACCTCGCGGTGGACCGGCTGAGTCTCGTCTTTCCGCGCCACGACTCCATGTTCGGCGGCCTAGAGCGAGGTCCCGGAGCCACCAGCGTGCTCGCCGGGCGCAATAGCTCGTTCCTCCTGCTCGATGAGAAGTACGACATCGTGGATCATGGCGGAGGAACGACCGGGAAGTTTGCCATCAAGTACGGCCTTTGCTTGATTGAGTATCTGACGAGTCTCGAGGTGGGCAACGGAGCCGTCCGCTGCCAGGACAGTCTGGCGGAGCAGGGCAGAGCGGCCAAGGAGCTCCTGCCTAGGCGCCCCGACGCGGTCAGAGTCGTGCATTCCCCTGACAACCTGGCGCAGGATCTCCAGGGATTTGCCGGCTCGTGGTATGGGGTCCTGGAGCCCTCTGGAGAAGTTGTCTCGTTCGCCATCGTCGATCTCCCGGACGCTAGCCGCCGGGCACTGTTCAGCTCGATGTCCGGAGGGCGGCGGGGAGGGCTCTACGAGTTCTCAACCGGGAACGAGAGTCTGATGTTTCGTCTGCCAGGACGAGGGAGCGTTGTCGTTAGGGGCACCACGCTGACGTGGACGCCTGAGACCGGCAGCGACTCACAGACGGCCCAGCTCGCCCCGCTACTCGAGGATTGAGCGGGCCGTCCGGAGGACTCGCCGCGTCAGCCGCCTACTTTACTCGAGCCAAGTTGAACTGGAGGCGTTCCTGCAACTGCGCAGACCCACTCATCCGCTCACCGGTAACCATGAACTGATTGAGGCCCGACGCGTCACGCGTCGCCCAGTTGAGGGTCAGGACATTCCCCTCGATTGTCCCATCCACCGGTCCGCCGGGGTTGGCGTCGAGCTCGCCATTCAGCCAAAGCACGCCCGTGACCTTGGTGCCGGACTGTTGCAGTGTGGCCCACGCCTCGCCCGCGCCAAACCCCGTGCATATCCACGTCCCGCTCCACTTTCCGGTCACGTCCACCGGTGCGGCGGGAGCGGAGGCATATCCGAAGCTGACCAGGGCGACAGCTATGAGCAGCAGCCAGCGCATCTTCCTCATGTCGCATCCTCCCGCGATTCGGGTCACTGCATGCGGGCGTCTCGATGACCGATCAGTGCCTCGCGAGGCGCTCAACACGCTAGAGGATGCGACAAGAGTAGCACTTCGTCAAGTGACGTTGGGCCGCGCTGCGGGGGCCCGGGGGGCCGCGCTATTTTGCGTAGTCCCTGAGTTGCTGGCGAAGTGCGGCTCGGGCCCGCGCGAGCCGCGACTTGACCGTACCCACCGCGCAGCCCACAACCTGTGCGACCTCCGCCTCCGTCAGCCCCTCGAAATCAAGGAGGACAACCGTACGTGCCGGCTCCGATAGCGTCATCAGGGCGCGCTCGATGTCCTCGCGCACGACGTTGCGTAGGCGATCGAGTTCGAGATCGTCCCGTATCCACTCGTGATGACCTCGCCCGGTGAGGCCGGCGAGCGCGGCGAGTCCGCCGATTGGCAAGGGGAAACGCCGCCGTCGGTGGAGGCTGAGGAAGGTGTTTCGCAGAATGCAGAACAGCCAGGCTTTGAGGTTCGTGCCGGGAGCGAACTGGGTCGCCGCTCGCATCGCGCGGACGTAGGTGTCCTGGACGAGATCCTCGGCGTCGGGGGCGTTCCGGGTGAGATAGTAGGCGACGTTATATAGCGAACTGGCGTAGGCGAGGCCCTCATGCCCAAGGAGAGCCCCCGGGGCGTGCCCTTCTCCATGCTCGAGTTCCTGATCGTCACTTGTCGTCTTGGCCGCGAGGTACCAGCGAGCCAGGCGGCCCCGCACGCGAGGCCTAGCGGTGAGCGTGTGAGGCTCAACCCACGGTCGCGTGAGCTGGCCCGTGGCCGTCGCCGCTCGATCGGGCGATCCGTCGCTTCGCCGGCGGGGTATCACGGGAGCTCGCCCGTACCGGCCTGCGAGTTCAGTTGCCCGGCTCGTCGTTTGTGACCACGTCATGGTGTTAGTTAGAAGGAGAAGCGGATGCGACTCGACAGGATGTAGGCGTCGTTGACCTGGAGGTCCTTGCGGTTCGGCGGGGCGCAGCCGGTAACCGATCCCGCCTGGCAGTACGGAACAGCGACGCTCCGGTGACCGAGGGCCCCGCCGGCGAACAGATAGCCCGCCCCGGCGTCGAACGCGATACCGTCCGCGATCCGCCAAGTCGCTACTGCCATCAGCTCGTTGCCGATCAGCCTCGCGTCGCCCTCGGGCCTGGCCGAGCGGCCGGTCTTCCGGTCGACGAACGACGGCAGAATGCCACCGCCAGGCACCACGGTGCCGTCTGTGTCCACGGACTTGTCCGTCCAGAGAATGTTCCACCCGCCCATGAAGCTCAACGAGGGAGTGACCTGATAGGTCGCCTTGAGACCCAACTGAATGCGGCCATACTTGTCAAGCCCGACCGCGCTGCTCAGGTTGCTCGCTCCCGGTGTAAGGACGGCGTTGTACTCCACAGAACCGATGGAGGTGACCTGGGTGCCCCAGTCGAAGAGATATGTCGTGTCGTTATCGAGCACCTGGTAGAAGTTGACGTTCTTCCTCAGGTTGTCCTGAGCTCGGTTACCGGACGTCCACATCGTCAGGCCCTCGAAGAGCACCGGTCCGAGCTGGTAGCCCGCCCGGACATCGACCAGCCATGCGCTGATCGTGGCCGTGTCCTTGGGACAGTTCGTCGCTACATTGCCCGAGCCGTTACACAGAACGCCGTAGGCCGGAGTCACCGTGTTGAAGGAGTTGCGGTTCCCGAACTGGTAGAACACGGTGGGATCGAGCGAGAACGCGCCCGATCGCCAGCGCCCATCCACGCCGATCGTGTGTCGGTTCTCATGGATGCCAGTGCCCACGCCGTCGGCTCCGGAGACGTTTTTGGGCGCGAAGGGACTGCCGCCGGCGGTGCCGTTGGGCGCGGTGGAGGCGGTGATGCTGTAACCACCCCGGCCCACGCGCGCGGCCGCGCTGGTCGCCCCGTCGGCGAAGAAGTACGAGTACATCGGCTTGAGCTGAAGCCCCTTGACGATGCCGGTGAACTCGGGTGCGATGATCAATGCGAAATTGTCGCCGCGACTCTGGGGGACGTTGGACCCGGCAGCCCCGACGCCGAGAAGCGTGTTTGTAATGTCGTGCTTGCCGCTCAGGTTCTCGTCCACCGCCACGTAGGTGAGGGCCAGCTTGATGTCCGGCGTGATCGTGCTGGTGACCACGCCCCCTCCGAAGTCACCGGAGGCGTACGTGGCCAGCTTGTACGTCGCCGCGGTGCCGAACGGCTGAGCGCCCAGCCGGGCGACCGTAGGCACGGGAATGAGCGGCACGGGGAACTCGGTGTACAGCCACTTGACCTTGATACCGCCCTGTTCATCCGTGTTGAGGGCGAAGCCGGACTGCTCACCGGGATTCTGCGTCCCGCAGGCGACGCCGCTACCCGTATTGGTGACGCAGTTCAGGGAGTTGGTGTCGCTGAAGCCAGTCTGGCCCCAGACGCTATCGATCTCGAGGCCTAGCACCCCCTTGGCCTTGCCCAGCTGACCAGTGATGTCGAAGCGGCCGCGCGTACGACCATAGAATGAGCTATCGCTTCGCGCCCGGGCAGAGTCGAAGTTTCCGAAATTTCGTGCATACGCCCCGACGTTGTCAATGAAGCCGTTGATGTTGACGGTCGGGGTGGGCGCCTGCGCGAGGGCGCCCGAGGTGCCCACCGCGAGCAAGGCGAAGGTGGCGAGCGCGCCGCCGACGAAGACTCGCTTCATGATGCTCTCCTCGTGCGTGAATGGTGGTGTACGTGTGCCGATTCACTCACCGATGGGAAACGTCGTCGCGCACGACACGTTCCGAAGAAAAAGAGAGAACCGGTTCTGGGAACTGAGAGGCCGGACGTCTCGCCCGGCCTCTCTGCCTGTTGGAGAGAGCTCGACGTGATCAGGGTGACTGGACCTTGTCGAACCGCTGAATCGGCGACGGTCCGCCGAACTGAGAGCTGGAGAAGGTTCCGCTACCGATTCCTTCGGTGGATGAATCGACGCTCGATCCACCCGGGATACCGGATGTGAGGGCGCAGCCGCCCAGCACAAGCGTGCCACTCACGAGCAACACTGCCGCCGTAGTCCTCACTGCTACTCTGGCCACGTGTGAACCTCCTCGAGTTGAGATGTTGGGTCGTCACCCCGGAATGTGCCTCACTCGTTCGAACGCAGCGGCTCGGAAGTAGTTCCGCTCGCGATTGCTGGTAGCGGGAAGGCGGCAGGCGGACGTACGCGCGCGCAAACGTGCGACGGGCGGAGTGGTTCCGCAACCTGAGATGGGACGGCGGGCGGAACGAATCGCGGCCGACGGCGTTCCGATTGGTTGGAAGGTGGGAGTCGATCGCCTGGACATTCGGGATGGCGCTCGAGCGGACGCAACCGGCGCGGGAGCGGAAGCATGTCGGGCAGCTGCGCGGTGGGAGCCGCGAAGCGCGGAGGTGAGAATCATGAATGAAGATCTCGAGGTCGTGGCCGATGAGATATGACAGCTACGGACGCACCGGCGTGGCCGGAGCGCTGAACTATTCACGAATGTCTGGCCGCGGTCGGAGGACGGTACCGGGGGCCGGCGGCTCCGTGAGCGCCGGCGGTTACACGTCTGGGCCGCCAGCAGACCGGGCTGCAGGAAAGCTACGTGCTGATCGTGTCGCGTATTCTGACTCGAGGGCGCGACGAGGAACCACGCGAGAAGCCCCAGTGGGCGGTGAGTTAGCTCCAGTGCACTGAACGGGCATGGAGACGTGTTGAGGAGAGAGAGCATATGGGACGAGGAGAGAGGCTTTTCATCGGAGTACTTGTGCTGATGCTTTCTGGGTGCGCCGCGACCGGGAGGAGCTCGGCTCCGCCGAGTGTCGATGTCAGCGGAAAGTGGGCCGGGACTTGGGTGTTTCGGAACCCGTCGATGGGTTCGGGAGAAGTCCTCGTGGATCTCAAGCAGAGCGGCGCCAAGACGACGGGCCATCTCACGGTGACCGGCGACACGACGGCCGACCCCACCTACTTCGAGGGCATCGTCAGCGGGAGCACGATCATCCTGAATGTACCCTACCTGTCCGGAACTCTGGATGTCCGCGGCGACGAGATGAAGGGAGTCGTCAACGGCATCATGCCGGCCAATGTGAGTCTGCGGCGTCAACGATGACTAGTTGAAACCGGGATTGACACGAGGCCGGGTCGGGCGCTGCCGATCGTCCGCCTGACCGCGGGCCGCGTCGAGTGTGGGCCCGGGTCTCGGAGTGAGACTCGAGTGACCTGTGTGCGGGCAGGTGGTGGCGGGCGGGTCCGTTCCGCGATGTCCAGGCGTATGAGTCGCCGAAATGATGACTCGATGCCGCAGTGAGGGAGCCTGAAGGGCCGCGCGGTGCAGGATTCGAGCGACGTGTCCCGGCGAGGCTATCGTATCGCCGCGTCAGCGCCTTGGCGTGCCCTCAAGTGCTTCGCTCTCACGAAGTGGTGGCGAGCCTCAGGGCGAGCCGGGTCAGGTCGGCGGGGTCGACATCGGAGACCAAAGCACATCCCTGGTCGCCCTTGCGCCAGAGGATCACGTGGAACCCGCGATCGGCGGTCCGGTACGCGCTCACCGAGCCGATCGAAGCGAGCCCGTTCGTCGGCCACGATAGGCCGCGAGCCGGGAAGACGATGAGCGAGATCGCGTGCAGGCGCCGATGAAAGACGAAGACTGCGGCCTTGCGATCGAGGAAGTACCCGACGGCGCCCCCGGCCAGCGGGAAGTCCGCGTCGCCGAGGAAGGTGACGACAGGAGCAAAGTCCAGCCGCCCCTCGTACCACGGCTTGACCTGGTGCATATCGCCGCTCTCCACGTCGAGCGGATGCTGGCTTGCGAGGAGCCGCAAATGATCGGTGACCGCTTCGCCGACCATGCTGGGCGGCCGGCCGCTCGGCGATTGCCCGGTACGCTCATAGTAGATAGGGACGGAGATGAGGAGCACGGCGGCGGTCGCCAGCGCCGGGACGAGGCTCCGTCCCCATAGAGCCCACCTGGAAGGCTGCTGCCGAGGGGTAGGGGGCCACAGCGTGGCGAGCCGGCGCTTCAGCGCCAGCGGCGCCGCATGCTGGGGCAGCCGGTGCTCGAGGACGCTTGTTAGTAGGGCCTCTGCCGCGACTTCGCGCTCGCACCGGGAGCAGGCGTCCACGTGCGTGCGGACGCCCTCCTGAAGCTGCGTTGAGAGCCGTCCCCGCTGGTAGTCGAGGAGCTGGAGCCGCACATCGTCGCAAGTCATGTGTTGTCCTTTTTCCCGTAGTCCTTCAACTGGAGTCGGAGCGCAGCCCGGGCGCGGGCCAAGCGTGACTTTACGGTGCCCACGGCGCAGCCCACGACGTGGGCCACTTCGACTTCGGTCAACCCCTCGAGATCGAGCAGGATCACGGTGCGGGCGTCGTCGGACAGGGTCATCAGCGCCCGCTCGATCTCTTCACCCACGACATGGCGTAGGCGGTGGAGTTCGACGTCGCCCTGCAGCCACTCCTCGTGGGCGAGGCCTTGGGCGTTCGAATCCACCGTATCGAGGCCACCGACCGTTGGGTTATGGCGCTGCCTCCGGTACGAGCTGATGAACGTATTCCGAAGAATTCGAAGCAGCCACGCCTTGAGGTTGCTCCCGGGAGTGAACTGGTTCGCGGCCTGGATCGCCCGCCGGTACGTGTCCTGGACGAGATCCTCGGCATCGGCCGCGTTTCCGGCGAGATGGCGCGCCAGGTTGTAGAGCGTGTCGGCATAGGCGAGGGCGTCGCGGCCCAGCGTTGGTCCGTCCCGGTCACTCGATGGCTCCATTGCTTTTGGATCGTCGCGTCGTGATATGAACTGAGACCACTCGAGAGACCGTGACGTTCCCGGCCACGTAGTTGTCATCACTCTTGCTAACGCGCTGTCACTCATGCCGTTCCTCACGATCCCGGCGGGCCGACTGGAACGCCGTCGCGACCCGTGCGTTCGCAGGGGTAGACGGCTCAGAAGTCATCCCGGGTGGGAGCAGAGGAGACGACGTCATGGATAGGCCGACGGTGGTGGAGGGCCTGATCGGGGGCACGATCGGTGCCGGCACGGTCGCCGGCTGGTTCTTGCTCATTGACGCGTCGAGGGGACAACCCTTCTGGACTCCCGCCCTGCTGGCCGCGACGTTGCTGGACGGGCTCCGAGACGCGCAAACCCTCCACATCACGGCCCGACTGGTCCTCACATACACCGTCGTCCACTGGCTCGCGTTCCTGATCTTCGGGCTGCTGACGGCGACCGTGCTGGCCGCGGCGGATCGAGAGCCCGGCCTGCTGTTCCTCGTCGTCATGTTGTTCTGCTGCTTCGAGGTCTTCGCGCTGGCGCTGATCTCGGTCCTGGCCGAGTGGTTGTTTGAGGTGCTCGCGTGGTGGACGGTCGTGGTCGGCAACCTGTTGGCTGCCCTCAGCATGCTGAGTTATTTCCTCGATCGACATCGGCGTGCGTTGCACAACGTTCGCAGGTTATCCAACTGAGATCGAGTCCGGGGCCATAGGGTACGGAACGCTTCACACGATCATTCGTTCCGAGGTGTCCTTGAAAAAGAGGGGAACGAATCCGGAGAGGGGGCGTTACCGCCAGTGATGGAACGGATCTGCACCCTTCACCCTTCACGCTTAGTGAGCGGCAAGCTCATCGCGAAGTGACCACCACCCGAACCGCCTAGGAGGGCACCATGAGTGATGACAATGTGAGCCAGGATCGCGACACCCAGAGCCCGGAAAGTTTCGGGGGAGACGGCGTGGACCGTCGCGGGTTCCTCCAATGCATGGCATGGGCCGGCACCGGGCTTGTCTGGGCCGCCACCGGGGGTGTGTTCTCGTCCCGGATCCTGAATCAGGCCTCCGCGGCGGAGCGGGCCGCTTCAGACTTCAGCTTCGTCCAGATCAGTGACACGCACATCGGCTTCAAGGGCGAAGCCAACAAGGATGCGCTCGGCACCTTCGAGCAGGCGCTGACCCGGATCAAGGCCCTGGACCCCGCACCCGCCTTCATCATCCACACCGGCGACATCACCCACGCCCAGAAGGCCGGCGCCTTCGACACGGTGACGGAAGGGATCAAGGGGACCAAGATCGACCGGGCCTTCTACATTCCAGGCGAGAACGATGTCTTCGCGGACGGGGGCAAGGAGTATCTCGGTCGGTTCGGGGGACCTTCGGGCACCGGATGGCAGAGCTTCGACTACAAAGGCGTTCACTTCATCGGCCTGATCAACGTTCTGAACTTCAAGGCCGGCGGCCTGGGGAACCTCGGATCGGCTCAGCTCGACTGGCTCAAGAAGG
>Ga0207684_10004274_pt1 | contig 13537 bp, 8 predicted proteins | sample KBSK5501metaG_FD_184342 | JGI IMG/M metagenome (GOLD analysis project Ga0207684, IMG submission 184342) | Corn, switchgrass and miscanthus rhizosphere microbial communities from Kellogg Biological Station, Michigan, USA - KBS K5-50-1 metaG... | ecosystem: Host-associated > Plants > Roots >...
CTTGGACTTTGCCTGGGAGGCCAGTTACTGGCGCATACATTGGGCGCGCCAGTCAAACGGCATTCGATAACTTCGCTTGGTTTCTATGAAGTGCAAATTACAGCAGGGGGAAAAACCGATCCTCTTTTCCGTGGTTTACCTGGTTACCAGCAAGTGTTTCATTGGCATGAAGATACCTTTGACATCCCCAAAGAAGCTGTCCAACTGGCTAGCAACGCGCAAACAGAAAATCAAGCCTTTCGTTATGGACGCCGTGCATATGGAACACAATATCACATCGAAGTCACCTCAGCCATGCTCGATGTCTGGTTGCACTTTCCCGAGTACAGGCAGGATATAGTTAATACACTAGGAGAAAGTGCAGTTGACAACTATGTGAGTGATAGCGCCAACCTCTTCCCTCTTTACCGTCAACATTCACGAATCATGTTCGAGAACTTCTTGAAAATCGGGGGTTTGATCACTTGAAAGACGACGCTTGCGTCGCCGTTGCTAACATTTCTCTATCTGGCGTGGAATAATGATACGCACAATGGGCGGCGCAAGCACCCCCACCCTACTCCACACCACCCCCGCCCCTACGCGTCATTGCAAGAGCCTGGTTAAGCGCTCACCGAGCAACGTTTCTAAGTATGGAGTGACACCCCAGTATTTTTGAAGATCGAGGTATTCTTGAATAGATCTGGACTTGTCCCTCTGTGTTCGCCTGACAGCACGGATCATCAGGTTCTTATCAGTGTGCTCAGGTGATACAAATTCGACTACATCGGTCTTGTAGCCCATAATGCGCAAGACAAGTGCTCGAAATGTATCAGTTAGAATATCCGACAAACGCTGCTTGAGAATTCCATCTTGAAAAATGGGGGTGAAGGGACGGACAGCATGCAGCTGCTGGTTGAGATGGTGATGACAGCAGGGAGCACACATGATCAGGCGTGATTGGGATACAATTCCCTGGTAAATCGCCTCATCTGTTGCAGTATCACATGCATGTAACGCTAACACGATGCCCGGCAACTCTTGCGGTACGTAATCGATAATGGCTGATTTTTGGAAGCATGCATTTGAAAAACCTAGCTGTTCGCTCTGTCTATTGTCTTTTTGTATTAAGGTCGCATTGGTATCAATACCAGTCAAATGAGCCGGGATGCCACGCACATTGTTCAAGTAGTGGTACGCCGCAAAGGCCAGATAAGCAGATCCACAGCCGCAGTCGAGGATGTTAACAGGTGTTTTCTCAAAACGTTCAAGTTCGCCTGTATGTTCAAGCAGCTTAAGAAACTCATTGATCTGAGAAAATTTTCCCTGCATGCTGGGTCGAACTCGCCCCTGATCATCCATGATGCCGGTTGCTTGCAGAAATGAGTCGGGTTTATCTGCAGGTATGAGCAGTTGCTTGCTGAGGTCGTGAGCAAGCTGGGGTTCGTGCCTGGACGTCGTAGTTTTGTCTCGATGAAGGATGGCTTTTCCCTTAGGGGTGATTTGCACACGCAGATCTTCCATCGTTGATTGAACAACGATTGAGTTGAAAGGTAAAGCAAGTATTTCATCGAGCTTTTGACTGGCCTCGGAACCACGGTAGTTCTTGGTAATATCTTGCTTCTGGTTAAAATAGGAGAATTGCAGGTAACGCTCATTTTTGATCATAACAGGGCGGACGATTACCTGACGCCAGGACGTATTGACATCTCGAGATTGGGCCTTCATGGTTAAGCGCACAAATATGTGCTCGTCCAACACCAGATGTTTTACTTGCTCCTTGTATTCCACAGCTATGCTCACAGGGTGTCCGCAAGGGTACGCCCAATCTATACTACCAGGGAATCGGTTTGGCAGGTTCAGATCATATTGATACACCCTAATAGCCGTCTCCCAATCTCCACTGCTAGTCAACACTCTATTTTACAATCAGCACCGGGCAAGTCGCTTTCTCGATCAATGCGTGATTTGAGAATAGTCTATCCCAATTTGCTGTTCAGCGTCCAGAGGATGTATCACAAAATAAGCACAATCGATGAAAACCTGAACCACTTAAGATTTTTTACATATTTCTTAAGATTAATTGCATATTTCCCTTTTCTTTTCTTCTCCGTTTCTGCTATACTTGCACACACGTATATTCTCATCCGATTTTAATTGATTTTTTGGGGGGCAATTTAAGAGTCAGGGTGCAGGGGCTGGCTGCCCCCTGCAAAAAAGAACTTTTAAATCACCCTGAGGCATATGAGCATCCAGCTTATGTTATTATCATGATAGAGAAATTATGTAGATGATCCTAAAAACGTTTGATCGCAAGGAGCAATCGACATCGATGTCTCAAACTAGAGCAGGTCGGCTTAATTATCGTAGAGGTGCTTCTCACGAATATCTGAATGGAAGCGTGAGATCCTTGCAATTGCTCCTGCTAGACGATGCTATCTCTGAAGACCGTCTACCTTTCAAGATTGTCGGCTATAGCCTCCCCTGTGAAAGACACGCAGAACGCAACGAAGATAGCTTGCTCATAGAACAACATAGTGGTTTAGTGGCGGTTTTCGATGGAGTAGGGGGTAGCGCTGCAGGAGATATTGCATCGCAGGCTGCAAAACGCGCGACACTTCTAGGATGGAAAGGCGCTCTCGGGCAAATTCATAAACGGCGCAACGTACGACATGTTCTTGAAGATTGCGATAAGGTCGATTTTTGCACACTACTACAACATCTAATTGAACATGCTGACGAAACGATACGCACCGATGGTGTAAGAGCGGCAGGTACGGACGACCTTGCTACAACCGTAGCTATTGCAGCGCTCTGTCACCATCCTGAGAATAATGAGTTCAGTATGTTCTATGCGCATGTCGGGGATAGTCGAGTGTACTTACTGAAAAAGGGTGAACCACTCAAACGTTTGACTATTGATGACGGCCTTCTGGGCAAGTTGGTAGAAAACGAGATGGTCAACGAGGAGGATGCCCGCCGTATTGATCAAGCAATACATGCGGAAGAGCTCACTGATGCAGAACTTAGTTACTTTCGACTGCGTGGAGGAATTACTCAAGCATTAGGTGGCCCACTCCCTCCAGAAATCCATATCGACCAGATTCCTATCGCCATTGGTGATCGCATTCTACTCTGTACCGATGGCATACACGATAACCTTACAGATCTTGAAATTGAAGAAATCTTGAGAAAAGCTCCCCGTAACTCGGCTGCACGACTACTTGTCGAGTATGCTCTCCTCCGTTCACGCGAAGAACGCCAAACCACTATACGAGCAAAACCCGATGATATGACCGCGATTGTGTTAACACGCCGCTACTAGAAACAAGCGCAGCTGACAGTCCAAAAGTACCAGTCAATTTCGTGTTTGCGCACGTTTATGTAAATCGTGTGCTACTCTTATACACGATTTAATATTTATTGAGGGACGTTCCTGGTTCCTCATGGAGGAGTTGTGCGTATCAACCAGAAATTCTGGTTTATTTTGAGTCTTATCCTGATTGTCCTACTTGGTGCGTGCGGAGCCAGTCAAAGCAGCCACATAACACAAGTACAGCCAATTACGGCCGATAGCCTGAACATCGCTCAACACCCAACACCTACTACCTCAATCACAATCCCAAGACAGATAGCCACGCCCTCAACACGAACTAATCCTACCGGCACTACTGGAGCGCCACCCACTACTATTCCTGGCTCAGGCATCGGGCCTACTCCTTATGGTCCACCTCCACCTCTTACAGCGGAAGAAATTCAATTGACACAGCAACTCTTTGCATTGATCAATCATGATAGGGCCGTGCGAGGACTCTATGCTTTTGCCTGGAATACGACCCTGGCAGGAGGCGCGCGGCTGCATAGTTGGAATATGAATCATTGTGGATTTAGCCACACTTGTCCAGACGGTTTGAATCAATGCGTACGCATTGCCAATGAAGGGTTCGCAGGATTTACGGATTGTGGCGAGTGCATTGGGCTAGCTGGCCCATCCACACCTCCGTGGAACAATGTGTACTCGGTACAAGAGAGCATGATAAATGAGGGGCCAACCGGCTGGCACTACATTCATCTAACCAGCAAGACGTTGCACCGCATTGGTGTAGGCATCTATGTTGATGCCAACGGCTGGGTCTGGTTCACCGAGGACATGGTAAGTTAAGGTAGTTGAAACAGGGTATCGGCAAGGGATACCCCTACTATAAGTGGGCTTCCCCTCTTTTACACTCATCGATTTATATCTTTGCTGTGAACCTGGAGAAGAATAATCTTTCTTTCTTCTCCCCACTTGCCATCCCAATCCCAATGTTGCATAAGTTGGCCTTCTTCGGTTATGCAGCCAAGACGCATAGTAAAGCTGCCAGCATCTCGCACGATACATTCAGCGCTGAGCGCACATTTACCCCACTGTAGAGGCGATATTTTATAGCTAGCTCCCTTGCGGCGTAAAGCCTGCGGCAATACTGGCGCTAGTATTACCATGCCTGGCTCTTCCTCTTGCAATCCCATCAGATATCGAATGAGCAGGAACACACTGAGCGCACCCCAACCATATCCCTCGATACCGGCATTCACGTAGTCAATTTCGCCCCATTTGCCTGCTGTGATAGACCTGCGATACTCGCGCGTTACACCAGGCAAACCACCATGGTCATCCAGCTCACGACTATCGGTACTACGATAGGAGGCATCGATATAACGATATGCCAGTTCGGCAGCATCCACAGGCATCTGTGCAGCAGTGGCAGCCCCTACAAGTGTCATGACAACTGGAGGCCAGGAGAGTGGAGCCCACCCTGAACTATGTAAAGGAGGCTTCGCCAGAAATGGACGTAATTGCTCAACCTTGTCCCTGCCAACCACACCGCAAAACACAGGCGCAAGGTGCATTGCATCTTGTTGCGTCGACCACTCGTGTACCATGGAATCGTAATCCCGAAACCAGCCATTGTGCCACATCGTTCTGGTCTTTTCGGCATATTCACCGGCGATTTTTTGCCACAGTGCTGTATCCGAAGAAAGATCGTTTGCTTGTGGAGAAGATACTTGTAAATTCCCTGTATGCGCGTTACCAGCCAGAAGAGTCGCCCAGCGAGAAAGTATTTCAGCGCTTAATGCCACACTGGCCTGCAAATCTACAGGCCGTATATGTTGAATGATTGTGCCACCCGTTTGTTGTGGCCCAAAACGACTGGAGACATCCTGCCCGCTCTCCCATGAGCACGCATAGACTAACCAGCCCTCGGAATCGCGACGATAATCTAACCACCAGCGAAGATAGGCCGCGGCTTTGGGATAAAGCCGTCTGAGCCATTCCATGTCCCCCGTGCGTCGAAAGAGCTGGTCGCAGCACCATAAGGGGAAGCCCCATTCGGGGGCGGTGCCACAGATTTGCCCGTCGTCGGCGACCATGTTGTAACTGCCATCTTCGCGCATACAGGGCAGGTTCGGGTGCGGGGCCGACTCGAAGTGCCCCAGGATGACTTCAGCGGCGAGTTCGGGGTCGGCATAGCTGAGGAAGAGGGTGTCCATCGCGGCTTCGGCCAGGACTTCGCGTGGTGCCTGTGTTTGCATACCATCCCAAAAAGTAGGAATAACTCCGGCAGGCGGGCGAATAGTCATGCGCAGTGTCTCAAGATCATAGACAAAGCCACGCCTCCAGGATGCGGGCCAATCGCCAGAGAGCTGTGGCGCTCGTTCCCAAAATGTTTCGTCAACATTGCGACTGACTCTTTCTACACGAGCAAATCCCTCGATGCCTTCCTTCCAGTGCTTATAGGTCTGATCTTGCGAGACACCACGCGCCAGAACAACATTGAGGCGAGCAATTGAGGGGTTTGACCCTCCCAGGTTTAATGCGCAGGGTAAGGCTACAGATCGCATCTGCCAGCCTGTTTCCGGCTGTCGCTGAGTGATATTTGGCAGGGAGACCGATCTTCCACTTGCCCATACAGAAATATCTTCGAGCGAGATACCAAAACCCATTTTACCCCAGGTCAACGTGGTGCCCTCTACTGCACGCGCTCCATGGATAAAAACATCACCCTCGCTGGCTAAACCTAACATGCCGAAACTATTGTCGCGGCTTTGAAGAGCATATAACCCATGCTCCCAAAGACGGCTGGTGTGCGGATTGTGAGTATGCTGGTGAATAAGCATACAGGTGACGGGGAGAGGTGTATGTTCGCTTGTTGAAAGCGAAAGCAGACAGCCCAGAGCGTGTTCATGAACGAGAAAATAGCGTGCCGTGAGTGTTAAGCCATATTTGGGAACAAAGCAGGTATACTCAAAACGATTTTTGGTATGGAGTTGGCTATTGATCGTACACTGCTGGCGGTGAAAATCTTCAGGAGTGACAAGCACAAGGTCATGAATCTTTAAGCCAAAGGTGAGATGAGCGGTATATTGAAACTGGTTATGCACATAGCTGCTAAGGTTTGGAACATGCCAGCCCATTCCCAACGGTTCCAGTGAACGCAAAACACCATTAGGATTAAGCTTCCAGGTGTGATAGGGGTTGTCAAGGTAACCATGTGGAGTGAAATCATCGTGGGGAACCATTGCCATTTCTCCATCCTAAAATGCAGGTTTAATAAATGTCATAGTTATCGCTTAAATACTCTTGTAGGGATAACTAATCTCACACTATTGTATGTCAGTGCAGGTACAGGGTCAAATTGATTTTAGAGCAAGCGATAGGGTGGCATATATATCAACCACAACATGTGCGAGAATATATATCTCAGTCAAATACATGAAAGGATTACAAAATGCCAATGTTGAATACAAGTATGCAAGGGAAGGTCTGTTTAGTGACCGGTGCCAATTCCGGAATCGGGAAGGCAACCGCGCAGGGATTGGCGCAAATGGGCGCAACAATAGTCATGGTATGTCGCGACCAAACCAAGGGTGAGAAAGCACAGAACGAGATCAAGGCGAAAAGCGGAAATGCCGCCGTTGATCTTCTGCTTGCGGACCTGTCCTCGCAAGAATCAATACGCCAACTTGTAGAGAAATTTCAGCGACACTATGAACAATTGCATGTGCTCATCAACAATGCTGGAGGCGTTCATCTGAGCCGACGAGAAACCGTGGACGGATTAGAGATGACGTTCGCAGTGAACTATCTCGCACCATTCTTGCTGACGAATTTGCTGTTAGACAAGCTCAAAGCCAGTGCACCCTCACGCATTGTCAACGTTAGTTCCGAATCTCATCAATCAGGCTATATGAAGATGGATGATTTGCAATTAAAGACAAAATATAGATTCATGGGTGCTTACGGGCAATCAAAGCTAGCCCTGGTGCTTTTCACCTACGAACTCGCACGCAAACTTCAAGGAACGGGCGTGACTGCCAACTGCCTGCATCCAGGCTTTGTTGCGACAAATATTGGACAAAGCGGCATTGGATATGTTGGTCGTAGCATAGTAAAGCTCATCTTTTCCAGCCTTGGCCTCAGCCCAGAAGAGGGAGCGAAAACATCAATCTACCTGGCCTCTTCACCCGATGTAGAAGGCGTCACAGGCAAATACTTTGTGAAAAGCATTCCCATACGGTCAGCATCGATTTCCTATGATGAGTCACTCCAACGACAATTGTGGGATGAAAGTGCGAAACTGGTGAACCTACCGGTGAGAGCATAAGACTGATTGTATGGTGTCAAGCCCCTTATGCCAGACGACCGCAAGAGTCGCCCCTACATTTCCCAGCACACTGCTCCTAACATGAAATGGAGGGGTGGGGTTTGTCTTCTCTATCGTCTTGTCCCCACTGGAATCAACTGTGGTCAGCCATGAGTAATCTCTATGCGAGCAATGCCTCGAATTGTTTGCGATCGAGTTGTTCCTGCGTCATCAATGCATCCGCAAGTTTGGTGAGTTGATCATAGTGCTCACGCAATAGATCACGAGCCATTTCATATCCTTGAAGAAGTATACGCTGAATCTCACTATCGATCATTGACGCCATCGACGCGCTTGTGGCACGGTTAGAATCTGGAGCAGCCATGGCAAACATATATCGTTGACGTGCAGGCAAATCACTACTATTCAGCACCAAATTGCCATCTGCATCCATAATGAGTAAACGGGGACCTGCCGACAGTTCATCAAGCTCGATTTGTTGCATGTTCAGGCCAGCACCGCCAGCATCGGCACGATAATCCGCAAAGACAACACCTACCTGCTCGCTCATACCCCAGCGAGTTACCATACGCCTGGCGAGGTCCGTAACTACTTGCAGATCGTTCTCTGCGCCAGTTGTGACACGATCACGGCCGAAGGTGAGTTCTTCAGCAACACGTCCTCCTAAGCCTACAGCGATACGTGCCATCAGCGTCTCCCGGCTGTAGTTGTAACGGTCTTCCTCGGCCGTAAACTGGGTCACTCCAAGACTCTGTCCTCGCGGTAGAATGGTCACACGGTTGACAGTATCAGCCTCAGGCAAATGATATGCGACCAGCGCATGCCCTCCTTCATGGAAGGCAATAATGCGTTTCTCGCTCTCACTCATGACGATCGGTCGCAATGCTCCCAGTTGCACTCGTGCCAGTGCATCTTCAAAGCAATCATGGGTAACATGTTCCAGATCTTGCCTGGCAGCATACAATGCGGCCTCGTTGACAAGATTAGCGAGATCTGCCCCACTCATACCTGTGGTCAGACGTGCCAGCCGTTCGAGGCTGACTTCATCATGCAATGGGGTACGACGAGTGTGTACTGCTAAGATGGCTTGACGACCGGCACGGTCGGGAAGAGAAACCGTAATTTGGCGATCAAATCGACCTGGACGCAGCAAGGCCTTATCAAGAATATCAACCCTATTCGTAGCTGCCATTACAACGACAGCCTGGCGCGTATTGAACCCATCCAGTTCTACGAGTAGCTGATTAAGTGTCTGATCTCGTTCGTCATTTCCAGCGACGCGCATGGAACGTTTGCGGCCAACTGCATCAATTTCATCCAGGAAGATGACACAGGGTGCAGATTGACGCGCCTTGTTAAAAAGATCGCGAACTCGACTGGCTCCGACACCCACGAACATTTCCACAAATTCCGAGGAACTCATACTGAAGAATGGAACACCGGCTTCACACGCAACAGCCCTGGCCAGCAGTGTCTTACCGGTTCCAGGTGGTCCAACCAGTAATGCTCCACGCGGAATTCGCGCTCCCAGGCGGTCATACCGTTCTGGATTGCGTAAAAATTGCACGATTTCTTCAAGCTCTTGACGCACCTCATCAATGCCTGCCACATCAGCAAAGGTAACTGGCGGGTCGACAGGCTTGGGCACAGTTGTCTTTGAAGAAGTAGCAGGCCTGGTTACCCCTGAAACTTTTTCAGGCGAACGAAGAGGATCGCGTACTTCTTTCATACCATATTGACGTGGCTGACTTTTCCCCATTTGTGAGAAATGAGCATCAATATTCCGAGTTGAACGTCTACCATTGCGTGGGACAAGAATCATTGTTAGTATCAGCGCCAGGATAATGAAAGGAGCAAATCTCAAGACCAGTGATATCCATAGAGGAGTATGTGGAACCGGAAGTGTGCTGACCATGACATTTTTACTTAAAAGCAGCGGCATAAGCGTCGCATCACCGCTATCGGGTATATGTGTATTCACAAGACGAGATTGGTCGATTGTGTTTGTCGCTGGCGGATTAGCCCAGGTAGAACTGCCTCCAAGATAGTGACTCCACGCAGTAAAATCTGAAGCACGTTGCTTTGCATCAATGGTACCCTGAGAAGTCGTTCCAGTTTGGCCTTTTTGTAGCGAATTTACCAGTAAACCATTCACATCATGGTTTTGAATAGAAACAGCCAGCAAATTCCCAGCTCTAACTTGCTCTTTGAAGGTGCTGTAATCAACAGTCGTCACTCCGCCAGAGGGCGTGTTGAAGGAAGGTGCCTGAAACGTACTGAAAACGCCAAAAAGTAGTACGACCATGCCAGTAAGCAAAATACCGGCGAACAGAGATTGTCTATGTGTTACTAGAAATCTCGCGCATTGCTTGCCAATCTCAACAACATTACGTCGTCGTGGCCGATCATTTCCTGATGAAAGACGACGACTACCCTTACCGTCCATGTGTTCACCTCATTTGAGACGAGCAGAGAAGATCATTTTGGCGGTTGATTTACGGCCTATCAGGCTACTTTACCTAATTGGGGCATCCTCTTTGGTCGCTCCGTGATCTACATCTGTCTATTCTAATTTCTTTGTTTCTCAATTACCGAACCGAGTATTACTCTCCAATGTCTGAATTAGTGTAGCGAATATGAAATTCACTCCCAGGCACCTGAAAAGGCATGATAAACACCTCAACAGGTTGAAACCGAACCTCCAGGTGGAGAGTCCTTCTTAACTATGCCTGCGATAAATTACAGGCAAAGAGGGCGTAAAAACAATGAATTGATAAGAAAAAAGGTGTCATTCACACAGACGCCAAAGCATAGTGTACAGAATTTACCACTATCTGTCATAGGAATAGAGAAAAATTCAGTACTTTCTTCTTACATAATAATAATGGTACAACGTTACGTCAAGAAGTTTTGATGTGGTATTTCGTGTATCAGAATATTTCACAACACGTAAACCACCTCTTTAGCTATCTCAACATCTGCATAGACGTATATTTGTCTATTTACAGGTAAGAACATGACACGAGTGAAAAGTATCACCTATTAGTAATACGTTGAACGTTACCAAACCAATGAATTAGGGAACTAACTTTCAGGTGGTACAATCTTTATACGAGCGTTACAAGTAAAAAGACACTTAGAGGAAATAATACATGAAAGCAATTCGTATTCATGAAACTGGCGGTCCCGAAGTGATGCACCTGGAAGAAATAGAAACACCAACGCCAAAAGCAGGCGAAATACTCATCAAAGTGGCAGCAGCAGGAGTTAATTATGCGGACCTGGCACAACGAGCTGGAGCATATCTCACACGCACACGTACACCAATGGTTCCAGGCGCCGAGGTTTCAGGAACTGTTGCAGCAACTGGGCCTGGAATCACCTCACCTGCAGAAGGTACCAGGGTGGCCGCCTTTGGCGAAGGAGGCTACGCTGAATACGCTATTTCTCGGGCTAACATGGTCATTCCTATCCCACCGGGCATAGACTTCGTTCACGCCGCAGCATTCCCTGTGCAAGGAATCACCGCCTATCAACTCTTACACGAATCAGCCCACATTCTGCCGGGAGAAAGCGTATTGGTACACGCAGCAGCGGGCGGTGTAGGTACACTAGCAATACAACTTGCAAAACTTATGGGTGCAGGCACTGTGATTGGGACAGCAAGCAATGCCGAGAAGCTCGATCTAATACGTCGCCTGGGCGCTGATGTGGCTATCAATTACACCGAACAAGACTGGGTAGAGCAAGTAAAGAACACAACCGGGGGCAAGGGGGTAGATATTATTTTAGAGATGGTAGGAGGCACGATTGCCGAACAGAGTCTTCAATGCCTAGCAGCATTCGGGCGCATGGTCGTTTTCGGAGCAGCCAGCGGCGAGATAATGCAGTTTTCCGGGATTCAGTTGATGTATAAAAATCAGTCCATTATTGGTTACTGGCTTGCTTCGCAATTGAGCCGAACAGAGCCAATTGCACAGGCGATAATGGATTTGATGCAATATCTCGCAGACAGCAAGCTGGAAATAATTGTCGGACAAACCTACCCCCTGGCACAAGCGGCAGAGGCTCACAGAGCCATGGCTGAACGTAAAACGACAGGGAAATTAGTTTTGTTGGTGTAGCTTTCAAAGATCCTAATCTTTATTTCCCACAAATTTCGCCGGATATAGTGTAAATACACTATGCAATCCAATCCCGTCGAGATCTTCTCGCTCAAAATTTATACCAAAATTAGTACAAATTAATGAGGTGTTTTGGCCCCAGATCAAGTATAATGTTACTGGCTATCTTTCTGCTTTCGGTCAATATCACCAAGCATTCTGGCATTCTTCACAGGGTAGGTTAATGAGTGCTACCCCACTTTTTGCCAAAGGGGTGTAAGGTCAATGTTTCGGCAGACAGGAAGCGAAATACCATCTAAAAAATCTACCTATTTTCAACCAATCACCTATTTTCATTCGAAGGAGAAAAAAATGGCAGAACGAACTAAGCAAGGCAGCAAAGCAAAAAGCTCCTCCACCAGTAAGAGCAAAGCCCGCGAGGCAGCCAACCAACTGCAAAATGCAGCAACTACGGAGGCAACTGCAGGTGTCTTAACCACAGCCGAGGGCGCCGCAAATTTACAGGCTGCAAGTGATGTGTCATCGGCAAGCCGTGATTTGCTGGCAGAAGGAGCCAGTGATGCAACACGCGGCGTCGATGCTTTAAAAGCCGCGAAACGGCAGGCCAAACGTAGTAAAAAGGCCGCTGCTAAAGGCGTGCGTGATGTCGCGCAAGGCAGTGAGCTCCTTTCCGCATCCGAAGAATTAGCTATACAGAGTGCGATAGTCAAGGAATTGAGCGCCGACGATCTGGATCACGGGATGAAACTCGCCTCGATTGCCGGCCAGCTATGGGCAGCCAGCAATGTGCTGGAAACGCTCGACATGCCCGTGTTTGCTAACTTTTTGGATGATAAGGGTCAGGAGTTGCAAGATCTTGCCGTAGATGAACTCTTGCGCTCGGGTGCAACACGAGCTCTGGCAACATCAATGGCAGAGACAGGTGCAGAGGTCGGCGAACTAGGTGTAGGTGAGGTCGCAGAGGGTATCGGCCGACTTGTCGAATCAGAAGAATTGGAGAACCAGAGCGAATTGCTGGAAGATGCAGGCGAACAGTTGACAGAGCAAGGATTGGATGAGGTGGTAGCATCGGAGGAATTGAGCGAAGCCGCAAAAGAGATACGCGCCGAAGGTGTTGCCGAGATAGCAACAGGCGCTGAGGAAGTCGGTGAGGCCGAAACAGCGAGTGCCGTAGCCGAAGGGCTCGAATAGAAAAGAAGATGTTCAAATGAGTAATACTGGTTCTTCAATTTACGACATCCTGGTTTTTAGCTTCGCTGATACCCATACTGCCGATGAAGTAGTCAATGAGTTGAAGGCCTCGCAGAAACTGGGAGGCTACAAAGTGGTTGCTGAAGCTGTAGTAATCCGCGAAGCTGACGGCTCCGTTCATGTTCATGAGCCAGGTGAAGGTGGCAAGGGTGCTACTATTGGCGCTGTTGTCGGAGGCGCGCTTGGCCTTCTAGGTGGCCCGGTAGGAGTCCTTTGGCTAGCTGCTGCAGGCGGCGCGCTGGGAGGCGTTGCCGGCCATTTCGCAGGTCGCTCTATCCCCGCCGATGACCTGAAAAAGATCGGTGAACAGCTTCAGCCTAACAGCTCGGCTTTTCTGGCCCTGGTCGAGGAAACCGATGCAGAGGCTGTGGTGAACAGTATGTCTGGCATTCAGGCAAATGTAGTCACCGTGACTCTCGGAGATGAGCTTTCCGGGACAATTGCCCAGGCAGTAGAGGCAGACGTTTCGGTATCGGCTCCGCAAACAAGTCAGGCCACTCAACCGGCAGCAACTGAAGCTGCAGCACCAGCAGCGAG
>Ga0207684_10004275_pt1 | contig 13536 bp, 14 predicted proteins | sample KBSK5501metaG_FD_184342 | JGI IMG/M metagenome (GOLD analysis project Ga0207684, IMG submission 184342) | Corn, switchgrass and miscanthus rhizosphere microbial communities from Kellogg Biological Station, Michigan, USA - KBS K5-50-1 metaG... | ecosystem: Host-associated > Plants > Roots >...
AACTTTGGCTTCTTCTTTGGCTGCTCAGTACCACGCGCAACATCGCAAGCCACTTCAATCTGCATCAACGCCAGCCGCACATGATTAAGAAATACTCGTCCGGCCGCAGTGAGCACAATTCCACGGGCCTTGCGCTCCAGCAGCTTTACGCCAATCTCCAATTCGAGATCGCGAATCTGCCGGCTTAACGACGGCTGAGCTGTATGCAGCCGCCGCTCGGCGGCATTCGTGAGACTGCCTTCCTCCGCGACTGCAATGAAATAACGCAAATGACGAAGTTCCATTGTTGTCGACCCATGCTTTCAAGGCATATCTCTATCATACAAAGTATTTGTTAACCACCCTGAAACAGGCACATCCTATAAACAACGCTAGTTGTCCCAACTTAACTCAGGAGATTTCTATGTCTTTGCAACGTAAACCAACCATCGTGTTCTGCCACGGCATCTGGGCCGACGGCTCGTGCTTCAGCAAGGTCATCCCCGCACTGCAGGCGGACGGCCATGAGGTCATTGCGGTTCAATACAGCCTGGAGTCGTTCGAAGAGGACGTGGCTATGGTTAAGCGCACGCTCAACCGCGTAGGCAGCCCCGTTCTCCTCGTGGGCCATTCATACGGAGGTGCTACCATCACGGCCTCGGGCGTCGATGATCGCGTGGCGGGCCTTGTCTATATCGCAGCGGTCGCCCCGGATGTCGGCGAGACTGTTCAGAACCAACTCGACAAGTATCCCTCAGATATCTTTTCTCGCGTCGAGGTCGCTGACGGGTACGCCTGGATGCTTCCGAATGGGACTGAGTTTTTCTGCGGAGATCTTTCCGAGGAAGAGCAGAAGCTCGTCTGGGCCACCCATTTTCCGCCTGTCGCGGACCTCTTCAAGCAGCAGCATATCCAGCGCACCCCGTGGAAGTCGAAGCCGAGCTGGTACATTTTGGCCACGAAAGACCACACCGTACATCCCGATCTCCAGCGCTGGGTTTCAAAGCGTATGGGAGCGACCGTGGTTGAGGTGGAAAGCAGCCATGTTCCCATGCTCTCTCAGCCTGATGTTGTCATCGATGTGATCCGAAAGGCCGCAGCAGCGGTTCAGAAAGAAAAGGCAGCATAGAGAACGTCGCGGTTGACAGACCGTCGCGGGACGGTCTGTCTTTTATAAAGGGACACACGACTATAAAGGGACACACGACTTTTCAAGTGACTGGTCTTGATAAGTCAGCTTGTCGGAGGTGAAATGCCAAATGCAAACGGCGGCAGAGTTGCCTAAGGCAGGAGTCAGAATTCGACCGTTCGCCTCAACGGCGATTCGGGGGCTGCAAGGGCGGACTCAATCTCTTGAAAGTGGTTCGAGGGGAATCCAGATTTCGACCGGTCCAATGGGTGTACCGGCTTCCGATATGCTGGTAAATCGCTCAAACTCTGGTGCGCTCTTCTCTCGACGTCCGGAGGTAGCCAGCCAATGGCCCAACAACCAGATCCAGGTGTCGCGGAGCAAGGCTGTGTCGTTGACATGAATGACCGCATACTCTCCCGCCTCAAGGGTCAGGCGCTCACCACCAACCACACCATCCGGGCCTTCATATGCGACACCGGTGAGGTAGTGGATTTTGCGATCGCCAGTGCAAGGCGACGCGCCATAGAACTTTGAGCTGCTCTCAAGCGCGGGATGGGCCAGGCGAAACGCGCGCCACTGCTGCGGGATGCCCTGAGAGGCTTCAGCCTGTGAATCGTAGGTCGCCATCGTGCCGATCAGTGACACTTCTTCGATAGTGCGGAAAACAGGATTCGGTCGATCTGACATGGCGCTAAGGGTACTACAGGTCGGATCGCATCGTAATTTCGCCTCCGCCATCGCGGCTCATGGGAAGCGATTCGACCAGAGAGTGTTTAAGTCCTTATAAGTCGGCTTGTGTGACCACGTTTCGGCCACACGGCAGTCCGGACGGATTGGAAGTCCCATGGCCCGTTTCTCGGTGCCAATCGACAACCGACCTTATTTTCCGAATAGCTTGTCAATTGCCCGCAGGCGATGGCAAACTTCGCGCAGCAGGCTTGACTGGTCCGATTATTGCGTTAAATCAGGACTAGCGGATGCGAATTGTATCGACCCCTTGTACGAATTGGTGAAACGCACTCGGACTAGCCAGAAAATCAGCATAATCAGTGGGAGTACGCTGAGAATTAGATACAACGTGGTGCTGAATAGAGCCGGGGACAGGTGTTGCCCGAGCCCCACTGCTGAAAGCAATCTCAATGGGCGGTTCGAGGGTCCCAGGAAAAAAGACCCTGCTGCGATGAACAGCCCAAAGCACATACGCCAGAGATGCCGCGCAAGACGCTTTGCTCCACGAAGACCACCGCGTATCAGCATGCGAACGTCCCCCGCGCAGGCCAGCAGCATCACGGAACCCGTGAAGAAGGTCATTCCGACGGGAACTCCGTCTGGTGAACTCGCTCCGCTACGCACGACTCTTAGACCATTCATACAGGTGAGAATGCCGAGCGCCAAAGGAATCAGGAGCAGAACCCAATCGAAACGACTGGTTTCCCCGTCTCTGCGCCTAGCGGTCAGCCATGCCGTTCCGATGAGATAGAAGGTGAAAATCCCGCCGCCGATGTTATTCGGTTGATGCCTCACGATTGCAAGATACACTGCGAGGACGGCCATGGTCAGCATAGATGCGACAAAAACCTTTCCCGCCAGGACATGGCGGGGGGAACCCTTCCGGACAGACATTGCCACGGTCCCGGACAGCAACCCCGAGGTCCCCGCGCAGATATGACCAATCAGTATGGGCGAATAGGGCATGGTGCCTTCTTGGAAACAATATACGCGGACCCGAGCCCGAGTGTTCCACTGGAGCAACATTAGCCTATACCCCGAGAGGATAACCCCCGAACTGGTTGATCAACCGAAGGCACCCAAACTCCACGCTGTGGATTAGTCCTGGGAAGTCGGCTCCGCTTTTCGAGTCCAGTGGACTCAGCGGAATCGGATTTGGTGGGTGCGATGCCCGTTTGTGAGGACTCATCTCGCCTAGTTCGCGAAAAGACGAGAGCGCGCCTATTACAGTCATCGCGCTTCCACGACCTGTGCCGTTTCATCTCTTTGGAAGGCTGAAGAGCTTGACGAGCGTCCTCACGCGCTCTCTCTGACGGCTGGGCGGAAATCGCTTGGTTCTTGATAGCTCGGCGATACCATGGAGGCTCGCCCAAAACAGTTCCGATATTACCTCCGGCTTCGAGCTCTGCCCCTGAAATAACTCCATGAGCTGGGAAAATGCGAAATGCAGCTCCGAAGGAGTAGCCGGGTCATCGAATGGCACGCTGAGGCCGAGCGAAAACATCACTTCATACAGTGCGGGTGAAGATGCGGCGAACTCCAGATATGCAGCCGCGACCGATTCGAGCGGATTTCCACGCCTGCCCCGTTTCCGTGCCCTCTGCAGAGCCAGCCCGATCTCCTGGAAGCCCTCGACAGCAACCGCGGTGAGAATCCCTTCGCGGCTTCCAAAATGAGCATACAAAACGGGTTGGCTGTAGGAAATTTCGTCGGACAGCCGCCGAACAGTTACGTTGGACCACCCTTCAAGCTCCGCGATTCGTCGTGCGGCACTGACGATCTGTGCCCGGCGGGCCTGCCTGTCACGCAGTTTTCGTTCCGCAATTCGGTTCACTGCCAGCTTAGATTCCATCGATAGGAATTATAGCGCCGCTAGGATTATTGTTGAAACTTTGCCGAAGGCCTGGCATCATATCTAGCGTTGCTAGATTTACTAACGAGGAGATGTGTTATGCACAGTGCTGTTCCGTTCACCCTGGCGGTTCTCATCGCTGTGGGGATCATGGTTATTGGTTGTTTCTACCTTGCATCTCCTCAGCGAGTCTTAGGATCATTTGGTCTAAAACCGCCTGCATCCGATGCTGACACTCTTGCCTGGCTACGTCTGAAAGGAATCCGGGACGTCGTAGCTGGATTGGCCGTGTTGACCCTGATGCTGACTACGGACAGCCGGACGGTAGGCATAGTTCTTCTAGTTTTCGCCATCATCCCTTTTGGCGACATGTCCAACATTTTGGCGTCTGGCGGGCGAAAGGCCACAGCGTTCTCCGTTCATGGCGTCACCTGCGCGGTGATGCTTGCGGTCGGCCTCTTGCTGATCCATTGGTAAGGCATGTCTCACGCCGATCTATGGCGACTGAAGGATGGGAAGCTGATCGAGCATTGGGACGAATTCAATCTGCTGGAAAGGATTCCAGCAAATCGGGCGCGACGGCGCCTTTTGAAGGCGGAGGAACTATGAACCATTGGATGTGGCTGGTGTCTTTGGTTGGGATTCTAAGCACAGCAGTTGTGTTTGGCACGGACATGTTCTTTTTGACTATCGGCCGTTCCGCTCTCAGATTGGCTTCACCATCCGCCGGAACCGAAATCATGGGTTTCTTCCACATGTTCGCCGACTCGCGGATGCCGATCTGGGGCGTCTCGGCGATCGTGTCCAACCTCCTGCTGGTCGCATTAAGCAAGAGTGGACAGCGCTGGTTATATCTCGCATCGCTCCTGACGCTGATTCTGTTCGTTATTCTCTACAATCTCTTGTCAAAACCAATTAATCGGATTCAAACCGAAGCGGCAAAAGCCGGAAAAACACTCGACAACGCTCGAGAGTTACAGGCGTCGTGGGATAGAGTGTTATTGATCCGTGTTCCGCTGCTCGTTGCGTCCCTACTTGCCCAGTGCTTCGCGTTGCTAGTCGCTTCGGCGTAAATGTGGCGGATGCGCGGGGATGCGTCTGGACGAGTACCAAATCGCCAATGCACTCATCGATACCAGATTAGTAATGACAAGTCGGCAAGGGTTTACTAATCGACATTTGGCGCCCGCTTATGGATTGCGCACGGATCGCCGGCAAACCTGAAGTTTTGCTTGCCGCGGCTCCCGAATCACAAGCAATCCTGCGGTCATCGCGCTGAACACTGTTCCGCCGTCGACCGTCCAAATTGCTAAAGGCAGACCTTTATGATTGCGGGGACCAAGATAGATACAATGGTTCCGAAGGGGTGAGGTGTCCTCCTTTACGGAGTAGCGCAGCAAAGGACCAGTCATGGAGACTGCAAAGGAATCGCCCACGGAAACCCGATCAAAAATTGAACCGACACGGAACGAGTTAGGACTCTTTTCCAGCGAGTCCGTCCTCAATATCTTGAAGTTGATCTTTGCCGGGTCACCACTGCCTGAAGTTCTGACGATCATAGCCCAACTGGTCGAATCTCAAGGCGAAGGTCTGTTCTGCACGATCTGGCTTCCTGAGGAAGGAGCGAACTATCTCTATTGCGCAGTTGCGCCGAGTCTTCCTGGATTTTGCGATCACGTTGGACGGACGAAGGTTTGTGCTAAAGGCGCGTCCTGCGGGACCGCCGTCTATCGCAGGGAGCCAGTTTATGTGACCGATATCCTCACAGAGCCGAGTTGGGATGACTATCGCGACCGGATGTCTCGATACGGGATTCGATCGGTTTGGTCGCGCCCTTTGTTCGCCCGCGACGGCAAGATCCTCGGCACCTTCGGCATGCTTTCTCGGGAAGTGCGGAGTCCTGATCGCGCCGAGCTTCAGCTGATCGAGAACGCTAGCCACATTGCGGGAGTCGCGATTGAAGGCCATATCAAAGAGCAAGAGCTACAGCGTGAACGCGATCGGCTGCGTTTACTTTTGGAGATTACAAACAGCATGATCTCAAAGCTAGACCTGCGTAGCTTGGTTGAGGTCCTTTCCAAGAGTTTGCTGAGTGTAACGCAGTGTGATTTTTGTGCGTTGCTTCTCCCGGATACCGATAGCGGGCAGTTGCGTATCACTACGTTGTATAACCCTGAGGCACGAGGTTCCCTCTGCGACGGTACGCTGATACCCGTCCATGGTTCGAGCTGTGACAAAGCTTTCCGGACCGGCAAGACTCAACATTTTCACAGCTTTGAAGAGGTACGCGATGACCCTGAATATTTCGGCAGTAGCGCAGGTCGACCTTTCTATCAACGCGTAATGGCGGAAGGCTTGGTCTCGGGATGCGATCTACCGCTTGTAGGTAGAAGCGGCGTAGTAGGCGTGTTGGCGGCGCTAAAAAGGTCGGAGAGAGCTTTTTCGAATGATGATGTTGGTTTCTTGGAACAGGTTGCTGCCCAGGTAGCGATTGCTGTTGAGAACGCGTTGGACTACGAAAAAGCGATAAAGGATAAAGACAAAGAGACGAAGCAAAGACTTTATCTGGAGGACGAAATTCGCGACGAGTTTGGCGAAATCGTCGGCGAGAGTCCCGTTCTCAAGAAGGCTTTGGATCTGGTGTCTGTGGTGGCACCTACAGATTCGAGTGTGCTGATCCTGGGCGAGACGGGAACCGGTAAAGAACTTGTCGCGCGTGCAATCCACAATCTGAGCAGCCGCCGGGAGCGAGCCTTTATCAAGTTGAATTGCGCCGCGATCCCCCTTGGGCTGCTGGAAAGTGAATTGTTCGGTCACGAGAAAGGGGCATTCACCGGAGCGATCGCACAAAAAACAGGACGCTTTGAACTTGCCAATAAGGGCTCTCTCTTTCTTGACGAGGTGGGCGACATTCCTCTGGAGCTTCAGGCGAAATTGTTACGCGTCCTGCAAGAGCAGGAATTCGAGAGACTGGGCAGCAATCGTACACATAAAGTTGACGTCCGTCTGATCGCAGCCACGCATCGTGATCTGGCCGGAATGGTAAAGCAAGGGACGTTCCGTGAGGACCTCTACTATCGCTTGAAGGTATTTCCGATCAACGTGCCAGCTCTACGACAACGCACCGAAGACATTCCGAAACTGGTCTGGCACTTCACAGCCCTCCACGCCCGACGAATGAACAAAAGAATCGACGAAATCCCGTCAGAGACGATGAACGCGCTTGTTCGATACGGTTGGCCGGGAAATGTTCGTGAGCTGCAGAACTTTATCGAGCGAGCCGTGATCCTTTCTCCTCACAATGTTCTGCGCGCTCCAAGTTCCGAACTGGAGCCCTTTGGCGTCCACAAGGCTTCGCCTGCGCCGACCACGGGTCTTCATGAAGTTGAGAGAGAACATATCCTGCGTGCGTTAGAAGCGAGCAACTGGGTTGTCGGCGGTCTGAATGGGGCGGCCCAGCGACTTGGGATGAAGCGCACGTCCCTGGTCTACAGAATGAGGAAGCTTCGTATAAGCCGCACTGCTGCTGCTCAGAGGAAGAGCGCTTAGAATTTCCCTCGCCTCGCGACAGGTAGTGAGACAACTGTTGCGACCAAAACCCGTCACTGACGGATACCCATCACGATTTCGTCAGTAAGGACAAAGTTCGATCGTTTTATCCATTTCTGGATCTTCAACCAGCAGAATCCTTTAGTCCCATGGCCTAGCTTTGATCCGACGCTCCGTCATTGGTGCCTTACGTGCGTCCACAAGTAGTGCGTGATATCAAAAATGAAAAGGGGCACTGTAGGGGATTCTGATGACAAATTATCATCGCGCTGATGTACGCGGAAAAAAGCTCTTCTACCGTGAAGCCGGATCAGGGAATTCCCCGACGATCGTACTGCTGCACGGCTTCCCCAGTTCGTCGCATATGTTTCGCGATCTGATACCGCAACTAGCGGACAAGTTGCACGTGATTGCTCCCGATTATTTGGGCTTTGGCTACAGTGATGCCCCCACAGTAAAGGAGTTCGAATATACCTTCGACAACCTGGCAGCACACGTTGACGATCTGATTTTCAAGAATTTGGGCTTAGAGCATTTCGGCATCTACGTTCAGGACTACGGCGCGCCAATCGGCTACCGCATTGCTTCAAAGCATCCGGATGCTATTCAAGCCATCGTGGTTCAGAACGGCAACGCCTACAAGGAAGGTATTGGTGAGGCGTTCGATCCGATGAAGCCGTTCTGGGCGAATCGCAATTCTCAGACCGAGAAGCCCGTGCGTGCTCTTCTGACAAAGGAAATGACACTCTTCCAGTACACGCATGGTGTCACCGATCCCACCGCGATCAACCCGGATGCATACACGCTGGACCAGTTCTTTCTGGATCGTCCGGGCAATGCTGATATACAGCTCGATCTTCTTTACAACTATCAATCAAATGTCGCGCTCTATGACCGCTGGCATGAGTACTTCCGCAACCGGCAGCCCAGAATGCTGATTCTCTGGGGTAAGAATGACCCCTTCTTCACGGTTGAAGGAGCCAAAGCCTACCAAAAGGATATTCCGAAGGCGGAACTGCACCTGATTGATACAGGACACTTTGCGCTCGAAGACTTTAGCAGTTTCATTGCCGAGCGGATGCGCAAGTTTCTCGGTCAAAGCGCGGTGCCGGGTGGAGCTACTGCAGCTTGAACCAGAGGAGAGAGAGGGAACGTGCCGGTTAATGGAAACATCACCGTAGTTGCGGTTCACGGAGCATGGGCCGACGGCTCCAGTTGGAAAGATGTAATTCTCCGTCTTGAACGTGAAGGGTTGCGCGTTATTGCGGCTCCGATCCCACTGACTTCACTCGGCGACGATGCTTCCGCATTAAGACGTGCCGTGTCCCGCACAAAAGGGCCGTTGATTCTGGCGGCACATGCTTATGCCGGTGCTGTTATCGCCACAGTGAATGACGAGCGCGTGAAGGCACTGGTCTATATCGCGGCACTGGCGCCAGACGAAGGCGAGACCGTTGCTCAAGTCTTCCATCGTGATGAACCACATCCTCAGGCCCCTAAACTCGCCCCGGATGCTGAGGGATTCATCTGGATGCCTGAGGAGGGCTTCAAGAATGCCTTCTCCCAGCATGCAACCGCAGAACAAATTGCGCTATCGGCAGCTGTGCAGAGGCCAATTTCGGTGAAGTGCCTTCAAGAGCCAGCTCTAAAGCCGGCTTGGAGATCGAAGTCTTCCTGGTTCTTGATTGCAGAAGAAGACCGAATGATCAATCCCAAAACTCAACACTTCATGGCGACACGCATGGGAGCTACGACAAGATCGCTCCCAGTCGATCACACACCGCTGCTGAGTGCGCCAGAGAAGGTCGTGGACATCATCCTGGAAGCGAAGCAAGGGGTCTCCTCTTGACCGGAAACAGACTCGGCAATCCAGTGGTATTGGCGCAATGCTTTCATTCCGAAAATAGTTGGCTATTACAGGAGAAACGAACATGAAGAACAAGATCTCTGCCACATTTCCATACCAAAAACAGCGACGGCAAGTCCTCGGCCGAGAGATGGCGTACGTGGAGGTGGGAAAGGGCGACCCCATTGTGTTGCTGCATGGCAATCCCACTTCTTCATATCTTTGGCGTAATGTGTTGCCGCACCTACAGCCACTAGGACGCTGCATCGCCCCCGATCTGCTCGGCATGGGGGACTCCGATAAGCTGCCTGATAGTGGTCCCGGCTCGTATCGCTTCGTCGAGCACCGCCGTTACCTCGATGCTCTGCTCGAGGCGCTGGATGTGCGCGAGCGGGTCACCTTAGTCATCCATGATTGGGGCTCGGGCCTAGGCTTCGACTGGGCCAACCGCCACCGTAAGGCCGTGAAGGGTATCGCGTACATGGAGGCGATCGTGCGGCCGCAGGGCTGGGACCACTGGGACGTGATGAATATGCGGCCATTCTTGCAGGCGCTGCGGTCCGACGCCGGCGAGAAGATGGTTCTGCAAGAAAACTTCTTCATCGAGAAGATCGTGCCAGGAGCGGTCCTACGCACCCTCACCCCCGAGGAGATGGCGGAATACCGGCGGCCATTCGCAGAGCCCGGCGAAGGGCGACGGCCTACGCTGACGTGGCCTCGGGAGATCCCTATCGAGGGCGAACCCGCCGACGTGAACGCGATTGTGGCAGCCTATGCGGATTGGCTGGCGACGAGTGATGTGCCCAAGCTGTTCATAAAAGCCGAGCCCGGTGCGCTCCTCGGCGGCGGCGCGAATCTCGAAACCGTCCGAGCGTGGCCAGCGCAGACCGAGGTGACGGTCGCTGGGGTTCATTTCATTCAGGAAGATTCGCCGGACGAAATCGGGCGGGCCGTTGCAGGATGGCTGCCGACGTTGGCTGAGAGGCACGAATCCAAGTCGGTAGCATGAGTCGCGATCGTTATCCCAGCTAGATTCCGAAGGATGAGCAAGCAGATGAAGCGTCGCAGGTTTCTTGGTGGTCTCACAGCCGCATCTTTCGGCGTGATATTGGAGAATACGTGTAGAGAATCGACCCAAGCACAAACTGGAGCAAGTTTAGCTGGCCAACCTTCTTCCGAGACCTCTCAGGTCGAGGTCGCAGGAAATACGATATTCGTCCGCCGCTATGGAAAAGGGCCGGCAATTCTGCTGGTGCATGGCTTCCCACGCACAAGCCTGATGTGGCGATTCGTGGCGCCGAAACTTGCAGAGGCTCACACCGTGATCTGTGTCGACCTGCGCGCCTACGGCCATAGCGGGATACCCGCTTCGACAGACGACCATTTTCCTTATTCAAAGCGCGCGATGGCACAGGAATTGGTTGATTTGATGGAAAAACTCGGCTTTCCGACATTTGGGTTGATTGGCCATGATCGCGGAGGACGCGTCAGCTACCGCTTGGCCTTGGACCATCCGAAAAAAGTGGAGCGCCTAGCCGTATTTGATGTCATCCCGATTTTCGAAGCGTGGAACCGATCGAATGCGCGCTTCGCTCAGACCTACTGGCCTTGGGTTCTGCTGTCGCAGAGGGAGCCGCTCCCGGAGAGTTATCTGCTCGGCGCTCCCGAGGCCGTTTTCCATAACCCCTTTGGCCAAGGGTCTTTCGGTCCGCACATTCTCGAAGAATATGTTTCAACCTATCGCGATCCAGCCCGCGTGCATGGCATCTGTGAAGAGTATCGGGCTGCAGCGACAATCGATGTCGAACACGATCGTGCAGACAAGGAAGCGTCGAAAACAATCCAATGTCCGATGCTGCACCTGTGGGCCGAAGGTGGCCCGCTCGACATTTTCTATGAAAAGGACGGCGGTCCGCTCGGCATTTGGCGGCAATGGGCTCCGCACGCGCGAGGACAGGCGATGAAAGGCGGCCACTTCTTCCCTGAGGAGAACCCTGATGACACAACGGTTCTGGTCAAGCAGTTCTTCACTGCATGAACCACTCACATTTATGACTGCAGAATCTCCGTATCAGCTCGTTCGCTGAGGAGGACATAGTTAAATGGCTCGATTGCTTTCGCTGAATGTCGGCGTTCCGAGGGAGGTGACATGGAACGGCAAGATTGTGCGAACAGCGATCTGGAAATTTCCCGTTGAAAAGCGACGGATGGTGCGCAAGCTGAACGTTGATGGTGATGAGCAAGCGGATCTCGCTGGTCACGGTGGGGAGCAACGTGCGGTATTTGTCTACCAGATGGAGTCCTACGATTACTGGAAACGCTTTCTTGGCCGCGATGATTTCAGTTTCGGCCAGTTCGGCGAGAATTTTACGGTCGAAGGCCTGGCCGATGATGAGGTCTGTATTGGTGATCGATATCGCATTGGCGATGCGACATTTGAAGTGACACAACCGCGCGTGACTTGCTATCGCGTTGGCATCCGCATGAACGAACCTCGGATGCCAGCCCTGCTTGTTGCCCACCATAAACCGGGGTTTTACTTCCGCGTTTTGCAGGAAGGTGGAGTTGGCGCTGGCGATGAAATAGTGAAAGTCGCCGACGGTCCCGAACAACTCACAGTGGCCCACATTGATGCACTCTTGTATTTGCCCGGCCACTGTCGCGAAGATATCGTACGAGCGCTCCGTATTCCCGCACTTAGTAAAGGTTGGCAAGCCTCTTTCCAGGCGATACTTCAGCAAGGCTCAAATGGAAAAACCGATGCGAGGAATCCGGGACTCGCCAATGAGGAGCAAGCTCCCGCCTGGCCCGGATTCAAACGGATGCGGGTCACGGATATTCGTAGGGAAAGCGAGAGTGTCACTTCCTTCCTTCTGGTGTCGACGGAGGGGCAAGATCTTCCCATTTCCCAGCCAGGTCAGTTCATTGTCTTGCGGCTACAAGTAGATTCCGATAAACCGCCAATTCTTCGCAGCTATTCATTGTCCGACTTGCCCGCCGCCGACCACTTCCGCATAAGCGTAAAGAGTGAATCGAATGGAATTGGAAGTTCGTTTCTGTGCACTCGCGTACGAGTAGGCGATGTCCTGGAGGTCAGCGCACCACGTGGCAGCTTTATCCTGCAGCAGGGCGAGAATCCGGTCGTTCTTTTAAGCGCTGGCGTTGGTGCAACGCCCGTGATGGCAATGCTGCACGCACTCGCGGCAGAAAGATCAAAACGGCAAGTCTGGTGGATCTATGGAGCGCGCGATCGCGCCAATCATCCATTCGCGGCCGAAGCACGTTCTCTGTTGAACCGGCTCGCGCGCGGACGAAGCTATGTCGTGTACAGCCGGCCCTTCGCAACTGACCGACTAGAGGCGGACTTTGATGGTTCAGGGCACATCGACACAGCTTTGCTGGAAAGAATTGGCGTACCAAGTAATTGCGACTTCTATCTGTGCGGCCCATCTTCGTTTTTGCAGAACATGCGCGACGGACTACAAACGTGGGGTGTGGTCGCAGAGAACATTCACATAGAAGTCTTCGGTGCTCTTGAGAGCATCAAACCCGGTCTAAAGCAGATGGATCACAACCCGCATCCGCCACAAGGGCCGCAGGGATCTGGACCCTCAGTCTCGTTCTCGCGCAGTGGGATCACCGTCGCATGGGACTCTAGATTCGGCAGTTTGCTTGAACTAGCGGAGGCCTGTGATATTCCCGTGAGGTGGTCGTGCCGAACCGGAGTATGCCACACATGTATGACTGGTCTCATCGGCGGATCGGTTACTTATCAACCCGAGCCTCTCGATGAACCAACGTCGGGAAATGTACTCGTGTGCTGCTCAGAACCCAAAGCAAATGTCATTCTTGACCTTTGAGAGAAACAAATCGTTAGTTGGTGCAACACAGCGGGACGCTATCATCGAGAGGGAACTGGCAAGTGCAATCGAATGCTTGCGTTTCCACTGGCCCGAGTACTTGATGGAAGCGGCTGAGGTTGGCTTGTATTTATTCCTCACTTGCGTTTTCGCGAGTTTGCTATTGTCCCCAGCTTCGCCGGTCCAACACTTCGTTCGTAGCACTGTAGAACTGCGCGCTCTGATGGGAGTAGCTGTTGGTGCATCAGTAGTCGCAATTGTGATGAGCCCATGGGGAAAACAGTCCGGAGGTCATTTCAATCCAGCGCTGACCTTAGCTTTTTATCGATTGGGCAAGATCCCTTTACCGGATGCACTCATCTATGTTGTTGCGCAATTCTCAGGCGCGATCGGCGGTGTCTGCCTTGCCAGATATGTATTGCCAGTTGGCCGTCCAGCAATAAAGTACGCTGTGACCGCACCGGGCAGTCGCGGTGGCGCTATAGCTTTCATCGCTGAACTCACAATCTCTTTTATTCTGATGTCAACAATTCTTGTCTCATCCAATCGCGAAAGCCTAGTCCGCTACACTCCTTATCTGGTCGGTTTC
>Ga0207684_10004276_pt1 | contig 13536 bp, 13 predicted proteins | sample KBSK5501metaG_FD_184342 | JGI IMG/M metagenome (GOLD analysis project Ga0207684, IMG submission 184342) | Corn, switchgrass and miscanthus rhizosphere microbial communities from Kellogg Biological Station, Michigan, USA - KBS K5-50-1 metaG... | ecosystem: Host-associated > Plants > Roots >...
CCCACGGCTGCGCGGCCTGGTTCGCGAGCGCTCTTGATGGCAGTGTGAGCCGCAGGACGTCGCGGGGCTGGGGCCCCGCCGTCCGAGGCGAACAATAAGAAAGGACCCGCCATGCCGCCTCATCGTCACGCCTATCGTCCGACCGTCATGGGCCGCCGCGGCGTCGTGACCTCTGCGCATCCGCTCGCGTCGATGGCGGGCATCGAGATGCTGCTCGCCGGCGGCAACGCCGTCGACGCCGCGGTCGCGGTGGCCTCCACGCTCAACGTCGTCGAGCCGTTCATGTCAGGTGCAGGCGGCATCGGGCTGATGCTCATCTCGCGCGGCGGCGAGCGTCACGTGCTCGACTTCATCGGTCGCGCGCCGCGCGCCGCCGACGCCACGCGATGCACGGAGGACGAACTCGCCGGCGGCCCCAAGTCGTGCGCCACGCCCGGCAACCTCGGCGGCTGGCTGGCGGCGCTGGAGCGCTTCGGCAGCATGGATCGCGCGCGCGTGCTCGCGCCGGCGATCGGCCACGCCGAGCGAGGCGTGCCGCTCACGTTCAAGAACGTCGAATTCTTCGAAGCCGCGCGCGCGACGCTGGGCCGCACCAAGGAGGCCGAGCGGCTCTATCTCGGGAACGGGGGGCCGCGGCCCGGGGGCGTGGTGACGTACAAGGATCTGGCGTCCACGTTCCGCCAGGTCGCGGAGGGCGGCGCCGAGGTTTTCTATCGTGGGCCGATCGCGAAAGCCATCGCGCGCGCGGTGCGCGAGGCCGGCGGCTGGCTCACCGAGGAGGATCTCGCCGCGTTCGCGCCGGAGTGGCGCGCGCCGGCGACGATCGCGTATCGCGGCCAGCGCATCTACTCCATGCCGCCGCCGTTCTCTGCCTTCCAGATGCTGGAGACCCTGAACGTCCTCGAAGGGCACGAGCTCGGCGCGTGGGGGCACAACTCCGTCGAGTATCTCCATCACCTCATCGAGGCGGTGAAGCTGGCGTCGGCCGATCGTCTCACGTACGCGTATGGCGATGACGTCCCGATCGACGGGCTGCTGTCGAAGAAGTACGCGGAGAGTCAGCGCGCGCGGATCGACGCCAAGCGCGCGGCCGTCAGCGAGGGCGAGCGTCACAGCGCCGAACGGCTGCCGAACCAGATCGCCGAGGGGCATCCCGCGAAATTCGCCGACGAGCACACCACGCACTTCGCCTGTGCCGATGCGGCGGGCACCGTCGTCTCGGTCACGCAGACGCTCGGCGTCCCGTTCGGCTCGGGCTTCGCGATCCCGGGTACGGGTCTCGTGCTGAACAACATCTTGAAGTGGATGGATCGCGATCCGGCCTCGCCGAACGTCGTGCGTCCGGGCCGCAAAGCCGGCACGATGATGTCGCCGACCCAAGTCTTCCGTGATGGAAAATTCTTTCTCTCGATCGGCACGCCGGGCTCGTACGGAATTCTGCAAACGACGGCGCAGATGCTTCTCAATGTCCTCGAGTTTGGCATGAACGTCCAGGAGGCGATCGAAGCGCCGCGCGTGCGCGTCTACCGCGACCGCCTCGTCGACGCCGAGACGCGAATCCCGAGCGCGGTGCGGGATGGGCTCGTGGCGCGCGGCCACCAGGTGAACGAGATCGGGGACTGGTCGTGGATCGTCGGCGGCGGCCAGGGGCTCATGCGCGACCCGGAGTCGGACGCGCTCATGGCGGGGGCGGATCCCCGGCGCGATGGTTACGCGTTAGCGATATGAACTTGGGGGGCCGAAATGGCCCCTCAAGCTCATAACCGGGGCAGCAGCCAGTCGAGGAGCGAGCCGGGTCCGTAAATGGCGAGCGTGTGCGCGAGCTGCAGGAGCACGAGCACGCCGCCGAGCACGAGACTGATCAGCGTCGCGACGCGAGCGTTGCGTCTCCACCCGGTCCCCACGCGCAGGTCATCGAGTACCAGCGCGCGCGGTGGGCGGGTCGTCGCGCCCATTCGTCGGAGCTCATTCGCACGACGCCGTTCGTCGACAGTCAGTCGGTTCATCGCTGCAACCCCTCCGTCACGTTTGGGCGCAAGAGGTTTGCCACGAGCTCGACACGCGGCCTCAGGGCGCCGGCGGCCCAGAAATTTTTTGCGTAGTGGCTGCCCAGCGCGGCGGCGGTACCGCGCGCATAATCTCGGTCGCCGTGCGATCGGCGGTGTCGCGAACGGTGCGGAGCAGCGCGACGTGCGAGATGCGGTTGTAGGTGCGGCCGGCCGGTGACGCGAGAAAATCGACGTACGCGTTCAGCTCGGCGTCCGTCAGCGGGCTGTACACGTACAGCATGTGCGCGAGCGCCATGCTGGACATCATCGTGCCCATCTCACCCCGCATCTCCTCCACGCGACGCTCGACGAGACCGATGCGTATGCGACGGTCTGCCGCGGTCGCCGTCGCACTCGCGCGTGCTCCGCTCCGGGCAATCACCAGCGCGAGTTCGGCTGTGTCGGTGCTCGTACCGGTGACCCAGTCGAGTCGTTGAACGAGCTCGAGACGAGCGGGCGACGCGGGTGAGCTCTTCAAGCGCTCGGCGAACGCGACAGCGGCAGGCGCTGCCTCCGGTTTGGACGCGGCGACCTCCAGCTCGCTGACGCGCCGACCGAGCGGCGAGCGGAACCATGCGGCCATCGCATCGAGCTGCTCGCGCTCGACGCGCCGGCCCATCTCATCGTGAATGGCGACGTAGAAGCGCTCGGGCGCGAAGTGCTGCGCGATGATGCCCGCGACGCGGGCGCCGTCGCGCGCGTCGAGCTGGTGGCGACGGGGCAGCAGGTACCCGGAGCCGAGCGAGGCCGCGAGGCCCGCCAGCTGCGCGCGTGCGCCCGACAACTCGAGAACTTCGTTGACCGTCGCGGGCGCGGTGGACACGCCGTTCTCGGCGCTCGAGGACGGACCGATGGTCGCGGCGCCCGCCGTAACCGCCGGCAACGGCTCGCGGCCGGGCATCTCGGTCGCGACGACTCCATCCTGCGGCGGCCGGTCGCTGTACACGACGGTCGAGCCTTCGACCCAGCGATAGATTTCGCCCGCGTGCGCGGGAGCGGCCAGGGCCACCAGCACCACGAGCACGACGACGTTCTTCATGCCGCCTGCCTCAATCCTGGTTCCAGCCGAGGATCGTCCGGGGATCGGGCGTCGGCGGCAGCGCCGCCCCCGGACCCCAGCGCTGGAACTTCATGAAGAAATCCGCCGGCGCTTTTGCGACGTCCGGCCCGCAGCAGGCGCGTGCGAAGCGGAGAGCGAGCTCGATCTGCGTGCGATAGCCCTCGAAGTCGCTCCGTGCGTAGAGCGCGCGCGCGAGCGCGAATCGCCCGCCGAGATCGTCCGGGAAGAGCTCGATCGTCCTCGCCAACGCGCGCTCCGCGTCTTCCCAGCGCTCGGCCTCGAGCAAGAGACGTCCGAGGTTGTGCCAGGTACGCCAGGACTCGGAATCCGCCTCGATGCCTCGCTGCAGCCAGCGCTGCGCCGCCTCGCGGTCGCCGTCATCCAGGGCCAGGCGTGCCTTGTACGAGTACGGGCGGGCAAACGCGGGCGACAACCTCAGGATTTCGTCGAAGAGGCGCGCGGCGCCATCCGCGTCGCCGTCACGCAGATAGCGCTGCTTGGCGATCATGAACAGCGACTCTGCGCGCTTGGCCACGGGGCGCTCGCCGCCGAGCCGAATACGCATGAAGCGATGTCCGGACTCCTTATTGGCGGGGATGGGCGTGACGCGCGTGCCTTCTTCGACCATGAGCCGGCCCAGCCGCATGTAGCCCTCGTCGGTGAGCCACTGGCCGTACCACCAGATGCAGTCCGCCGAATCCGGCTGGCCGAGCGCGGCGAGTCGAAAGGCCTTGAATACGTCGTCGTCGGAGGAGCCCTTGCCCCGCTTCTTCGCGTTCGCCTCCGTGCAATAGTCGCGGCCGGGCTCGACGATGCCATGTCCGCGGGCGAGACGGCGGGCGCCGGCGAGATCACCCTTTTCCATCATGATGTCGATCTGCAGCTGGACGAACTGTTCGAGCGCGGGGCTCTGTTGAAGCAGTGGCTTCTGCAGAAATGGCGGCGCGAAGCGGAAGAAGAGCTGCGCGGCCCTGGGCTGGGTGGCGAGGATCGCGTCGAGCTCGCGCAGCGCGCGATCGTAGTCGCCGACGCGCGTGGAGAACAACGCCAGCCGATAGCGCGTGGTGTTGTCGTCGGGCGCCAGGCTCTGGGCGCGCGCGTACGCCTGCGAGGCCTCATCGAACTCGCCCATGAACTCGGCCATCCCGCCGCGGGCCAGCTGTGCGGGCAGCGAGCGCGGCGCCGCCTCGGCCGCGCGACGCGCCGTCTCGAGCGCGTCCTGGTAGCGGCCCTGGTTGTACGCCGCCCGCGCGCGCTCGACCAGCGCCGCGGGGGAGTCGCCGAGCGCCGCCACGCGGCGCTGGGCCACGCTCGTGGACGCCGACAGCGCGACGAGCGCGACGACGATCGCGGCGATGATGCGTCCCTTCATGCGGCTTTTCATCGAGCCGACGACGGCGTCGGTCCGCTGCGCACGTCGGCGCCGTAACGGGAGTTCAGCCAGCTGCGCTCCGCCTGCAGGCTCGGATCGAGGCGGACCGCGAGCTTCAGCTCGCGCTCGGCCTCGGGCTCGTGTCCGAGCTCGATGAGCGTCCAGCCCACACTGGCGTGCAGCCGTGCGTCGTTCGGACTGATCGCCAGGGCCTGGCGATACGCGAACAGCGCATCACGCCAGCGCTTGAGGTTCGCGTTGGCGACGCCGTAGCTGTAGAGCGCGCGCCAGTGATCGGGATTGACCGCGAGCGCCCGCCCGAGCCACACACGCGCCTGCTCGAAATCTCCGCGCGCCATGTAGACGCGACCGATGTTGTGATAGGGCCACGAAAAGCGCGGATCGGCGTCGATCGACTTCTGAAACACGACGAGCGCCTCGTCGGCGGCATCGTGCACGTGCTGCAGCCGCGAGGCGGCGATGTTGAGCGCCTCGGCCAGCCGAGGCACGTCGTGGTCGGGCAGGCGATAGCGGAGCACCCACTGGGCGTTCTGCCGTGTCTCCACCTGTGGTGAGCGGGCAACGCGCTCGAGCAGCATCAGACGCGCGAGCCGCGCGCCGCCGCCGTCGGCGACGTCGACCGCAGTGGCCAGGACACAGTCCGCGCGCTCGGGCTGCGTGAGCATAGCCAGCAGCGCCGAGGTCTCCTCATCGATCGGCAGCGAGTGCCGGCCGCAATACTCCACGTCCGGGCGGACCCAGCCACGCTCCCGGGCGAACGCCAGCGCCTGATCGTAGCGCCCTTCCTCGACGAGGAGACGAAAGATCCCGCGCGGCACGATGTCGCGTGAGGCGTCGAAGGAGGCGCCGTACGCGTCGCGTGATCCCGTCACACAGGTCTGCCAGAGCCGCGCGGGATTCGACCAGTTGACGGGCACGCATGTCGCGAAGTTCACCACCGCGGCGCGCGCGCCGGAAACGGCATGCTGTCGCCAGGGTCCGGAGGCGTTCTCCAGCGTCTGGATGGCGACGTCGACGCGACCCTGGCGCTCGGCGGCGGCGCCGACGCGCAGGTTTGCCTCGGGAGACGGCGCGATCGCGGCCGCGCGCTGAAAGGCCGCGAGCGCCTCCTCGTACTCGCCCAGAATCTGGGCGGTCTCACCGCGGGCGACGTGGGCCGCGGGCAGGTCGGGCGCCGCGGCCGCGGCCTCACGGTAGTGGCCGAGCGCCTCTCGGTAGGCGCGGCGATTTGCCGCCGCGCGGCCGACGGCGAGCTCGCGACTGGCGCGCGCGGGGCCACTGCAGGCGGGCAGGACACGATCGAGCATGACGATGGAGCCCACCGCTCCGCACGCTCCTGCGCGCAGCTGCGCGACCGGAACACCCGCTGCGAACACGAGGAGCGAGATGAAGAGGACACCGCCGAGGAACAGGACGACCAGAACCCGCGCGCCGCGGCGCGCCGCCGCTCGTCGAGCCATTGTTCCGTCCTCCCGGTGAGCGAAAACCCACCTGGAACCATAGTGGCGTTTTCGGCGCGCCGGGTGTGAGCAAAATCGTGCTGGCGGAGCGAACCTCGCGGGAAATCAGGCCGAAGAAGCGATCAGCGGCTCTTGAACCGGATGGCCCCGTACATCGCTTCCGCCGTGGAGTTGGTGTCGTTCGAGTCGATGGAGAGGGACAGCACGGCGGGATCGTCGGGCGCCTCGCCGTAGATCTTCCTGAAGTCCTCGACGACGTTGCGCTGCTCGGTGATCCATTTGTTGAGGTCCGCGGGCCCGGAGTGGACCACCACGTAGGCCACCATGCCGGTCTTTTCGCTCTTGCAGATCGTGCCGGCCGGCTGCGTCGTGTCCCACACGTATCCGATAATCCGCGAGCGCACCGCCTCGGGGAAACGCGGCCACAGGACGAAGACCTGTCCGGCCTGATCGTCCGTCGCTTTTTTGCACGAGTTGCCGCCCTTGGGCAGCACGAGCGATTTCCACTCCCATTCCAGGATCGGCGTGTCCTTCAGATGAACCTTGCCCTTGATTTCCCGGTTGATCGTGGTGCTGTCGCTGACGCTCTTCATGTACAGCGCCCGATGACCGTCGTCGTCGACGATCTTGAGGTTTTGATAGTTGGGCGTCCCCCAATTCTGAGCCTTCCACTCCCCCGGCAAGCCCGTCGTGCCCACCTTGTAGGCCTTCCAATCCTCGATGAGGACCTCGTCGGCGGCGGTGGCGACGGCGACGAGGGCGAGCACGGCGAGAACGACGATGACCGAGCGACGGCGCATGGAGCTCCTCAGGGACGCATGCCCCGGGTCTTCGGACCCAGGCGCGTGGCTTCGTTGTCGTAGGCGAGCGCGATCCAGTCGGTGAGCAGGGGCCGCGTGTCGCGCGGGTCGATGATCTCCTCGATGTTGAACGCCTCCGCGGTGCGGAACGGGCTGCGGTAGACGTTGAGCCGTGCCTCGATCGCCTTGAGCAGGGCGGCGCGATCGGGAGCGGCCTCGAGCTCGCGCTTGTACGCGGCCTCGATGCCGCCCTCGAGGGGCAACGAGCCCCAGTCGGCCGACGGCCACGCGTAGCGGAGGTTGAGCGCCTGCACGTTGGCGTGGCCCGCACCCGCGACGCCGAACACACGGCGCACGATGATGGTGATCCACGGCACCGTCGCTTGATAGACGGCCTGTAGCGCGCGCACACCCTTGCGGATCGTGCCGTCTTTTTCCGCCTGGGTGCCGATGAGGAACCCTGGGTTGTCGACGAAATTCACGACCGGCAGGTGGAACGTGTCGCACAGGTCCACCATGCGCGCCATCTTCTCGGATCCGGCGGCGGTGAGCGCGCCGCCCGAATGCATCGGGTCGTTGGCCATCACCCCGATCGGATAACCGTCGAGCCGCGCAAGACCCGCCACCAGCGAGGGGCCGTGCTTGGCGCCGACCTCCAGAAACGAGTCACGATCGAGCACGTGGGCGAGCATCGCCCGCACGTCGTACGGCCGACGTCGATTGCGCGGAATCATGGACAGCAGCTCCTGAGCGCGTCGATGCGGATCGTCGGTGGGCGTCGCCCGCGGCGGCATCTCCCACACGTTGCGCGGCAGGTACCCGAGGACGCGCCGGATCTGATCGAGCGCCTCGTCCTCGGAGTCCACCACGTTGTCGACGCTGCCCGCCTCGACCTGGATGTGAGAGCCGCCGAGCGACTCCTTGTCGATCGGCGTGCCGAACGCCCGCTCGACCACCGGCGGCCCGGCCACGAAGACCTGCGCGATGCCGCGCACCATCACCGAGAAATGCGAGCACGCCACCCGCGCGGCGCCCAGGCCGGCGACGGGTCCGAGCGCGGCGGCCAGCACGGGAATCTCGGACATCGACGCGGTGACGATGTCCCACGCCGGGTTGCCCGGAACATAGGTGCGTCCGGTGATCTCGTAGGTCTTCACGCTGCCGCCGCCGCCCGTGCCGTCCACCAATCTGACGACGGGCAGACGCAACTCGCGCGCCATCCGCTCGCTGTACCCCTGCTTGCCGCCGATCGAGGCGTCGTTGGCGCCGCCGCGAACGGTGAAGTCGTCGCCGCCGACCACGACGCGGCGGCCGTCGATGCGGCCAGTGCCCATGACGAAGTTGGCCGGGCGGATCGAAACCAGCGTGTCGCCGTCGTACGTTGCGGCGCCGGCCAGGGCGCCGGTTTCGTGAAACGAGCCAGGATCCAGCAGGCGCTCGATGCGCTCACGGACAGTGAGACGGCCGGCCTTGTGCTGCCGTTCGACGTTGTCGGGGCCGCCCATGGCGCGCGCCAGCTCCTGGCGCCGCTTGAGCTCCTCGACCTCAGGGTCCCAGGTCATGTGCGCTCTCATGATACCGTCAGCACGTGGATTCGCTGAGGATCGACAAATGGTTGTGGGCCGCCCGCGTATTCAAGACTCGAAGTCTCGCCGCCGACGCCTGCGACGGGGGCAAGGTCGACATCAACGACCAATCGGCGAAGCCGGCCAAGGCCGTCCGTCCCGGGGACTATATAAAGGTTACGCTGCCGCAGGGGCGCCGACGCCTGCTCAAGGTCGTCGGGCTCGATGAGCGCCGCGGCGCCGCCTCTCACGCCCGACTGCTCTATGACGACCTCACTCCGCCCGAGCCTCCGCGGCTGCGCTGGGCCCCGCCGCCGTTTCGTCCTGCCGGCATGGGCCGGCCGACCAAGCGCGAGCGGCGCGCGCTCGATCGTCTCCGTGATGTTTGAGTCCGAGGAGAAACGCAATGACGACTGACACCTACGACTGGCAGGCCATCGTCGACGGTCTCAACCGCTATCTCCGTCTGCGCTCCATCCCCATCGGGATGAAGCTGTTCGAGACGGTCGAAGCGATGGAGGCCATTCCGAAGATTCGCCGTCCAAAGGCGCGCCACACGACCGATCAGATCGTGGCGCAGGCGCGCCAGCTCGGCTGGACGGTGGGCATCACGATGGCGGATCTCATCGGCGCGCAGTGCGGGGCGGTGATCGGTCTGCATCCGCAAGACGACGAGTGGCTGTCGGGCAAGCGGATGGCCGGCGTGTGGTTCAAGACGCTCGAGGACGCCAGCGCGCACCAGCATGCGATGGACTGCGTGCCGCACGGACGCTATCGCGCGATGGCGGTCGCGCCGCTCACCTCGGGCCGGTTGAATCCGCCGGACATCTGCCTGATCTACGGCACGCCCGGCCAGATGATCTTCTTCATCAACGGCCTGCAGTGGAGCGGCTATCGCAAGATGTCGTTCACGTCGGTGGGTGAGTCGGCGTGCGCCGACTCGTGGGGCAAGGCGCTGAAGACCGGCGAGCCTGCGCTGACGATCCCGTGCTACGCCGAGCGCCGCTACGGCGGCGTGGCCGACGACGAATTGCTCATGGCGATCCCGCCTCGCTTCCTGCCCAAGGTGATCGAGGGCCTCGCGGCGCTCGACAAGAATGGCCTGCGCTATCCGATCCCGCCGTACGGCATCCAGTCGGACGCCGGCGCCGGCCTCGCGGTGTCGTACGCTGAGAAAAGCGCCGCGCAGAAAACGTAGTCGGTGGCACACGGCTCGCACCGCCGGGCGGCGGAGGTGCAGCATGCCAGAGAAGGAAACGCTCGAGCGAGCCCGTCGCGACCGCCGTCAGGGCAAGCGTCCCAGCACCCAGGCCGGCGAGTTCGTGCGCGAAGAGATCCACCACGTGCGCGAGGGCAAGCACGGCGCACGATCGGCGAAGCAGGCGATCGCCATCGGCCTGTCCAAAGCCCGCCGCGCCGGCGTCGACCTGCCGCCCCCGAAGCGGGGCAAGACGTCGACGCGACGAAGCGCCGCGTCCGCGTATCGTGCGGGAAAGCGCGGCAAGCGCCGGGCATCGCCGCGGCGCTCGCGAGCCACGCTGCGGGCGCTCAAGCGTGAGCCGCGCCGGTCGGCCTCGCGCGGTGCCCTGGCTCGCCAGGCCAAGACCGCGGCGAAGCGTCGCAAGACTCCCGCGCGCCGCGCCGCCTGACCTCCCGCCCGGGCGGTTGCAGCGACGGCCGGTCATCTGATACCGTTCCGGCGTTGTTCGCGCCCGGGCGCCCACGAGGGCCCCCAGGGAAGGCGGTGCGAATCCGCCGCGACCCCGTCACTGTGATCGGGGACGAAACCCGCGAGAGCCACTGGCCGCGAGGCCGGGAAGGTGCGGGGAGTAGGACGATCCGAGAGCCAGGAGACCTGCCCGCGCGCGCACTTTTCGACTCCGGTCTTCGCGGGAGGACCCGGGCGTGGCTTCGACGACTCTCGTGCTCGGCGGCGCACGTAGCGGCAAGAGCCGCTTTGCGCTCGGCGTCCATTCGGCGCACGCGCGTGTCACGTTCGTGGCGACCGCCATCGCGGGCGACGAGGACATGCTCGACCGCATCGAGCGGCATCGTGCCGAGCGCCCAGCTCACTGGCGCACCGTCGAGGAGCCTTGCGAGCTCGTCGCCCGCGTGCGCGAAGCGAGCGCGGGCGGCGAGGCGGTGCTCGTCGACTGCCTCACCGTGTGGGTGGCCAACCTCATGCTGCGCGGCGACCCCGACGAGCACGTGCTCAAGCAGACCGACGAGCTCGCCGCGCTGCTCGCGCTGCGCCCCGCCGACGTGACGCTCGTCTCCAACGAGGTCGGGCTCGGGGTGCATCCCGCCACCGAGGACGGCCGGCACTTCCGCGATCTCCTCGGCGTGGTCAACCAACGGGTGGCGGCGGCCGTCGAGCGTGTCGTCCTGATGGTCGCCGGCCTTCCCGTCACCGTGAAGGACGTGCGCACATGACGAGTCTCGACACGCTCCGCGAGGCGATCGCTCCGCCACGGGCCGGCGCCGCGGCCGAAGCCCTCCGTCACCTCGACACGCTCACGAAGCCGCCGGGCAGCCTCGGCCGCCTCGAAGAGGTCGCGGCGCGGCTCGTCGCGCTCACAGGGGCGGCGCCGCGCGTCGCGCGACCGGTGATCTTCACGTTCGCCGCCGACCATGGCGTCGTGGCCGAGGGCGTGAGCGCATATCCGCAGTCCGTCACGGCACAGATGGTCGAAAACTTCCTGCGCGGCGGCGCCGCCGTCAACGTGCTGGCGCGCGACTGCGGTGCGCGCGTCGTCGTCGCCGATTTCGGCGTCGCGAGCTCCGTCGCCCACTCCGAGACGTTGATCCGTTGCTCGCTCGGCGCGGGCACCGCGAACATGACGCGCGGGCCCGCCATGAGCCATGAACAGGCGGAGGCGGCGATCGAGCACGGCGCACGGCTGGCGATGGATGCCATCGACGCCGGCGCCGACCTCGTCGCCACGGGCGACATGGGCATCGGCAACACGACGGCGGCGAGCGCGATCACCGCCGCGATCACGGGCGCCCCCGCGGAGGTCGTGACGGGACGGGGGACCGGTGTCGACGACGACGGCTGGCGGCGCAAGCTGGATGCCGTGCGGCGGGCGCTGGCGGTGAATCGACCCGATCCGCGCGACGGCGTCGACGTCCTGGCGAAGGTCGGCGGCTTCGAGATCGGCGGGCTCGTCGGCGTCATTCTCGGCGGCGCGGCCCGGCGCGTTCCGGTCGCGCTGGACGGCTTCATCGCGGGCGCCGCCGCGCTCGTCGCCGCGACGCTCGCGCCGGCGTCCGTTCACGCGATGTTCGCCTCGCACCGTTCGGCCGAGCCGGGGCATGATCACGCGCTCGCGCATCTCGGCCTGGTGCCGTACCTCGATCTCGGCCTGCGGCTGGGCGAAGGCACGGGCGCGGCGCTCTTCGTGCATCTCGCCCGCGCGGCGACGCGCGTGTACACGGAGATGGCGACGTTCAAGTCGGCGGGCGTGGACGGTCCGGCGTGACGCGCGTCCTCGTCGTGGCGGGGACGGCCAGCGGCGTGGGCAAGACGTCGATCACGCTCGGATTGCTCGCTGCGCTCCGCCGGCGCGGCCTCGTCGTGCAGCCGTTCAAGGTGGGCCCCGACTTCATCGACCCGGGGCTGCACGAAGTCGCGAGCGGCCGGCCCTCGTACAACCTCGACGGCTGGATGTGCGGTCGCGATGCGGTGCTGGACACCGTCGCGCGCCGCGCGGCCGATGCCGACATCGCGATCGTCGAAGGTGTGATGGGCTGCTTCGACGGCGTCGACGGTGCGAGCGAGGACGGCTCGACGGCCCAGGTCGCGAAGTGGCTGGGCGCGCCCGTCGTCCTGGTCGTCGACGCTCACGCGCAGGCGCGCAGCGCGGCCGCCACGGTGTTCGGCTTCGAGCGTTTCGATCCTGCGCTGACCGTGGCGGCGGTCGTCGTCAATCGCGTCGGCGGCGAGGCGCACGCGCGCATGGTGAGTGAGGCCATCCGAACGACATGCCGGGCCGTTCCAATCGGCGCCATCACGCGAGACGACACCTGGTGGGCGATGCCCGAGCGGCACCTCGGACTCGTCACGGCCCGCGAAGGCGTGCTCGACGCGCCGCGACTCGACAGGATGGCCGATGCCGTCGAGCGCGGCATCGATCTCGACCGGCTGCTCGCACTCGCGTCGTCACGCGCCCTGGCCGTCACGCCGACGTTCGTGTCACGCCGGCGTGCGACGATCGGGATCGCGCGCGATCGTGCGTTCCAGTTCTACTACGCCGAGAACCTCGATCGCCTGCGCGAGGCGGGCGCCGAGCTCGTGGACTGGAGCCCGCTCGCCGACGACGAGCCGCCCGACGTCGACGGGCTGTATTTCGGGGGCGGCTATCCCGAGCTCCACGCGCAGCGGCTTGCCGACAACGCGACGCTTCGCAAGAGCGTCCGCCGCCTGGTGCTCGACGAGCATCGGCCGGTCTACGCAGAGTGCGGCGGTCTGATGTACCTCGCGGAATCGCTCGAGGACGCCGACGGTCATGTCCACGAGATGGTCGGCCTGCTGCCCGCGCGCGTCACGATGCGTCCGCCCCGGATGTCCCTCGGCTACGTCGACGTCACGCTGACGGCGCCGACTCCGCTCGGCCCTGCCGGAACCCTCGCGCGTGGTCAGCACTTCCACTTCTCGACCCTGTCGTCCGTGCCCGCGAGCGTGCCGCGCGCCTACAGCGTGGCCGCGCCCGGCGGTACGCCGCGTGCGGAAGGCTATCTCGTCGATCGCGCGCTCATCAGCTATGTGCATCTGCACTTTGCCTCGAACCCCGCGCTGGCCCAGGGCTTCGTCGACGCGTGCGCGGCGGTGCGACGGTGACGCCGGCGCCATGCCTGATGGTGCAGGGGACCGCGTCAGGCGTCGGCAAGAGCCTGCTCGTGGCCGCGCTCTGTCGCATCTTCGCGCGCGCCGGGTATCGTGTGGCGCCGTTCAAGGCGCAGAACATGTCGCTCAACGCCGCGGTCACGGCCGATGGCGGCGAGATCGGCCGAGCCCAGGCCGTGCAGGCGGCCGCGGCCGGCATCGAGCCGACCGTGGACATGAACCCGATCTTGTTGAAGCCCGAAGCCGACTGTCGCTGCCAGGTCGTCGTGCGCGGCCGCGCACTGACCACGCTGGACTGGCACGGCTACACGCGGCTGGCGCCGACACTCTGGCCTGTCATCGTCGACAGCCTCGAGCAGTTGCG
>Ga0207684_10004277_pt1 | contig 13533 bp, 10 predicted proteins | sample KBSK5501metaG_FD_184342 | JGI IMG/M metagenome (GOLD analysis project Ga0207684, IMG submission 184342) | Corn, switchgrass and miscanthus rhizosphere microbial communities from Kellogg Biological Station, Michigan, USA - KBS K5-50-1 metaG... | ecosystem: Host-associated > Plants > Roots >...
GCCGCCAGCAGGTCAGGCGCCCCGACACCACCGCCCGCCCCGTGCGTCAGCACGAACACGAACGCAGGCCGCGCGTTCCCAGGGTGATCAGCCCCAGGATGATCGATCTCCACCCAGGCCGGGCCGTCGCTGGTCACGATCTCCACGCCGCGCAGCGTAGCCGAATAGCCGGTGCCGACCCCGGCACCGGCGACTGTGGATATACATGATTGGTGAACTTTTTTGCCCCGCGCGGGGCAAAAAAGTTCACCAATCTTCGTTTCCACAGCCTCGTCAGGACATGCGGATGATCTGGCCGGTGAGGTAGCGGGCCTGATGCGAGGCCAGCAGGGTGATCACTTCTGCGACCTCTTCGGGCTTGGCCAGGTGGCGGAGCGGGCCGGTAGCGAGAACGGCCTGCTCAACGGCGGGAGTGATCCAGCCCGTGTCGGTCGCAGGAGGATAGACCACGTTGGCGGTGATCCCGTACGGTCCCAGTTCCTGCGCGGCCGACATCGTGTAGTTCTCCAGCGCGGCCTTGGCCGCGCCGTAGGAGACCTCTTCGGGGAACCCACCCGGCCCTCCCGATGTGAGGCCGATGATGCGGCCCCAGCCCGCGCCCCGCGCGATGTGCCGGCGGGCGAACTCGGCGATCAGCAGGGCCGATGCCCGCGCGTCCACCGCGAACTGCTGGTCGTGGCTCGCCGCGTCCACGGGCCGCAGCGCACGCCCGAACCGGTCCACGGCAGCGGGCAGGAAGGTGTTGCCCAGCCAGCTACTGGCGTTGTTGACCAGGATCTCCACCGGCCCGACGGTCGCCTCGGCGCGGTCGAACAGCAGGCCAGGCGCGGCTGGATCGGCCAGGTCAGCCTCCATCCAGTCGGCGGTTCCGCCCGCCGCCCGGATCTGCTGCGCGATGTCCTCCCCGCTCCGGGACCGCAACGCGGCGTAGGCGTCGGGGTAGCCACCCTCGCTCGCGTGCTCAGCGGGATCCAGGCGCAGAAAGGCGATGAAGACAGCCACGCCCTGCGCGGCCAGCGCACTCGCGGCCGCCGCGCCGATCCCCTGATTAGCGCCGGTGACGAGGGCCACCCGGCCGCCCAGGCCCATGTCGATCACCCGGCCATCCTCGCATCAGTCGCCGCGACCTACCGGGACCCTCTGTTTCATGATCGCGGTCGATTGGTGGTCGCGGGCGGCCGGTGATCCACCGCGATCATGAAGGTGTGCCGGTCAACGCGGCCTGGGACGTCAACAGGTCATTTAGACGTTGAGGATCTTCTTGAGGAACTGGCCGGTGTAGCTGTCCTCGGTCATCGCCACCTGCTCGGGAGTGCCGGTCGCGATGACCTCGCCGCCTCGCGAGCCCCCGTCGGGACCAAGGTCGATGACCCAGTCCGCGGTCTTGATGACGTCGAGGTTGTGCTCGATCACGATGACCGTGTTCCCGCCCTCCACCAGCCGGTTCAGCATCCCGAGCAGCTTGCGGATGTCCTCGAAGTGCAGCCCGGTGGTGGGTTCGTCCAGGACGTAGATCGTCCGTCCGGTGGAGCGGCGCTGCAGTTCCGAGGCGAGCTTGACCCGCTGCGCCTCACCGCCCGACAGCGTGGGCGCCGGCTGGCCGAGCCGGACATACCCGAGCCCGACGTCGGTCAGGGTCTTCAGGTGCCGGTGGATGGCGGGGATGGCCTCGAAGAACTCCGCGCCTTCCTCGATCGGCATGTTGAGCACGTCGGCGATCGTCTTGCCCTTGTAGTGAACTTGCAGCGTGTCGGTGTTGTACCGGGCGCCGTGACAGACCTCGCACGGCACGTACACATCCGGCAGGAACTGCATCTCGATCTTGATGGTGCCATCGCCCGAGCATGCCTCGCAGCGGCCGCCCTTGACGTTGAAGGAGAACCGCCCGGGCTGGTAGCCGCGGATCTTCGCCTCGGTGGTCTGCGAGAACAGCCGCCGGACATGGTCGAACACGCCGGTGTAGGTCGCCGGGTTGGATCGCGGCGTACGGCCGATCGGCCCCTGGTCAACGTGCACGACCTTGTCGAGGTCCTGCATACCGGTGACCCGCAGGTGCCGGCCCGGTACGATCCGCGTCCCGTGCAGCTCCCTGGCCAGCGCGTTGTACAGGATGTCGTTGACCAGAGTCGACTTGCCCGAACCGGAGACCCCGGTCACCGCGATGAAGCAGCCGAGCGGGAACGCCACGTCCACGTTCTTCAGGTTGTGCTCATTCGCGCCCTTGACCACCACCTCCTTGCCGCGCACCCGCTTCCTGCGCACGGCGGGCAGCGGGATGGCCTCGCGACCGGTCAGGTACGCGCCGGTCAGCGATTCCTTGCTGGCCAGCAGCTCAGCCACAGGCCCGGACACGACGATCTTGCCACCGTGCTCGCCGGCCCCGGGGCCGATGTCCACCACCCAGTCGGCCGCCCGGATGGTGTCCTCGTCGTGCTCGACAACGATCAGCGTGTTCCCCAGGTCCCGCAGCCTGACCAGGGTCTCCAGCAGCCGGTGGTTGTCCCGCTGGTGCAGGCCGATGGACGGCTCGTCGAGCACGTACAGCACCCCGACCAGGCCGGAGCCGATCTGGGTGGCCAGCCTGATCCGCTGTGCCTCGCCCCCGGCCAGCGTCGCCGACGCCCGGTCCAGTGTCAGGTAGTCCAGGCCCACATCCAGCAGGAACCCCAGCCGGGCATTGACCTCCTTGAGAATGCGCCCCGCGATCTGCATGTCCCGGTCGGACAGCTCCAGGCCGAGCAGCAGCTTCGCCATCTCACCGATGGGCAGGGCGCAGATATCAGCGATAGACCTGCCGTCCACCGTCACGGCCAGGGACACCGGCTTCAGCCGCGATCCATGGCACGACGGGCAGGGCACCTCACGCATGTAGCCCGCGAACCGCTCCCGGCTCGAGTCGCTCTCCGCCTCCGAGTGACGCCGCTCGATATACGGGACCGCGCCCTCGAACGTCGTGTAATACGAGCGCTCCCGGCCGTACCTGTTCTTGTACCGGACATGGACCTGCTCGCCGTAGCCGTAGAGCAGCGCCTTGCGGGCCGCGGCCGGCAGCCTCGACCACGGGGTCTTGATGCTGAACCCCATCGTCGCGCCGAGCGCCTCGATCAGCCTGATGAAGTAGTCATTGACGTGCCCGCCGCTCCACGGCCCTACCGCCCCGTCGGCCAGGCTCTTCGCCGGATCAGGCACGACAAGCTCCGGGTCGACCTCCATCCGCGTGCCGAGCCCGGTGCACTCGGGGCAGGCACCCCACGGCGAGTTGAACGAGAAGGACCGCGGCTCGAGCTCATCGAAGGACAGGTCGTCGTAGAGGCAAGCCAGGTGCTCGGAGTACATCCGCTCCCGGTGCGGATCGGTCTCCGGCAGGTCCACGAAATCCAGCACGACGACCCCGCCGGACAGGGACAGGGACGTCTCCACCGAGTCGGTCAGCCGGCGCCGCGCGTCCTGCTTGACGGCCAGCCGGTCCACCACCACCTCGATGGTGTGCTTCTCGTATTTCTTCAGCGCGGGCAGGTTCCCGGCGGTCGCGTCGTCCAGCCGGACCACGATGCCATCCACCCTGGCCCGCGAGTACCCCTTGGCCTGCAGTTCCCGCAGCAGTTCCCCGTACTCCCCCTTGCGCCCACGGACCACCGGCGCCAGCACCTGGAACCTGGTGCCCTCGTCGGCTTCCAGCACCCGGTCCACGATCTGCTGCGGGGTCTGCCGGGCGATCGGGCGCCCGCAGATCGGGCAGTGCGGCTTACCGACCCGCGCAAACAGCAGCCGCAGGTAGTCGTAGACCTCGGTGATCGTGCCGACCGTGGAGCGCGGGTTCCTGCTGGCCGCCTTCTGGTCGATCGACACCGCTGGCGAGAGCCCGTCGATGAAGTCCACGTCGGGCTTGTCCATCTGGCCGAGGAACTGCCGGGCATACGCGGACAATGACTCCACGTACCGCCGCTGGCCTTCAGCGAAGATGGTGTCGAACGCCAGGCTGGACTTGCCGGACCCGGACAGCCCCGTGAACACGATCAGGGCGTCCCTGGGCAGGTCGAGCGACACGTCCTTGAGGTTGTGCTCGCGTGCGCCGCGGACCACGAGACGATCAGCCACTGCGTTCTGCTCTCCGGGTGACGAGGGGGCCCTCCGCCGACATGGGGACACGTCATGGTAATCGGGGGCACTGACAAAACACCGTTTCCGCAGGCTGTCTTCCCGCCGGCTCAGGGCGGGCCCGCAAAGTCGTCGGCCTCCTCCCAGACTGTCACCGCCCTGCGCGAGGATGGACCCGAACGCCCGCAAAGAGATGGGGAACATCGTGGATCACGAAGTTAGCGCGTCGCTGGCCCGCGTGAGTGCGGCGACGGACCGCCTGCTCGCCACGAGCGTGACCTTGACCGACGTCCAGGTGTGCGAGCCATCGCTGCTGCCCGGCTGGACACGCGGGCACGTGCTCAGCCACATCGCTCGTAACGCCGATGGCCTCGGCAACCTGCTGCGCTGGGCGGACACCGGCACGCAGATGCCGATGTACGCGAGTGCGCAGGCCCGCGAGGCCGACATCGAGGCCGGGGCGGGCCGCGACGCGGCCGAACTGGCCGCGGACGTGCGAGATTCAGCGGCCGCGTTCGCGGAGCGGGCCGCCACCCTGCCCGCCGGGGCCTGGATGGTCCCGGTCCGGGCGCTGCGCGGCGGCCTCTTTCCCGCCTACGGAATCCTGGAACGCCGGCTCTCCGAACTGGAGATCCACCACGTGGACCTGGCCGCCGGCTACGCGCCCGGCGACTGGCCCGAGGACTTCGTCACCGAATGCCTGCCCAGGGTGGCCGATTCCTTCTCCGGCCGGCCGGACACGCCGCCGTGCCTGATCTGGGCGGATGGCTCCGGGCACGAGTACCGCATCGGCCCGCTAGAGCCGGGCACGGCGCCGGTGATCATCCACGGGCCGGACCGCGACCTGCTGGCCTGGCTGCTCGGCCGCCGCGGCGGCACCGGCCTGCGCATCGAGCCGGGATCCGCCCTCCCGGCGCTGCCAGCGTGGCGTTAAGGCGTGTCCCGTGGATCTCGGCCGTCGCGAGCGGCCGTCCGGAGGGATGCATCGCAAGGCGGAGGAGGAGCCACTAGCCCCTCTATTGGCGACGACGACAACGCCGCGAGGCGCCCTCCGGCGGACGCACAGCAGGCTGAAGATCTGCGGGACACACCCTTGGGAGTGGCGGGCTTGTTCGTTAGGTATAGAAAGGAGGGACGCTGAGCAGAGGAGATTTTTCGTGGCCTACACCGGGGACGTGACCGTCGGCGGGGCGCCTGACACGCGGCAACTGCCGGGCCTGACCGTGACCAAGCTGGCCGTCGGGCCCTTGGACAACAACGCCTACCTGCTCACCTGCACCGAGACCGGTGAGGCCGTGCTCATCGACGCGGCCAACGAGGCGGGCAGGCTGATTGAGCTCGTCGGCGCGAGGCCGCTGGCCCGGATCGTCACCACGCACCGGCACTGGGACCACTGGCAGGCGCTGGCCGAGGTGCAGGCGGCGACAGGTGCCGAGGTGGTCGCGCACCCTGATGACGCCGGCGAGCTTCCCGTCAAGGTCAACACCCTGGTACAGAACGGGGATACGGTGCCGGTCGGCTCATGCGAGATCTCGGTCATCCACCTGCGCGGCCACACGCCAGGCAGCATCGCGCTGTGTTACGAGGCTGGCGGGCAACTGACCGGCGAACCGCACCTATTCACCGGCGACTCGCTGTTCCCGGGCGGTCCGGGGAACACCGATCACGACCCGCAACGCTTCACCCAGCTCATGGATGACCTGGAGGAACGGGTGTTCGCCCAGCTGCCGGACGGCACCTGGGTCTATCCGGGCCACGGCAAGGACACCATGCTCGGCGCGGAGCGCCCGCATACGGCGGAGTGGCGGGCCCGCGGCTGGTAAGCCGGCCAATGCTGCCCGGGAACTAACTGACCTCCGTCGTGTATGCGACGACGTTGCTCAGGTACGAGCCTGTCGCGTGGTCGAAAACGCCGCCGCAGGTAATAAGGCGCAGTTCCGCGTCGGGTGAGGGACCGTAGACGGTGGTGGTGGGGAAATGGTCCTTCGGGTACATGCGCACCGAGTTCACCCGGAAAACGGCCACCCGGCCGTCGGCCTCGCGCACATAGACGAGGTTGCCAGGACGCAGCAGGCGCAGCCGGAAGAACACCCCGGGGCCCAGGTATGAGTCGATGTGGCCGGCGATGATCGATGAACCGATGTCACCTGGACGCGGGCTGCCGGTGTACCAGCCCGCCACCGATGTGCTGGACGGCGCCTGCAGTGTGCCCTGCGCGGTCACGCCCAGCCTGATCAGCGTGGTGCGGACGTCGATGGCCGGAATACTCAGGGCCACCGGCGGGGCCGCGGGCTGGCTAGCGGACGGGCCGGGTGCCGCGACGGCCGCCCCGGATGGGACGACTCCGAGCTTGACCACCGGGCGGGGGGCGATGGCGGGATGTCCCCGCGACGTGACCAGGCCGACGACGCCGATGATCGCGGCGATCAGCCCGGCCGTGAGCGCCGCCAGCGCCCAGAGCCTGCGGGACAGCCTGGTGCGGGGCCGGCCCGGCCGGGTATGCCGGGAATCTCTGTCTTTCCCTGGAATCTCAGGGGTACTGACCGTCTTGAAGATCCCGAAAGTCTCAAAGATCCAGGTAGCCCCATAGGACTCGTCAGTCTCAGAGGTTTCGAGCGGCCCAGCGGTCCCCAGGGCCCCAGGAACCCCCGGGGACGAGGAGGCCTTCCCGGTGGGCCCGGCCGTGCCGTGCCCACCGGGAAGCGACCCGGGCTGGCTTCCGGGCGCCTCTGGCCTCACCGTGCGTGGCGCGCTGCGCTCCTCACCCGGCGCAGCCGGGCCGCGCCACCGAGGGTGAGCAGGCCGCCCGCGGCCACGGCCGCTATCCACGGCAGCGGTGATGGTGCCGGGCCAGGCGCGGTGCCGCCCAGTCCCGTGCTCGCCCCGCCCTGCGGCATGACGGCGCTTCCCGCCGCGTCCTCCAGGTCAGCGATCTTGAGACCGCCGGCCCCGTCCAGAACGACCACGGTGTGGATGGTGTCGGCGCTCAGCTGGATGTTCTGGGTAACCTGCTCCGATCCTCCCGCGGCATGAAGGGCACAATTGCCCACCGCGGCATTCCCGTAGGAGCTCACCATGGCGAAAGCGAGGTTCTGGGCCAGCACCTTGCCGTTCGCCGTCACCGTGACCTGATGCTCACGCAGCGACGCCTGGATCACGCGGACCAGGGACTGCCCGGGCGGGGTGGTCAGCCGATCCGCGAGAACCTGCAGCCGTAGCCCGGATGCCGGCCCCATGCCGGCGACGGTGTACGCGCCACCGGGCTTCACCTGGATGCTGGTGGACAGCACGGGTGCGGACACCGGCGCCGCACCCGCACCGCGCATGGCCACCGTGTACTCGCCGCTCGCGACCTTCAGGTACGGGGAGACCGTGCCATAAGCGACGTGCTTAAGGACGGTCATCGCGCTGGGGTTGCCGAAGGAATACAGGTAGACGTCCACCGCGGGCGTGTTCGGGGACAGGTGCGCCAGGCGGATCCAACCCGGTGCCGACCCGGCGGGAGCGGCGGACGCGGCGGACGCGGCCCCCGCGAGCAGGCCTGACGAGAGCACGAATACGCCCAGCAGCAACCTGAGGCGGGGGCCCGCGAAGCGCGGGCCCGCGAGGCGCGAGCGCCCGAGGCCTAGGGCCTTTGGCCACAACGACATGGTGATCTCCTTTAAGTCAGCTATTAGACCCGAGCAACCCGAGCGGACTTGGTGCTGTAAATAGGACGCGCAGGACGGCCTGCCCGGTGGCAAGCCGCACGATGTCCATTTCCGCTGGGAGGTAGGGTGCCCGCTGCGCGAGCAGGAAGTCCTTCAGGGAACTGAGGGAGGCGGCGCTGCGCGTTCCCGCTACTCCGGTAGCTCCTGATATCTCCGCAGAGCGCAGCGGGATTCCGGCGCTGGCATGCGCTCCGGACCCGCTGAAACCTGCGACGTTGATCGGATACAAGGCGGCCATGGTCGCGAGCGTGGTCAGCAACCGTGAATCGACCTCACCGGCGGCAAGCTGTCCCCGGGCGGCTGCTGAGGCGTGCAACCGGGAATTGTGCAGCAACTGCCGGCCCGCCACCGCGCGGGCGTGCCAGTCGGACCGCAGTTGGGCCAGGTAGGCCGGGGCTCCGTCGGGTGCGACGGCCCGGACGACGATCTGGGCGCTGCCCTGGCCGAAGCTGGCCAGTACCACGGGCGCGTACACGCCGGCGAGACGACTTCCGAACTGGGTCCGCACGGCCGCTGTGGCCATCACCACATCGCTGCCCAGCGGATCGGCTTTCCCGGACGGCAGCACCAGCAAGAGGCTGGCGGGGATTCCCTTGTTCTGAAGCACCGAGCACATCGCCGGGTCACACGCCACGATCGCGTCCGCGGCGACCTGGCTGGCGACCCAGCCCGCCGCTTGGTCGCGGACCGTCGCGACCGTATCGAGCGCGCCGGTACCGGCCCGGCCATGCCCGGCAGGTGCCGCGGTCAAGGTCAAGGCGACCGTCACCGCGCCCGCGCCGACCACCACCGCGACGACAAGCACAAGCACCGCGATCCAGCGCTTGCTGGCGCGCTCCGGCTTGGAGCGGCGGCGGAGCCGGCGCTGCGCCCACAGGCGAAGGGTGGTGGCCAGGACCCTGGCCCAGGGTGGCGGCTTGGCTGGACGCCGGGCGGCCAGAGCCCAGGGGGGCGGTCCCGGCGGCTGGATCGGCGCGGCGAAGATGACGGTGTCGTCGGGCTCATCCGCGGGACCGGCGCCAGGAGTCTCGTCCCCCGGGGACTCGCCACCCGGGGACTCGCCACCCGGGGTTGCGGCCCCCGGGGCCTTGCCCCCCGGGGTTGCCGCCTCCGGGGACCCGCCCGGGATTGTCGCCTCCGCCGACTCAGTGCCCTTGGAAACAGTCTCGGGGGACTCGGCGCCCTGGGAATCACCTACCAACGCCTCAGCCTCCGGGGACTCAGTGCCATTTGAACCGGCAACCGACGCCTCGGCCTGCGGAAACTCGGGCGACGGCTCGATAATGGCGGGCAGCATGAGATCACCGGGCGCCGTCCCCGATGACGTCAAACTGTGGCTCCGCCGCTCCATACGAGTGTCCCCCCGGGGCTCCCGAGCGAGAAGAGCGCGAGTCCCCAGACAACAGCGGAACATACCCGTAACGATGCTTTCAACCGAAATAACACGATGCTACTAAGGAACTACGTACTGTTTGGTAACCCGGCTAGGCAATAGCGGCGATCTCGACATAGATCGCCAGCGCAGCTTCGATGGCGGCCATCTCGTCCGGCAGTGCCGCCGCGCGGGCGAGTGCCACCGCGGCCAGTTTCTCCCTGCGCTCCGGATCGTCGAGCACGGAAAGCACCGCGGACGCCAACCGCTCCGCATCGCCGGGCGGTACCAGCACGGCGCCATCCTCCCCGGTCAGGTCGGGGATGCCGCCCACCCGGGTGGTGACGAGTGGCCTGCCCGCCCGCAGGGTCTCCTGGACGATAAGTGGCTGGCCCTCCCAAGAACTCGCCACCACGACCACCGTGGCGGCGGCCAGCAGCGCGGGGATGTCACTGCGCGGGCCGAGAAACCGCACCGCGAGCCCCGCCGACCGTGCCCGGAGGTGCAGCCTGTCCGCCAGTGGTCCCTCCCCGGCGATGACCAGCAATGGGACGGGGTCATGCCGCTGCCAGCGGCCCGCCGCCCCCAGCAGCGTGCCGAAGCCCTTCTGGGCGGCGAGCCTGCCGACGGCGAGAATGACCGGACGGTCGGCAGCGCCGAGTTCCTGCCGGACCCCCGCTATCTCATCGGCCGATGGGGCAGGAACCAGCGGAGCGGGCACCAGCGCCCGCCCTCCGTCGCGCGCCCCCCGCTGCCGCATCCGTTCGGCCAGATCGGCCGACACGCTCGCCACGGCGTCCGCCCGGCGGGCGACGATCCGCTCCAGGAGCGCGTAGACGGCACCGGTCGCGCCAGCCGCCGGGGGCGCGTTGTGCACGGTGACGAGGAGCGCGCTGCGGCGGCCCGGCGCGCCGGCCAGGGCCAGCGCGGCGATCGCCCCGGCCCGCAGCCCGTGCGCGTGCACGACATCCGGTGACGACTCCACGAGCAGCCTGCGCAGCCGCAGCACCGCGACAGCATCCCGGGCCGGACGCGGCCGGTCAGCGATCTCCACCCGGACGAACGCCCATGATCGTGGAGGATCCGCGTCAGATACAGCCGCGGATCCTCCACGATCATGGAAGAACCGTTCTTCTGTGTCTCCCGGGCCGAACACCGTCACCGCCACGCCCCGGGCAGCGCAGCCGGCCGCCAGCATCGCCACATGCCGCCCGGTGCCCCCGGCGGTGGTGCCCAGCACATAGGCGACCCTCAGCCCCTGCAGCGCGGGAGTCCTGGTCACGGTACCTCCCGCTCGCCTGCGGGGCCCCGCCCGCCTCCCCATTCCCCCTGCACTGCGTCGCCTTCCCTCGTCGCTCGTATCTCGCTCCTGAGTCCAGGCGACACCGCGCCCCTCCGGCTCGCTCATCGCAGCAGCCTCCCTCGGGCCCGCGCCGCAACGGCGCGCAGATCACCACCGTCGAGGACCAGGACGGCCAGACCGAACACGGCCGCGACACATGCGCTGGCGAGCACCGCGACGCACGCGTTCCGGAGGAAGCCGGAGACCGGAAGCGCGGCGGACACGGCCCCCCCGGCCGCCCCGCCAGCTAGCGCGCCCGCCAGGCCTGCCGCCGCTGCCCGCCCGGCGCCGCGCAGCGCTGCCCGCCCCCTGGCCTGGCCCACCGCGCCGATCAGTGCGCCCCCGGACAGCGTCAGGCCGATGGTGTTGCCCAGGCCGAGTACGGGCACCACCCAGCGGGCGGGCACGAGCGCGACGGCGACCACGTCCGCGGCGATCACCAGCGCCCAGCCACCGACGATGGCCAACGCCGCCACCCGGCCGCGCCCGCAGGCGAAGAGCACCCTGGACAGGTTCGCGGCCAGCCCGTAACCGACGAGGCCAGGCGCGAACGCCGCGAAAGTCAGGGCCAGCTGGCTGGCCGCGGAGTGGGCCGCGAACAGGTGGGAGGCGGGCACCGCGGCCCCCGCGAGCAGGGCCGCGCCCAGCCAGGAGACCAGCATCACGGCCCGCGTGGACAACGCGGCGGTGCCATCGAAGCTGGCGCCCGAGCGAGCCGAGAGCAGCGGGAACGCACTGGTCGCAATCGGCACGGCGAGGACCGCGTAGGGCACGAAGAACATCTGCCAGCCGTAGTTGTACAGCACGAGCGCACCCCGGCCGTCGTGGCTGTTCGCGAGCACGATCACCGCGACCCCGGCCGCGTTCTGTGCGATGAGCACCGCGATCCCCACCGCCGCGAGCCCGCGCACCCGCGCGGCCACACCCTTGGGGAACCGCAGGGCAGGCCTGAGCCGCAGCCGGAGCCTGAGCGCGGGCCCGAGCACGGTAAGGGCGAGCGCCGCCACGCCTGCTGTCGTGCCGAGGGACAGCATCAGCTCAGCTGGCCGGGGCAGCGCGCCAAGCCGGTTCTGGTATCCGCCGCCGAGCGGGACGAACGCGACGTATGCGCCGACGACCACCAGGCTGGATAGCACCGGGGCAAGCGCGGGCGCGGCAAAGCGCTGATGCGCCTGCAGGATGCCGTACAGCACCACGGCGAGGCCGTAGAGCATGATCTGCGGAGCGAAAACGGCGAGCATCCGGGTACTGACCGCCATGATGGCCGCTGGGCTGCAGCCGGGGGCGCCGGACAACAGCACGGACACCAGCGGGCCCGCGGTCACGGCGATGAGGGCGCTGACCGGGGCGAGGACCAGAACCGTCCAGGTGAGCAGGGCCGATGCGATCTGGCTCGTCTCGGCGGTGGCGGCCTGCTCTCCGGGCGCGCTCATCCGGCGCGCGGCGGGACCCGCCAGCACCGGGACCACGGCGCTGGTCAGGGCGCCCCCGAGGACGATGTCGTAGATGATGTTCGGCACCTGGTTCGCGGTCGCGTAGGCGCTGCCCAGGCAGGTGGCACCGACCGTGTGCGCGAAGGCCAGCTGGCGGCCGAACCCGACCAGCCGGGCCGCCGTGGTGATCACCCCGATGAGGATCGCCGCCCGTCCGATCCCCCGGCCGACCTGGCGCAGCGGGCCTGGTTCGGTCGGCAGCGCCTGCGACCTGGTCACTGCCCGCTGGTAGCGGCCCGGGGCCCAGGTTCCGGCTGGCCCTCACCCCAAGACGGCGCGCCAGAACGAAAACCTTCGCCGTTCCCGCCCGCCGCTGCCCGGGCCGTGTCGGCGGAGGCCGGTGCCGCGGATGCCGGGGCCGCGGGCCTGCGGCCGAGCATGTCCAGCCAGTGCAGCGGCGGTATCCGCTCAATCACCTTGGTGAAGCTGACCATCTCACTGGCCGCGGTGAGACCGGTGACCACCGCGAGCAGGGCGATCCTGGCCGGCCGCCGCAGGCTGGCCGCCGCCGCCGCGCCGAGCATCGCGCCCAGCGCGTTGGCGCCGGCGTCGCCCAGCATCGCTCGCTCGCCCAGGTCCTCGGGGAGCAGCGCCAGCGCCGCGCCGACCGGCGCGGCCACCGCCTGGGCGGCAGCAGGCCGGCCGCCGCCGGGGGTGCCCGCAGCAACCGCGTCCCCGCCGGCCGCGGCGCGGCCCTGGGCGCCGCCAGGCGCGGCCACGGCCAGCAGGGCGCCGGCCGCCAGGGCCACCTTGATGGCGCGCCCCGGCCGCAGGTCGAACAGGTTGAGCAGGTTGGCCGCCCCGGCGGTGAGGCCCGCGTTCAGCGCCACGTCCACCGGTGAGCCACCGAGCAGTGCGCCCGCCGCGAGGCCCGTCGCGCCGATCCCGCCGAGCTTCACCGCGCCAGTGGTCACGTCGCCCCGGGCCAGCGCGCCGAGGTGACCGCGGAAGCCGCGCCGGTCCCCACTACCTGCGAGATCGTCATACCCGCCGAACGCGCCCGCGCCGATCGCGGCGGCCACCAGCGCGGCCCGCGTGCGGGACGCCAGCCCCGGGCTGACCGCGGCCGCCACCACGGCGGCCGTGGCCACGGCGGGCCCCTCAAGCAGGGTGACCGGCTCACCGCGGTGGTTGGTCCTGGTCCAGGTGGCCTCGCCGCCCGGCGGCCGCCGGGCCAGCGCGGCGTAGCTGGCTCGTGCGGCCGCCGCGGCGATGACCACGCCGATGACCGCGGCCAGTTTCCGGCGCCGGCCGTGAGCGAGCCGGAGGGGCGCGGCGGTGCCTGGACTGAGGAGCGAGGAACGAGCGACGAGGGAAGGCGGCGCCCCAAAGGCGCCCCGGAGGCGAGCGGGAAGCAGCGAACGAGCGACGAGGGAAGGCGGCGCCCCAAAGCGCCCCGGCAGGCGAGCGGGAAGCAGAGAACGAGCGACGAGGGAAGGCGGCGCCCCAAAGCGCCCCGGCAGGCGAGCGGGAAGCAGAGAACGAGCGACGAGGGAAGGCGGCGCCCCAAAGCGCCCC
>Ga0207684_10004280_pt1 | contig 13527 bp, 11 predicted proteins | sample KBSK5501metaG_FD_184342 | JGI IMG/M metagenome (GOLD analysis project Ga0207684, IMG submission 184342) | Corn, switchgrass and miscanthus rhizosphere microbial communities from Kellogg Biological Station, Michigan, USA - KBS K5-50-1 metaG... | ecosystem: Host-associated > Plants > Roots >...
GCTCAGAAACCCGCATGGGGCTTGCCAGTCTCTTCGGTACCTGGATGGCACAAGCCCTCAATCCTTTCTCCCAATGTCTGGCTACCTTGACTATGAAATCTTCTTTGGGTCAAGTCTGAACAGTTTCCTCTCGCTCTGCTTATTGCACCAGGTGGCCGTCTAGTGGCCAGTTCTTACCCATCACGTTATCCCGCGGGAATGCCTGTTTCTGCTCTCTTGCCTGAGCAAATGCGGGCCATTGACCAGGCGCTTGCAGGACAGACTTCCACGGGGATAGAACACCTCTCTTCTGTCACCTTGAGATATGCCGCAGAGCCGGTTGAGAGCAAGGATAGTCGGCCCATCGGCGCGATCTTTTTGCGGGCCCCTAACGCCCAGAGAGACAGCATCTTTTCAGCGTTCAGCAGCTTGCTGTTCGACTTCACCGATATTACACTGCTGCTCCTGGTTACTCCCGTTGGCGTCTTCTTCGGCTGGATCACCACACGCAGTCTGGTGCGCCGGGTGCAGCAATTGGTGGTAGCGACCACACAATTTGCCGCCGGTGACTATACCCAGCGCGTTCATTCGACACATCGAGACGAGATTGGGCGTCTGGAGGAGCAATTCAACCATATGGCCGAACAGCTTGTTGAGCAAATCTCACAACGTCAACATCTGGCCGAACAGAATGCGCGCCTGGCGGAGCGCTCGCGCATCTCCCGCGAACTGCACGATGCCATCTCGCAGGATCTCTTCTCGCTGAGTATGCTCGCCGGGGGCCTCCAAAGCGCGGTACCAACCGATTCACCGTTTCAACGACAGATCAGTACGCTGGAACTCACCACGAATAGCATGATTCGCGAAATGCGCGCCCTCCTGTTGGAACTGCGCCCCACGAACCTCGAACATCTGTGCCTGGATGAGGCGCTGGCGGAACTCGCCGCAGCCTATCGCTCGCGGTTGGGCATCCGCATCCACATCGTTCTGACCAGCATGCCACTGGAGGCCAGGATCGAGCATGCATTGTTGCGCATCACGCAGGAGGCGCTGTCCAACGCTGCTCGACATGCTCACGCCACCGAAATCACGCTGGCACTGGCTCCCTGTGGTGAGGCGATTGAGCTGTGCATCCACGATAACGGACGGGGGTTCACAACCAAAGATCCAGGCCTGCGCCACGGCCTGGGGCTGCACTTGCTGCAAGAGCGCGTCGATGAACTGCATGGCTATTTGCAGCTGGAAAGTCATCCGGGCGTGGGCACTACTCTCAAAGTACGCATCCCGCTGGAGGAAAGTCTATGACCAGGATTGTTATCGTCGATGATCACCCAATAGTCCGCCAGGGCCTGCGTTTCCTGCTGGAGCAGCAGGCGGAGATCCAGGTGGTCGGCGAGGGGGAGAATGGGGAGCAAGCTCTCAAGCTGATCGAAGAACACCTCCCCGATGTGCTTCTGCTTGATCTGCTCATGCCGAAAATGGATGGCATCACCGCCGTGCGCGAGATCAAGCGCGTCGCACCCAGCGTGCAGATCATCATCCTGACCTCGTACTTTGAAGACGACCAGATCTTCAGTGTCATCAAGGCCGGGGCGCTTTCTTATCTGCTCAAAGACACGCGTTCCCAGGAACTCGTAGCAGCGGCGCAGGCAGCGGCGCGCGGTGAGAGTGTGCTTCATCCACAGGTCGCGGCTCGTATCCTGCGCGAAATGCAGCAGCCGAGCCAGGTTTCCTTGGACGAATTGACCCGCGAGAACTGGAGGTAGTCACACGCATTGCCCATGGCCGCACCAATCACGAAATCGCAGTCGAGCTAATGATTGGCGAACAGACGGTCAAGACGCACGTCTCGAATATCCTCTCCAAATTGCAACTGGCCGACCGCACTCAGGCCGCCATCTACGCGCTGCAACAACGCCTGGTGCCACTCGATGATGCCTTAAAGTAGCACACCATTCCCGTCTCTTTCCTCAGCGACCTCTGCACGTTGGCGAGGTTTCGTTTGTTAGAACCCTCTCGATGGAGTTTCAGAAAACGGCCGTTTGTTTGTATTTTCTTCGGTTTAATCTGTCCCATAAAACGTCCATTGCTTGCTACTAGCAAGCAGTTGTATCGATAGACTGAAAACAGAGAACATTTCCTCAGTCTTCTAAACTCCTTCGTTCCATCGTTTTATACTACGCTTTGACAGCAGAAGAGGAGAGCACATTCGCAGAAGGAGAACCCTATGTCACAAGAAATCGGCTACGCACGTGTATCGAAAACTGAACAACATCTCGCCCTCCAGTTAGATGCCTTGAAAAAACGAGGAGTTGTGAGAGTATTCACCGATAAGCAGACCGGGGTCCGCTTTGACCGCAAGGCATTTCTTGCGGCCATTGATTATCTGAATGAAGGAGATACCCTGGTTGTGTGGAAACTGGACCGACTTGGACGGTCATTGCAGCAGTTAATCGAAACGCTTGAACGGCTGAAAAAACGGAACATCCATTTGGTGTCGCTGACAGAAGATGTCAATACAAGCACACCTACAGGCATGCTGTTTTTCCAGCTCATCGCTATGTTAGCAGAGTTTGAGCACAACATTATCTCCGAGCGCACCAAAGCAGGCCTTGAAGCAGCTACATGCTTCTAACAGCACGAAGGTCAAGGAAATCTGTCACACCCTGCATATCTCAAAAGCAACGCTCTATCGGTACTTGAAGATGTAGAACAGGAAAGAAGCAGAAGACATACCTCATCAATAAGAAGGAACGATCAGGAACAAGCTCCTCACTCTCTGTTCAATCCAAAGAGAGCACCTTCGCTTCCTGTCGTACGTAGGTTTCCCTTTCCAAACTAAGTGCTGTATCAACGCTTCGCGATGAGATCTTCAATATGATATCCAAGAAGAGACGCAAGATCCTTCCTAAGCCAGAGAAGCGATCTTCATCGTGCAACTACTCACCGATAGCGGGTAGACAGCACTCGGTTTAGTATGGTCTTTATGGAGGGTTCAGTCATGACGAACGACACCTCTCCTGTAAGATCGATGCAAGCTACAATGTAATGGAGAGCATCTCTCTACCGCTACTCCCTATCGTGCCATAGGTGGACAGCGAACTTTTCTTCGCATTCACGAGGCACCTGGCAGCTTGGATGTGGGAACTACATGCATGTGAGTGAGCAGGGATGTCAATGCTAGCTCAGCAAGTGGCAAGAGAACTGAGAGTGCTCTGAATCATGGCCTGATCTCACTGGCAGCAAGGATAATCTCCCTCCCTCGGTCATTTCTATTTTCCATCAACAACTCGCGATCAGCCTTTTTGTAGCTGATGAAAAAATCCTTACCCTTCGCTGTCGTAGCCAGTGTTTATTCGTTGCTCCGCGTTATCATCAGTATCAGATCCTGAATCATTCACCTGCAAAGACGAAGCCGTTGATGCATTCTCCGAGGTGGCTGCCGTAACTGACTGGCTATTTCTGGCGCTTTTTGTGCTGAACTGATTTTCAAGCTCATTATTCATGGGCTTGTTGTCAGAGTAAGCTCCGTCTTGCTTCGCCTGCTGCGCATGTAACTTAGCAAGGGTAGTTTGCAACTGTTGAACCCATCCGGCATGTTCGGTTTGGAGCGTGGTTTCAACAAAGTCGACAAGGTCATTAATGTTCTTTGGATCTACTTGAGCGTCCCCTAGTGCCACCCACCAGTTTTGAATATTGGTCAGGGTCAAGATAGCCTGGTTGTATTGTTTCAGGGTGTTAGCCACCTGATTATACTCAAGATACGCGACCAGGGCACCCACAATCGCCGTCGTCACAGTGATGACCAATTCAAAGTGCAATGCGGCCAGCAGCGTGGCAAGGCCTCCTAGACCCAGGATGGTCCATTGTAACCATGTTAACTTTCGTCCTAGCTTCTGGCTCCTGTCTTTATAGAAGTTGAGCTGATCGACCACCCGCACAACGATGTACCGATCAGGCGGAAGGTAAACGCTTTCTTTTGGCTTTCTTTGTGCGAGTACCTTTGAGTTTGAAGTACTTTGAGGCCCTTGAGCCTTTCCAGGTCGGACGGATGTAGGAAAGTTAGCATAATCAAGATTGCCCTCCAACCATTGTGTGGTAATTGCCTGGAGCCTCTTAGCCAGGATGGCCTCACGATTCGTCTGGTTCTTCATCACCTGCACATCACTGTAATTTCCGGTATGAGTGCGGTAGCGAAACATCTCTTGCTTGAACCCCTCGGAAGCAGCTCGTAGCGCAACCCATTTATCGCCATGATTGAAGCGATTGGCTCCTGCGATCAGAACAGCCAACACAACGGGCAAGCCAATGAGGACATAGTACAGTATATCTCCCAGGACTAGCTTGAAGCTACCAGTCGACACAAGCGGCACATTCCACTGTACTTGCTTGTAAAACGCTTGGAAAGCCGCCAGAGCCGTTATGAGCACTCCCAGAAGCAGTATCCAGAATTGCTGCCGTCGAAAGATCTTCTGCTGCCTGGCTGCTTCATCTCTATACAACTGTCTCTGCACCTGAGCCTGGCTGAGGATATTGTCCGTTTTGAGCCTGAGATCAATGGTTTGTTCCAGTTTTTCCGGCGTATCGGTAATCGAGAAAAAATGCAAGTCGCCTTCTGCGATCACCTCAGCGAGCGCCGGGTCGGCTATAAAGGGGGGAGATGGTCGAGGTTTATGTGAGTCGCCTGCATCCCACTTGGAGAGTGCTTGTAGATAGTTTTGCTTGTCCTGCCATGCTTGCTGAAGCTGGTCCGCCAAACCACCGCTGCCACCGATTATCAGGATCGGCCATGCTCGCCGTACGCTCCTCACGATTTCTTCTTTCGCAGTGGAGCTGTCATTGACCAAAATCGTTAGAATGGGGATATCTTGCGAGAACTCCTCGACTAATCCTAACGTCGTGTTCAGCACACCATCTCTATTGGTTCCTTTTACCGCGACAATATGAGTATAATCAGGCTCCAGCATCCTACGCCCACTTCCAGCACCATCCTTATGATCTCGGTCAGGCCAAGTGATCTCATCGTCATTGACTACCCTCAGTAGGGTTGTATTGCCGGTGCAATCAAGCAGTGTCTTACTCAAAGCCGGTATAGCTGCGCTGCCAACGCTCCTGTCTATGAGTATCGTCCCATTTGCGGCAACGGCTCGGGCCAGGCCACGGCAAAACAGCTGAACCAGACGTGCTTGCAATTCACCATCCACTAGGTCAGTTCCCCCCACAATCAGAGTTATCGCTTTTGGTGCCACTACTGCAGGTGGTATCAAATCGAGCGCTGTTCTAATATCCCTGGCGCTCGCATCTGGCAAAGCCTTCACAAGGATGGTCTGTCTTCCATCAGGAAAAGGAACAACTGTTGAGGTAATGCTGCTCGTGTGAGCATTTCTCTGGACTTGGCTCACCTCTATCCTCCTGACACTTTTGCTAGACAAATACTAACCATCGTGTTTATATTAGCATACTGAAAGTCTATTGAATAGGTAAGTTTTCTCTTGTACAATGAGAGCAATTGAGCTGAACTATTATTTTCAACCTTGTAGACGTATCGAGCGCATACAGCGAAAGCTACAGTTTGCAAACGTCCAGTACAAAACTGTAGACAGAACAATGGTCAGCATAATGGAAAAGCCTATAAAATTTACCTTCCCAAATGGGAGAGATGCTCTGGCAGTGCATGTACAACAGACTGGAGAGCTGCCTGCGGCTCTCCATGCGCTAAGATTACACAGAGAACGTCCTGTCCTGGTTCTCGTTGGTGGTGCCGGAAAAATGGAGATTGAAGCAAGGAATCGGCTATATTCGCTATTTGTCGAAGGACTGATCCCAGCAGTCAAAGCACTTGATGCAACGGTAGTTGACGGGGGCACTGATGCTGGAGTAATGCGATTGATGGGCCAAGTGAGGGCTAGAGTGAGTGGCGTATTCCCCTTGATCGGCGTAGCAGCAGTCGGCACAATTGCATCACCCGATGAGCCCAATCCACCTCGTAATGCTGCTTTGCTGGAGCCACACCACTCTCACTTCGTGCTCGTTCCCGGTACACATTGGGGTGATGAGTCGCCTTGGCTATCCGCTGTGGCTGATGCGCTATCGGTCGGAGCCTGTTCGGTAACTGTCCTGATCAATGGCGGGGACATCGCATGGAAGGACGTCGAGCAAAGCGTGAAAGCCAGTCGTCCTGTAATAGTCATCAGTGGCAGTGGTCGGACAGCGGATGCACTCAGCAGAGCTTTGCGTGGAGAAGTTGTCGATGAACGAGCGAAAAGGCTATTAACAACCGAACTACTCCGGGTGATAGATGTAACAGGTGATTTTGACGAATTACGTGATCTGATTTGTACAATGCTTTCTCCAGAAGCGTAAAAATGTGGTAGTGGTTAAGTGGTAAGTGATAAGCTTAAGTTGTACTGAAGAAGAAACCACTTGGTAACTATCTCATGATACTCATCAGATTTGGAAAAGGACAACGTTTGTCGAACGTAGTGTAAATCCCAACATTCAACTGGTCACTTTTCCCACACGTATCCTGGTGGACACGTCGTTTGGGATAACTTGTCCACCAGGATACGTGTGGGATTTTCTCTCTGAGACTGTTGGGGTTGACAACCTGTGCCCTCACGAGTCTCTTATCAAGCGCACGCTAAAATCGGACCCACCTTGCATATGCACTGGCTTGTCAGGCTCGTTGAGAGCGTCACGTTGTTCATGGCAAAGGCTGCGCCTGCCAGGCCCTTATGAGAGTTTGAACAGGACCTTCCCGCCCCTTTGGGCATGAGCGAACGCTTCCTTGGCCGCAACGAGCGGATACGTTGCGGAGACCGGCAGGTGGAGCTTGCCTTCGGCGATCAGTCGGGCTCCCATTTTCATGGCCTCCAGCACTTTGTGTGCTTTGTCGAATAATAATTCCCGCTTCGCCATATAAACCTGCCACTTTTTGAGCTTGGATGGCAGAGGTTAAAAAGTGGACCTCGCCAGCATTCTTTGCCGAAAGTGCGGTTTGTCATTAACAGATTGCCAAAAGATTCTTTCGTTTTTTCGGAAAGAGGCCAGTCGTATTTGCCTGTAAAATCGGTTCTTGCAGTCGTCTTTATCTGGCAACGCGGCAAGATATTGTGGCAAATCATTGCTTTTCAGCACAAAATGAGGTATGCTCTTCGTGGAGAGGAGTACTTCATCGTCTTGCAACTAGCCTCCCGTAGACGAAAAGGAGCACATAGAGCAGTGCTGAGCTTCGTTGAAAGAGGGAATCTATGCTAACTGACATACAGTTCCAGCAGTGGTGCCTCCGTCTTGGTCTCTCAGCTGAGACACGTGATCTCATTGCTCGTCTTCGAACTGCTCCCCCAGTTCGCCGTGTGGGCTCCCGTGCTCACAATGTCAGCGGAGCCTATGCCTCTCGTAAAATGGGCTGCACGATCCAATTTGAGAGTCACAAGGTCGAACTGTGGGCCATCTATGTCATGGAGTACGATTGGGCAGTGTTGGAATACTATGATCAGCCCATGGTGCTCGAATTGCGCTATGCGTCGCCATCGGGACGGCCCGTGAAAGTTCAGCACACCCCTGACTTTCTCGTTCTGCACACAGATGGTGCAGTGCTGGAAGAGTGGAAGCCAGAAGACCGCTTGCGAGAACTCTCGATCAGCCAACCTCACCGATATCAGCGCGATGACCAGGGACAATGGCGTTGTCCTCCTGGCGAGGAAGCTGCTTCCCGCCTTGGACTCCGGTATCGCGTACGATCATCGGCGGAATTGTCTCCAACCTACATCCGCAACTTGATTTTCCTGGAGGATTACTTTTTTGAGTACGTTGTCCCCGAGAGTACTCGCACAGCTCTTCTCAGCGTTGTCACTGCTTCTCCAGGAATCCGGCTTTCTCAGCTGTTGCAAAATGGCGCTCTTGGATCGCACGATAGTGTGTATGCCCTCATTGCTCGCAACCACCTGTACGTCGACCTGCACGCTGCGCCCTTGGTTGAGCCGCAGCACGTGTTTGTCTACTCAGACCAACCGACGGCGGAAGCGCATGCGCTGCTGCGAGCAGCACGCATGCCGGCTACCGAGAGCGAACGATGGTCGTCTTCTCTGACTCCAACGACCGGTACCCATGTGTTGTGGGATGGGAAGCTCTGGCAGAGTGTGAATATGGGACACACCATGGTCACACTCCGCGCTGAAGAGGGAGCGCTCACCGACCTCGCTCGGGATTACTTCCTGCATCAGATCGACCTGGGAATGATCACGGTTCCTCGTCCTCCCACCACAGACGAGGTGTCCCGTTTACATGCAGAGGCCCAGCAGCTCCTGCGCGAAGCCTCTCCAGAGGCTTTAGCAACCGCAAACCAGCGCTGGTACCTGGTTTCCGCCTACCTTGAGCAGCGCCATGAGGAGGTAAAGGGATACTCGCCGCGTACCCTGCGAGCCTGGGCGGCACGCTTGCGAGAAGCAGAGATCAAGTACCAGTGCGGCTACGTGGGTCTGTTGCCGAAGACGGCCAAGCGAGGCAACAGAACGAAGCGTACGTCGCAGGAGTCGCGTGACCTGCTCGATACCTTTCTCGCCGAGCAGTTCGAGACGCCCGAGCAGCCGCATGCACGTGCGGTCTACCGGGCCTACCATCGAGAATGTGTGGCGCGTGGTCTGCCAGTCCTCTCTGAACGAACCTTTTACCGTCAGCTCAAAAGCAGACAGGGTACTGTGCAGACGACGAAGCGCAAAGGGACGCGCGCTGCCTACTCCCAGACGCCGTGGTATGGGGTCCTGACCCAGACCACTCCTCGGCATGGCGATCGCCCCTGGGAGATGGTGCATCTCGATCACACGAAACTCGACTTGGAACTCGTCTCCCAGCTTGGCACTCCGCTTGGACGCCCCTGGGTCAGCTTTGCGACCGATGCCTACTCGCGACGTATTCTGGGCCTCTCCCTGTCATTTGATTCCCCGTCCTACCGTTCGTGCATGATGGCTCTGCGTGCCTGTGTGCGCCGCTATGAGCGCTTCCCGCAGTTGATTATGGTGGATGGCGGGCCAGAGTTCCACAGTGTGTACTTTGAGCAGCTGCTGGCTCGCTACTCCTGCACGAAAAAGACCCGTCCCGGCAGCGAACCCCGCTTCGGCTCAGTCATTGAGCGGCTGTTCGGGACGACCAACACCGAGTTCATTCACAATCTGCGCGGAAACACCCAGGCCACCAAAGAGGCACGCACGATGACATCCGCGGTGGACCCCAAACAGTTGGCCGTCTGGCCGCTTCCAGACCTCTATGAGTACCTCTGCACCTATGCCTACCAGGCGTACGACCAAAAAGTGCATGAGGCGCGCGGACAGAGTCCGCGCGATGCCTATCTCCTCGGTCTGGATCGCTATGGAGAGCGTTCCCATCGGCACGTGCGCTACAATGAGGATTTCGTGATGGAAACGCTTCCCAGCCCTCGCAAACAAACCGCCCTGGTCGTCCCAGGCAAGGGGGTGAAGCTCCATTACCTGTATTATTGGAACGATGCCTTGCGCCATCCTGAGGTGGAACGGACGCAAATTCCTGTCCGCTATGATCCGTTTGATATCGGCACGACCTATGCCTATTGCCAGGGCCAATGGGTGCAGTGTCTTTCTCAATATTACCAGCAGCTTCATGGGCACTCAGAAAAAGAGCTGGAGTTGGCCACCGAGGAACTGCGCGAACAGGCCCGCCGGAATCACCAGGCGGCGTCCATCACACCACTGCATCTGGCAGAGTTCCTGGCGGATGTGCAAGCTCACCAACGGGTGTTACTCCAACGGGTACGCGACCTGGAGCAAGGTGCGGTCGTCCATGCGCTGGATGCAGGTGTGGAGGGAAGGATGGAAGCGCTCGCGCCTCCGGCGGAAGACTCCACACGACACTTCCCACCAGTGGATTTGGAAACGGTTCCTGCTTTTGAGGAGTACCGCTTATGAAAGGTTCCCGTCGAGAGACGTCCTCGGCTGATCAAGCACTGTCACCCGAAGCTCAGGCAAAGCTCTTTGCGTTCAAGGCCTACACGGTCACGCATCCGCTGCTCGAAAAAACGGGGACCGCACTCATCCAGGCGATTCGTGAGCCAGCAGGCTTTGCCCACGTGCTGCTTTATGGGCCCACAGGCGCTGGAAAAACCACGGTGCTTACGCACGCGACAGCGCGTCTCTCCGCCTTCTTTCTGTCGCAAAGAACGCTCGCACAAGGGTCTGCGTCCGAACTGAACACTCGCGCTCTGTATCAGCCAGAAGCGCGCTCGCCCTCTCCCCTGCTGCTTCTGGAAGCAAGAATCCCTGATGGGGGAACGTTCAACCGAGCAGACTATTACCGCACAGCGCTGGTCAAGCTGGGGGAACCCTTCTACGGCGAGTATCGCTTAATTGACATCCATGAGGGACAGACCTGGGAAACGAAGACACGCACGAGGGGTCGTGCAGCTCAGTTCAGTGACTCTGGACAGCTGCGTCATGCCCTGGAAGACGCCGTCGCTCGGCGCGGCGTCCGAGCCATCATTATCGATGAAGCCCAACATCTGATGAAAGTAGCGAGTGGGGTGAAGCTCTTGGATCAGCTCGAGTGGTTGAAAAGCATGAGCAATACGATGGGCGTGGTCCATGTGCTCGTTGGGACCTATGATCTCCTGGATTTGCGCAATCTCTCCAGCCAGGCGGCACGCCGTGGGCACGATATCCATTTCCCGCGCTACCAGTTTCAACAGGAGGCGGATCAGATCGCCTTTCAGCGCGCCCTGCGTGGCTTGCTGGAACACATCCCGCTGAAGAACGATCTACAGGACCTCATGAATCATTGGTACTATTTCTACGAACGCAGCATCGGATGCATCGGGGTGCTCAAAGATTGGCTGGTTCGGGCACTCTCGGATGCGCTTCACAGTGGTGCCGACCGGCTTGAGCTGGACCGAGTGACTGCACATGCGTTGTCAAACGCCCAGTGCGAGCGGATGGCCACGGATGCGGCAGCTGCCGAGCACAGACTGCACTACACGGAAAGTAGCCGCGAACACCTCTGGAGCCTGCTTGGGATGAGTGTGCTGAAAGCTTCCCAGGGAGATCACTCCGCGCAGGATCAAAGAGATTCAGCTCCCGGATCATATCCAGGAGGAGAAGTGCCCGAGCCTCATCCTCGACCTACATATCTGCACGTAGGCCAAAGGGCTCCAGAACGCGATACTGTGGGAACGACAGTACAGGCCGAGAAACCAAAGAAGTGCTCTTTCTCAGGGGAGGTGAGTCTTTCTCTTGCACAGCTCCAACAGGCAGGCATTTCAAAACTCCAATGTCCAGCATGCAGTGCCACCTGGGCGGCTCGCATGCGAGGGGATACCGTGTTTTTTCCTCCGCACCCGCCCCGCGCCACCAGAATGACGCAAGATATCTCGCGCTGGATCAAACAAGAGGCAGGATGGACGCTCTACAAAAGAGACGAGTAGAACGAACGTGAAGTATTCAGGAGGTGAAGATGGTAAACCCGTTGCGACACCCGACCGCATCACCACGGCCACCCTGGATCCGTCTTTGTCAGTGGCTCTGGAACCGACGAAAATTCGTCTGGGGCGGACTGATCGTGAGCATCATCGTCGGTGTCAGTGACAACCGGCTCACATCATCGACTTCGATCTTCACAGGAACTCCACTAGGAGCCATCCTGCTCTGGATGCGTGACCATCTCCTTCTCGCTAGCTTCATCGGCTTGTGCTCGCTTTTTCTCACGCTGCTTGTTGGCGTCGTCAGTTATTTAGTCGATACACCTGGTAAATGCCGTGAAATGTGATCACATTTACATACGACGATCGGTGCATTTATGCCGCAAGGCAGGGTATTTCGTTCTCCGATATGTAGTGAGTAGCTACCTTATTATCTTCACTCCACTTCCCTACGATTTGATCAGCCTTGTCGGCATCAACAACGGTTATATGTAATGCCCCTATGTAGTAAACATCTACATATATCGTATAAGTACAATGGTTACTCAGCCCCCAGACAGCCGGTAGTGTTTTGAAAGATGGTGAAAAAGCCAGACTTTTCACTTGATTTTCCAACTCTGCGTTGGAAGCTGCTTCATCTCCGCTCCCTCCCGCCTGGGGTAAGTGGTCAGCATACATCACAAGTGCCTGTCCAGCTGGCACGGTAAATTCTTCACCGTCGACTTGTGCAGATAAAAACTCCTCAACAAATGAAGGTGCTGGTGGAGTTTGCTCACGATGTGGAGATGCTCCACATGCTGCAAACAGCAATCCCGAGACGGCTAGCGCACAACATGTCAAAATGCAATGCCGCAATAAATTGAAACGCATCTTGTTTTCCCTTCTTGATCAACACGAGAGTTTTCACCTCGTCACATTGACGGTAGCCTGAGCGATAGCTACTCCCGTCTGAACCCCGTCGCACACCCTTCGCCACCTATGCGGGTGGCAAAGGGCACACTGGCGAGATGGAGGGCACCTATTGCTGACCCGGGTAATAGGTTGCCCAGTCATCACTGGTGATCTTCCCATCCTCGACCACAAACATATGGACACAGCGGCCGGCCACTCGCAGCGGTGGACTGCCAGCGTGCTGATAGACAAGCACGACGTTCGGCCCCAGGCTGCGCATGCTCTCTACCGTCCATTGATAGCCGGCAAACTTCGCCCTGAGGCCCTGATAAAAGCTGGTGATGGCAGCAAGGCCATGGATTACCGCGGTCACCCCTTTCGGATTGGACTGCGTCAGGGTGGCGTTGGATGCAAAGACAGAGGCTATCGTGGAGAAGTCCCCACTGCGCATGCCTGCGTTAAAGAGCTGGAGGTACGTCCTGACCACCGTGGTAGCGCTTGGCTTCGGCTGTGGGGTTGTGGTGTTGGGCCGGGCAGTCGCCCCTCCTCCACAGGTAGCGAGCCCACTAATGATGAGCGCTACGAGGAGAGCGAGCAGAGCAAGTAGTTTCGCTTTCCGTGCGTACGTATTCATCGGATTCTCGGTCCTTTCTGCGATTGGCCTGACACTTACTCGTCAACCCATTTCAGAAATGACCTGGTGGGCTGCCTCTCTTGGTGGCCAATCACGCGCTAGAGTGTCGTTCTGTGACCAGCCTCCCTGGTACTGGAACCATCACAACGAACTACTGATCATGCTAAAGTCGCCGGTGACTTTGATCGCGATTGTGTATAGAATATATGTTCTAATCATCTATGAAAAAGATTGGACTTTGGACTCACTTTCTCAAACCTCGGGAAAATGCTCTTAACTGCTCATATTGTCACACGTCTCAATTCCTCTACATGCTTTAGTTGACCTTCCACACCCACATATTGCCATCAATATCTCCAGCAGCGATAGACTTCCCATCTGGTGACCACGCTATGTTCAATATGGCAGAAGAACCGCTGTGATATGTCTCGGGTACTGTATCGCCCTTCCAGACGCGCACTGTTCCGTCCGTACTTCCAGTAGCGATAGTTCTACTATCAGGTGACCAGGCCACCACCTCCACACTGTTCCCCGGGCTCTGGTAGACATTGAGCTTGCGCCCCGTCACTGCATCCCAGATCTG
>Ga0207684_10004282_pt1 | contig 13523 bp, 6 predicted proteins | sample KBSK5501metaG_FD_184342 | JGI IMG/M metagenome (GOLD analysis project Ga0207684, IMG submission 184342) | Corn, switchgrass and miscanthus rhizosphere microbial communities from Kellogg Biological Station, Michigan, USA - KBS K5-50-1 metaG... | ecosystem: Host-associated > Plants > Roots >...
CGTCCTCGACCTTGTCGACCGTGCTCTTCGAATCGGCCGCGGTCAGCGTCGTCTCCTTGACGATGCCGCGCATCAGCGGCGCGAGCGGGTTGTCGGGCGCCGAGAGGATGCGCGCGACCTGCAGCGCCTGCGTCAGGTTGCCGACCGGCAGCAGCTTGATGTCGGCGATGAACGTCTCCCACTGCTTCACGTAATCGAGCAGGTAGGAGCGCCGCACCTCGTCGGTCAGCCGGCCCAGCGCCAGCGGGTCGCGCAGGCTCGCCGCGCGCGATGCATCGTTGATGCCGAGCACCCAGCTCTCTTCGTCGCGCAGCTGCCGGGTCGTGTCGCCGACGGCCTTCTGGAAGCCCTTGTAGTAGCCGTCGTAGGTGTACAGGCCGGGCACGCCGCGGGTCAGCGACTTCTCCTTGCCGGCGCGCGTGAACACCAGCGCCGCGGCCGGGCCGGCCGCCTTCGCGATCGTGAACTCCGGGATCTCGGCGCCGACGCCGTCGCGCCGCACGCGGCTGTAGACGCGCTGCGCCAGCGGCATCTGCGCGAGACGGCGGCGCGTCAGGTCGACGAGCTGCTTGTCCTCGGGCAGCGGCGAGACGGTGGCGCCTTGCGCGAGCAGCGCATCGAGATGGCTTTCGAGCGCGGCGCGGTCGTCGGTGCTCACGTCGCGCTGCAGGTTCACCTCCCAGTCGGCCATCACGTAGCTCTTCAGCGCGTCGCGGTCGAAGTGATCCGGGTCGTGCAGCATCACGTACGTCTTCAGCACTTCGTACTGAAGCTCGGGGTCGTCGGCGGTGCTCTTGAGCTGGTCCTCGACGCGCAGCGCGAGCCGCGGCTGCACCGCGTCGACCAGCATGCGCTGGTAGACCTGCTGCGTCGCCGAGTCCAGCTTGCGCCCCTGGTACAGGCCGAAGCCCAGCGACCACGGCACGCTGCGCTGCGGGTCGTCGACCGCGAGCGCTTTCGTCGCGGCGAGCGCCGGCAGCAGCACCTGCAGGTCCGACGACGCGCGGTTCGGCGTGGCCTGCACGAGTTGGCGCACCGCATCGACCCGCGCCGCGACATCGGCGACGTACTTCTTGTTGTTGACGTAGCTCACGCCCCAGGCCGCGAGCGCCGCGCCGGTCACGAGCGCGATCAGCGCATAGCCGCTCCACGCGAGCAGCGAACGGCGCCGCTCCCACTTCAGGTTCGTGCCGGCGAGGTCGGCCTCGCCGAACACCACGTCGCGCAGCAGCCGCTGCAGGAAGAAGCTCTTGCCGCTCGCCTGGTTCGCCGGCAGCGGCGTGCGCGCGAGCCGGTAGGTGCGCGCGATCGCGCCCAGCATGCGGTCGATCGGCGTGCCTTCCTGCGTGCCGCTGATGAAGTAGCAGCCGCGCAGCAGCGGCCGCTCCTCGAACTGCGAGGGCGAGAACACCTTGTCGACGAACTCGGCCAGCACGCCGCGCAGGCCGGCGAACTGCTGCGGGAACGCGTAGATGCGGGCGCGCCGCGCCGGGTCGCGCTCGAGCTGCAGGCGGTCGATCAGGCCATCGGTGAGGCGCTTCTCGAGCAGGTCGAATTCGGCAGGCAGCGCCGCGATGTCGGTGCGCTGCTGCGCATCGAGCGGGAACGTGAAGCCCCACGGGTCGGCGCGCTGCTCCTTGCTCGCGTCGCCCAGGTAGTCCATGAAGCCGGCGAGCAGGTCGCACTTCGTGACCATCAGGTAGATCGGGAAGCGGATGCCGAGCTGCTGGTGCAGCTCCTGCACGCGTGCGCGCACGGCCGCCGCGTGCCTCGCGCGCTCGGCCGCCGTGCGCGTCAGCAGGTCGGTGACCGAGACGGTCACGAGCACGCCGTTGACCGGCTGGCGCGGCCGGCCCTTCTTGATCAGGCCGAGGAAGCCGGACCAGGCTTTCTGATCCGTCTCCTTGTCGCTGTCCTGCGTGGTGTAGCGCCCGGCGGTGTCGATCAGCACGGCCTCGGTCGTGAACCACCAGTCGCAGTTGCGCGTGCCGCCGACGCCGCGGATCGCCGCCTCGCCCATGCTCGCCGCGAGCGGGAACTCGAGCCCCGAGTTGAGCAGCGCGGTCGTCTTGCCGGAGCCGGGCGCGCCGATGATCACGTACCACGGCAGTTCGTACAGGAAGCGCTGGCCGACGTGTGCCGATGCGCTCGCCCACAGCCCGCGCCTGGCGCCGAAGCGCGCCTGCTTCAGCGTCGTCAGCGCCTTCTCGAAGCGCTCGCGTATGGTCGCGAGCTCGGCGCTCGCGGCATCGGGCGCGCCGGAGGACGGCGCCTGCGCGATCAGCTGATCGACGACCGCGGTGTTGGTGCGCCGCGCGCGCCACATGCGCCACAGCTTGGCGAGCAGCCAGATCAGCACGATCGCGGCGATCGTCGCCAGCCGCGCAGTGACGCTCTCGAACGGGTGCCACTGCCCGTTGCCCAGGCCGAACACGAGCAGCGGGCCGACGATCCAGATCACGAGCCCGATCGCCGTGAGCCCGATGATCGCGAGCACCCATTCGTTGAAGACGAGACCGAGCAGCTTCTTCATCATCGTCGTCGTCCCGATCAGGCGCCCGCGCGCGACGCCATCAGCGTGATCTCGACGCGCCGGTTCAGCGCACGGTTGGCCGGCGTGTCGTTCGCGACGATAGGCTCGCCCTCGGCGCGGCCTTCGGCGCCGATACGCTCGGCGCCGACGCCGCGCGCCGCGAGGATCGTGCGCACCGCCTTCGCGCGTTCTTCGGAGAGATGCCAGTTCGACGGGAAGCGCACCGTGCGGATCGGCTGGTTGTCGGTGTGGCCGGTCACGAGCACGCGGCCCGGCACCTTCGCGAGCGCGTCGGCGATGCGGCCCATCAGCACCTCGCGGTCGGCGCTCAGCGTCGCGCTGCCGGCCTCGAACAGGCCGTCGCCGCGGATCGTGATCACGCTGCGGTCGATCTCGTCGCGCACCGCGACCGTGCCGGCCTTGATGTCGCTGATCAGGAACTGCGCGAGCCGCGGCTTGGGCGCCGGCGCCGCGACCACCGTCGTCGGCGGCAGCAAGCGCAAGCTCTGGATCTGGCCGTACGCCGGGTCGGACACGCCGTTGAGCCCAAACGCGAGCAGCCAGTACACGCCCAGCAACAGCATCGCCGCGACCGCGCCGCTCACCCACAGCGGCAGCCACGACAGCAGCGGCCGGCGCTTCACCGCCTGGCCGCGCCAGTGCTCGGCGAGCGGCTGCGCGAAGTCGCCGCGCTCCTTCTTGAGAATCTGCGCGAGCCGCTCGCGCACCGCCTCGAGCTGCGCGCTGCCGCCTTCGACGACCCGGTAGCGGCCCTGGAAACCCAGGCACAGCGCGGCGTAGATCAGCTCGAGCAGGTCGCGGTTCGCGGCCGGGTTCTCGGCAAGCTTGGCCATCAGCTGAAAGACCTTCTCGCCGCCCCAGGTCTCGTTGTGGAACATCGCGAGCAGGCTGTAGCGGCCCCATGCGCCGCTGCCGCCCCACGGCGTGCTCGCGGCCGCCTCGTCGAGCAGCGTGCACAGGATGTAGCGCGCGGCCATCGTGCGCTCGGGCGCGATGCCGCGCGATGCGGCCTGCGCGTCGAACTCGCGCAGGCCTTGCGCGAGCGACTCCTTCAGCACGCCGGGGTCGGGAAGCTGGGTCGTCGAGCGGATCTGCGGCACGATCGCCAGCAGCTTGTTCGCCAGCGCCACCAGCGGGTTCAGCCCGGTGTCGGCCGCGGCGATGTCGCCGACCACGTCGGCGCCGTTTGCGCTCGAGGCCGACGCCGCGGCATTGTCGGCAGCTCGTGCGCCCGGCGTCGGCATCACGAACGTGCGGTGCGACTCGATCGCGGCGAACGGATCGCTGAACGGATCGTTGGGATTGGCTGGGCTCATCCTTCGGCCCCGGTTTCATCTATTGGCGGATCGCCCACAGCTCGAGCTCGAGCCCGGGGAAGTCGCCGGTGACGTGCATCGCGAGGCTGCCGCTCTTCTCGAGCTGGCGCCACAGGTCGCTCTGCCGTTCGAGCTCGAAGTAGAAGTGCCCGGCGTGGAACGGCAACTGGCGCGGCGCGACCGGCAGGCTGTGCAGCCCGATGCCGGGCAACGCGAGGTTCACGAGATCGCGGATGCGGTCGACCGGGCCGATCTTGGTCTGCGAGATGAAGCGCTGCCGCAGCTGCTCGGGCGGCAGCTGCGCTGCGACCGCGACCACGAGCACGCCGGTTCGCAGCAGATCGAGGTCGGGCGCGACCGCGGTCCACACGTTGCGGCCGCGATCGGTCAGCTCGATCTGCAGCGCGTTCTGCTCGAGCACGACGGTGAGCAGACGGCGCAACGCATCGACCAGCGGCACGAAGCAGCCGCGCAGGTCGTCGTGCTTGTACGCCGCAAACTCGGGCGGGCGCCGGTTCGCGCCGGTGAAGGTCGAAAGCTCGCCGGCGAGTTGCAGCAGCTCGCCGTACAGCGCGAACGGATGCAGCTGCGGCGTGTTCGCATGCTGGCGCAGCAGCGGCTCGGCGCGGTTCAGCAGTTGCAGCATCAGGAAGTCGGCGAGCTCGGATACACCGCCGCTCAGCTGCCCCATGCGCGCCGCCAGCGCCTGCGCGCGCTGCGCGACCAGGCCGTGCAGCAGCCGCACATGGCTTGCGAGATGGTCGCTCGCATCGAGCACGACCTGCGGCGGGATGTAGCCGCGATCGAGCTGCACCTGCTGGTCGCTGCGGCATTCGACGACCTGCACGACGCCGATCGCCGCGTACGCATCGGTCAGATCGCGCGAGCGCAGCAGGCGCAGCTTGAGCCGGCCGGTCTGGATGCTCGCCGGCTCGTCGGAGGCGCTGGTGTGGTCGCGCACGGTTTCTTCCACGGCTTCGAGCCGGCAGGCATCGGGGCCGCCCGCGACGCTGTCGGCCGCATCGCCGAAGTCGACTTCGGTGACGCCCTCGCGCGCCAGCGGCAACGCGAGGTAGACGAGCTCGCCCTTGAGATCGGCCGGTATCGCCAGCGGCGCCGGCGGCGCGTCGAGCCCGGGGCATGCGAACGGCGTTCCGTCGGGCAGCACGCCGCTGGCGCGCGCGATGCCGACCTTGCCGAGCGCGAGCAGCGCGTCGTCCAGCGTCAGGTCGACGAAGCCCCAGGCATACGGCGAGACGCAGCGCGCACGCGCATCGACCAGCCGCGCCATGTAGCGCGCTTCCTGCTGGAAGTGATGCGGCTGCAGGAACATGCCCTGCGACCAGACGACTGCGTTTCTCCAACTCATTGCGTTGCGACGCTGCCGGCGATCGTGATGTCGTCGGCCCGTATCGTCACGACATTGCGCAGGTTCGCCTTCACCGGCACCAGCGCTTTCCAGCGCGCGCGCTCGATGTCGCGAAACGCGGCGATCACGCCGATGAAGCGCACATCCGGCCCGACCGTCTTCTCCCATGGCTTGCTGTCGCCGGGGCGCAGCGTGAACTCTTCGCGAGCGCCCATCTCGGCCGCGAGCGTGGCCTGATCGCGTTCGTACAGCGAGAGGAAATCGGCCGCATCGAACGCAGCCGACGACTTCAGCTCGTAGATTCGGACGACGAGCGGCGATGCGCGCTTGCGCGCATCGGGGTTGACGTTGGCCGATGCCTGCAGCGTCGCGGCGACGACCGTCGGCTTCGGCGGCGGCGGCGGCCCGGCACACGCGACGAGCACGACGAGACCGATGCTCGCGACGCCGCGCAGCACGCGCACGAACGACGCGCCTGTCGCGGTTCCGGTGGCCAACGTCGTCGTGTGCATGCGCAGGTGTCCTCGAACGAACGGGTTCGAGAATACCGAGCACGCACGCCGACGAGGCATGACTTAGGTAACAACGATGGCGACGGCGGCGACCTCGTTGTCGGCGTGAGCACTGCGCACGGGCGTCAACCGCGCGGCTGGAAGATGTCCCACAACGCACACGCGGTGGCGACGAGGTAGACGGCGAACAGCGTCCACGTTGCGTACGCATGCGACGGCGCGCCTGACAACAGCCAGCGTCGCCAGCCGCTGCGGCGCGCGCTCGGCGCGTGTCGTTCGGCGGATTTCGGAAGCACGGTATGGGCGGACATGCAGCCTCCTTGAATGTCGACGCAGATGCACCGCGACAGCACGGCGATTCGACCTGCACGACTGTCGCAAAGTGCCGGGCGCACGTCCTTAAACGATCAAAAGATGCGGCCATCGGCATCCCTCGTATTAGGGACGCCGCTGCGCTCGCGGCTCAATCCGCATCGGGCACGTCGTTCACCAGCTCGTCGGCCAGCGCTTGCGCGCGCGCATCGTCCAGCGCCGCGCCTTCGTCCTGCAGCGCCGCGAGCCGCGCAGCCCCGAGCGCTTCGCTCAGCGCCGGCTCGACACGCCGGGCGATCTCGGCCTCGTTCGGCTGGCGCTGATCGCCGCGCGCGCGATACCGCGCGCTTGTGTACCCGAGCAGGCGGGCCGCCGGTTCATGCCGGCCGTGCTGCAGCGCGAGCCAGGTGATGGAGTCCAGCAGCAGATAGCCCCAACCGCTACGCCACAGCAGCGGCAGCGCCTCGCGTGCGGCGCGCCAGGCCTGGTCGTCGCGCCCGGCGAACAGCAGCGCTTCGCACAGGTTCGACAGCGCGAGCCCGAGGTTCGCCGGCTGGTCGAGGGAGCGCAACTCGGCCGCCGCCGCGTAGCCCAGCACGATCGCCTCGGCATGGTCGCCGGCCATCAGCGCCGCGTCGGCGAGCTTGAGCCGCGCCCAGGCCGCCGTCCGCTCGGCGCCAGCCTGCTCGGCAAGCTCGAGCTCGATGCGGCCGGCTTGCCGATAGCCCTGGGCATCGCCGCGGTGGATGCACACGCCGGCCGTCGCACCCGCGCCCCACATGCGGCGCCGCAGCGGCCAGGCCGGATCCTCGAGCGCGCGCATCTCGGCGAGCACCTGCTCGACCGCCCCGAAGTCGCGCGTGCGAGCGCACTCGGCCGCGTGATAGCCGAGCGCGACATACAGATTCTCAGGATCCACGACCTGCCGCCACGCTGCGACACCCGCGGCCGACGCTTGCAGCCGCGGCACCGCATCGAGCTCGATGAGCTGCAACGAGGCGATGCAGTTCCAGATCCACGCCGACGCCTGCGTCGACGCTTGCGGCAGCAGCGCATGCAACGCCTCGGCGCGGCGCTTGCGCGGCGGGTGCAGGTTGCGCAAGGTGTCCAGGCGCGACAGCGCGTTGCCGGCGTGCGCCGCGACCTCGGCATCGCCGCGCGCGCAGGCGCGGTCGAATGCGAGTTGCAGGTCATCGTAGTCGGCCGCGTAGCGGGCGAGCCAGGCGCGATCGCCGAGCTGCCAGAAGCTCGCTTCGATCGCGGCGGCGAGCTCGGCCATCGCCTCGCCGTGGCGCCGTTCGGCGGCGCGCGTACCGCCCGATTCGGCGAGCCGCGCCAGCGCGAACAGGCGCATCGTCTCGAGCAGGCGGTAACGCGGCGGCTCGCCGCGCTCGAGCTGCACCAGCGACTTGTCGATCAGCGCCGCGAGCAGATCCAGCACGGCCCATTCATCGACATCGACACTCGCCGCGACATGCTGCGCGGCCTCGACGCGAAAGCTCCCGGCGAACACCGCGAGGCGCGCGAGCGCGGCCTGCTCGTCGGCGTCGAGCAGCGCGTGGCTCCATTCGAGCGTCGCCTGCAAGGTCTGCTGGCGCGCCGGCACGCCGCCGCGTTCGGGCTTGCGCAGCAGGCGCAGATCGCGCAGGTCATGATCGAGCCGGCGCACCAGCTCGGGCAGCCCGAGCAGCGGGATGCGCGCGGCCGCCATCTCGATCGCCAGCGGGATGCCGTCGAGGCGGCGCACCAGGGCGAGCGCGGCGTCGAGGTTGTGCTCGTCCAGCACGAAGCGCCGGTCCGCCGCGCGTGCGCGTTGCTCGAGCAGCTCGACCGCGGCATACGCACGGGCCGCCGGCAGGTCGACGACGCGGCGCGGCGCCGGCGTCGCCAGCGGTTCGAGCCGATACACCATTTCGCCGGCAACCTTGAGCCGCTCCTGCGAGGTCACCAGCAGGCGCACGCCTGGCGCGCTGCGCCGCACTGCCAGCGCGAAGCGCCCGACCGCGTCGACCAGCGGCTCGCAGTTGTCGAGCACCAGCACCAGCTCGCGCGGGCCGAGGGCGGCCGTCAGCGCGGCGAGCAGCGCATCGGCAGTGTCGGTGCTGCCGCTGCCGAGCGACAGCCCGGCCGCATTCGCGATCGCCGCGACGAGGTGGTGCGGCCCGTCGAGCGCGGCCAGGTCGACCCACCAGACGCCATTCGCGTAGCGCCCGCGCAGATCGCGCGCCACGGCCTGCGCGACCCGCGTCTTGCCGATGCCGCCCGGGCCGTGCACCGTGACGAGGTGATGCTCGGCGACCCAGCCGGCAAGCGCGTCGATGTCGGCCGCACGGCCGACCAGCGCATCGAGCGGTTCGGGCAGGTTGTGGCCGCGCGGCACCGGCTCGGCGGCGCGTGGCTCCGGCATCGCATCGCCGTCGACGCCGATCGCGGCATCGGTGTCGATCGCGGCATCGGCAGGCGCCATCGCGAAGCGATAGCCGAGCCCGGGCACCGTCGCGATCGCACGCGCGCCGAGCAGCTTGCGCAGGCTCGAGACCTGCACCTGCACGTTGGCCTCCTCGACGACGAGGCCGGGCCACACCGCGTCGAGCAGCTCGTCCTTCGTGACCAGCGCGCCGCCCCGCTCGATCAGCGCGATCAGCAGATCGAAGGCCCGCGCACCGACGCGCTGCGGCGCGCCATCGCGCAGCACCGCGCGCTCGATGGCACGCACCTCGATGGCGCCGAACACGTATCGATCGAGCACCCCGGCCTCCCTGTCGCGAACCGGCGCCACCCGGAATCGGCGCCGGGCAGCGGGGTCTGGAGGCCGATCTTGATCCGAAAGGACGCGCTTGTCTGCGCGAAGCTGCCGCCGCGGCTCGATCGACGAGTGTTCGTGACGCCCCATCCCCTGGACAGGGCCTTTGTCCTTCGCAACGATCGCGGTACACCATCGTCTGAAGCAGGCTCCAAGGAGGACCGATGGCCGCGCGCCGGCCCCATGTCGAGCAACAGTTGTCGCCCGCCGCGAAGCCTGGGGCCCGATGGAGGCGGCGCGGCATCTGGATGGTGCTGGCCATCCTGCTCGCGGCGGTGCTGGCCGTCGCCTACATGCTCGCCGACGAGGCCCAGACCTCTCGCCGCCAAGCCGACTGGCTGAGCGGCATGGCGAGCGATCTGCACTACGAGGTGAAGCCCGGGCCGAGCCCGGCGATCCGTTTCCCCGGGGTCGGCCCGTTCGACGAGCGCCTCGGCTACCACCAGCTGCCCGGATTCCTCGAGCGCCTCGGGCGCCAGGACTTCGCCGTGACGGCCCAGGCGCGCATGTCGCCGAAGATGCTAGAGCTCGACGACCGCGGCCTGTTCGCGACCTACCGGGAGAAGACGCAGGCCGGTCTCTCGGTGCAGGACTGCCGCGGCGAGCCGCTGTTCGCCGCGCGCTACCCGGAACGCACTTACCCGCGCTTCGAAGCGGTGCCACCGCTGCTCGTCGACACGCTGCTGTTCATCGAGAACCGCGAGCTGCTCGACGAGCGCTACCCGCTGCGCAACCCCGCCGTCGAGTGGGCCCGCTTCGGCAGGGCCTTGGCCGATCAGCTGCTGCGCCGCATCGACGATTCGCGTCCGGCCGCCGGCGGCAGCACGCTCGCGACGCAGATCGAGAAATACCGCCACTCGCCCGAAGGCCGCACCGACACCGCCAAGGAGAAGCTGCGCCAGATGGCCTCGGCGTCGCTGCGCGCCTACCTGGACGGCGAGAACACGCGGCAGCGCCGGCGCGAGATCGTCACCGACTACCTGAACACGGTGCCGCTGTCGGCGCAGGCCGGCTTCGGTGAAGTCAATGGCCTGGGCGACGGCCTGTGGGCCTGGTATGGCCGCGATTTCGCCGAGGTGAACCGGCTGCTGGCCGCGCTCGTGAGCGACGACGGCGAGCCGCTGCTGCCGCAGCGCAACGCGCTGGCCTTCAGGCAGGCGCTGATCCCGCGGCAGGCGCTCGCGTACCGGCAGGCGCTGTCGCTGATGATCGCGCAGCGCCGCCCGTCGTACTACCTGGGCGACGGCGAGCCGGTGCTGCGTTCCCTCACCGACAGCTATCTGCGTGTGATGGCCGATGCCGGCATCATCACGCCGACCTTGCGCGACGCCGCGCTGCGGCTGCCGACGCAGCTTCAGACCTCCTTCGCGGCCCCGCGGCCCGTGTCGTTCGTCGAGCACAAGGCCGCGACCGCGGTGCGCGCAAAGCTGCAGGCTCTGCTGGGCGTTCCACGCGCGTACGACCTCGACCGGCTCGATCTGGAAGTGGACAGCCCGCTGGACGGCGAAGTCCAGCGCACGGCGACCACGCTGCTGCGCGGCCTCGCCGACCCGAAAGGGGCCAAGGCCGCCGGGCTGTACGGCTTCCGGCTGCTGAACGACGCAGACGACCCGAGCCGACTCGTGTTCAGCTTCACCCTCTTCGAACGTCGCGAAGGCCGCAACCTGCTGCGGGTGCAGACCGACAGCGTCGACCAGCCGTTCGACCTGAACGAGGGGGCACGGCTGGACCTCGGCTCGACCGCCAAGCTGCGCACGCTGATCACCTACCTGGAGCTGATCGCCGAGCTGCATGGCCGCTGGAGCGGCCTCTCGGCCGGGCAGCTCGCCGCGCTGAACGTCAGCGCCCGCGACCCGCTGAGCCGCTGGGCCCGTGACTACCTCGCGCATGCGGCCGACAAGCGCCTCGCCCCGATGCTGGAGGCGGCGATGCAGCGCAGCTACTCGGCCAACCCCGGCGAAGGTTTCTTCACCGGCGGCGGCCTGCACCACTTCGAGAACTTCGAGCCGGCGGACAACCACCGGACGATGAGCGTGCGCGAGGCGCTCACGCGTTCGGTGAACCTGGTCTTCATCCGGTTGATGCGTGACGTGGTCCATCACGTGATGGCGCGCAGCGAGGGCGAGAGCGCCGCGTTGCTGGACGACCTGTCCGACCCGCGGCGGCGCGAGTATCTGGCGCGTTTCGCCGACAAGGAAGGGACCACGTTCGTCAGCCGCTTTCAACGCAAGTACGCCGGCAAGCCGGCCCTCGAGGCCGAAGAGCTGCTGCTGCGCAACGTCCGGCCGACGCCGGGCCGGCTCGCCGCCGCGTTCTACGGCATCGAGCCCGATGCGGGCACGGACCGCCTGTCCGGGTTTCTCGCGCGGCACCTGCCGAACAGCGATCGTTCCGACGCCGCGCTGCAGGCCCTGCGCGACAAGTACGGCCCCGGCCGCTGGGGGCTCGCCGACCGCGGCTACCTGGCCGGCGTGCACCCGCTGGAGCTGTGGGTGATGGCCTACCTGCGGCAGCATCCGAAGGCCACGCGCAGCGCTGTGCTCGCGGCCAGCCGCGAGCAGCGGCAGGAGGTCTACGTGTGGCTCTTCAAGACGCGCCACAAGGGCGCGCAGGACGCGCGCATCCGCAACCTGCTCGAGGTCGAGGCCTTCGCGGAGATCCATCGGGCGTGGCAGCGGCTGGGGTATCCGTTCGAATCGCTGACGCCGTCGTACGCGACGGCCCTCGGTGCGTCCGGCGACCGGCCGGCCGCGCTCGCCGAGCTGATGGGCATCGTCGTCAACCGCGGCACGCGGCTGCCGATGACGCGCATGGCGTCGCTGCGGTTCGCGCGCGGCACGCCCTACGAAACGCGTCTGGAGCACCGGCCGCAGCAGGCCGAGCGCGTGCTGAGCGCCGAGGTGGCCGACGTGACGCGGCGCGCGCTGATCGGCGTCGTCGAGGAAGGCACGGCCAAGCGACTGAAGGGTGCGCTGGTGCGGCGAGACGGCAGCGTCGTCGAGATCGGCGGCAAGACCGGCACCGGCGATCATCGCTTCGACACCTACGGCCGCGGCGGCCGGCTGATCTCGTCGCGGGTCGTCGACCGCTCGGCCACGCTGGTCTTCCTGATCGGCGACCGCTACTTCGGCACGATGATGGCCTATGTGCACGAGCCCTACGCCGCGAACTACAAGTTCACGAGCGCGCTGCCCGCGCAGCTGCTGAAGGCGTTGAGCCCGGCACTGCTGCCGCTGCTCGACGGCGGCAGCTGCAGCGCGGCGCTCGACAGCCGCAAGTAAGAACCTATCCGTGAATAGGGCGGCCACGCTTTGTCGTCGCAACCCGAAGGGCCGTCCCATTCACGGGTAGGTTCCAAGTGCGCGCCGCCGGGGCGCCGGAGCGGTCGTACTTCACAGCGGTTGTCGATGTCGTTCCTGCCGGCCGTCGAACGAACGGGAAACGAGCTGCGCGCTTGACGACAATCGAGGCTGCATCGCGCTCACCCTTCACATGGATCCCTTCAGCGTCATCGTCATGCTTGCGATCCACCTCGTGGGCAGCGGCGGCCTGATGTTCCTCGTCTGGCGCCTGATGCCCGGCGCGCCCGGATTGGGCCGCTGGTGGGTCGCGAGCTGCCTGTTCGGGCTGGCCTACCTGGGCCGGTTGTTCGCGGGGCTCGACAGCGTCGACCTGAGAAGCATCGCGGGAGATGGCCTGATGCTGTTCGCGGTGCTGCTGTTCAGCGACGGGGTGCGCGAATTCATCGGGCGCGCGGTGCTGCGCTGGCAGCTCACGGCAGTCCTGTGGGCATCGTTCGTCGCGGCCGAAATCGTCGCGGCCTCGCTGGGCGGAACGCCGGCGCGCCACGTCGCGCTCAATCTGGCGATCGGCGCGATGTACGCGTCGCTGACCTGGACCATTGCCTTCGAGATCGCCCGGCAGCCGGCGCCGGTGCGTGCGCCGCTGCGGCTCCTGGCCGCCGTGCTGGGCGGCTTGGCCGCGCTGACGCTGCTGCGGGCCTGGAGCATCCACGCGGACGGCATGCCCGTCGTCTTCCACGGGTTCCTGGCCCAGACCTACTACATCTATGCCTCGCTCGCGGCGCTGGTGGTGGCGCTCACGCTGCTGTGGATGCTGTTCCTGCGCATGAACGGACAACTCGCCGAGCTGGCGACGCGCGACGCCCTCACCGGCGTTCTCAACCGCAACGGCCTAGCCGAAGCGGTGCAGCGCCACTTCGATCGCCGCGACGCGCCGCCGCTGACGATCCTGCTGCTCGACATCGATCACTTCAAGCGCATCAACGACGCGTTCGGCCATGCCACCGGCGATGCCGTGCTCAAGGCGGTGGCGGGAAGCCTCACCTCGCACCTGCGCGCCGGCGATTTCGTCGCGCGCATCGGCGGCGAGGAGTTTCTGGTCGGCTGCGCGGGCGCGCAGCAGCACGTCGCGCTGGCTTTGGCGCAGCGGCTGAACCAGAGCGTGGGGCAATTGCAGGTGCCAGCGGCGAACGGCATCGGCACGGTGGCCTGCACCATCAGCGTGGGCGTGTCGTCGCGCTGCAGCGACCGAGGGGAGTGGTCGCGGGTCGCGCTGCAAGCCGATCAGGCGCTCTATCAGGCCAAGGCTGCGGGGCGCAACGCGATTCGACCTTTCGTCGCGCCGATGGCCGCCT
>Ga0207684_10004284_pt1 | contig 13520 bp, 12 predicted proteins | sample KBSK5501metaG_FD_184342 | JGI IMG/M metagenome (GOLD analysis project Ga0207684, IMG submission 184342) | Corn, switchgrass and miscanthus rhizosphere microbial communities from Kellogg Biological Station, Michigan, USA - KBS K5-50-1 metaG... | ecosystem: Host-associated > Plants > Roots >...
GCTCGCCCTTCCCGAGGCTCGCTACACCGCCTTTACCGGTGGCCTGCTGCAGATCCTGCGTGAAGGAGTGCCCGGCGCCAGCGAGCTGTTGACGCTGGACGACCTCTACGATCAAGTCCTTCTGGCGATGGCACGCCGCGGGTGGCCGCGCCCGCAGAAGCTGGGCACGAACACCGTCGGCCGACTGGCGATCTTGCGGAATAGGGCCTGGCGCCGCCGTCGCGCGCCGACGCCCACGCCGTCCGTGGCGCGGCACCGGGGGCCGACCCAGCCTGAGACTACTCAGCCCGACCGACACCGGCGGATGGCCGAGGGTGTCCGGGAAGCAGTGGCCGTGGTCGCGGCAACCTTGGGATCGCCTGGCCAGGACGCCCTGGCGGCACTTGACCGTGCCTTTGCGCCTGTCCAGGATGGTGGCCAGGCTCCTGGGACCGACCCCGGCGTCGCTCTGGTCCGCGACACCATGCTTACAATGCGTGAGCAGTATGGGGACGGCGCGGCCACCGCGGCGGTCATCCTCGGCATTCTCGTGGACGGCCTGCACGCGTCGCTGGAATCAGGTGCCGAGCCTGGGCAGCTCGACGCAGCGCTCGGCACACATGCCGCCGAGCTGGCGCAACGGCTTGCCGCCACGGGCAGCTCCGCAACCGCGGCGCCGGGCCTACCGTCCGCGCCGTCCGCCGGCCAGATCGGCGCCGCGGTGTGGACGGCGCTGGGCCGGGGCGAGGTATCCGACGCGGTCGTGGCCGCGGCCCGCTTGGTAGGCGCGGGGAACGTGGAGGTGGTACCGGCGGGATCCGGGACGGCAGAAGCCCCGGCCTCGGCGAGCACCTATGTGCTCGCGTCGAAAGTGCTCGCTCCGAACGTCTCGCGCGGCGCGATCACGCTGGCAGCCCCGCTCGTCGTCGTCTCCCCCGACGGCGAGGTCGACGCAGCCGCCCTCCGTGCGACCGCGGGGAGTTCACTACCCTCCATACTGATCATCGCCCCGCGGGTGAGCATCCTCAATGTGCGGAGGCTGCTGCACGTATCCTCCCGGGTGGTCGTGGTGCGCCCTACCGACCCAGCGCTCGACCTCGTCGCGCTGCGGGCCCGGCTCCATTGGGGCGGCACCGGCCCGGCCTGGGGTCGTGCGCGCCGCGCGCTGGTGCTGCCGACCGCGACCACGATCGACCGGCCGGCCGCGGACCTGAAGCTGTCCCGGAACCGGATCACGCTCACCATCACCGATCCGGCCGACGAGGGCCGTCTGGCGCTGGCCGCACGGGCCCTGGCCGTGGCACGCTCGGCGGCTGACGCGGGCGTGGTCCCGGGCTGGGGGGCGGCCCTACGGTCCGCGGCGCAGTCCACCGGGCCCGGCCAGGACCCGGCAGTTGCGGCGCTGATCCGCGCCGCGGCCTGCGAGCCGAGCAGGCTGCTGCAGCTCACGCACGCGTCCCAAGGCCGGCCGCCGGACGGAGGCGGGCACGATTCACCACGCCGCGCGGCTCCTCCGACCGACTGCCTGGCCACCGCCCGCGGTGCGCTCGGGCACGCCGTCGCCAGCGCCAGCCGCTACCTTTCCGGCGGCTGAGCACGGAGCGGCGACCGCCCTCTGCCATAGGCCCGGCACCTTCCGTGGTCTCGCTGCTCGCCGCCCTTCCGCGGGCTTGCCCGCCCGCCGCGGTGGCCTTTCCGGGGCCCGGCAGCCACCACGGCGGGCGTGTCTGGGGCAGGACCAGCGCGAGGCGGCGTTAGCCGCCTGATTCCGGCGACGCCGCTGGCACGGCTTGGCCGCAGCCCGCGCAGAACCGTGCGCCCTCCTCCAGTTGTCTGCTACAGCCAGTGCAGAACTCTTCCGGCGAATCGGTGCCCACCGGCTGCGCCCGCGCCGCCTTCGCCGCGGTGGCGGCCCCGGATCTGCCGGGTGAACCGTTCGGCGCCGTCTCTGCTGGCCGGAACCCGGCACGCGCGCTGCCTGCCGAGGTACCCTCCAGGCGTTGGGCCCGGGTGAGGCTCACTTCGACGACCCTGACAGCCTCGTTGTCGAGCCCGGCCTCACGAACGATTCCCCACACCTGCGTGAGCGCAACTGGCCATGCCACCAGGAGCGTGATCGCCGTCGGGGCCGCCTGCTTGCCGAAGATCCCAGCTCCCGCCCGCACCATCGTTCCCTTCGGCCGCGCCTCGATCTGGACCTTCAAGGCAGACTTGAGGCCGACGACCGTCTTGAATAGCCCGCCGCGGGTAATCCCCACTGCCCAGTGCCCCTCGGCGGTCTGTGAACATTCGACCTGGTAGTTACGCTGTCTGAAGTGTCTGGCCAGTTCCTCTGCCACCGAGCCCAGGTCGGCTACCGCGATGGGGATCAGCTTCTCGCTCTTGAATGCACTCACGCCGGTTCTCCCGTCTGGTCGATTGCCACCGGCTCTCCCGTTTCGCCGGCTGCCGCTTGTTCTCCCGCCTGGAAGGCCGCGACCTGCGCTTCCGCCTGATGGTCGCCCACCTGCCGCACCGGCTCCCCGCAGCGCAGGCAGAAACGCCAGTCCGGCGCCAGTTCCTGGCCGCACTGGCCACAGCCGACCCGGTCCGCGATGCGGCCCGCCTTCGCAATGCCCAGCAGTTGCTGGAATGCGCTCGATTCCGCCCAGACAGTGAGTTCCCTGATCCGGAGCGCGGGTATGGGGTGGGTTGACCCGCGCTCCAGGTCCCGGGCCAGGTAGCGATCCCATTTGGAGGACTCAGTGACCTGGTCGAACTCGGTGGCCTGCTCCAAAAACGCCGAGTAGCTGATGTTACCGGGAAGCCATTTAGGCACTCCGATGATGTGGAACAGGGCCCGCTGCATAGGTTCCGGGTCGCGAAGAAACGCGACCGCGGCACGGTCGGCGGTGAGTTCACTCTTGCGGTACCAGTCGAGCAGGGCCGACTGGATCTGGCTGGTAGCCAGGCCGGTGACGACCTTGAGAAGTGGCGTGCCCAGCGCTCCTGCCGTGGCTCCGGCCCTGAGCATCGCTTGTGCCATCTGCCGGTACAGGATGTGCTCAGCCAGGATGTGGCCGCACTCGTGAGCGAGCACCGCCTGTATCTCGTCCTCGGCAAGGTCTTCCAGAAGCTGGTTGTAGATCACGATAGCCGTGCGCGTGTGCCCAAGAGTCATGGCGTTCGCCTCCCCCCCGCGTGTGAGGTAAAGCTCCGGCTCTGCGATGTCGAAGGCATCGCAGATGGGCGGGAGCAGGCGATAGATCTCTGGCAACTGTTTGGGACCCAGCCGCAGCGCGCTGGCCAGCAGCGCTTGCCGGACCTTCCGGTCGGTCACCACGCTCAGGTATTTCTTTACGGTCGTCTGGAGCAGGGGAATCCGCTCCAGTTGTTGCCGTGCCGACATGTCCAGCGGATGCAGAAAGTCGGTGACGTCGAAAACTGCCGTCATAACCCCTTTTCTCCTCTTCTTCCCCAATAGTCCACGGACGCCTCAACTGTCTTGGCAGCTTCCCTGAACAGGCGCCATCCCCGCGAGAGTGGAGGTCGACCCATGAGTGTCTGCAGTAATCAGACGCGCGAACAGGCTGAGCTGATACAGCTCTTGAGTCTCAAAATGGTAACTAACCAGAAAGATAGACGGCTCTTACTTGTTGGCCGGCGCCATGTTTCAGGGCCCGTTCTTGCTTAGCATTTTCTTCGGATGTATGCATCGTGCCCGATTCAATGAGCCCCTTTTCGATCTGATCTTGGGTGAGCCGGGCATCCGGGCTGACCAGGGCGGCGTGTCGGCTTCTGGGACAGCGAAGCCCCCGGTAGATGAAGCGATCACCACAATCCTTCGTCTGCCCAGGGGCTCCGATGCTTTTCCACCGTGCTGCTGTGCCATTGTCGCGTGCGACGCTGACCTACCTGGCCGGGGTGGTCCGCCGTCACCGCAAGAAGATCGGCTCGTGCTGGCGCAAGCTGAACCCTGGCCGGCAGGCCCTGCTGGTCCTAGTCCACCTGCGCAAAGGGAGAGACTTTTGCCGGGCTGGCGGCCGGGTTCGGCTCCAAGCCCACGAAACCGCCGGATGAAAAACGCTCAATGTCGGCGACGCCGTACCCGCGGAACCAGGTCGGGGCCCCGCCGCGGATCACGCCGACCGCCAGCCCCGCCGTCGGCCGTTCGTTCAGCACCCCGGACGACAGCGGAATTCAGCGCGTCATCGGCCACTGGCGCGGCGCCTGTCCAGCGAACGTCGGGCGGGGAGCCTTGAGCCTGAATACGAAGGTGCTCATGAGACAAGGATGCCAAGTTCCTGACGAGGCCTGATGGCATTTCGTATTTACCGGACGGGTGTAAGCATAATAGTTGCGGTCACCTGGCAGTTATTGTCGCTGGTGTTAGCGCTGTAGGCGTCATCGTTAAAGCGAGCCAGAGTTCTCCCGAGAGCTGGGATGATCCTGAGAAACTGCTTCCCACAAGGGCGATCTGGCTTGTTTCTGGTGCTACCGCTGTTGAGGTGTAGCTCCCGACAGCGGGCGGTGAGTTCCCGGTGTCGCTGATGAGTGCTTCCCACTTGGCGGCAGCGGCAGCTCAGGCTCAGGCTGGGCGGGCGGTGAGATCACCGCTACCGGAGAGCGGTTCAGCCGATGTCGCGGCCGTTCACGGTCAGCGTGACGTCGATGTTGCCCCGGGTGGCATTGGAGTACGGGCAGACCTGGTGGGCGGCGGCAACGATCCTTGCCGCCTGCTCGGGGTCTGGAACCTGCGGCAGGGTTACGTCGAGCTCCACAGCGAGTGTGAAACCACGCTCCGCGGTGGGCAGCAGGCTCACCCGGCTGTCGATCGAGACATCGCCCACCTGGGCGCGTTCACGGCGGCCGACCACGCCCAGGGCACTTTCGAAGCAGGCCGCATAGCCCACGGCGAAGAGCTGTTCAGGGTTCGTGCCACCGCCCTCGCCGCCCATCTCCTTCGGCGGGCGGAGCTGCACATCCAGGGCCCCGTCAGTGGTGCGCCCGTGGCCGCTTGCCCGGCCGCCGGTGACCGTTGCCTGCGCTGTGTAAAGAACCCGCGCCATTTCGGCTCCATCGTCGGCATCTGCAGATTGCCCGCCTCCCGGCCGGGCCAGTACCTGATCGTGATCCCTGGTGACCAGCCCGGCGGGTGACCGGTCGAATGTCACGGTACCGGCAGGTGCGCCGTAACCGGACACCCGGTGATCAAGATGCCGGTGCACCGGCCGTCCCGGGGCGCGGATCCAGTAGTGCAGTTCGAGTGCCCTGACCCGACGCTCTGGCCCCGCGCTGCGAAGCATCTGGCAGGATGCCGGTAGCTACCCGAGCGGCTTGGGGGAGGAAACCGGTGCCTGTCCGCTTTCAGTTGGTCATCGACTGTGCCGACCCGGACCGGCTGGCCCGGTTCTGGGCCGCCGCGCTGGGCTATGAGCTCGCGCCGACCCCGGCCGGATTCGCTACCTGGAACGACTTCTACCGCGAGCTGGGGGTGCCCGAGGAGGAACTGGTCGACGGGGCGGACAGGATCAGCGACCCGGAGGGCCACGGGCCGAGCATCTGGTTCCACGTCGTCCCGGATGCCAAGGCGGTCAAGAACCGGCTGCACCTCGACATCTGCGCCAGTGGCGAGCGGACGGACCCGATGGAGACTCGCCGGAAGCGCGTCGATGCGGAGGCCGCCCGGCTGGCCGGCCTGGGCGCCACCATCACGGGCGCATTGCCCGAGGAGGGGCTCGACCACTACGCGGTCGGGATGAAGGACCCCGAAGGCAACGAGTTCGATATCAACTGACCCGCAGCAGCCGAGGCTCGAATCCCGGCATACCCAGATTGTCTCGGCGCACCGCGACGTCTGCAGGGCATTTCCACAGGTGAGTGGCTCTCATTTCGACTCGCTCAGACCGCGCCAGACACCGGATTCGTGCCTGGCGGTCAAGGGGTCGCCGGTTCAAATCTTGCCGTCCCGACGATTTTTTGGAACGCCTGGGGGACCAGCAGCGCGGCGTAGCCAAGGACGGCGGCCTTCTCGCTGACGGGCCTGCTTGGCACCGCCGCCGGCGTCGATCGTCCCGCCTGGGTCTTGCGGTTTCGGTTGGGGCGCGTCAAGCTACTTGGTGCACGTGCCGGGCCGGACCGTAGCTAACCGTAGCGATTCATCTCAGCGTGTAAGGGTCTGGTGCACAGGGTTCCCTGAGCCCTGATACCAGCGCGTGGCGTGCCGACCCCGCCGGCTGATAGTAAGCGGCATGGCAACGAGGATCGTAGGCCGAGGGGAACACGATGACGCAGAGAGTCTTTATCTCGGGAATCGCCGGCTTTCTTGGCAGCCATCTGGCCGACCGTTTCTCCGATCGCGGCTGGCGCGTATGCGGAATCGACAACCTGTCTGGCGGCAGTGAGCGCAATGTCCCTGCCGGGGTCGATTTCCTCGTTGCCGACTGCTGCGACCGTGGATCATACGCGCATCTGCTATCAGGTGCCGACCTGGTCTATCACTGTGCTTCGGCCGCCTATGACGGCCTGAGCATCTTCTCCCCGTCATTCGTGTTCAAGAACACCGCGCAGGCTACCGTGGACCTGGCCACCGCCGGTATCTCGGCTGGCGCCGGCCGGTTCGTCCATTGCTCGTCCATGGCACGGTACGGCGCCCTGACGCCGCCCTTCACCGAGGACATGAAACCGGAACCCGTAACGCCATATGGCCTTGCCAAGCATACGTCCGAGCTCATGGTCGAGAATCTGTTCTCCAGGCATGGCGGCGAGTACGCGATCGCAGTACCGCACAGCGTTATCGGCCCGCGGCAGCGCTACAGTGATCCGTACCGTAACGTCGCAGCCATCATGATCAGCCGCATGCTCAGGGGCAAGCAGCCGATCATCTATGGTGATGGCAGCCAGTTGCGTGGTTTCAGCTTCGTGGGCGACGTGGTGGCGTGCCTGGAGCGCATGGGTATGGAGCCTGCGGCCGAAGGTCAAGTCATTAACGTCGGCCCGGACGAGGAAACGACGTCGGTTCTGCAGCTCGCTGAAGAAATCGCTGACCTCATGTCATTCCAGCTCGATCCGATATTCGTGCCTGCCCGTCCGCTGGAAGTCAAACACGCCACCTGCAGCGCGGACAAGGCGCGAAAGCTGCTCGGCTACCAGACATCAACCTCGCTGCGCGATGGCCTCACCCAAATGGTCGGATGGATGGCGGCTGCGGAGCCGATGGAGTTCAGCTACGACATTGAGATCGAGATTCCGTCGGCCGGGACCCCGCAGACGTGGGTGCACAGGCTCATCTGATGGACACACAAACAGGTGCGAGCGCTCCGCGTTACCGGGTCTTGCTGGTGTCAAGCAGCGGCGGCGTGCTGCTCGACCTTCTCGCGCTGAAACCCTGGTGGTCCCGGCATGATGTGTCCTGGGTCGCGGTGCACGCCGAGGATACCGCCGCGCTGCTGACAGGCCATCGCGTGCACTGGGAGCGGGAGCAATCGGCTCACCGTCCGCTCGGCGTCCTGGGCGCGGTAAGGCGCAGCCTGCGGATACTGCGCCGTGAACGGCCCGACGTGATCATTTCCGCGGGCACGGGCGTCGCCGTCGGGGTATTCCTTGCCGCCCGGGTGCTGCGGATCCCGGCCCTGTGGCTCGAGACGTTCAACATCGTGGACGCGGCGGGGTCGGCGAGCAAGATATGCAGCCGGCTCGCCCACGCGGTCCTGGTCCAGCGGCCATCCCTGGTCGGCGCGCGACCGCGGGCCGTCCTCATCGGTGAGCTCTACTGATGGCGCGCATCCTGGTCACGGTGGGTATGGGCCCCTGGCCCTTCGACCGCCTGATCCTGGCCCTCGGCCCGCTATGTGCCGAGCACGAGGTCTTCGCGCAGACCGGCACGTCAGCGGTGACGCCGCCGTGCCCGCACCGGCGGTTCATCGGCTTCGGCGACCTGCAGGAGCGAATCGTGACCGCTGAGGTGATCATCACGCACGCCGGGAACACGGTCCGGCTGGTGCAGCGGGCAGGCAAGGTTCCGATCGCGGTAGCCAGGCGTGCCTCGCTCGGCGAGATGGGCAACGATCACCAGGTCGCCTACCTCCAGCGCGAGGAGCGTACCGGTCCGGTGGTGGCCGTATGGGAGCCGGATGACCTCCAGCCCGCGGTCACGACGCACGCCACAAGGCAAGCCCGGTTGCTGCGCGACCGGCCGCTGCCCCCGGCGGCCGCCCCCGATCAGATCATCCGCACCCTTGACTCACTCTGCGCGCGACTGTGCCGGGACGGGCGCCATGACCGGTGAGCCGAATCCGTTCGCGCGCCATCATCTGCGCCGGTACGCGTTCTGCTGGCAGCAGCTTGCCGGGCAGCACGGTCACCATCTGGACCTCGGCTGCGGTGAAGGCGAGTTCCTCACCGCGCTGCACGCGACAACCCCGCTTAAGTGCACGGGCGCCGATCCGCATGCTGGGTACCTCGCTCAGGTCAGGAAGGCCAGCCCGGACATCCCGGTTCACCACATACCGGTGGATGGCGAACTATGTTTCCGCACCGGTGAATTCACCTCTGTCTCGCTGCTCGACGTGCTGGAGCACGTCCCAGAGGAAGCTCGCGTTCTCGCTGAGATCCGGCGCGTTCTCGCCCCCGGCGGCCTGCTGATCGTGACCGTGCCCGGGCGTCATGTCTTCTCCTTCCTCGACCCGGACAACGCGAAATTCAGATTCCCGCGGCTGCACCGGCTGGTGTATAGCGCCCGGTTCGGCCGTGACGTCTATGCAGACAGATTCGAGAACCTGGACAACGGCCTGCGTGGAGACATGTCGGTGGGGAAGGAAGAGCACACTAACTACCGGCGGCGCGACCTGCTCGCGCTGCTTCGAGAGCAGGGCTTCGACCCGGTAAGCGTTACCGGGGCCAACTTGTTCTGGCGGTGGCTTCAGATACCAGCCTTGCTAACGGGCGGGCGGCTGCGCGAGCTGCTCGAGCGGGCCATCTACCTGGATGGCGAGATCTTTACCTCGGCGAATCTTTTCGTAGCTGCGAGGAAAGTGCAGTGAGAACCACGGAGAAGGCTCGCCTCGCGAAGTTTTTCATGCAGCTCGGAGTCAAGCGCTGGATCTCGCCCAATCTTCATGTCCGGCCGCTCGTCGCCGAGCTGTTCCTGACTGAGAATTGCAACCTGCGATGCATCAGCTGCGCCTGCTGGCTGGAGAACACCAAGGAGGAGCTGACAACGCAGGAATGGAAGGACGTCATAGATCAGCTCGTGCAGCTGCGGATAATCAAGGCAAACTTCACCGGCGGCGAGCCGTTGATCCGCCCGGACGCTTTGGAGATCATGGCCTACGCGCACGCTGCTGGCATCCGGCATATGCATCTGAACACGAACGGAATCCGCCTCACCCCGGACGTACTCGAAGAGGTGCTTGCCGCCGGGGTCAGGAGCTTCAACATATCGGTGGACGGCCCGGACCAGCGCATCCACGATCATGTCCGCGGCCGGGCTGGCGCCTTTGATACGACGATCGGCCACCTCAGGCACCTGATCACCCAGCAGCAGCAGTTTGGGCTGAAGATCCGCATGAACTTCACCATCATGCGGGCCAATGTCGAGCACCTGCCTGATATCGCGCGGCTGGCGCAGCAGCTTCAAGTCCGGCTTTACCTGAATCTCGCCACTGATCAGACCTTTCTGTTCCGCGCCCACGAAGTGTCCCTGCAGAAGCGGGTCAGTGCTGACGAGATCGATTCCGCACTGCGCCGCCTTGAGGACGTAAAGCGGGCGGACCCGCGCTGGCTCCCCCGCTATACCGATCTCAAATACATACCACGGCACTTCTCCGATATCGTGCAGCGCGACGTGCCGTGCGCGGAATCCCAGCTCAAGCTAATGATCCATTCCAGGGGCGAGATCGGCGGATGCTGGGCGCACGATCCAGCCTTCAACGTCCGGTCCCGCCGGATCGCCGAGGTGATCAACTCTGCCCACTATCGCGAAGAGCACGCCCGGCTGTTCCGGAAGGACTGCGTGGGCTGCGGGAGCAACTACAGCCTGAACCTGCGGTGGCAGCCCACGACGTATGCGGACGACCTGCTGTGGCGGATCGGACGCCGTCATCTCGGCACGGAGACGTGAGGACATGCAATCGAGCCAGCCGCTCTATACGGCGCTTGCCCCGCGCTACCGCGAGCACTTCGAGAGCCCGCACCGGCGCGCCTACGACGCCATGGCCTGGGACCAGGTACGGCATCTTCTGCCCGATCGCGGCCCCATTGTAGATGTCGGATGCGGGGTGGGCCGCTGGGTGGAGCCGCTGCTCGCGCTGGGCTATGAGGTCATCGGAATCGAGCCCGCACCCGGGATGATCGCCGAACTGCGGCGCGCGGATCATGGTCAGGCTTTCAAGGTCATCAGCGAGCCGATGGAGACCGTGCAGCTGCGCGACGGGTCGGCGGGGATGGTCCTCGCACTTGGATCGCTGCAATACAGCGCGGATCCAGAAGCGATGGTGCGGCGGTTCGCCAGCTGGGTGCGCCCCGGCGGCTCGGTCATGGTGCTCGTCGACTCGCTGGTTGCCCTGGTGATCGAGCTGTTGCGGGACGAGAAGTATGAGGAGGCGATGCAACGGCTGAGGACCCGGATCGGCGTCTGGGCCGTTGAGGGGCAATCCGCCGAGATGCACCTCATGGACCGGGAGCGGTTGCGGCGGGCATTTCAGGCCGCGGGCCTGGTGGACATTCAGGTGACCGGGCTGCTCGCCACCGCGGCTCCGCTGGGGCCGGCCCGGCTCGCCGATCGCCTGGAGCGTAACTGGGATGCGCACCTGGGTGTCGAGCGTGAGCTTCAGGCGCATCCGGAGCTGGCCGATATCGGAAAACAGCTGCTGGCGACCGGCCGCCGCGCCGCCGCAGGCGCCCGCGACCGGGATCCCCGCGGCCTGGAAGCAGAGGGGTAGATGGAGGGCTGCATCCTGGTCGGCGGGTCAGGAGCCGTCGGCCGGTCTATTACCCAGGAGCTGCTTGATGCCGACCGGAAGGTAACCGTGCTCGATGCACACCCACCGCCGGGCAGGCTGATGGCGGCCGGGGCTCAGTGGCTGGAAGCGGACCTGCTCACCAGCGACCTGCCGCCGCTGCCTGAGGGGGAGGTTGTGCTCCTGCTCGGCATGGTCGCGTCACGTCCGCGCTGGCCATGGCTCCTTCCCGTGCGTAATGCGGTATCCACAGCGCGGATCCTGCCCGCGCTGGCGGGACGACCGGTCCTGCTGATGTCCTCTGCGGAGATCTATGGCTGCGGTTGCGCGCCAGCGAAAGAAGACACGCCGCCGGTGCTGCCGCTGGCCATCGACCAGATCGACGAGTGGTGCGACGACGCGGTGACGCTCGCCCGCGAGCCGTGTCCGCCATGGCGGTCCGCTGCCCTCGGGCGGCGCCTGGTGGATGCCGACACCCTCGGCCGCTGGGCGTACGCGCTCTCCAAGCTGGCACAGGAGCGCCTGGTAGCACGGGAAGCCGAGGCGGACCGCCTGACCATCTTGCGGCTCGCGACCATCTGCGGAACCGGGCAGGGCTGCGCCATCACCCGCCTCATCAGGCAGGCGCTTGCCGGGCATCCGCTGCGGGTACCGCGCGCCGAGCGCAGCTTCGTGCCGGTCTGTGAACTCGCCGAAATCGCCGCGTCCGGGCTGCCCTCGGGTGTCTACAACGTGGGCGGCGAACCGGTATCGTTGCCTGCGCTTGCGGCGGAGATCCGCGATATGTGCGGCTCGGCCGCCCAGATCGAGCCCTGCCCGCCCGATCCTGGTGGCGATGGTGTGGTCATGGATACGTCCCGGCTGAGGGCGGCCGGTGGGAGAATCGGGCCGCTGCGGCAGCACCTCGAGGCGATGGTGGCAGCCGTCCGCATCGAGCGCTGCCCCGCCTTCGAGCCGGTCCTGCCTGTGGTGATCCCCCCCCGCGCGGCCCGCCCTGACCAGGTCGCCGCTCGCCAGCAGGCCAGCCTGTGGCGTGGCGAGGTCAAGCACGGCAACCGATGGTCGCAGGAGCTGAGCTGCCGGCTGGCGGAGGTGCTCGGCATCGGCGACGAGCACACGCTACTGGTAACGGCGTCGGGGACCTCGGCGCTTCGGCTGGTGATCGCCGCCACGGTCGGCACGGCGGGGCCGGGTGAGACCGCCGTTCTGCCCTCCTTCACGTTCCCGGCCACTGGTGAGGTCCTGCTACAGCTCGGCTACCATCTCAGGTTCGCCGATGTCGATGAGCGCACCTGGACCATCGATCCAGAGGGGCTCGGCGCGATGCTGGCGGCGGAGCCCGCCCGCGTCGTGGTCGGCGTCGACACGTTCGGCAATCCCTGTGACTACGCGGCGCTGTCACGGGTCTGCGATGAGGCCGGTGTTCCGCTCATCGCCGACTCGGCTGCGTCGATCGGCAGCCGGTACGCCGGCCGCCCGGTCGCCGGATTCGCCCGCGGTCACGCCTATTCGATGAGCTTCGCTAAGGTGCTGTCGGCGGCTGGCGCCGGCGGAGCGGCCGTGCTGCCCGTGGATGCGGCTGCGGCGCTGCAGAGCGATCAGCACGGCTGGTGGCGTTCTGAGCTGATGGACGAATTGCACGCGATATATGCACTCGATCAGCTGGACATGCTTGACGACCTGGTGCGGCGGCGCAACCGCGTCGCCGATGTTTACCGGGCGGGGCTACCGCAGCTCACCGCCCAGCAGGTGCGGCCGGGCGACACCCACTGTTACGTGCATTGGGTCGCCAGGGTGCCGCGCGTGCCCGGCCGCGATGACTTGCGGTGGGCTCTCGGTGACTGCGGCGTGCAGACCAAGCCGTACTTCCGCGCGCTGCACATGGCGGGCTTCGGCGACGGCGAGCTGCTGCCCGTCACCGAGCGGCTGGACGGTGAGGTACTGGCCCTGCCCATGTCCTCTGAGCTCACCGAGGAAGATGCCGAGCAGGTGGTGATCGCGGTACGGCACTGCCTGGCAGCGTCGATGCCCGGCCGGCCATGACGGCGCGCCAGCTGCCCGGCCGCGTCGAGCACGCCAGGGCAAACGGGCCGGGCAAACGGCTCATCGACGTGATCCTCGCTGGAGCCGCCCTCCTCATCATCTGGCCGCTGCTCGCCGTGCTTGGCCTGGTGGTCAGGGTTTCATCGGCTGGGCCCGTGCTTTTCCGTCAGGAGCGGATCGGCAGGGGGATGCGGCCGTTCACCATGCTGAAGCTGCGAACGATGATTGACGGTGCGGACCGGCTGGTGGCCGGGCTGCTCGATAAGACCGGCGCCGACCAGCGTCTCTACAAGTTCCAGGACGACCCCCGCATCACCAGAGCCGGCCGGCGGCTCAGGCGGTGGTCGCTGGACGAGCTGCCCCAGCTGTGGAACGTGGTACGGGGAGACATGAGCCTTGTCGGGCCGCGTCCGGGGCTGGCATCGGAAGTCGAGGCCTATGAGAGCTGGCAGCTCGCCCGGCTCGCCGTGCGCCCGGGGCTTACCGGTGCCTGGCAGGTCAGCGGCCGCTCCGAGGTGGGCTTCGATGACTGCGTCCGGATGGACCTCGCCTACATCGAGA
>Ga0207684_10004286_pt1 | contig 13518 bp, 9 predicted proteins | sample KBSK5501metaG_FD_184342 | JGI IMG/M metagenome (GOLD analysis project Ga0207684, IMG submission 184342) | Corn, switchgrass and miscanthus rhizosphere microbial communities from Kellogg Biological Station, Michigan, USA - KBS K5-50-1 metaG... | ecosystem: Host-associated > Plants > Roots >...
TGAGCGTCGACGTCGAGCCGGATGGGTTCCAGCTGGACCGCCGCGACCCCCCGGAGTGGGGCGGCTACGTGGCGATGGTCGAGTACCTCACGCGGCTGCGGGCGGATCTCGACGGCTGGACCGGGCGGACCCCGCGCTTCGGCTGGTACGTGCGGACCGATCCCCAGATTGCCGAGGTGCACGGGCGCCCCGACCACGCGCTGGTGGCGTTCCCGCAGTGCGTCGACCGGCTGCAGGCCGCGGGCGACTACTTCGGCGTGCACTCCCACCTGATCCGCTGGGCGCCGGAGCGCGACCAGTGGGTCCACGAGTTCGGCGACGGCGACTGGCAGGCCAACGCCACCCGGTTCGCCCTCGACGCCTTCGGCCGGTGGGCGGGGACGCCACCCCGGCTCTTCCGGTCGGGCGCCGGCTTCCTGAGCGACCGGCTCCTCGAGACGGTCGAGCAGGCCGGCGTCGCGATCGACCTCACGCTCGAGCCGGTGACCGGCTGGGGCGTGGGCGCCCCGGCGGTTCCGACCGCGGTGGACTCCACGCCGATCGTGGGCGCGTACACCGACTGCGCGGGCGCGCCGCGGGTGCCCTACCGGCCCGCGCGCCACGACTTCCGCGTCGACGGGGGCCGCGCGGGGCGGCGGCTCCTCATGGTGCCGCTGACCACGCGCTCGCTTCAGCCTCCGCGCCCGCGCTGGCGGCGCGTGGCGCGACGCGTGCTGCGCGGCCCCGCCCCGATCGAGGTGGAGGTACTCTATCCCATGGCCCCCTGGCCCAGCGCGCACGGGTACTGGGACATCGTCGACCAGCAGCTCCGGTCGATGCCGCGGCCCTATCTCTCGCTCGGCATCCGCACCGACGCGGTCGCCTCCGAGACGGCAGTCAGTATTCGCCGGATCTTCGATGCCCTGCCGGGGCATCCGCTGGCGCAGCGACTGCGCTTCGAGAACCCCCTCGTCACGTTTCGCGACGCACTCTAGCGCGACCCACTCCAGGAGGACGACCGATCATGCTGATGCGCAAGCTGGGACGCACCGGGCTCAAGGTGGCCGCACTGTGCCTGGGTGGCAACACGTTCGGCTGGACCACCGACCAGAAGGCCTCGGAGGCGGTGCTCGACGCCTACGTGGAGGCGGGCGGCAACTTCATCGACACCGCGGACGTGTACTCGCGCTGGGCGCCCGGGAACAAGGGCGGCGAGTCGGAGTACGCGCTCGGCCACTGGCTCGCCGCGCGCAAGCACCGGCCGTCGGTGCTGATCGCGACCAAGGTTTGCGGCCCGATGGGGCCGGGGCCGAACGACAAGGGCCTGTCGCGGCAGCACATCATGGAGGGCGTCGAGGCCTCGCTGCGACGTCTCCAGACCGACTACATCGATCTGTACCAGGCGCACTGGGACGATCGCGAGACGCCGCTCGACGAGACGCTCCGCGCCTTCGACGACCTGGTCCGGCAGGGCAAGGTGCGCTACATCGGCGCCTCCAACTACCCGGCGTGGCGCCTCACCCGCGCGCTGTGGGAGAGCGACACCAACGGCACCGTGCGCTACGAGTGCCTGCAGCCCAAGTACAACCTGGTGATCCGCGACGAGTACGAGCGCGAGCTGGAGCCGCTCTGCCTCGAGCAGGAGGTGGGGGTGATCCCGTACTCCTCGCTCGCGAGCGGGTTCCTCTCCGGCAAGTACCGCGCGGGCGAGGCCCTACCCAAGACCGCGCGCGCGGGTGGGGTGGAGAAGACCTACATGAACGAGCGCGGCTTCCGGGTGCTCGCGGCGGTGGAGAAGGTCGCCGCGGCGGCGAGCGCGACCGCCGCGCAGGTGTCGCTCTCGTGGCTCGCCCATCGGCCGGGCATCACCGCGCCGATCGCCAGCGCGACGACGGTGCCTCAGCTCAAGGAGCTGGTCGGCGGCATCGAGCTCCGGCTGGACGCCGAGGCCGCCGCGGCCCTCGACCAGGCGAGCGCCTGGCGGGAATGACCTGTTCGGCCTGCGGTCAGGCGAGCCCCGCCGGCGCTCAGTTCTGCGGCGGCTGCGGGGCACGCCTGGCCGCGGCCTGTCCCGCCTGCCAGGCGTCGAACCCGCCCGCCAATCGCTTCTGTCACCAGTGCGGCGGTGCGCTCGGATCGGGGCCCGCCGCCGTCGACGAGTCGCGGGCGCCCCGCTCCTACACGCCCCGGCACCTGGCCGAGAAGATCCTCACGACCGGCGCCGCGCTGAAGGGCGAGCGCAAGCAGGTGACGGTCCTGTTCGTCGATGTCTCGGGCTTCACGTCGCTGTCCGAGCGGCTCGATCCCGAGGAGGTCCACCGGCTCATGAGCCGCGCCTTCGACCTGATGCTGGCCGAGGTGCACCGCTACGAGGGCACGGTCAACCAGTTCCTTGGGGACGGGATCATGGCGATCTTCGGCGCGCCCATCGCGCACGAGGACCACGCGATCCGGGCCGTGCATGCCGCGCTCGGCATCGCCCGCGCGCTCGAGGCCTACCAGGCGGAGCTGCTCCCGCGCGGCCTCCGCTTCCAGGTCCGCCAGGGACTCAATACCGGGCTCGTGGTGGTGGGCAGCATCGGCAGCGACCTGCGCATGGACTACACCGCGGTGGGCGACGCCACCAACGTGGCGGCGCGTATGCAGCAGGTGGGACAGCCGGGGCGGGTGACGATCTCGGAGGCCACTCACCGGCTCGTCCAGGGCTATTTCGACACCCAGCCGCTCGGCGCGCTGACGATCAAGGGCAAGGCGGAGCCCATCGTGGCGTGGGAGGTCGTGGCCGCGCGCGAGACCCGGACCCGGCTGGAGGTCGCCGCCGATCGAGGGCTCACGCCGTTCGTGGGCCGGGAGCGCGAGCTGCGCTTGCTGCTCGAGGCCTTCGAGCGCGCTCGCGGCGGCCACGGACAGGTGGCGTTCCTCGTGGCGGAGGCGGGTATGGGCAAGTCGCGCCTGCTCGCCGTGTTGCGCCAGCGGATTGCCGGGGAGGCCGGGTGGCAGGAGGGGCACTGCCTGTCCTTCGGCCGAGCGATGACCTTCCACCCACTGGTGGACCTGTTGCGACGGCAGCTCGGGATCGAGGAAGGGGACGATGAGGCGACCGTCGCCACGAAGATCGACCACGGACTGACCGGGATCGGTCCGGATCTCGCGTCCGCCGCCCCGTATCTCCGGACGCTGCTGTCGGTCGACCCGGGCGATGCCGAGGTACGGGCGATGAGCCCCGCGCAGCGGCGCGGTGAGACCTTCGAGGCGCTGCGGCGAGTGGTGGTCCAGAGCACCGGGCGGCAGCCGCAGGTGCTCGTCATCGAGGACCTGCACTGGATCGACAGCGCAAGCGAGCAGTTCCTGACGACCCTGATCGAGAGCGTGCCGGCGCTTCGAGTGCTGCTCGTGTTCACCTACCGGCCGGGCTACGCGAACCCGTTCGGGGAGCGGAGCTACTTCACGCGGATCGTGCCGGCCGCGCTGTCGACCGAGGAGAGCGCGCGCATCGCGGAGTCGGTTCTCGGGGTCGACGTGCTTCCGGTGGACCTGCGATCCGTCGTCGCGGCGAAGGCCGAGGGCAACCCCTTCTACATCGAGGAGCTGGTCAGATCGCTGGAGGAGAGCGGCGTGGTCCAGCGGATGGAAGGGCGCCTCGCCCTCATCCGGCCGCTGTCGCAGATCGCCATTCCGGACACCGTCCAGGACGTGATCGCGGCGCGGATCGACCGCCTGGCCGAAGCGCCCAAGCTCACGCTCCAGCTCGCTTCGGTGATCGGGCGCGAGTTCAGCCGGCGCCTGGTCGATCGTGTCTCCCAGATCGGGGACGGGACCGACGGCGCCCTGCGCGAGCTCAGCGCGCTCGAGCTCATCCTCGAGCGGCGCCGCCTGCCCGAGCTGGCCTACGCATTCAAGCACGCGCTGACCCAGGACGTGGCGTACGCTTCGCTTCTCGTGCAGCGACGCGGTGAGCTCCACCGACTCGTCGGCACCGCCATCGAGGAGCTCTACGACGATCGCCTGCCCGAGCTCTATGAAGTTCTCGCCCATCACTTCTCGCACACCGACGATGCGGCGCGGGCGCTCGCCTACCTGGTGCGGGCCGCCGAGAAGGCGACGCGGGCCTTCGGTCTGCGGCAGGCGATCGATCTGTACGGAGAGGCGCTGGCCGCCGCCGCCCGGCTCGCGGATGGCCCACCCGCGACGACGCTGATGGCCATCCATGCCGCGCGCGCCGACCTCTTCTTCGGCGTCGGTGACTTCGGGCACTCGCGCGAGGCGGCCGAGACCGTCGTCGACCTCGCCCGGCGCGTGCAGGACCGGCCCGCGGAGGCCAATGCGCTGATCCAGTGCGCCTCGGCGCTGCAGTGGGCCGAGGACTTTCCGGCGGCGCTGGAGCGCGCGCAGGAGGGGATCGAGCTGGCCGAGACCGCGGGAGCCCAGCGGCCACTGGCCGGCGGTTTGTATGTCCGCGGGTACGTGCACGCGGTCAGCGGCCGCCTCGACGCGGCGAAGGATGATGTGGCGCGCGCGCTGGCCATCGGGCGGGCGGTCGGCGATCCCGCCCGGCAGGCGCTGGCGCTGCACATACTCGCGATGCACTCGGCCTGGCAGGGCGACTACCGGGCGAGCTTGGAGCTCGCGGGCGAGGGGGTCCGACTCGCCCGCGAGCATCGCCTGGTCATCCCGCTCCTGCGCTGCTTCTGGAATCAGGGAGCGGCGCTGAACGACGCGGGCGAGTACGACGCCGGGCTCGCCGCCCTGACGGAAGGGCTGGCCCTCGCCGAGCGGATCGGCGACGACGCCTTCATCCCTCGCTTTCAGAACACGCTCGGCTGGCTACACATGGAGTGCGGTGATCTCGGCCGGGGCATGGAGCTGTCCGAGCTGTCCTACGAGGTCACCGGCCGCTCGTCGCGGGCCGGGCACGGAACCGGGGCCGAGCGCCGGGCCTTCATCCGGAACAACGAGGCCGACGCCTGGATGATCCGCGGCGACCTCGCGAGCGCAGCCGACGCGCTGGCGGAGTCCAGCCACATCGTCCGGCATCCGCCGCCGTCCCGCTGGATGACGTGGCGCTATGCGACTCACTGTTACGCGAGCCAGGGGCAGCTCGCGCTGCTGCAGGGCGATCCCGACCGGGCGCGCCGGCTCGCCGAGCAGAGTCTCGAGCTCAGCGCGCCGACGCGTTCGCGCAAGTTCGAAGCCTGGGCGTGGCGGATCAAGGGCGAGAGCGCCACCGCGCGACGGGCGTGGGACGAGGCGGATGAGGCGCTGCGGCGCTCGTTCGCCCTCGCGGAGGCGATCGGCCAGCCGCGCCAGACCTGGCTGAGCCACGTCGCGCTCGGGCGGCTCGACACCGCGCGGGGCCGTCGCGACGAGGCACTCGCGCGCTATCGCGCCGCCTGGACCATCATCACCGGACTGCGCGCGACCACCCGGGATCCCGGCCTCCGGGCCGGGCTCGAGTCCTCGCCGCTCATTCGAGAGGTCGAAACCCTGATCGGGAGGTAGCCATGGCGGTCGAGCTCGGCGTCCTCATTCCCACCCGCGAGAGCATCATGTCCGGCCGCCCGGAGACCGGCGGGCTCATCGCCATGGCCGAGCGGGCCGAGGCCGCCGGCTTCGACTCGGTCTGGATCGGCGACTCGATCACCGCGCGGCCCCGCCACGAGCCGCTCACCCTGATGGCGGCCATCGCGGCGCGCACCCGACGGGTGCGCCTCGGCACCGGCGTGCTGCTGCCCGCGCTGCGCAACCCGGTGGTGCTCGCGCACCTGATCGCCACCGTCGACCGGGTGGCGGAGGGGCGCGTGATCCTGGGGGTCGGGATCGCGGCGGACGGCCCCGCCATCCGGAAGGAGTTCGCCGCGTGCGGCGTGCCCTGGGACCGTCGCGTGGGCCGCTTCCTCGAGACGCTCGAGATCTGCCGCGCGCTCTGGACGCGGGACGGCGTCACGTTCCAGGGCAAGCACTTCACCCTGGAGGGCTCCACCGTCGAGCCGAAGCCGCACCGGGCCGGCGGGCCGCCCATCTGGATCGGCGGCAGCGGGCCCACCGCGTTCCGCGAGGCCGCGCGCTTCGACGCCTGGTTCCCGACCGGGCCGAGCGTGGAGTTCTTCTCCGAGCACTTCCCGCGCATCCAGGCCGCCGCGCGGGCGGCCGGGCGCCCCGCAGACGCGGTGGCCGGCGCGGCCTACGTGACGCTGGCGCTCGATCCGAGCAAGGCCGCGGCCGAGCGGCGCCTGCACACCTTCCTCGAGACCTATTACTCGGCGCCCGCCGCGGCCCTGATGGCGCGCCAGGCGACGTACGCGGGCCCGGTGGAAGGGTGCGTGGAGTGGCTGCAGCGCTGGATCGACGCGGGGGCCCGCCATCTCGCCCTGCGCTTCGCGGGCGGCGACCAGCTCGCGCAGGTCGACGAGGCCGCCAGGAAGCTGCTTCCGAGCCTCCGCTGAACCCTCTCCCCTCTGGGGTGAGGCGCTACCGCGCCTTCAGCCGCAGCTCCTCCAGCGGGCCCGCGTAGGGGAAGGAGGGGATCAGATTGAGCGCCGCCTCCTCCATGCGCGGCCCGTACGCGCGGATGAAGCCGTTCTCCCAGATGGGCGCGAAGACCACGCGCTCCTGCACGATGCGCTGGATCTGGTGGAGCATCTCCTCGCGCTTCTTGCGGTCCATCTCCTGCAGCTGGGCCTGGAAGAGCGTCTCGATCTCGGGGATGGAGCCGTAGGAGAGCACGCCCTTGCCGGTCGCGAAGGCCTCGAGCCGCGTCGAGGCGTTGCCCGCGTTCCCGGTCGCGCCCACGAAGAGGTTCCGGACCTTCTTGTCCCGCCAGGCCGAGAGCAGCGCGGCGCGCTCCATCGTGCGCACCCGGGTGCGGATGCCGACCGCGCCGAGGTAGCTCGCGATCGCCTCGCCCATCGTGTTGTAGGGCGGGAAGGGCGTGAGGTCGCCCGCGTCGAGGCCGTTGGGGAAGCCGGCCTCGGCGAGGAGCGCCTTCGCCCGCTTCGGATCGTAGGGGTCGGGTGCGATCGGCAGCGCGAACTCCTGGTGGCGCGGCACGATGTTGCCGGTGGGCCCGGAGAAGCCGAGCGACTCGGCCTCGTTGATGGCCTGGCGGTCGATCGCGAGGCTCGCCGCGAGCCGCACGCGCCGGTCCGCCCACGGGGACCCGGCCAGCCACTGCTCGGGAAACATCAGGAAGAGCACCCCGTTGGTGCGCATCGCGGTGAGGGTGAGCCCCGGCGTGCGCCGCACGTCCTCTGCGATCGGCCCGTTCAGGAAGTAGGCGATGTCGACCTCGCCGCGCTTGAGCGCCGCCGCGCGGGTGGACTCTTCCGGGATGCTGCGGATGACGAGCCGCTTCACGCTCGGGATCTTTCGCCAGTAGCCGTCGAACGCTTCCAGGGTCAGCTCGATGCCGGGCTGGAAGCTCACGAACCGGTATGGCCCGGCCCCGATCGGCGCCCGGCGGAAGCCGTCCTCGCCCACCTTCTCGAGGTACTTCTTCGGCACGATCCAGGCGGCGGCGGACGCGCTCGTGCCGTAGAACGTCATGAAGTCGGGCCACGGATCTTTCAGATGGAACCGCACGCGGCCCGGATCCACCACCTGCACGTCGCGCACGCGGTCCTTGAGGATCGGCGCGGCCGCGCCGCGGTAGCGCTCGAAGGAGAACTTCACGTCCTCGGCGGTGACCGGATCGCCGTTGTGGAAGCGCGCCCCCTTGCGGAGCACGAACTCCCACGTCCGCCCGTCCTTCGACATCGACCATGACTCGGCCAGGCTCGGGGTGTTGAGGGCGGCGGGCATCGGCTTCACCAGGGCGTCGTGGAGCGCGTACAGGATCATGAAGGGGGTGATCTCGGCATCGGTCTCCGCCGGGTCGAGCCAGCGCGTCGCCAGCGTGATGTGGGCCGCGGTGGTGACGGTGCCGGTGGGCTGGGCGCCGACGGGCGCCGGGCCGAGCAGCGCGAGCGCCATGAGTGGGACGAACGGGACGAACGGTCGGAGCGCACGGGTCATGAGCGCCTCCCAGCATGAGACTACCACGGGCGCCTTCTGGTAGACTCGCGCTCGGAGGTTCGGACATGACCCGGTTCCTGCGATCACTGATGATCCTCGGCGGCTTCGCCGTCACGCTCGCTCTCGCCGCCTTGGGGCCGGCCGTGGCCCAGGAGCAGCCGCGCGCGGGAGGCGAGCTGATCTTCGTGGTGGCCGCCGAGCCGCCCAGCTTCGACGGCCATCGCGAGGAGACCTTCGCGATGCTCCATCCGACCGGCCCGCACTACAGCACGCTGATGCGGGTGGACCCGACCGACCGCACCGGGACGAAGTTCATCGGCGACATCGCCGAGTCCTGGACGATCTCCCCGGACAAGCGAACCTACACCTTCAAGATCCGCCGCGGGGTGAAGTTCCACGATGGCGCCCTGCTCACCTCCGCCGACGTGAAAGCCTCCTACGACCACATCATCTTCCCGCCCGCCGGCGTCGCCTCGAGCCGGCAGGCCGCCTACCGGGGCGTGGAGTCGGTGGAGGCCCCGAACGCGGACACGGTTGTCTTCCGGCTGAAGGCGCCCGAGGCCTCGTTCATGGCCAACGTCTCCTCGCCGTGGAACTACATCTATCGCGCCGAGATCCTGGCCAAGGACCCGCGCTGGTACGAGAAGAACATCAACGGCACCGGACCCTACAAGTTCGTGGAGTACGTGCGGGGCTCGCACTGGGTCGGCAAGAAGAACCCGGACTACTGGGACAAGGGCAAGCCCTACCTCGACGGCTATCGCGCGATCTTCATCCAGGACGCGAGCGCGCAGGTGGCGGCCATCCGCGGCGAGCGGGCCATGATCCAGTTCCGCGGCTTCACGCCCGCGCAGCGGGACGGTCTGGTCCAGGCGCTCGGCAACAAGATCACGGTGCAGGAGAGCCCCTGGAACTGCTCGATCCAGGTGGCGATGAATCAGGAGAAGAAGCCCTTCGGCGACAAGCGGGTGCGCCGCGCCCTCTCGCTCGCGCTGGACCGCTACGCGGGCTCGAAGGCCCTGTCGCGCATCGCGGTGGTGAAGGACGTGGCCGGCATCCAGGTGCCGGGCACACCGTGGGCCACCCCGCCGGAGGAGCTCCAGAAGCTGGCCGGCTACGGCCCCGACATCAACGCCTCCCGCGCCGAGGCGCGGCGCCTCCTGAGGGAAGCGGGTGCGGAGGGCCTCTCGTTCACCCTGACCAACCGCGGCGTCCCGCAGCCCTACGAGCCGGTGGGCATCTGGCTCATCGACCAGTGGCGGCAAGTCGGCCTCAACGTCAAGCAGGTGACCCTCGAGTCCGCCGCGTGGCTGCAGGCGCAGAAGAACGGCGACTTCGAGGTGTCCACCAACGCCCCGTGCAACTCCATCGTCGAGCCCGACATGGACCTGCACTGGTTCCTGACCACGTCACCGGTCAACTTCAGCCGCCACAAGGACACCGCGATGGACGATCTCTACCAGCGCCAGTCCCGCTCCACCGACCCGGACGAGCGCAAGAAGATCCTGCGCGCCTTCGAGAAGCGCCTCTACGACGAGGAAGTGCACTACATCATGACCTTCCAGTGGAACCGCATCGTGCCCTACAACTCCCGGGTGCGCGGCTGGACCATCACCCCGAGCCACTTCCTGAACTGCCAGCTCGATACGGTGTGGCTGGCGCCGGAGTAGCACGCCGGCCGCGCGTTTCCGCTTGACAGGCTCGCGCCGGCCCGAGTTCTCGGCCGGCGCGGGCTCGTGAAGTTCCCCTTCCTCGAGCTTGTTCCTGAGCCCCAGCGGGAGATCCGACCGCCTGGTGTCGACGCGCCATTCCCGCCTACGCGAACACGCGGCAGCGCGCTTCCTCGAGGGCCGAGAACGTAGGGGTTAGAGTCACTCTAACGAGAGGAGGACCCGCCCCATGTCGATCAACGTCTCCGCTCCTACCGTCGTGCCCACGCACCCGGCTGTTAGCGACCTCGACCGACTCGGCGATGAGATCGCCGAGCTGTCCGCTCATGTCGACGCGGCCACCGCGCGTCTGCTCGCGCTCATCCGCGAGTTCGACGCTCGAGCTGGGTGGAACAGAGGTTTCCGTTCCTGTGCGGAGTGGCTTGCCTGGCGAGTCGGCCTCGAGCCGGGCGCGGCGCGTGAGCGGGTCCGCGTCGCCCGCGCGCTGGGTGCGCTGCCCCAGCTGGCCGAGGCCTTCGCTCGCGGGCAGCTCTCCTATTCCAAGGTCCGGGCCCTGACCCGCGTCGCCACGCCGGGGACCGAGGCTCGTCTGTTCGCGGTGGGGCGCGCGGGCACTGCAGTCCACGTGGAGCGGATCGTCCGGGGTTGGCGACAGCTGGACCGACGGGCTGAGGCCCGTCTGGCGACGCGGCAACACGCCGGCCGGGGACTCCACGTCTATCGGGACGACGACGGTATGGTGATCCTCCGCGGCAGGCTGGACCCCGAAGCGGGCGCCCTGCTCCTGCGTGCGCTCGACGCCGCGCGGGAGACGCTGTATCAACGAACGCGCGTCGCCGATCCCGGCCTCGCGCCGCCGACCCGCGCGCAACAGCAGGCCGACGCGCTGGGCCTGCTTGCCGAGAGCGCCCTGCATCACGAGCTCGACCCCGGTGCACCCGGTGAACGATACCAGGTGGTCATCCACGTCGACGCCGCCGTCCTGACGGACCCGGAGGCACCCGGCCAATCCGAGCTTGAGGAAGTGGGCCACGTTCCCGCGGGAACGTCGCAGCGCCTCGCTTGCGATGCGAGCCGGGTGGTGATGCGGCATGACGAGCACGGTCGCACCGTGGAGATCGGTGCCAGGACCCGCACCATCCCGCCCGCGCTCCGGAGGGCTCTGTGCCATCGAGATCGGACCTGTCGCTTCCCGGGCTGCGACGTGCGCGCCGGGCAGGGGCATCACCTGCATCACTGGGCCGAGGGAGGACCGACGACCCTCTCGAATCTCGTTCTACTCTGCCGGCGCCATCATCGCGCGGTTCACGAGGAGGGCTATCGCGTCACGCGCGCGGTGGACGGCGCGCTGCGGTTCGCCCGACCTGACGGGCGTCCACTGCCCGACGTCCCGCCGGCTTCCGCGGTGCCCACGGATCCGATCGGGTCGCTCGAGCGACGTCACGTCGCCGATGGCCTTCTCATCCACGCGCGGACGGCATGCCCGTCCTGGGGAGGGGAGCGTCTCGATGTCGGCTGGGCTCTCAACGTGCTGCACCCGGCCCCGTTGCCGCGGGAACGCGGAGACAGCGGAGGCGCTGCCTAGCGCGCCACCCCGAACGCGGCGGCCTTCCACCGCGGGTCTTCCGAGGCGTCGAGCCGGTCGCGAACGCGCCGCAGGACCTGGCCGGCCGCCGTCTCCGCCCAGAACCAGCGCGCGACGTCGTCGCCGGTGACACCCGGCTTCATGGCGAGACGCCCCTCGAAGTAGAGCGCCTTCCAGTCGTCGGCGCAGTAGCGGATGAAGTTGACGAGCGGCAGGTCGGCCGGGCGCTCCTCCATGTCGGCGTCCTCGCCGGCCGCGAAGGCCTGGAGAAAGCGCACCGCCCCGCGGAAGCGTGTGGCGGGCACTCCAGAGAGACCGAAGGCGGTGCGGCCCCCGCTGCGGGCCAACCACTGCTCGTGGTACTGGCGCATCTGCGCGGTCTCGAGCGCCGGGTCATCCGGCACCGCGTCGGCGGGCGCGATGCCCGAGGCCTGGGCCGGGGCGGGCGGCTCCACTCCGGCCTCGGCGTCGTCGGGGAAGTCGCGCAGCACCGGGCCGGCCGGCTCGGTCAGCAGATCGAGGGCGGCGCGCAGCACGCGATGCTGAAGATGCGGATCGTCCGGGCGACCCAGCGCGTGGCCGAAGGGGAAGGGCACGAAGAGGGCGCGGGGCGGCTTGGTCTTCTCGGTGTGCTCGCGCACCATGCTGATGCAGGTGGTGGCGATGCCCTCGGCTTCGAGCGCCCGGGCCAGCACACCTCCGGTGTGCGTGCAGAAGGGTCAGGTGGGGGTGATCAGGGCCACGTCGACGGCCTCGTCGCGGAGGCGGCGGCCGACCTCGGGCCCGGTCTCCTCCTGGATGCGCTTCAGGTCCCGCTGCGCGCCCATGAACGAGTAGTGATGAGGTCCCGTCCCGCACAGCTCGCCTCGCGCGATCAGCTCGCGGAGCCGGTCCACCGGGAAGCAGATGTTGGGGTCCCGCATCATCGGCACGCGATCGAAGCCGAGGCTGGTGTGGCTCTGGATCAGGTCGCGGGTCGGCGCGTCCGAAGGAATCACGCGGTAGGTCTGCTCACCCGGCCCGAACGGGCGGTCGCCGCGCCGGTGCAGGCCCGCGGTGGTGACGATGGCGAGGCGCGCCGCCGCCAGGGGAGTGACCAGGCGCGTGAACGGGGCGGTGTCGTTCACCTGGACCGGCAGCATCAGCAGGTTGTTGCGGTTGAGCTGCGGCAGCCGGTCCAGGCGCGGCATCAGCTCACGCGAGCGTCAGCACCGCCTTGCCTGGGTACTTGCGCGCGATCAGGTCCGCGGCCACCTGCGCGATGTCGGTCCACGGCCGCTCCACGCTGATGTGCGGGGCGAGCTGGCCCGCGGCGACGAGGTCGGCGAGGCGGCGCAGGCCGATCGCGGCGGGCTCGTTGCCCAGCTCGGTGAAGATATAGAAGCCGTAGAGCTGGGTGCGGCCGGTGGCGAAGAAGGTGCGGGTGTCGAAGGTCACCTCCGCGGATGCGGAGACGCCGAGCGTCACGCAGACGCCGCCCCGCTCGAGCGCGGCCAGCGCGGTGCCGAGCGTGCGGCCACCGACCGATTCGATCACCAGGTCGTATTTGGGCGAGGCGGGGATATCGTCGCCGACGGTGACCTCGTGGGCGCCGAGCTGGCGCACGGCGGCGGACTGGTCGGCGCGGCGGACGGCGGCGGTGACGTGGGCGCCGCCCAGGCGCGCGAGCTGTACCGCGAAGTCGCCGACGCCGCCGGTGGCGCCGGTCACCAGCACGCGCTTGCCGAGGATCATGCCGTTCTTGCCGAGGGCGTGGAGCGCGGTGAGACCGGCGATCGGGAAGGTCGCGGCCTGGGAGAACGTCACCTTCTCGGGCAGCTCGGCCACCGCGTGGGTCGGGACCGCGACGCGCTCGGCCCAGGCGCCTTCCGGTAGGAAGCCGACCACGCGGGCACCGACCTTGGGCCCGGAGCCGTCGGAGGCGGCGCGCTCCACCGTGCCGGCCAGGTCCCAGCCTGGACGCCAGCCGGCGGGGGCCATCGTCGAGCGGCGGACCTCGCCGCGGTTGAGCGAGATGGCGCGGACGCGGATGATGGCTTCGCCGCGGTCGGGAGTGGGGGCGGGGACCGGGCGGAGGACGAGACGTCCCGGAGCCGCGGGGTCGACGACTACGGCCTGGTTGTCGCTCACGTGAGTTCTCCTAGATGACGCCGTCGCGCTTGAGCTGGTCGATGGCCTCGGGCTTGTAGCCGAGCAGGCGACTGTAGACCTCGGTGTTGTGCTCGCCGAGCAGCGGTGAGCGCGTGACCTCGGTGGGCGAGTCGGAGAGGCGCA
>Ga0207684_10004291_pt1 | contig 13509 bp, 9 predicted proteins | sample KBSK5501metaG_FD_184342 | JGI IMG/M metagenome (GOLD analysis project Ga0207684, IMG submission 184342) | Corn, switchgrass and miscanthus rhizosphere microbial communities from Kellogg Biological Station, Michigan, USA - KBS K5-50-1 metaG... | ecosystem: Host-associated > Plants > Roots >...
CATCCAATTCATGGGAACGCCGCCGAGGAGGGAGGATTGTGCGCGGAGGTAGAGCTCGGCGGAGCGCGGGTGATCGGCGACGAAGCGTTTTTCTTCGCGTTGGTGGAGGGAGTGCAGTTTGGTGCGATTGATGGTGGTCATGGGTCACGCAAACCTAAAAACAAAAAGAGACGCAACGATGCGACAGACCTACATCACACATCGAAGAGAGGTTCCTCGACTGCGCAGGCCGACATTCCGCAGGAGCGGAATGAAGGAAAATGCGTCGGCCTGCTCCGCTCGGAATGACAGTACACGACAACACTTCACAATGACAGTACACGACGACATTTCGCAATGACAGTACACGACGACATTTCGGCTTGATAATACGCGACAGCGTTTCATTAGCGGAGGTCGCGGATGATTTCGCGGGCGGCGTTTGCGCCGGAAGCGCCAGTCAGGCCGTTGCCGGGATGCGTGCCGGAGCCGCAGAGAAAGAGGCCGCGGATGGGCGTTTTGTAACGAGCCCAATCGAGAACGGGGCGCATAGTGAAAAGCTGATCGAGGGCGAGTTCGCCATGAAAAATGTGGCCGCCGGTGAAGCCGTAGACCGTTTCCAGGTCGAGCGGAGTGATGACTTGCATGTGTTCGATGAGGCCGGGCAGATTGGGGGCGTACTCGGCGAGAGTTTTGACTACGGTGTCGCCAAGATCTTTGCGGCGGGCGTCCCATTCTCCGTTCTTCAACTTGAAAGGCGCGAATTGAACGTAAGCGGAAAGAACATGCTTGCCTTCGGGCGCAAGAGCGGGATCGAGAAATGTGGGAATGGTGACATCGAGATACGGTGAGGGGGAAAATTCGCCGTATTTGGAGGCGTCGAAGGCGCGCTCGAGATAATCGATTCCCGGGCCGATGTGGATGCGGCCAGAGAGGGAGTTGAGAAAACCTTCGGCAGGATCGAGCGCGGAGAAAACGGGGAGACCGCCTAGTGCGAGATGGACTTTGGCGACGGTGCCGTTGGCGCGAACGTTGCGGATGCGGAGGGCGAAGATCGGATCGAGTTGGGTGGGATCGAGAAGTTTGAAAAAAGTGCGCTTGGGATCGACGCCGGAAACGACAGCTTCGACAGCGATTTCTTCGCCATCGGCGAGAACGAGCCCGGTGACGGCGCCGTCTTTCACGCGAATGTGTTGAACTTCCGCATTGGTGCGGATCTCGACGCCTGCTTTGCGGGCAGCTTCGGAGAGAGCGCGAGTGAGCGAGCCTAACCCACCACGCGGGAAAGCGGCCGACCCGACCGGATGGGAATCCGCGGCCGCGCGGAGAAGCAACACGGCCGTGGAGCCCGCGGACCAGGGACCGAGCGCGGTACCAAAGATGCCGCGCGACGCAATGACAGCGCGAAGCAGATCCGTTTCGAAAAACTCAGAGACGAAATCGGCGACAGCCATGGGGCCCCAGCGGAGAAGATCGAAGATGCCATGCTTACCGAGACTTCGGACGCTGCGACCGGCCTTGAAAAGATTCCAGAAATCCTCGGGCGAGGGTGAATCAATGGCGGGCGGTGTGATGGAGACGATTTCACCAAGAACGGTGAATAAATGATCGAGCGTTTCCGCAAAATGCGCGTAGCGCGCGGCGTCCTTCGCGGAGTGGCGGGCAATTTCGGCGGCAGTTTTAGCTTGATCGTTATAGAAGAGAAGCGATTGGCCATCGGGCGTGGGAGCAAAGACGCGAGGATCGGGGCGGAGAATCTCGCAATCGAGTTTGTGAAACTCGAGGTCGCGGGCGATATCGGCGCGAAGCGGGCCGAGAGTGTGAGAAAGAGTGGACACGTGGAAACCGCGATGAAACTCTTCGGTAATGGCACCGCCGCCGACCGTCTCGCGGCGTTCCAGAACGAGCGGCCTAAAGCCGCCCTTGGCGAGATAGAAGGCCGTGATGAGAGCGTTGTGGCCGCCGCCGATAAGCGCTACGCGTTGTCCGATGGCCATGTTCAGTTCTTGCTCCCGCCCGAGCGGGTCGCGCTGGATTCTTTCCAATCCTTGAGAATGACCTGACTGGCGATGCGGCCGGGAGCGCCCATAATGCCGCCGCCAGGATGCGTGGCGGATCCGCACATATATAGATTAGCGATGGGCGTGCGGTAGTAAGCCCAGCCGGGAACCGGGAGCAGGAAAAAGAGCTGCTCGAGAGAAAGCTCACCCTGAAAAATGTTGCCTTGCGTCAGGCCGAATTCCCGCTCAAGGTCGAGCGGGGTGAGGATTTGACGGCCGACGATAATTTTTTTGATGTTGGGGGCGTGTTCGGCGATGGTGTTGACGACGGCGTCGCCGAAGGCTTCGCGCTGCTCGTCCCAGGTGCCCTTCGCGAGCTTGTAGGGCGCATATTGAACGAAGCAGGACATCACGTGCTTGCCTGGCGGAGCGACGCTGGGATCGGTGAGGCTGGGGATGACGATGTCGATGTACGGCTTGCGGGAAAAATTGCCGTATTTCGCGTCGTCGTAGGCGCGCTCCATGTACTCGATGCTGGGCGAAATGGAAATCGCGCCGCGGAGATGAGTGCCAGCGCCGGGCAGACATTTGAAATCGGGGAGTCCGTCGAGCGCGAGATTCACTTTGCCTGAAGAGCCGCGGAATTTGTAGCGGCGGACACTTTCGAGAAAATCGCCGGGGAGTTCGCTGGGATCGAGAAATTTTTCGAAGGTGAGATGCGGGTCGACGCTTGAAGAGACGACATTGGCGGAGATTTCTTCGCCGCTTTGCAGGGCGACGCCGCGGATGCGGCCGTTTTTGACGAGAATTTTCGCAACGCCCGCTTGCGTGCGAATTTCGACGCCGGCTTCGCGAGCGGCGTCGGCGATGGCGTTGGAAATGGCTCCTGTTCCGCCGCGGCTGAAACCCCAAGAGCGGAAGGCGCCGTCAATTTCGCCCATGTAGTGATGGAGAAGGACGTAAGCCGTGCCTGGTGAGCGAATCCCGAGGAAAGTGCCGATGATGCCGGAGGCGGACATGGTGGCTTTAAGGACGTCGGTTTCGAACCACTGATCGAGAAAATCGGCCGCGCTCATGGTCATGAGCTGAACGAGGGTGTAGCGCTCGTCGGAGGAGAGGCTGCGAAAACGCTGCATGAGGAAATGAAGCTGCTTGAGATCGGCGGGCTTGAGAGTGGTGGGGTCGGGCGGAATCATCGAGAGAAGCGGCTTAACGAAGCGGCACATCGGAGTCATCATCTTGGAAAATTCATCGTAAGCTTCGGCGTCGACGCGGGAGTGACGGCGGATTTCGCGCTGGGTGCGGGCGTGATCGTTCATGCGCCAGAGGAAATTACCGTTGTGCATGGGTGTGAAAGTGCCGTCGAGAGGGAGGATTTCGAGGCCGTGGCGGGGAAGATCGAGCTCACGAATGATTTCGGGGCGAAGTAGAGAGACGACGTAAGAACATTCGGAGAAAAGGAAACCGGGAAAGATTTCTTCGGTGACTGCGGCGCCCCCCAGGACATGGCGGCGTTCGAGGGCGAGCACCTTCTTCCCTGCTTTCGCCAGGTAGGCGGCATTGACGAGGCCGTTGTGGCCGCCGCCGATGACGATTACATCGTAATGCTGTGCCATGCAGGGAAGCTCCGCTCAGACTTCGCCTCGCGCGCCCAAATACGGCAGATAGTGCAGAGCAAAACTGCGGGAAGCGAAGACTGGACATTCTACTGGGCACAGAGAGTGCGAGCAAGTGAGCAGTGTGGCGCTGAGTCGCAAGAGCCGCCGGTTCCGATTTGAAACTGTGGATTTCAAGATGGAGCTATGGGAGTGCAATTTTGGGAAAGTCGGGGAATCGCGAATCCGGGCGCAAGGCGGTTTAGACGCAGATGAATTAGCTTTTTCAAAGCTTTGGCCATATGAGGGCGTGGGCTATCAACGATTTGCTCTTGGCATGGAGCGTGCACTTTGACCGGGCGAAGATGCAGCGCAGTTTTCGAAGGTGCGTTGCCTTTCGCTAGGGGGAAAGATGCGCGGGAAATTATTTCTTGCAGTCCTACTGCTTTGGGCGCTGTGTCTGTCAACGAGCACGAAGGGCCAAGAGCCGGCGACAACACAACCTCAACAAGGCGCCCCAAAAAATGCACCGAATCCGTCGAATTCCCAAAGTGGCACGGCGAACTCGCGTTCGGGGCAAACAGCGCGGAGGCCAAACGAAATCATTGAGGGCGTGTTTAAGCGAGAAAAGGAACAGGATGAGATCATTGCAAGCTACGCGCCGATCGTCGAGACCTACATTCAGACCGAAAAATCCGACCCGTTGATGGGAACGCTGCCCGAGCACGATTTCTATTTTCTGGGGCAGGCCGATTTCCGAGGGAAGACGATGAAGGTTCACTCGATGACGAAGAGAACGCACACGGGTTCTTTCATGTGGTCCTTTGACCCTGCCGGATTTCTGCAAATGGCTTTCCTGGATTTCGGTGAATTCGACAAAGACCACTACACGCTTACTTATCGGGGCCGCGAGTTTCTGGGCGAAGTGCGTTGCCATGTGTTTGATGTTGAGCGCACACCAAAGACGAAAGGTCCGCGATTTCGTGGGCGAATCTGGGCGGAGGATCAGGACTTCACGATCGTCCGAATGAATGGCGAATATGCGCCGGAAGTAAGATTTTCACTGCGACATTTCGAGGACGAATTCTACCTACACTTTGATTCGTGGCGCAGCAATGTCAAAGCTGGGTTGTGGCTCCCAAGCGACATTTACGCCCAAGATTTGGGAAAAGCTCCGACAACGGGAGGACCGAGGTTCAAAGCGCGGACGCATTTGTGGGGCTACGGACTTACAACGCAAAACCGCCAGGAGGAATTAGGGCGGTTGCTCGTTGAATCTCAGAACAATGTGAAAGACGAGTCAGAAGCGCATGACCGTTCGCCGCTCGAGCAACAGCGCGGATGGAGAGAGCTGTCGGCAAAAAACGTTTTTGAAGTCCTCGAGCGGGCCGGGCTGGCGGCGCCAGAGGGAGACGTTGAAAAGGTACTAAATACGATCGTCAACAACATCATGGTGACCAATCGCATTGAGGGCAAGATCGAGATGAACTGCCGCGTTTTGCTGACGAGTGATTTCGAAATGTTTTCGATGCAGAACACGATAGCTCTGAGCCGAGGGTTGATCGATGTGGTACCGAACGAAGAGACGCTGGCGGCACTGCTTGCGTTTGAGGTTGCGGACGCGATGGAGCCCAAACCGGCGCAAGATCAGTACGGGTTCAGCGATATCCTGCGATTGACGCCGACGGAAGCTTTGAAGAAGCTGTCGTTCGTGGACAGCCCGGAAGAAGCGCGGAAAAATAGCGAGAAGGCCATGGAGTTATTAAAGAAATCTCCGTATGGAGACAAGCTGGCCAACGTGGGACTGTTTCTAGCGCAACTGCAATCCCAGAGGCCGGCGCTGAAAGAACTGATCAATGCGCGCCTTGGGAACCAGGTCTATTTCACATCGCAACTGCTGCAGTCGGCTCCGGCACTGGAGCCGGCCAACTTGCAACAGCTGGGGGCGCTTCCGATGGGGTCTAGAATCAAGGTAAATCCATGGAACGATAGCGTTACCTTAATGAAGACGCGGCAGATGGGGCCGATTTCGCCGCGAGAAAAAATTCCATTCGAGGTCACACCGATCGATCTGTACCTGACGCGATACGTGGAGTCAGCCTCGGACGGAGAGCACTTCATCGTACCCAGAACAGCGCTTCCAATCGCCAGCGCGGCGGCCCGAAATTGATGGCTTCCACGAGGTGACGCACTATTTTGCGGGAGGCGGATACTTTGGCGGAATCTCGGCGTAGCCGGGGGCGGCAGTTTTGAGGTTAGGCGGAACAGACGCTTTGGCATCGCCGGTAGCCCAGCGAATTCCTCCGGCGAGCAAATTCAGGTGGAAGGGATTCTGCCAATTCTCCGAACGATCGCCGATGGCAGTGTAGAAGACTTTTCCGCGGCCGTGCATGCGAGCCCAGACGACCGGATAGGGCGGACGCTTGTAAGCATTGCCGTTCATCGTAGAAGTATCCAGCGTGCAGATTACGTGCAGGTCGGGAGCAAAATCCTTCATCGAGTACCATTCATCCATCAAGCTCACCGGGGAATGAACGCCTTCAAGTCCGGGAAATTTCGGATCGTCAATGGTGAGGTTTGTAGTTTGCAGCCGCGGGTCCTTGCTTTGGCCGTGGATGATGAACTCACCGCCGATCAACCGAATATAGGGATCGGACTTCTCGCCGTGGGCGATGTAGCGATTTGAGAGATCTTCCGGGTCGGGCGGAGTGTGGAAAGTGTCGGTGGCGGCATGGATTCCGACAAAGCCAAGGCCGTTGTCGACGGCGTCAAGAAAAGCCTGCTTGCCCTGCGGAGTCATGGGCGGATTTTTGTCGGTGCCTTCCTCTGTGAGAACGCCGGTGGTGAAGAAGATGACCGCGGCGTAATCGTGAAATTCCTTCGAGTCAAAAATACGGCCATCTTTGGAAGCGGTGAGGTCGAAATTGTACTTGGCGGCCATATCGCGGACGGCATTTTCCACGATGCTTGGTTTGCCGTCCGTGACCTTGATGACGGCATGCTCGAAGCCGGAGGATTTTGTAAACAGGAGGACGGATTTGTTCTTGGCAGTGCTGGCCGAGCGCGAAAGGAGAAGTCCAGCGCCAGCAGCAGCCGTGGTGCGGAGAAAGTCGCGTCGCGTAGTGATTGGATTCATTTTGGTCATCCCCGGAGCTCCTGGATTCGAACCTCGTTCGCCAAACGAAAACATATAGAAGCCGGCGTAGTGTACTTCGAGTGAGAGAACCGGGGCAAGCATGTGATCATCGGAAAAAACCGGCTTGGACGGATTCCGGACGAGCGCTGATTGTCATGCCCTGCCGGAGAATATGGGCCACAACACCTGCACGATTGTGGGATACTCTGCGCGGCGTTTTGGCAGACGTGTGGTCTCAAAAATCGATGGGAGACTGAACCAGAGAGCCATTCATGGCGGCGACCCTGAACCCGACAACTCTTGCGATGGATCGCGTGCCTCGGCGGAGATGGGCGATCGCGTGTTTGCTCGGATTCGGAGTCCTTGTCAATTACTTCGATCGCGTAAACCTCTCCGTATCCAAGGACGCGCTCGACGCAGCATTCGGAATTTCAGCGGTAACGTTTGGTTATTTGTCGAGCGCCTACAATTGGACTTACGCAGCGCTGCAGCTCCCTTCCGGCCTTTTGCTGGACAAGTTTGGAGTACGACGGGTCGGCTGCATCAGCACGATTCTCTGGGGCGTCGCTTCCTTTGGCGCGGCGGTATCCACGGGAGTAGGCGGGTTTCTCTCGGCGCGGCTTCTCCTGGGAATCGGCGAGGCGCCAACGTTTCCCGGGAACTCAAAAGCCATCGGCTACTGGTTTCCTAAGCAAGAGCGCAGTCTTGCGACTGCGATCTTTGACTCGATGGCTAAGTTTTCCTCGGCAATTGGCGTCCCGGTGCTGGGGATTCTGCTTCTGCACTTTGGGTGGCGGTGGAGTTTCGCAGCGACGGGATTCATCAGCATTCTCTATTTCGTGTTGTTCTATGCGTTCTACCGCAATCCGAGCGAGGACAAACAGCTCTCGGATGCAGAGCGGCAATTCATTGCGAAAGGCGGCGCGCAGCCCGAGGATCGAGCGAAAGCAGCAAAAGGAGCGCCGTTCTGGTATCTGCTCCGGCAGCGGAGAGTTTGCGGATTGGCGCTGGGGTTCGCCGGTTACAATTATACGTTTTACCTGCTCTTGACCTGGTTACCCTCTTATTTCCTAGCGGTCCAGCACGTCGATTTGTTGCATTCCGTCGTCTACACAAGCGTGCCGTGGCTGATCGCGACGCTGACGGACCTTGTTGTCGGGGGTTGGCTCGTCGATGCGCTGATTCAGCGCGGGTGGAATCCTGTTCGTGTTCGCCAGGTGGTTCTCATTGGAGGGACCAGTCTCGGCCTCGGCATCCTCGGCACAGCCTACACTCAGAGCGCCGCGGGTGCGCTCTTCTGGATCAGCATCTCGATCGGGGGTTTGTCGGCGGCTTCGCCGGTCGGATGGTCGATTCCTTCGCTGATCGCCCCGAAGGAGAGCGTGGGCACCGTGGGTGGAATACTGAATTTTAGCAATCAGCTTGCTGCTATTGCCGCGCCGATTGTTACGGGCTACGTAGTGCAAGCCACGCACTCGTTTGCGTGGGCATTCGTGGCGGCAACGGCGATTCTTCTTATCAGCATTGCGGCGTACATTTTCCTGCTGGGAGGAATGGAACCGGTACCTGAACCCGCGTAAGTTTCAAGAGTTCAATGGGTGGGCGCGTAATGCTTCATCGCTTGGGTTCTTGCGTTGTAAACCTCGAAACTTCCATCCGGCGAGGCAGTCAGTTTCAGATAGTTGCCCGCATCGGCAGCGCCCGAGAGATTGGCGATATAAGTGCCAGCCACATTATGCGCGGCGCCGCCTTCGTTTGAAAAGTGAAGTTGCCACAAATCCTCGAGGCGCGGCGAGTTCTTGACCGTACCCCAGGACAAGGGTGCACCGCCCTTCGCGGCGCCGTTGTCCATTATGGCCACGCGCGGGGCGATCCCATTGAGAAGCTCGGGGCTGCTGCTCGTAAGCGATCCATGGTGAGAAACGACCAGGATGTCAATCTTGCCCAACTTATTCACCGGGCACATCAAAAGTTTTTCCTTATCAGAAGTCAGATCGCCCAAATCGAGAATGCGCAACTTGCCGAACGCGAACACAATGCCAAGCGAGCGGGCGTTTTCCGAAATATCGGCGGGACTCCGCGTGGAAGTGCCGCAAGCCGGATTCGCGCCTCCCGCGCCGGGCAAGGGCTTTTCGAGCACCGCGCCATCGCCGCTTACAACTTTCGCTTCGAGGCCCGCGATAGGCAATTCATCCCCTGGCTTGACGACCATACGTTTGTGATTCTCTTTTGCGAGAAAGGCCTGATAGTCGCGAAACACCTGGCCGGTGGCGGAGTCGGCAGGTTCGCGGTTTTCCCCGTGATCGAGAAATGTTCCCACCGGAATTTTCGCGGCAAGTTGCGTGACGCCTCCCGCGTGATCCTGGTGATAGTGAGTGAGAAGCACAAAATCAATTTTCGTGATGCCCGCCAGTTTTGCAACGGCGGCAATGCGATCCGCATCGCGGCCATTGAAGCCGGGCCAGCCCGTGTCGATGAGCAGAGACTTCCCCTGCGGGGTGACGAAGAGCGTGGCTTGGCCGCCTTCCACATCGACAAAATAGATTTGCAGCGGCTTGGCGCTCACGGGCATGGGTGAAGCGAGCGCAGCGGGATGGGAACTTAAACCCAGCAAACCGCAAAGTGCAGCAATGAAAAGGCCACCTCGCAAACCATGGCGCAGTGCAGCGCTTGAACGGCGATTGTTCGGCATGTTGTGCACTCCTAGTCTGAGTCCAGAGAATGTTCTGGCGCGAGCTTTGCGGACTCAACCAATGCGCGCGTCGCGCCCGTGGATATTCCGCCATCCACGAGCAGCGTTTGCCCAGTAATGTAACGGCTCGACTCCGCCGCGAGAAAAACGACTGCGGCGTCCAGATCCTGCGGTTGCCCAGGACGTTTCAAGGGAATGCGATCGCAAAGATATTCGACCCATTCTTTGTTCTCGTAGAGGACCTTGTTCTGTTCGGTGCGAAACCATCCCGGCGCGAGACAATTCACAGTGACGCCGTATTTGCCCCAGTCGTCCGCAAGACTCATTGTCAATTGCCGAATGCCCCCCCGGCTGGCGCCGTAGGGGCCGAGGCCCGCGTAGCCTGCGACGCTGGTGACGGAGCCGATGTTGATGATGCGTCCGTAGCGGCGAGCAATCATGCCGGGCGCGACGGCTTGTGCGACAAAAAAGCTGCCGCGAAGATTGGTATCGAGAATCAAATTCCAGTCTTCCCAAGTTACGTCGAGCGCCGGTTTGCGGACATTGCAACCAGCATTGTTTACGAGAATATCGAGATGGCCAAAGGCGGCTTCAGTAGCGGCGGCCATTTTCTCGATGCTCTCGTGGCGGCGGACGTCGAGCTCGACGGAAACGGCGCGGCGGCCGAGCGCTTTTATTTCCGCTTCAAAGGACGACAAGCGACTGATGTCGCGGCTCGTGAGTACAAGATCCGCCCCGGCTTTCGCGAGGGCGCGAGCCATGTATTGGCCAAGCCCCCGGCTGGTGCCGGTGACGAGCGCGACGCGTCCGCTGAGATCGAACAGACCGCCGCTCACGATGCGCTCTCCGGAGTGAGGATGACTTTCATCAAGTTGGGTTCGCGCGCGTAGAGTCTTTGAAACCAGCGCGGACCCTCTTCCAGCGGAGCGATGGCGGAGATCAGAGGCTTGACCCGAATCGCGCCGCTTGTCAAAAGCTCGATCGCGCGCGGATATTCTCCCGCAGAAGCGCACGATCCCTGGAGCCGAATTTGGCGCGTGACGACCTTCTGCAGCGGCAGCGTCACTTCCGGCGAAATGTTTCCTACCAGTACGACGGTTCCTCCCTTGCGAACGCTATCTATGGAGGCTTTCACAGTTTCGTTTCTGCCAACGGCCTCAATCGCCACGTCGACCCCGATACCTGCCGTGAGTTGCAAGACTTGTTCGACTAGATCCGCGTTTGGAGACAAAACTGTGGTTGCGCCTGCGTCTTGGGCGAGTTTGAGGCGGGTGCTATCCACATCGGCAACAAAAATTCGTGCGCATCCTGCGGCCCGTAGTGCTTGCAGCGTGAGCAGGCCGATCATCCCCGCCCCGACGACCAGGGCTGTGCTGCCGGCTGAAAGTTGCGCCAAAGCAACACCATGTAGTGCGACAGACACCGCCTCGAGCATAGCCGCTTCATTAAACGAAAGCGTGTCGGGCAGTCTATAAAGGATACGGGCAGGAACGGAGACATATTCTGCAAAAGCGCCAGCGCGGCGGTATTCGGAGCAGGAGACTCCCAAGACCTGGCGGTGGTCACAAAGATTGACGTCGCCGCGGCGGCAATTGTTGCAAGCGCCGCAGAAAATGGTTGAGTCAAACGTAACCCTCTCACCTACGAAGAATCCCGTCACGCCGTCGCCAAGCGCGGCAATGGTTCCGGCGGCTTCGTGGCCCATGATGATGGGGGGAATCCGGCGGCCCGAGGAGCCATCGTACCCGTGGACGTCGCTGCCACAGATGCCGCAGGCCGCCACGCTGACGAGTACTTCCCCGCGGCCCGGCGTTGGAGCGGGCAGCTCGGCAATTTCCAAGTGTTTATATTCCGAGAGCAGGAGAGCCTTCATCGCGGGCGCTGATCCTTTTTCAGAGGGAGACTCCACGTTTCCACGGAATGAAATCGTCCTGAGACAGGAGCTCCGCTTTGGTGCGAGCCTCTCCGCTTGCGACTTGGATCACGCGTGCAAGAATCGCTTCGCCCATTCTCTCGATGTTGGTTTCGCCGCTGATGATACCGCCGGCGTCGATGTCGATGATGTCGGACATGCGCTGGGCAAGCTTCGAATTGGTGGAGATTTTCAGAACCGGGGCAATTGGATTTCCCGTTGGTGTGCCCAGCCCCGTCGTGAAGAGAACCACGTTTGCACCGGCCCCCACTTGCGCCGAGACGGATTCCACGTCGCTCCCCGGCGTACACTGCAGGTTCAGTCCCGGCTCGGTGCAGTACTCTGGATAGTCCACGGCGGCGGTGACGGGAGACGTACCGCCTTTCTTCGCTGCTCCCGCGGATTTCATTGCGTCCGTCAGCAATCCGTCTCGGATGTTGCCGGGGGAAGGATTCATTTCGAAGCTCGCACGCACTGCCTTGGCGCGGGCTGCGTAGTCCCTCATGAGGCTGGCAAAACGGTCCGCAACTTCTTTGCGGACGCAGCGATCGATAAGCTGCTGCTCCACGCCGCAGAGTTCCGGAAATTCGGAAAGGATGCCGATGCCTCCCAGCGCCGAGACGATATCGGAGACGTGCCCGATGGCGGGATTCGCCGAGAGCCCGGAAAAACCATCGGACCCGCCGCATTGCAGTCCGAGCGTGAGTTTCGACAGTGGTGCGGGTCGCCGCGTGATTTTGTCCGCTTCGACCATACCTAAAAATGTTTCACGGATGGCCTTACCCATCATCGACGCCTCGGACGGACTCTTCTGCTGTTCAAAAATCAGGACGGGCTTTTTGAAATTTGGATCACGACGCTTGATTTCCTCGAGGAGCATGGGAACTTGCGCATGCTGGCAGCCGAGGCTCAGAACCGTGGCACCAGCAACATTTGGATGGTGGATGTACCCTGCCAGCAGCCCGCAGAGATTTCTGGCATCCTCATGCGTGCCGCCACAGCCAGCTTCGTGCAATAAGAACTTGATGCCGTCGAGATTTTGAAAAACTTTGGGGGAGGCGTTCGCGCGCTTCATTTCGCCGAATGCAGCCTTCTTCAATTCCTCGGATTTACCTTCGCGATAGAGGCGCGCCAATTCCGCAACTTGACTCCGGTAAATCTGTGGAGCTGCAAAACCCAATTCTTCCTCAAACGCTTGCTTCAAGACTGCCAGATTGCGGTTCTCACAGAAGACGAGTGGAAGGACGAGCCAGTAATTCCGAGAACCTACCTGACCATCATCTCTATGGAATCCGAGAAACGTTTTGTTGGCCCAGGAAGAGATGTCGGGCGGGACCCAGGGAGGAGCAGCCGTATCGCTTTCGTGAAAAGATGAAGCGGCATGGCGGATATTGCGGGTGGAGAGCAAATCTCCGCGTTGTAGATTCTCCAGTGCCTTTCCCACCAGAAGGCCGTACATAATAATGTCGCCGCCGGCGGTCACATCCTGCGTGAGGAATTTATGTTTGGCGGAAACATCGGACAGCAAGGAGTAGTCATTCCCGAGGAAGCTGACGGTCTCGCCTTTGCGCAAATCGGTCAACGCCACAAGGACGTTGTCGCGCACATCGAGCCTTAGAACTCTTTCTTGTGTTGATCCGTTACCTGACATCGGAGCGCCACCTTTATCGTACTTTGCTTTCTTATTCTATCCGGGTCGTTCGGGACAAGCCAGAGCGGTGGAGTTGCGCTTTGGGTCGCTGGGCAAATGTGCGTCAGCTTAAGATGCGTTGCGTGCTCGCACCTGGGTTTCTGGGCGTCCGCCTGGTACTTCCAAAAGCCCGCACGGGCGCAACAGCTTGCGGGCGCGCGAAGTTCACACCTATAATCCTGCCTGGCATTCATGATGTTTGCCGCGGAAGAAACTCGGAGGAACTGTGCCAGTCGGAACTGCGTTTCATGAAAGAACGCTTGCGCTGTGCGAGAGCCTGAATTACCGCGAATGGTCGGGCTACTACACGGTCAGCGTATACGAGATGCACCACGAGCACGAATACAACGCCATCCGGAATTCGGCCGGGCTGATCGACATTTCGCCTCTCTTCAAATACCTCATCACCGGCAGCGACGCGACGCGCTTCGTGAACCGCGTGATTGCGCGAGACATCAACAAAGTAGCCATCGATCAGGTGATTTACTGCTGCTGGTGCGATCCG
>Ga0207684_10004293_pt1 | contig 13504 bp, 13 predicted proteins | sample KBSK5501metaG_FD_184342 | JGI IMG/M metagenome (GOLD analysis project Ga0207684, IMG submission 184342) | Corn, switchgrass and miscanthus rhizosphere microbial communities from Kellogg Biological Station, Michigan, USA - KBS K5-50-1 metaG... | ecosystem: Host-associated > Plants > Roots >...
CCGAGAGGACGAGGGCGTCGTAGCCGCGGTCGTTCGCCTCGCGAACGCTCGTGTGGACGCAGACCTCGGTCGTCACGCCGCAGACGACGAGCTGCTGGATGCCCTTCATCTTCAGGATCGCGTCGAGGTCGGTTGCGTAGAACGCACCCTTGCCCGGCTTGTCGATGATCGGCTCGCCGTCGATCGGGTAGACCTCCTCGACGATGTCATGCCCGAGCTCGCCGCGAACGAGGATTCGGCCCATCGGCCCGACATCCCCGATCGTGACCTTGCCCCGGCCGCGGACCTTCTTCGATGGCGGCAGGTCGGACAGGTCCGCGCGATGGCCCTCGCGGGTATGGATCACGAAGATGCCCGCCGCGCGACAGGCCTTCAGGACCCGTTCCGCGGGCGGGAGCGCCTTGAGCAGGGGCGATGTGTCATTGCCGAGCGCTTCTCCGAAGCCACCTGGATACACGAAGTCCCGTTGGAAATCGATCATCACGAGGGCAGTCGACCCCGGCTCCAACTCGAAGCCATAGGGCTCTGCATCAACGGTCGCCATCGGTCGTCCTCCTCGGTCAGCCTGGTCGGGGTCCGGCGGGGATCAGGTCGGGCACGATCCGGGTCCCCGTCTGACCCGCGATCGCGCGTTCCAACGCAGCCGGCGTGGTGATGAGGACCTCCGCGCCGCCGTGGGCGAGGAAGTCGACGGCCGCCTCGACCTTCGGCCCCATGCTGCCCTTCGGGAACTCGCCGTCGGCGAGGTACTGGACCGCCTCGGCCGCGGTGATCGACGACAGCAGGCGCTGGTCCGGCTGCCGGAAATGCCACGCCACCTGCTCCACGCCGGTCGACAGCACGAGCAGCGGCACGCCGAGGCTCGTCGCCAGCAGGGCCGATGCCCGGTCCTTGTCGATCACGGCCTCGACCCCCTCGTAGCCTCGCTCCGTCTCGACGACCGGGATCCCGCCGCCACCGACGGCGACGACGATGTGACCGGCGTCGACGAGCGTCCGGATCTGCGCCGACTCGACGATCCGGAGCGGCTTCGGCGAGGGCACGACGCGGCGATAGCCGCGACCCGAGTCCTCGACCATCTGCCAGCCGTTGTGCTTCCGCCTCGTCGCCGCCTGGGCGGCCGTATAGAACGGACCGATCGGCTTCGTCGGATTGGCGAACGCCGGGTCGCCGCGATCGACGACGCTGTGGGTCAGGACGTAGGCGACCCGATCCCTGAGCCCGCGGGCCGCCATCTCGTTGAGCAGGGCCATCGCGAGGATGTGGCCGATGCCGCCCTGTGAATCCGCCGACGACATCTCGAGCGACAGCTGCGGGACAGGCGCGGTATCGCCGACGAGCTCCGAGCGCAGGAGGATGAACCCGACCTGGGGGCCGTTGCCGTGGGTCAGGACGATCCCCCAGCCCCGCTCGACGAGCGTCGCGATGTGACGCGCCATCTCGATCGCGTTGTCGTACTGCTCGGCGATCGTTCCCTGCTGCCCGTCGCGGATCAGGGCATTGCCGCCGATGGCCACGACCGCGCGTCCGCCGCTCATGCCGCGACCTCGACGCCGACGGCGCGGGCGAACGCCCGGACGGCGAGATCGAAACAGGCGAGAGGTGCGCGGGCGATCCCGGCCCCGATCTGCCCGACGCCCGCATCGTGATGGGCGATCCCGGTGTTGATCACGGGGGCGATCCCCGTCTCGACGACCAGCCGGGCGTCGATCGCGGTCGGCGTCCCGGAGAAGCCGAGGGACGGCAGGCCGTACGCGGAGTTCCGGGCGAGCGTGATCTGCTCCATCAGTCGCGTGAAGGCGATCGCGTCGGCGGGCGTGCCACCGACGAATCGGACGATCGCCGGCGCCGCAGCCATCGCGAACCCGCCGATCCCGAACGTCTCGGTGATCGCGCTGTCACCAAGGTCGGGGTTCGCGTCATCCGGCCCGTAGCCCGGGAAGTACAGCCCGTCGGGCACGCCGACCGGCGCCGTGAACCATGCGTCGCCAGTGCCGCTCAGGCGGATGCCGAAGTCGACGCCGTTGCGCGACATCGCGGTCACGACCGTCGACGCCTCGATCCCGGCCGCGGCGTCGAGCCCGGACTTGCAGGCCGCCATCGAGAAATTGAGGAAGAAGTGGTCGTTCGCGCGAAGGAACCCGAGGACATCCGCCGCCACGGCCGACCCGAGTGACGCCGCGGCCGTCGGCGCGATCGCCCTCGTGAACAGCGAGGTAGCCGCCACGTTGCGGTTATGGCCCTCGTCGCCCATCTGCAGGGCCTGGGCCGTGATCGCCTTCAGATCGATCGGGCCGCCGGCCAGCAGGACCGTCGACAGGGCGGGTCCGAGCGTGGTCACGAACCAGCGGAGACGCTCGAGGACCGAGTTGTCATATGCCCCGAACCGGAGGACCTTTCCGAGGCCCTCGTTGAGCGTCGCGAACGCCCGGTTGCCGGCGGCCTGATTCTCGACGACGGCGACCGGCATGGAGGGGGACAGCACACCGGCCATCGGCCCGACCGCCCCGTGATCGTGACACGGCGCGAATGCGATCTTGCCGCCGTCGAGCAGTCGTCGCGCGTCGCCCGGCGTCGAGGCCCACCCCTCGAACAGGCAGGCGCCGATCGCGGCCCCTTGAACGGGGCCACACATCGCCTCCCAGTCGATCGGTGGTCCGCTGTGGAGGAGCATCCGCCCGGCCAGACCATCGATCACCTCGCTGGCGAGCCGGACATCGACGAGCATCGGCTGGGCCCCGAGGATTCGATCGACAGCCCGTCCGTTCGCGGCCGCGATCCGCGCGCCGATCGGGTCGCCCGGGTCGTCTTCGAGCCAGGCAAGCAGAAGACCCAGCTCACGGTCGCCGGCGGCCGGCGGGCGCCAGTCAAGGGCGACGACGGGCGCCCCGGACGCGCGGATCGGCTCGGCGAACGCGGCGAGGCCGACGTTGATCGCTCTGACCCCATCGGTCACGAGGTCAGCCGGCGCTGCGGTCGTCACGCGTCCACCGCCCCGACGAGCGGCGCATCGGCCGGCGCGCCCTCGGCGGCCGGCGTGCTCTCGGCGACCGCCGCAATGGACGCCGCGAGCATCGCGGCCCGGGCGTTGCTCGACTCGAGCAGCACGCCGGTCTGGGCGAGGATCTGCTCCTGTCGCTCGAATCCCTGCGGATCGAGCTCCGTGCCGCAGACCGAGGCGACCACGAGCAGATGGCGCCCTGCCGAGATGGCGCGGGACATGGCATCGGCGATCGCCGGGGCAAGGGCCTCCGCCGGGTCGGGATGCGAGCCGTAGCCGAGGACGACATCGAGAAGGACGACCCCGACCGCCGCCTCCGCCGCCGTCGCGACGATGTGCTCGTTGCGGAGCCGCGGATCGATCATCGGGTGCGGCCGCCCGACCGTGTACTCGTCGTCGCCGAGGTCGACGATCCGGTCGCGACGGCCGGCTCCGAGCACGGCGCCGAGGACGATCTTCGCCTCGCCGGCGAGTGAGCCGCCAGAGTACAGCCCGCGGATCTCGCGCTGCCCGGGTGCCAGCCGCGCCGCTGCCTCGTCGGCCCGCGCCACCAGCCGCGGGTCACGCAGGGCGCTCAGGACGTCGGGCGCGTCCGTCGGGATGGGCGTGCCGTCTACGAGGGCGACCGCGAGGCGAGCGGCGGATTCGAACGTCGGGGCGGGATGGGCGCCGACCGCTTCGACCGCCGCCGCGTCGCCGCCGAGGAAGTTCACGACGACGGGCTTCGGCGACGACCGGACCGCGTCGAGGATCCGGGCGGCCACCGCGGCCGACGGCGGCTTGGAGATCAGGACGATGACCGCGGTTCCCGGATCCGCGAGGAGCAGGCGGATCGCGGCCAGCATCGTCGTCCCGCCGACGCGCTCGTCCAGGTCGCGGCCGCCGGTCCCGAACGCGTGCGACACGCCGGACCCGTAGCGGTGGATGAGTGACGTCACCTGCTGGAGGCCCGTGCCGGACGCACCGACGAGCCCGATCGGGCCGCGCCGCACGGCATTCGCGAAGCCGAGCGGGACGCCGCCGACGATCGCCGTCCCGCAGTCGGGACCCATGATGAGCAGGCCCTTTCGCTCGGCAAGCGACTTGAGCTGGATCTCGTCCTCGATCGGGACGTTGTCGCTGAACAGGAACACGTTCAGGCCCCGCTTGAGCGCTCGTAGCGCCTCGGCGGATGCGTATGTGCCCGGCGTCGACACGAGGACCAGGTTCGCATCGGGCAGCTCGGCCAGGCCTTCGCCGAGCGTCTGCGCGGTGCGCGTCTCGAGCGGACCGTCGGCGTCGCCCGTGCCTGCCACGAGGATCGTCGCGGCCCGCTCGAGGGCCGACTCCGCTGCAGCAACGTCGTCAGCCGCAACCGCGACGACGAGGTCGTTTGGTCCCGGGCCACCGGCGGCGGCGTCGGTCAGGCCGGCCTCGGCGAGGACGGCGAGGTTGGCCGGCGTTGCCATGACAAGGCCGGCTCGCTGGATCCCATCGAGCTGCTCGAGCTGGGCGGCGATGCCCATGAGCTCGACCGAGTCGCGGTAGCTGTTGCGGTGGATAGCGCCCCTGACGACGAGCGTCACGCGGCCACGCTCGTTCCGGCGCCCCGCCGGGCGACGGCCGTGTCGATCCCTTCGAACAGGCCGACCAGCGTATCGCTGCCGGATGTTGCGCCATAGGCCGTGGATCGGTCGATCGACGTTGCGAGGTCGGCGAACCGGCCGCCCGCCAGCGCCACGAGCACGTCGTGGAGACGTTCGGCGAAGGCGCCACGGGAGGCATGTGCGAGCGCCGACGCCCCGATGGCTGTCGTTCGGACTGAGGCGTGTTCGGCGACGGCGTCCCCGAGCTCGATCCCGACGGGATCGCCCAGTGCCGCGAACCCGGCCAGCAGCCCGACGAGGTAGTCATCGCCGGACGGCGTCAGCCCGACGCCCAGGCCGATGAGCTCGACCGTCGGACCGACCGCGGCGACAAGGTCTCCGGCCACGAGCGCTTGGCGCTGGTTGCCGATCAATGTCCAGGCGCGAACAACCCAGGCCTCATCTGGTCGCGGGGTCGCGAGCCCGTCATCGGGCGCGCTGTCCGAGGCCAGCCGGCGCGCGACGGCCAACGCTCGCGCCAGTTTCGGCGTCGGGTCGAGCAGGGCTGCCGGCGGCAGGGCCGGGGACCAGGTGATCGCCCGGGAGGTCTCGATCCCGACGCCGGCCGACGGGATGGCCCAACCGGCTGCGGTCGGGACGAACGTCATCCCGGGCCGGACCCCGATCCGGCGCAGGTCGGTCACCCGATCGACGAGCAGACCGCCGGGCACGCCGCCGACATCGTCGATCGCGATGACGAGCAGGCCGCCGGGTTCCGGGAGGTCGACATAGATCGCCGCCCGGTGCACGCTGCGAACCCGTCCGAAGAGCGTCCGATTGCGCGTGCTGACGTCCGGTGTCAGGCGTGTGACCGCCAACATAGTGTCCGCGTTCGGCAGGGCCATCCTCCGGTGACGAGCGGTCGGAACGCGGCCTATCGTATGGACGCTACGATGGACCCGTCACTGGCAGAACCCCACAGATCGCGGGTCGATTCGATGTGCGGTTCCGGTACGAGGAGCAGAGCTTGAGGTCGTTCGTCGGCGTCGCTGCCCCGCCTGGACGCGAGCGTCGGGCCCTCACGGGTGTGGCGGTCTCCGACGTCCTGGGCCTGCCTCCGATGACCCAGGCGCGCCTCGTCGCCGGGCGAGGTGGCATCGACCGGGTGGTCCGCTCGGTGAACGTCATGGAAGTCCCCGACATCCTCGACTGGGTCAAGCCGGATGAGCTCCTTCTGACCACGGCGTACCCCTTGCGCGACGACCCGGCGGCGCTTCGCCAGCTCGTACCTCGTCTGGCCGCTCACGGGCTGGCCGGCATGGCGATCAAGCCGACGCGCTACATCGGGACGATCCCGGCGGCCATGATCGAGGATGCCGATCGCCTGGACTTCCCGCTGATCGAGCTGCCCCCGCCGGCGTCGTTCAACGAGATCATCGGGGCCGTGCTCGGGGTGATCCTCGACATCCAGTCCGTCCGGCTCCAGCGAGCGGCCGAGATCCACGACCGGTTCACGAAGATCGTCCTCGGCGGCGGCGGCCTGCGCCAGATCGCCGAGGCGCTGGCCGACTCGATCGCCCTGGCCGTGGCGATCGTCGATGGCCAGGGTGCCGTGCTCGCCCACTCCGCGGCGTTCGATGGCGACGTCGCCGCTGGGCTTGCGGCGTCGCCGATCGAGCCCGGAGCGAGCGGTGAAGTCGCGACGATCCAGCTCGCCGACGGCCGCACTGCCGTCGCCCAGTCGATCGTCGTCGGCGCTGACCGCCACGGGACGATCATCGCCCTCGGGTCGACGGCGGATCTCGGCGACGACGAGCTCGAGGCGCTCGACTATGCGGCCACGGTCGCCGCACTGCGCCTCGTCCAGGCCCGTGCAGTAGCCGAATCCGACCGCCGGTTCCAGGCGGTGTGCCTGGAGGAGCTCGTGACCGGTCACGTGACCGATCGCGAGGCCCTGATGGAACGCTCGGCCGCGTTCGGCTGGGATCTCGCGACGCCGCGGGCGGTCCTCGTCGCCGAGATCCACGAGCTCGACGGTCGTCCATTCGGGCAGCTGGCCGGGTCGTCGGACGAGCTGGTGGCGCGCCACCGCCTGTACGAAGCGGCCAGGCTCACGCTCGGCCAGGGAGCGATCATCTGGGAGCGGACGGCCGGGATCGCGGCACTCGTGCCCGCCGGCGGACGCGGCCGGGAAGCGGTCCGGGCGGCCGGGCTGGAGCTCGAAGCCGAGGGCCTCCGACGCCTGCCGGGGAGCGTCGTCGACGTCGGGATCGGCCGGCCCGCCCGCGACCCCCTCGGGCTCGACGGGAGCTTCCGCGAGGCGCGCGGGGCGATTGCGGCCGCCGGATGGAGGCGCGGCCACGGCGCGGTGTCGCTCTTCGAGGAGCTCGACCTCGACCGGCTCCTGTTCAACACGCCGGCGTCGGAGCGCGCGATGTTCGTCGAGACCGCCGTGGGGCCGCTCGTCGCGTACGACGCCCGGCACCGGACGAATCTGGTCGAAACGCTCGAGGTCTTCCTGGCGACGCGCAAGGTCGCGGTCGCCGCGCGGACCCTGTACGTCCACACGAACACGCTGGCCAACCGGCTCGAGCGGATCGCGGAGATCATCGGCCCCTTCGCCGACGACCCGGACCGCTGCCTGACCCTGGGGCTGGCCCTTCGGCTGCGGAGATCCCCGCGCGCCTGAGCGCGCCGTGCCCGAGGCGCCCGGCCGTGAGGGCGCCAGCCACCGGCGTTGAACAACGTGGCGAAGCCCGGCATTACAATCGCCGCTTCGTTCAGCAGCGGTGCGGCAGATGCAGCTCACCCCCAGGGAGACCGAGAAGCTCCTCGTCTACGTCGCTGCGGACCTTGCCCGCCGGCGTCGCGCGCGGGGCCTGAAGCTGAACCTTCCCGAGGCCACGGCGCTGATCACCGAAGCGATGCTCGAGGGCGCACGGGACGGGCGCCGCGTCTCCGAAGTCCGAGCCCTCGGTCGCCGCGTCCTGACCCGCGACGACGTCATGGCCGAGGTCCCCGAGCTGCTGACGGTCGTCCATGTCGAGGCGACGTTCCCCGACGGGACGAAGCTCGTCTCGTGTCACGATCCCATTCCGTGAGCGGCCCTGGGCCGATCGGCGGATATGTCCATCCGGCCGGCGACATCGAGCTGAACGCGGGCCGGCCGGTGACCCGGCTGGCGGTCGTGAATATGGGAGATCGGCCGATCCAGGTCGGATCGCACTACCACTTCGCCGAGGCGAACCGCGCCCTCCAGTTTGATCGGCTGGCCGCTTACGGCCAGCGACTCGACATTCCCGCCGGGACCGCGGTCCGGTTCGAGCCGGGCGACACCCGCGAGGTCAGGCTCGTTCCGTTCGTCGGGCGGCGGATCGTAACCGGTGGCCACGGGCTGGTCGGCGGGGCGCTCGATCGTCCAGACGGACGCGTGGCGTTCGTGGCGGCGGCGCAGCAGCAGGGCTTCTCGGTCGGCCCGGACGAATCCGGCTGAGATCGATCAGGTGCGGATCGAGCGGCGGCGCTACGCGGAGCTCTACGGCCCGACGACCGGGGATCGGTTCCGCCTCGCGGACACCAACCTGGTGTGCGAGGTCGAACGCGACCTGACGGTGCCGGGCGACGAGGCCGTGTTCGGCGCCGGCAAGACGATCCGCGACGGGATGGCCCAATCGTCGGGCCTCACGAACGCCGCCGGCGCGCTCGATCTCGTGATCACCAACGCCGTCGTCCTCGATGCGCTGATCGGCGTGGTGAAGGCGGACATCGGGGTTCGAGGCGGCCGGATCGTCGGGCTCGGCAAGGCCGGCAACCCGGACGTCATGGACGGCGTGACGGACGGCCTGGTGATCGGCGCCGGCACGGAGGTCATCTCCGGCGAGGGCCTGATTGCGACGGCCGGCGGCGTCGATACCCACGTCCACATGATCTCGCCGCAGCAGGTCTGGGCGGCGTTGAGCAACGGCGTCACGACGATCCTCGGTGGCGGTACCGGACCGGCCGACGGAACGAACGCCACGACCGCGACGCCCGGCCCCTGGAACATCGCCCGGATGCTCCAGGCGGCCGAGGCCCTGCCGGTCAACTGGGGCGTCTACGGCAAGGGCAACAGCAGCCTTCCGGACGCGATGCGCGAGCAGGTCCGCGCCGGTGCCTGCGGCCTCAAGGCACACGAGGATTGGGGGACGACGCCCGCAGTCATCGATGCGGCTCTGCGTGTCGCCGACGAGGAGGACGTCCAGCTCGCCATCCACACCGACACGATCAACGAGGCGGGCTACGTCGAGGACACGATCGCCGCGATCGACGGGCGGACGATCCACACCTTCCACACCGAGGGAGCCGGCGGCGGCCACGCTCCGGACATCATCCGGATCGCGGCCCTCCCGAACGTGCTGCCGTCCTCGACCAACCCGACCCGGCCGTACACCGTCAACACCCTCGACGAACACCTCGACATGCTCATGGTCTGCCACCACTTGAACCCGGCGGTCGCGGAGGACATCGCGTTTGCGGAGAGCCGGATCCGCGCCGAGACCATGGCCGCGGAAGATGTCCTGCACGACCGCGGCGTCCTGTCGATGTACTCGTCCGACTCCCAGGCGATGGGCCGGATCGGGGAATCGTTCATCCGGCTGTTCCAGACCGCCCACAAGATGCGCCGCTTCCACGGCGCGCTCGCCGGCGATGAGGGCAACGACAACGGCAGGATCCTCCGCTACCTCGCCAAGCTGACGATCAATCCTGCCATCGCCCACGGGATCGGCCACGTCGTCGGGTCGTTGCAGCCCGGGCGCCTCGCCGACATCGTGCTGTGGCCGATCGCGTTCTTCGGCGTGAAACCGAAGCTCATCGTCAAGGGCGGGCTCGTCGCCTGGGCCCTGATGGGCGATCCGAACGCGTCGATTCCGAACCCCGAGCCGATCCGTTACCGGCCGATGTTCGGCGCTCTCGGCGGAGCGGTCGGCGAGACGTCGGTGACGTTCGTCTCGCGGGCGGCGGCCGAATCCGGGATCCGCGAGCGGCTGGGCCTGCGCCGGCTCGTCGAACCGGTCCGCGCGTGTCGCTCCATCGGCAAGGCCGACATGGTCCGCAACGCCGCGACGCCGGCGATCAGCGTCGACCCGGAGACGTACGAGGTGCGCCTCGACGGCGAGCTTGCCACCGTGCCGGCGGCCGAGACGCTGCCGATGACGCAGCTTTACTTCCTCGTCTGATGGACGCCACGTCCCTCCTGGCGATGCTCCAGCTGGCCGACAGCGGCTTCCCGTCCGGGGCGTACACCCTGTCGGGCGGGCTCGAGACGCTGATCGAGGACGGATTCGTCCGCGACGCCGCCGGGCTGGGCGACATCGTCCGGGCAGCCCTGCTCGGGCGAGCGGCTCGAGGCGATCTCGCCGCGCTCATTGCCGCCCATCGGGCCGCGACGGAGACGCCTCCGGACCTCGCCACGATCCGTTCGATCGATCTCCGGCTGGGCGCGACGAAGCTTGCGGCCGAGGAGCGCCAAGGCGCGCGGCGGGTCGGGCTCCGGATCGCGGTCGAGGCCGGTCGCCTCACGCCGACGCCGGTTCTCACGGCCTTCCGCGATGCGATCGAGACCGGCGCGACCCCGGGCACGGCGGCCGTCAGCTATGGCGTCGCCGCGGCCGCGATGGCGATCCCGGAGCGCGAGGCGGCACTCGCCGCCGCGCACGGAACGGCACTCGGTCTGCTGACGGCCGGCGTTCGCCTCGGCTTGATCGGACACGGCGACCAGCAACGGCTGCTCCTCGACGCCCGCGAGGTCATCGTCCGGGCGGTCGCCATCGCCTCCGCCACCGACTGGCGGACGCTGCGCCCGTTCGCCCCAGGTCTCGACATCGCGATGGCCCGCCACGAGATCGCGCCCAGCCGGCTCTTCGCCTCGTGACCGCTCGTCCGTTCCGCATCGGAATCGGCGGACCCGTCGGCTCGGGCAAGACGACCCTGATCGAGCGGGTCGTGCCATTGCTCCTCGCGGGTGGTCGATCGGTGGTCGTCGTGACAAACGACATCGTCACGCGCGAGGACGAGCTGCATGTTCGGCGGACGCTGAGCGGTGTTCTCGACGGGGATCGGATCGTCGGCGTCGAGACCGGCGCGTGTCCCCACCAGGCGGTCCGCGAGGATCCCTCGATGAACCTCGCCGTGCTCGCCGAGCTCGAGGCCCGCCACCCGGGGACGGACTACGTCCTGCTCGAAAGCGGCGGCGACAACCTGACATTGACGTTCAGCCCCGAGCTCGTCGACGAGAGCCTCTACGTGATCGATGTCGCCGGTGGCGACAAGATCCCGCGGAAGCGCGGGCCCGGCCTGATCCTGTGTGGGCTCCTGGTCATCAACAAGACCGACCTTGCGCCGTACGTCGGCGCCGACCTGGAGCGAATGGATGCCGACTCCGCCCAGATCCGGCGCGGCGCGCCGTACCTGTTCACGGACGCTCGGGCGGGGCGGGGGATCGAGGCGGTCGTCGCCCACTTCGAGCGGACCCGCGAGGCGTGGATCGCCCGTGATGGTTCGTTGGTGCCGGCGGGCGGAAACGGACCATCCAATCCGACCAACAAACACCACGAGCACTACGAGCACCGCGACGCCGACGTCCGTGCCTGATTCAGCGGTCCTCGCCCACGCCCCGACCGAGCCCGGCAGCGAGGGCTCGCTCCACCTGGTCGTCGAGCGCGTCGCGGGCCGCACCCGGATCGCCGAGCTCGAGTGCAGCGGCCCGGTCCAGGTCCTCCGCTGCCAGTATCTCGACTTCTCCGCGCCGGACCTCGCCTCGGTCACGATCGCCAGCCCGTCGGGCGGCGTGCTCCAGGGCGACAGGTTGCGGATCAATGTCGAGGTCCGTCCGGGTGCGCGACTCGTCCTCGATACCCAATCCGCCACGCGGCTGTATCGCATGCCGGCCCGCCCGGCGATCATCGAGACGCGGTTCGAGGTGAGAGCAGGCGGCTGGCTCGAATACGTCCCCGATCCGTACATTCCGTTCGCCGGATCCGACACCACGGTCGACACGGTCCTCGCGATCGACGAGTCGGCAACGGTCATGATCGGCGAGGTCGTTGCCGCCGGACGGGTCGCCCGCGGCGAGATCTTCGAGATGACCGCGTTTCGGAGCAGGGTGACCGCGATTCGCCCGTCGGGCGAGCTTCTCTTCACCGACGCGACGGAGCTCGTGGCCGGGGAAGCGTTGACGGACCGCGGCTTCCTGAACGACGAAGTGGCCCTCGGAAGCCTCTACGTGATCACCCGAGACGCCGATCCGGCGCTCCTTCGCGCCGCCATGGGCCGGCCGGCCCCGCCAAGGGCTCGGATGGGTGCGAGCACCCTGCCGAATGGGGCCGGGGCGTGGCTCCGGGTGATCGCCCCGGACACGGCCGGCGCGAAGGCCGTCGTCGACGCAGGTCACGACGCCGCGCGCGTCGCGGCTCTCGGAACGGCCTCGCCTCGGTCGCGGAGGCCATGACGCCGGGCCGCCTCTGAGCGGACGACGCCGCGCCGCGCCTGAGCGTAGGCGCCGCATGACGAACCGGCCGCTCCGAGACGCCGCCTCAGCGAGGTGGCGGACCAGGAGCGGCCGGTCGATCGTCGCAGTCGGTCGCGCCGGTGATCAGTCGGTCACGCCGACGCCCCCGAGACCCGGCAGAGCCAGCGCGGGGTGGCGGCAGCGGTCCGGATCGCCGCGCTGGCCACGCTGGCCGCGGATCCCCTGGCCGATGCCGTGGTGGCGTTGTCGCACGAGACGTCCGGGTTGAACGGCGCGAACTCGCCGGACGGGTTGTCCTGGAACAGCCAGACATGCAGCGCGAAGAACGGCGGGATCTGGAAGCGAGATCCGTTGTTCGGCATGAACTCCTGGCCGAAGAGCATCGGCATCGTGCCCGGGGCGTGATCCTCGTACCACGCGCTCTGGAAGATGACGAACTCGAGGGCGGCCAGCTTGAGCCGGCCGTGCTTGTCCGGTGCATAGACGAGGACTTCCGGTTTGGTCGGGTCGAGGACCTTGTCGAGGTTCCCGCCGTTGATGTAGTGGAAGCCCATCGCCCCCGTGTTGTCGAGCGATGAGATGCAGTCGTGGAGCGGCGCCGGCGCCGGCGGCTGGCCGAAGCCAGCAGCGCCGGCGACGGTCAGGTCGTGGAACTGGGCGGTTGCCGCCTTCGCGGCCTGGAGGTCGGACTGTCCGGCGGTCGCGCTGCCGACCATGCCGCTGCCGAGCAAGATCGCCGCGCACGCCGCGGCGACGAATCGGGTCATCCTGCGGTTCATCGTCACACCCCTTCGATTACCGGATTGATGCTCTGGGCCACGAGGCCGTGCGCCTCGCGGTGGACGCGGTTCGCCGCCTCGGCGTCAGGTGCGTCGACGAGGCAGAAGATCTTGCCGGCGCCCTCGTCGACCCAGTAGCGCAGGTAGTGGACGCCGTGCCGCTCCTGTGTCTGGAGATCGGCGAGATGAGCCTGGGCGACGTCGCTGGCCTTGACACCGCCATCGAGCGTGTGCATGTCCATGAACAGGGTCATGGGTGCCTCCTTTCGATGGGAGGATCGGGTCGAGGTTGGGTTGGCGCATCGGTGCAATGACCGATATCGGGTCGCTGGGCTACCTACGTTCGGTGCTCGCGGTGCGCACCCGGTTCGCCGCGGCGATCCCAAGCGCCCACAGAAAATCGCGAATTGCCCCCTTGACATCGCCGCGGAATGCGTTAGATTCGGCCGACCGACCGATGTCGGTCGATCGACCGACCAAGAGTCGCGGGAACGCATCGAGGTGCGACATGGCATACGAGATCGAGGGGCGGCTGCTCGAGGTCTGCACCTGCAACGTCCTGTGCCCGTGCTGGGTCGGCGAAGACCCGGACTACAAGACCTGCGACACGACGATCGCCTGGGGGATCGAGAAGGGCTCGATCGAGGGCGTC
>Ga0207684_10004296_pt1 | contig 13489 bp, 13 predicted proteins | sample KBSK5501metaG_FD_184342 | JGI IMG/M metagenome (GOLD analysis project Ga0207684, IMG submission 184342) | Corn, switchgrass and miscanthus rhizosphere microbial communities from Kellogg Biological Station, Michigan, USA - KBS K5-50-1 metaG... | ecosystem: Host-associated > Plants > Roots >...
GTAGGTTTGCGCCCACGCACCGTAAAAAACGATCACGGCCAGACCGGTACCCACGATCAGGGCCAACAGCGACACCTTCCAGCCGTAGCGGAAGACTTTGCTGCCGCGAGCGCGAGCGAAGAGTTTCATCCGGATACCTTTGACAATTTAGCCACAGATTTCCGCAGATTCACGCGGGGGAACGGTCGACGCGGTTCCACTCTCCCGAAGGCGTTCGGGGCCGGAAGGCACGTCGACAACTTACTACAAAACGATGATTTCAAAATCGCCGCGCTATCTGCGTACATAGTAAGAGATGTCTCCACCCATTCGCCTTCGCTCAGGGCAGGCTTTCGGTCGACATGACAAGAAGGCTCGCACAATGCCATCGTCCGATGTGTTCGTATTTGTGGTTTGGTCGATTCAATCCATATCGCTTCTAAATCAGCGTCCCCAGAGCGCAGTTTCATAGCTGTAGCGGCGATCTCGGATCGTCGAATAATGGATTCCGAGAAGTTAATCCGGCGCGAGGATGAAGTGCGACAGCAGAGACCGCCGCTCAGATTCGACCGTCTTGCCCTACCGCCCTAAGCTTCACTCAATCAGAGCCGCAGTTTCACTTCGGCTTCACGTTGTTCGGTCGCACAAGGCGCGTTAAGTGGGACCCCTGCTTCTGTATCGCTGGGCTGGACAATTTTATTGTCGATCAAGTACTTCTCCACTTCCTCACCGCTGACGTCGGTCAGCATTTTGCCATCGATTTCAACACAAGGTGAAAGCGGCTGGCCGCTTTTGGTTTCCATTTCCCAGCGGAAAGCCGGGTTCTGAATGATGTCCTTCTCAGTGTATTTAAGGTTGTACTTTGCCAGGACGGCGCGCACGCCGGCACTCCAGCCACAATAGGTCTTCAGGTAAGCGGTGATTTCAGGAGTCTGCATGACCCAATATATCATGAACGCGAGAGGGGCAAAGAGTCGAAATGTGAAAGAATTAAATCGTTGAATCGTTTGGAAGCGACCGTTAGCGGAATCGTTTACGAACTAAGACGAAGCCGCTTCAACTTTTTAAGTTTTAATCTTGTAGCGCTTTAAATCCCTGCCGGGGCTCCGACTCCCTTTGCACCCATTCGCGGAGCCCCGGCGCCCTAAAACCGCCGTTCAGATTTTGTGTCGCAATGGCCTGATTGCCTGTGTCAATTTTTGCAAACCCAACTCAAGCCGCGTCTTAACTGTGCCCAGTGGCGTCCCGGTCAAAGCCGAGATTTCGCGGTGGCTAAGCCCCCTGAAAAACGCGAGTTCGATCGCCTCACGCTGGTATTTCGGTAGGTTTCGGATCCGCTTTTTTAGAAAATGCCGCAAATCCGAGAGCACAAACACTTTTTCCGCATCCCGACGCCGGGGTCGCTGGGCCCGACGCATGATTTGTTCCCCATAACGTTCCCGGGCCCGGCAATAAGCCTGCCGCCGGCGCAAACGATCAATCGCGCGCCGCCGTGCAATCGTGACCACCCATCCCAACGGTTTGCCAGCTTTCGGCGAATAATGGTCCGCCTCTTTCCAAATCTGCAGAAAAATCTCCTGCAAAACGTCATCGGCCTCGGCCTCTTCATGAACGACGCTGTCGATGACGGCTTTGAGCGTTTGTCCATAGCGCCCGTAGAGCTCATTTAGCGCCGGCTGTTGGTGCTGCGAAATCTTTTTGAGGAGCGCCTCATCAGGCACGGCCGACAGTGCTCCTGGATCAATCGTTGGTTTAAGCATGGGATTTTAAGATGCGCGCGCCGCACCCGCGGGCCGTTTGTCTTGTTCGGTCAAAGCCCGCCACCAATCTGCAAACGATCTCTCGGACGTCAAGGGATTGCCCGGATACACCCACTGGTGCGGCTTCGAATTACAACCTGGGGTGGGACATTGAAGTTTGTATCTGCCATGACCACGGTGTCTTATTTCGACCTGCCGGCCGGAAAACTTTTTCTCGCAAAGAATGCAAACGCGACGGCCGTCAAGCGAAGTCCACTTCCTGAACTGATCTTGGGCGCGCAAGATTGCTAATCGATCTTCAAGTTCAAAATGGATCTTCATATGGGGTTGAGCGCATTGACAAGATGGCGCGCAGACGCCCCGCCACAATCGGTCGGTGAACCGGTCGCGATGTAGGTAAAACTCTTACTGCTCTAAATAAGCAGGACGAAGCATCTTATCCGCTACGACAAAAGTGGGTCGCGAATTTACGCAGCGATGCGCCGAACCGGCCTTTGGGACCGTGTGTTTGGTTGGTCAGCGTTGCGTGATCGGTGCGGATCGACTCCAAAACGGAATTTTTTGCTAAAACTTCATCAGTAGGTAATACCCAATCCATCGGAATTGAGTGACAGCCCTTTGTCGGACAGATGATGCACAGCGGTCCGTTCCCCCGCGTGCCGCCGATCACGAGGATATCGCGACCGGTTATGAGCTTTCCGCACAACAGGCAATAGCGCTTGTCCTCGAGCGAGCGCCAGGTGCGGAATTGGTCGAGACGCCGCAAGACCGGGAGCTTGTCTTGATCGGCCAGAGCACTGGAGAGCAACAACGCCATAAGAGCTGAAGAATGGCAGTACTGTTAGGCAGCAGCAATCAGGCGAACGGCGAGTCCACGTATCAGTCGAAGTCCTAGGGGCATCTCGCCGCCGAGGGCAGGTTGTCACTTCAAAAGTAGCACGTGGCCTTCGCTCAGTTTTTTGCCATCCACCGATAAAGTTCACCCTGATTGTCGTGAATGAGGGCGTCGACTCCACCGGCGAAGGCAGCGATCACAATGATGTTATGCTCCGCCTAGTAATGGAATCGCATCTTGAATACCCGAGAGCCGTAACTGATAGTTAATAGGGCCATGGCCTCGAAACGACAAAGGAGCAAGGCTGCGGCACGCCGGCGGTCGCACGCGCGTGAATCGGGATTGGCACGAGGGAACAGCAGCGCTTCCACGAAAAAAACAGGTTGTCCGATAGTAGGTGTGGGCGGCTCGGCCGGCGGATTCGAAGCGGCCATGGAATTACTGCGACATTTGCCTGCGAAAAATGGAATGGCGTTTGTGATCGTGCAACATCTCGATCCCCATCATGCCAGCCGGCTGGCGGCGTTGTTAGGCAGAGTGACGGACATGCCGGTGATCGAGGTTACGGGAACAACCGTTCCGGAACCAAATACGGTTTACGTCCAACCGTCCAACAAGTGCGTCATCGTCAAAGATGGCGCCCTCGCGTTGATCGGCCGGACAGAGAAACTCAATCTGGCGATCGATCATTTTTTTGAATCGCTTGCCGAAGAACGGGGCTCGCGCGCGATTGGCGTGATTCTTTCCGGGACAGGCAGCGATGGCACAGCCGGGTTGCGGGCGATCAAGGCGGCTGGTGGTCTGACCTTCGCTCAAAATGAAGAGAGCGCGAAGTTCGATGCCATGCCACGCAGCGCGATTCGGGCCGGCTCTGTCGATGCGGTGCTTTCGCCGCGCGAGATCGCGCGCGCAATTCGGCGTATCGCCGATCATCCCTACATCCGCCGGCCATTTACCGACGGCACGGAAACGGAAAGGGCAGACTATCAGCAGGCTGATGATCTGGGGCGTATTTTTTTCTCGCTCAAGAAACAGATGGGCGTCGATTTTAGCAGCTACAAGCAAACGACGCTGAATCGCCGGATTCAACGTCGCATGGCCCTGCATCGGATGGAGAAGCTGAGCCAGTACGCGCGGTTCCTGCGCGACAACAAGAAAGAGATCGAAGCGCTCTTCGACGATCTACTGATCAATGTGACGCATTTTTTCCGCGACACGGGCATGTTTCGTGCATTGAAAAAGCGATTTCTTCCTGCGCTTTTGAAAAGCAAAAGCAAAGATCGACATGCACAACTGCGCGTCTGGGTGCCGGGGTGCGCGACGGGCGAAGAAGTTTATTCCTTCGCCATCTGCATTCTGGAAACACTTGGCCATCGGGCGTCGAAACTGAACATCCGGATTTTTGGAACCGATTTAAGCGAATCGATCATCGACCGCGCGCGCGCCGGCATTTATTCGAACGGGATCGAAAAAGATGTGTCCCGCGCACGGTTGCGGCGTTTTTTCACCAAGCGCGATAGCAGTTACCAAATCAATCGCCAAGTGCGCGACATTTGTACGTTCGCGCGGCAAAACATCACGGCCGATCCGCCGTTCTCGCGCCTCGACCTGATCAGCTGCCGCAACGTGCTCATTTATCTCGGGCCGCAGCTGCATAAGCGCTGCATCCCACAGTTTCATTACGCGCTCAATCCGGGCGGTTATCTGATTCTCGGGCCGGCCGAAACGGTCGGATTGCACGACGAACTTTTTGAAATGGTGGACAAGAAGAATAAGATTTACGTGAAGAAAGACGTGGCCACGCCGCGTTATGTCGATCTTGTTTTCCAGCCAGGTTTTGAACCCCCGCGGGTCGGCCCGGGATCGACCTCTCCCGACGGCGCAGCCTTAAGCACGCAACTTCTGCAGATGGCCGACCGCATTATGCTGAGCGCTTACGCGCCGGCCGCGGTCGTGATCGATCGCGAAATGCACGTGCGACAATTCCGCGGCCGCGCCGACGACTATCTCGAGCACATGCCTGGCCCGGCCACACTCAATCTTTTGCAACTGGTGCGGTCAAGCATGGTCGCCGATTTGCGCACCACCATTCATCGCGCCTGGAAAACGGCCAAGCCGGCGCGCAAAGAGCGAGCGGTTATTAAATTCGATGGCAAACCACGTGAGGTGAACATCGAGGTCGTGCCGTTCAATGTGACCGCGTCCGACAAATCATGGCTCCTGGTTATCTTTGACGAAACGACCAAGAAGACGCGACCTCAAAAATTACCGCAAGCGCTCGGGAAAACAGCGACGCAACGCGAGATGAGCGAGCTGCGCCGCGAACTGGCCGCGTCCAAGGAATCCTTGCAGGCCATCATTGAAGAACAGGAATCGACCAACGAAGAACTGAAGTCAGCCAATGAAGAAATCGAATCGAGCAACGAAGAGTTGCAATCCACCAACGAGGAACTCGAGACAGCGAAGGAAGAATTGCAATCGACCAATGAGGAGCTGACCACGCTGAACGAAGAGCTAAGCAATCGGAATCTTGAGATGATGCAGGTGAATAGCGACCTGAACAATCTCCTGGCCAGCATTCAATTACCGATCGTGATGGTGGACAGCACCTTAACGGTGCGGCGGGCGACGCCGGCCGCGCGCAACGCCTTCAATATTTTGCCGACCGACATCGGGCGGCCGATCAGCGATTTGAAACCAAATATTAACATTCCTGATTTGGAAAAACTTTTGCGCGACGTAGTCGAGACATTGAGCACGCGCGAGCGCAGAGTTATGGACAAGCAAGGCGGCGAATATTCGCTGCGGGTGCGACCTTATCGCACAACCGATAACAAAATCGACGGCGCGGTTATCACATTGGTGGATATCGATGGAAGGAAGAATCAAAATGCGGGCAAAACACCGAACCGCGCCAAGCAAGTCTCACCGCGCACGTAAAAAGCAGAGATCAGCACGCAGCCGCAAAATCGTGGCATCGGCTGGCCGATCCGCCCGCGAATTAATTGGGGCGGCGATGAACAAGACTAAGGGAGTAGAGCGCGCGCGACGGCAGTTTTCAACCGACGGCGCGGACGGGGCTGTCGGTAAAAACGGCACGCCGGGGAGCGCTCCGGTTTTCCAGCATCCCAAGACCGAACTGGAAGCGGCCATTCAACGCTATGTCGATCTTTTCGACTTCGCGCCGATTGCATATGTCAGCTTCGACCGCGTCGGTCGTATCGAAGAGATAAATCTGGCCGCCGCCCAGCTGCTGGGAGCACCGCGCGATCGATTACTCGGTGGTCCCCTTGCGCTGCATGTCACTAGAGAGGACGCCAGTCTTTTTCTGAATCATCTGCTCCGCTGCCGGTCTTCGGATAGCCGCGTCGAAACCGAATTGCGCCTGAAGAAAAGAAATGGTGAGCTGATCCTCGCGCACCTCACCAGTTCGCCCACAACTTCCACGATGCACGACGGCGCGCTCCTTTATCAGACCGCAATCGTGGATCTTACTGAGCGAAAGCGAGCCGAAAAGGCGATCCGCCAATCGGAATTGCGCTATCGCACCCTTTTCGATTTGGTGCCGGTCGCCGTTTACACGTGCGATGCCAATGGATTGATTCAAGAGTTCAACCAACGCGCCGTGGAGTTGTGGGGACGCGAACCGAGAAAGGACGATCCGAACGCGAGATTTTGCGGCTCGTTCAAGATTTTTTACTCCGACGGCCGGCCCATGCCCCATGACAAATGTCCGATGGCACGAGCGCTGCGCGGCGAAAAACTGCAGGCCAGCGATTTGGAAATCATGGTGGAGCAATCGAGCGGCGCTCGCCGGGATGTTCTGGTTAGCCCGAGCGCGTTAAAGAATGAACGCGGAAAAATAATCGGAGCAATCAATTGCCTGCACGACATCACCGAACGGAACCGTACAGAAAACGCATTGCGCGAATCGGAGGAGCGTTACCGGGCGATCGTAAGCCAGAGCACGGTAGGGATGGCGCGCAGTGATTTGAAAGCCCGCTTGGTTTTCGTTAACCAGAAGTTCTGTGAAATGCTCGGTTACAAAGAATCCGAGCTGATCGGCAAAAGAATTTTCGATATCACCCATCGGGACGATATCGCGGAAAGCCGGCGACTTTTTCGCCGCATCGTCGCTAACGCGGAGCCGTATGAAATCGAAAAACGTTATGTCCGTAAGGATGGTTCAACCCTATGGGTGAGCGTGAGCGCGTCACCGATGCATGATGTGGCGGGCAAAACGCAATCGGCCGTGACCGTTATTCTCGACATCACCGACCGGAAAAAAGCCCAGGCGATTCTGGAAGAGCGAGCGCGCGGATTGGAGGGCGAAATTCTCGCCATCAGCGATCGCGAACAACGACGACTGGGACAGGATTTGCACGATAGTCTTTGCCAGCATCTCGCCGCTGTCGCATTCATGGCGCGCTCGGTCGCCCTGCGGCTAAAGAATCATCGCGTTTTGGAAGTGGATGATATCGAAAAGATCGCGCAGTTGATCAACGAGGGCGTAACCGAAGCGCGCAACATCGCCCGCGGTTTACAGCCGGTGGAGATAGATCCGGCCGGCTTGGCGACCGCGCTGCATTCCCTCCTCAATCAACAATCCAAGCTCCCGTATCGATTGGACATGGACGAGGAATTTGGAATTGAGGATCCGACCGTCGCGATGCACCTCTATCGCATTACGCGCGAGGCGGTGATTAATGCGAACAAACATGCCCGCGCCGACGAAATTATTGTACGAGTGCACAGTGGACCGAAAGCAATCGAACTGAGTGTCACCGATGATGGCATCGGCGTCCCGCCTAATTCCGCCAAGGGCCCGGGCTTGGGTTTTCACATTATGGAATATCGCGCGCGCTCTATCGGCGCACGTCTCGAAATTAAGCGGCTAAAACCGCATGGCACTCGCGTCGGTTGCTATTTACCGCGCAAATGAAATCGATGGCCAGGGTCGGCAAGGAGGCAAAGAAGGGCGCACATAGGGCATCCGGTCAACCGCAACCGCTTCTCTCTAAACCGCGAGCACCGAATGCGCTTTCTGGCGGCGGCGTTGACAATCCGAAAGAGGAATTGCCCGAAGCGATCCGCATTATTGTGGTCGATGATCATCCCCTCTTTCGCCATGGCCTGGTGCAACTTCTCAATTCCGACGACGGATTTGCCGTCTGCGGTGAAGCGAGCAGTGCGCCGGAAGCATTGACCCTCATCCGCAAAATGAAACCGAGCATGGCAATTATTGATCTTGGCTTGAAAGGTCCAAGCGGACTCGAACTGACGAAATCGATCCGCGCCGAATTTTCCAAAATGCCGGTGCTCATTCTTTCGATGCACGACGAACCAACCTACGCGGTGCGCTCGTTACGTGCTGGTGCCAACGGCTATGTCACCAAGCAGGACGCGCTGGGCAGCGTGCTCATCGCGGTGCGCGAAGTCATTGACGGCCGGATTTACCTCAGCCCCACCATGGCCAGCGAGGTCATTGCCAATGTTGTTTTGACGAAACGGGAGCCTGGCGCAAATCCGGTGGATGATCTGACCGACCGCGAGCTAGAAATTCTTGAGCGAATTGGCAAAGGCGAGGAAGTAAAAGGAATCGCCAAGTCCCTGCATCTCAGTCCGAAAACCGTGGAAACTCATCGTGCCCACATCAAGGAGAAGCTGAAACTTGCGAACGCCCGGCAGGTCGCACGATATGCCGTGCAATGGGCGAATGCGCGCGAGTCTTGACGACGTTAGAGACATATTCGCCGTCGCGAGTATTGGAGGCAGCGCTACCGCTTCGCTGTTCCGTTGACGCGCACCTGAGTTGAATTGGCACAGGCTCAGCCGGTGAGCAAACAGACAGCACGCTGCCACTACCCCAAGCGCGCACCGGCAGATTGAGCCGCAGTATAGGCAAGAGTCACCTTCGACGGATCCGACATCGGTGTCATCTGCGATAGGGAGAGGAAGGAGAATTATTGTCATGGCCAAAATCGTCAAAGTTATCGAGCTGATGTCGGAATCCCCGACAAGCTGGGAGGAGGCAGCGCAAAATGCGGTTAGCGAAGCTTCCAAAACGCTCCGCAATATTCGCTCGGTCTATATCAAGGAATTCACCGCCGCGGTAGAGGACGGAAAAGTCAGTAGCTACCGCATTAACGGGAAAGTTACTTTCGAGATGAAGCGCTAAATAAAGCTCCAAATCCCAACATCCAAAGCCTGCCCTGAGCGACAGTCGAATGGGCTCCAGAGAAACTTCAATCACTCAAGCCGCCAAGCACGAGCATGCTGCCTGTTTGAATTATTGATGTTTCGAGCTTCTCTGGATGTTGGAGCCCATTCGACTCGGCTTCGCCTCGCTCAGGGCAGGCTTTGGAATTTGGAGCTTGCGTCATCCCCTGTCCCTCAGCTTGGTTTCGCCGCTCTCCCGGGCGCAATGAGCACAACAGAAGATTTTGCCGCTGCTCGCCTCCACTCCGTGGCCGACGATTTTGCAGCCGCAATGCTCGCACTCGGGCGCGACTACCGCAATCGCGCACTCGAAGCTGTCAAACACGTGGGTCTCCCCTTCCTTCGTAATCTCAAACGTTTTATCGTATTCGTTACCGCACAATTCACATTTGGCCATAAAAGTCCTCCACAGTAAGTGTCACGTTGATAATATTATTGTCGCCTGAGGCCAGAGCGCTCTCAACTCCTCAGGAAAGATTCCTCGCAATTGCTCCAATTTTCCGGGCGAATTGTTCGCTGGCATAGTTCTACCTCCTCCTACTATTTCGCTTCCAGAGAAGAAATTGCGCGGGGTTTTCAGTGCGAACATTGAAACGGAATTGACGTAAAAATAATCTTGCGTTATTTCCAGCCGCGAAATGAAGAAATACATGGACTTACTGACCGAAAAGATCATTAAAAGGCTGAACACGCATAAATCTTGCACAATTTTCGAAAACGATTTGTCCTGTGTTTGGCCTGTAAATGAGAAACAACGGCAAAAGCGCCATGCCTTGATTAAGGCTTTCGCCAAAGCGCACGGCTGGTCCGCCACTATTCTCGATCCGGGAATTCGCGTCACCTTTCGTAAGCTGAAGACCGGCGAAAGGGACGACGATGCACCGGCACTAGCAAAAGCCGGCGGGCCTATTTCGTCCGTGTAGCGACGCATTATACTGCTGTCGCAATTTGATCGCAGCCGACGCTATTGTAGCGGCGATCTCTGATCGTCGCATTAGTTCGAACTCGGTGGAAGTTAACAAAAGTAAGTGACGACGGTGGGAGACCCAGGTGACTAGCGCCGGCTGTAGCGGCGATCTCCAATCGTCGCATTAATACCTTAACAAAAGTAGTGCGACGGTCGGAGACCGCCGCTACAAGTGCAATGTGCCAGAACGCCTGAGATGCTTGGACATGGTGTAGCAGAGACGGCCGATCTATTTCATCACCATGTGCACCGCAGAACGGCGCAAGCTCCTCGCCAATCCGGCTATTCACGACGCCTTTAGAAGTTTTGCAAAGGCAGGCGCAGACGTGGGAGCGTGGCTCGGCTCGTACATACTAATGCCTGATCATCTTCATCTCTTCGTTAGAATTGACGGCGAGCGCCTAACCCTTTCTTCTTGGATGAAGTCACTCAAAGGCACACTTTCTCTAGAACTTCGGCGCAACCAGTCGAGTGCACCGTTTTGGCAGAAAGGCTTTTTCGATCACATTCTTCGAAGCAGTGACTCGCATTCCGCGAAGTGGAACTACGTGCGGGAGAATGCCGTTCGTGCTGGCTTAGCTCCACAATGGCAACATTGGCCCTATCTGGGCGAAATCTTTGATCTCGAATTTCGGAGAGTTGTAGCGGCGATCTCCGATCGTCGCACTAATCCATTCCCGGGAGTTGCCATCCCCGCGCGGAACTGAAGTACCAGTGCGGTATCGCAGCAACGTGAAAGCCGCCCAAGTTGTAGCGGCGGTCTCTGATCGTCGCATAATGGATTCCGGGAGCCACCGCCTCGCACCAAAATCTAAAGTGCGACGAGCAGAGACCACCGCTACACCTTCGGCCTGAGCAACGGAAACAAAATCACGTCACGGATCGATTCCGCGCCCGTGAGCAACATTGTCAGCCGATCTATTCCCAGGCCAAATCCGCCCGCCGGCGGCATACCATGCTCGAGTGCGAGCAGAAATTCCTCATCAATCTTCTGTGTTTCTTCTCCGGCTTGCTCATACAATCGGCGCCGTTGCGCGTCCGGGTCGTTCAACTCGGTATAGCCCGGCGAAATTTCGGTGCCATTGATAATTAATTCGTAGACGTCGACCAGTGAAGGGTCGGCCGCGTTCTCTTTCGCCAGTGGCACGAGCTCTTTGGGACAATGCGTGACGAAAAGCGGATCGAATGTTTTTTCTTCCACGAGCTTTTCGAAGACATGCTGGGTCACTTCGAAATCGGCGAGCTGCGGAAGAATTTCGATCCCCAGTTCGTGCGCCGCACGTTCGCGTCTCTGCTCGCTCGAAAGCTCAAACCAATCATTGCCTGCGACTTCACGCACAAGATCATGGTAGCGGGCGCGGCGCCATGGGCGCTGTAAGTTAATGGTGCGAATAACATTTCCCTCAGCATTGACATGTTGAATGTGCAGGGGCGAACTCTCGCGAGCCCCCGCATTTGCAAACCGCTGGGCCGCCGTCGCAGAAGCTTCGCCCTCCGCTCGAACACGACCGGTTTCCGCTATCCTTTCCGCCAAATGGCAAATCATTTCTTCGACGAGGTTCGCAATTTTCTCGAAATCGGCATATGCCCAGTAGGCCTCCAGCATGGTGAACTCCGGATTGTGTTTTCTCGAAATTCCTTCGTTTCGAAAATTGCGGTTTAACTCGAAAACCTTGTTAAATCCGCCGACCAGTAATCGCTTTAGGTAAAGCTCCGGGGCAATGCGCAGATAAAGGTCGAGACCGAGCGCCTTGTGGCGAGTTTGAAACGGTTCGGCCGCCGCGCCACCGGCAACGGATTGCAAAATTGGTGTTTCCACTTCAACAAAGCCCCGATCTTCGAGAAAGCGGCGTATCTCCCGGACAATGACAATGCGCTTTTCGAAAACTGCACGAGATTGGTCGTTGGTCAGAAGATCGAGATAACGCTGCCGATAACGTGCTTCCACATCCTGCAGCCCATGCCATTTCTCTGGAAGTGGACGCAAAGATTTGGCCAGCACCTCGAAGCTGCGAACTTTCAGCGTGGCTTCACCAGTCTTGGTGAGAAAACATGCCCCCTCCACGCCAATAAAATCTCCCAGGTCAAGAAGACCGAAAATCTCCATTGCTTCAGGGCCGATCTCTTTAGCCTGAAGATAAATTTGGATGCGACCGGTAGCATCGCGAAGATCAAGAAAATGACTCTTCCCCATGTCGCGATGCGCGGTGATACGACCAGCCGCGCGCAGAATTTCCCCTTCCTTGAATTTTTCGCGGATCTCAGCAATGGAGCCGGAAGTTTCAAAACTGGCGCCAAATGGCTCTATTTTACTGGCCCGCAGCGCTTGCAGTTTTGTGCGTCGCTGGGCAATTAAGTCGTTCTCCTCCTCCATATTTTCGCCATCGAGTCTAAATGGAATTCGCGCAATGAACAGATGGAAGCTGTCGCGCACGACCTATATATGATTCGGCCCACTCTTTTACTTGCTCCCGCACCGTTTTCGACACCAAAGCCGTTCAGGGGCAGTGACAGAGAAAGTGCCGGTATGATGGGGGGCGGCAGGGGGTGCTGCTGCCGGGCTCTGTGTCGTCCCACGAATCACGCCACAGAGAGGCGTCCCTCTAGTCCCAGTCAATATTCGTTTGCAAAGAAAAAACCTGAAGTGAGATTGTCTGTCCCGCTGTCGGCCCTCGGTGTTCGAGCGCGTCCGCAGCTAAAAATGGGCGTCGATTTACCGGAAACAACTTCAAAACTGGGAGGACCGCTGGTCAAGCAGTTCTCCGTTTTCCTGCCTAACAAAGTGGGTGCAATGCTCGACATCGTGAAATTGCTGAATGCGCATCATACTCACGTGGTGGCGCTGAGCGTGTCGGAATCCACCGATTCGGCTATCGCCCGCATTGTGGTGAGCGATCCGGAGCGGGTCGAAGATCTGTTTCGACAAAACAATGTCGCCTTCGGCACGAGTGAAGTTGTGGTAGTAGAGCTTCGCGAGGTCGCGACCCAGTTGGTAAAGCTACTGGCCGCGCTCTTTATGGCTGAGGTGAATGTGCATTTCACTTATTCTTTGCTAACACGCCCGCGTGGTCTGGCGGCCATCGCGTTGCACGTCGACGATAATGATTGCGCCTCGAACGTGTTGCTGGGCGCGGGCTTCAAAATTCTTAGCCAAAGTGATATTTCGCGGTAAATTCCGCGTTTCTTTTTCTGATCGATATGCCAGACAGATCCAACCGCTTTCTGACAGAAACGGCCGCGATGCGGACGCTGACACTCTCTTCACCAAGAGGCGATATCGGTTTTAAGATTGGACTTGGACTGGTGGCGCTTTTTGCCGCCGCTGAAATTTTCAGCGCAAGTTATTATTATGCGGCGCGAACCCGTGTCCCGCCCGGTGCTGCTCAGTCCAGTATTGTCCCCCAGCCCACGGTGGCCGCTCCCCCGCGCGTCGCGAAGAGGCCGACCCCCGCACCCTCTATTGCTCCTACCACTGCTCCGGCGGTAGCGGCGGCGCCATCTCCTACGGCCCCATCGACCTCGGCAGTTTCGGCGGAGGAGCGACTCCTAAAGGAAGCAACCGAGCTTACCAATCGTGGAGATACAGTGAATGCGCTGAACCGTTTGCAGCAGGCTGCGGAAAAAGATCCGAAAAACGCGCAGGTGCTGGCGGAAATGGCGAAGATTTATGAATCGACTCAAAACTTTGAGCGATCGAACGAAATGTGGCGAAAAGTTCAAGAGATTGGC
>Ga0207684_10004297_pt1 | contig 13489 bp, 19 predicted proteins | sample KBSK5501metaG_FD_184342 | JGI IMG/M metagenome (GOLD analysis project Ga0207684, IMG submission 184342) | Corn, switchgrass and miscanthus rhizosphere microbial communities from Kellogg Biological Station, Michigan, USA - KBS K5-50-1 metaG... | ecosystem: Host-associated > Plants > Roots >...
CTCCCGTCCGCCCAGACCGCCCAGTCCCCTCCTGGAGGCCCTGACCCGACGTGAGCGCGAGGTGCTGCAGTTGCTCATGGATGGGGCCTCCAACCGCGAGATCGCCGAGCAGCTGGTGCTCAGCGTAAACACCGTCAAGAAACACGTCTGGAACATCTGCGGCAAATTGGGGGTGCGGAGCCGCACCCAAGCGATCGCCCGCACCAGGACGCGCGATCTCCTCTAGGAGCAGACTCTAGGAGCCAATCAACCTCCGTGAGCCTACCTCTTCGCGCCCCATGCTCCTCCTCTCACCACTTGCCAGGAAAAATCACCCGGCATCTACTCCTTTTGTATCCTGTCTGCTCCAGCTGACCTCAGGTACACTCCGCGCAGGTACCTTCATGACACGCGCAGTGGTGCGTGACACTGAGAAAGTGAGGTCATGACGCTCGACGAAATGGGCGTCAAGGGGCGCCTCGATCTCCTCTGGTTGACGGGGGTCGACAGCCATGAAGGTGGCAAACAAGCCAAACAAGGCAAACGGCGAAACGGCCCTCCTGGGCCACGTCAACGAGTGACCAGAAAGGAAGAGCCCATGTAGCTCCTACTGTTGCCATCTGTTGCCATAGGGATGGTGGGAGTTGCAGACGCCCATCGAGGCGCGCCAGGAGCGCGCGGCAGCGCACAGGAGAAAGGGAGACAGACAATTATGCTAACAGGGCTGAATTTTATTCTAGCGCACGTGCCCAACCTCGCGCAGGCGCGCACGTTCTACACGGAAAAGCTGGGTCTCACCGTGGCCGACGAGCAGCCGGGGTTAGTAATATTCGCGCCGCCAGGGGGCAAAGGCGCGACCTTCGCGCTGCAAGAGGCGACTGACGCGAGACCGGTCGCCGATCCGGAGCTATGGTGGTACGTCGATGACGCCGACGCCACCCACGCTGCGCTAGCCAAGGCCGGCGTGACGATTGCCAGCGAACCAAAGGACATGCCATTTGGCCGGACGCTCTCGGTCAAAGATCCCGCTGGCAACACCGTCTACCTGCTGCAGCCGCGCTAGCCCAACAAGAGGTTGGAGAGTGCGGCGCGCCGAGCATCGGCGCGCCGCACTCGAAATCGGCGGCTACTCGATCATCGAGGCCCCCTCGCTCGCAGCAGCCGAAAGAATCCTGCAATCCCATCCCTTTGTGGGGCGTGGAGGCACGCTCCAAGTCAATGAAGTCGTGGATCTGTAGGAAAAGGGGAGGCGTATGCCCAACAGGCCTGTGCAGGAGCATCACGGCGACAAACCGACAACCGACCACGACTACTTTGAGCGGATGAGCCGCGTGATCTTGGCTTCAGGGCTGAACTGGCGGACACTCGAGAAGAAGTGGCCTGGCATCAAACAAGCGTTTGCCAACTTCGAAATCGAGAGGGTTGCTCGGTTTGAGGAGCCGGAGATTGAGGCCCTCATGGCGAATCCTGATGTCATCCGCAACCTGCCCAAGATCCGCGCCATTGTGGCAAACGCTGCGGAGTTCCAAGCCATTGCCAGAGAACACGGCAGTTTTGCTCATTATCTCGCGGAGCTGAGGCGGAGTGGCGGTGAAGCTGGCTTGCGCGATGCCGTGAGCAAGCGCTTTGCCTTCTTGGGCAAGGGTAATACGGTGATGTACCTCTTCTCGGTTGGGGAAGACTTGCCAGAAGCCACCAAAGAGTGGGAAGCGCATCACGATGTCTGACGGGCACACAGCGCAGAACTCGCGACGGAAGGATTGCTGGTGCTCTGGCTGCTCGTACTAGACATCATGTACGATGCCGCCGAGCGAATTCTCGAGCTGCGCTAGTTCATGGAAACCGAGGTCATGACCGAGAATGACTTTCGAGAGTGGCTGGAGCGCTACGCGACTGTTGCCGAGCAGCTCCACGTTCCTTTCGCGCTGATCGATACGCAAACGTTTAAACATCGCCTTGCCGCAGACTTCGACCCCTGGAAAGACGAACACATCATTCCGCACTACAATTGGGCTGGCCTAAAGAAATTTGCGTTTCTCCTTGCAGAGGGATCTGCGCCGAACGGCGAGCCTGCGCCAGAAGGACCTGCATCGTTCCCGACCGCGTACTTTGATTCACGCGAACGGATCGGGTGGTGGTTTACAGCATCGGAGGTGGAACCAGGTTCTTGACAAAAGGTGCGCCGCGTACCCACGCGAGGCCATCTCGGTCCCGACTTCCAAGAGTGGCGCTACGACCTCATCATCACGATGAAGCCAGATGAAGCCAGATGAAGCCAGATGAAGCCAGATGAAGCCAGAGGCGAGACGTGGCCTACCCGCCTACAAGTCGATCAGGCCGCCAAGTAAAGCGTGTTCGGGACAGTACCTGCTCTTGGCGTTCTCGCGTAGTAGGGTCACGCCTGCCCTCTCTGGACCAGGCGCTGCACGATCCCCAAACCGTGTGGGAGCGCCTCACTCTGGCGTTGGTATGGCGCTCACCTCCGGACGCAGGTCAATCGCAGATTGTCTAGCGGGGAGACTGCCAGGGAGCGATGTAACGTCAGTTCGATGCTGTTGGCGAACTATGAACGAAGCAGCGAGAGCTGCAAAGCGTGCGGCGCGCGCCTTCGCGCACAGGCTCCGAGAGGGCTTCCGTGTCCGCCTCGGAGAGGGCGCGCTCGAACTCGACGGCTGGCCCGCCGACCAGGCGTGGATGCAGGCGTGGATGCAGGCGTCGATGCGCCGCCTGACCAACGCTTCCGCCGCGCTATTAATGGGTGGGCCATTTGGCGTCTGGCAGGAGTGGCGCCCGGCTGGGTTGAGCGCGCGCTGCTGGAGGCCTTGGGTGGTCTCCTAGGGTGCGGGACGTATCGGCCAGCTGCCTCATCCGGAGGATTCCCAGCGCTTGAAGCGGGCGGCGAGGAGGCCCAGAGGCGCTCCCCCAGATGACTGCTCGCCAAATGGATACCGTGCGAGACGTCTGTTCTGTCTGTTCTGGAGTGCGCCACCGTCACGGGCTCTCTCGCGTTTGGGGTGAGGTGAAACCGCGATGCGATAGCGCGCTCGTGGGCCCCCCACACCGGTCCTGTGATGCGGCTGGTTGTGGCGTCCCCATCTTTCGTGTCAGTCATCTTGTCGGTATGAGTTATCCGGGAGGGAAGCACAATGACGACTGTTCCCACCCCGATTCGCTGGGGTCGGATCACTCGGGCTGGTGTGCTGGCGCCGTTGCTGAGTTTCGTGCTGGTGACGATGATCGTCACGGTCTACGCCTTCGCGCTCGCGTTCCAGGCGCGCGGCCGGCCCGATGCGGCGCGCATCAACCAGTTCACCGCGCAGGTGGCTCCATGGGCCACGTGGGCGTTGACGGCGCTGCTGACGCTGCTGGGAGCGCTGTGGGTCGCGCGCGCTGTCCCCTCACGCGCGCAACTGCATGGTCTGCTCGTCGGGGTGGTCGCGGCGCTCCTCTCGCTGCTGCTCAGCCTGTTCGGAGCGAGAGGCGTGCAATTGACCACGGTCGTGGCGCGCGCGCTGATCGTGGCGGCGGGCTGGGTTGGCGGCTTGATCGCGGCGCGCGCTAGACGGGCTCCGGCGAGCACGACCTAAGCGCGCTGGCGACCTGGCGACCCAGCGCCGCTCTTCACGGCGCGTGCTGCTGAGCAGGAGCGAAAAGAAGGATCCCCATGTCACTTCGAGCTGGCGACCCGGCGCCGCTCTTCAGGGCGCGCGACCTCCTGGGACGCACGATCGCGCTGCAGGCGTGCTACGGCTCTCCGGTGATGCTCGCGCTCTACCGATCCGCCGCCAGTCCGTTAGGCAACCTGCGCCTGTGGCAGCTGCTGCGCCAGCACAGTCTCCGCTATAACTATGTGCTGCGCTTGATCGTGCTCTTCGATTCCGCGCCACGGCTCGCGCATCGCTATCTGGATCGCTTTGCGACCACTGTTCCCTTGATCGCTGCTCATGGGCAAGGTGTCTATGACCTGTATCACCCAGAGTCCTCGCTGCCCACAGCCCTCATCACGCGAGTGAGGCGTCGGCGGACCTATGCTGAAGCGCGCGCGGCGGGGGTAGGCGCGCAGACGGTGGTGGAGCACCTGCGCGCGTTTGATGGCGATCTGGGGCTCCTGCCTGCTGAGTTCCTGCTCACCCCTACCTTGCAGATCGCACGGGCGCACTATGGCAAGGACACCGGCGACTTCTTGCCGTTCTCGGAGATCGATACCTTTGTGGAGCAGTACGTCCACTAGCCCTGCCGTCCTTCGCACGGGCGTCGTGGGAGGGAGTACGGTCGATGCCTCATACCATGTCGCACCGGAGTGTTGTCGTTCGTTGCCTCGCCAATCCGCGGGCGGTGAGAGGAGCGGAGAGCCCTGCTACAACGGCACGACGCGACACCGTATGACCTCGCTGACAGATCGTTTCACCAGCGCGTATAAAGGATTGCGGTCGGGTGTGCGACGTCGAGTGGCGTTTGCGCCGAGGAGACGAGAGGAGACGACCCGAATGGACAGCCAGCGAGCAGATGGAGCAAACGGAGCGGACAGAGCGGGCGGACAGCAGATCGCGCGGGCCACGCGTGATCTCTCGCCGCAAGTGATCTCGATCATGACGACCGAGCACTACAACTTGCAGACGGGCCGCGCCATGACCATTTCCGACGCCAACGGGCGCTCGAGCCTCTTCCTGGGGACCGTTTCCACCAGCCTCGTCGCACTCGCCTTCGTCGGCGGACTCTCGCGCACGGGCGCCGGACTGGGCCAGGCCTTCTACATCTTCGGTCTCGTCCTGTTTCCCTCGCTCGCGTTCCTCGGGCTGGTGACGTTCGCGCGGGTGTTGCAATCGGGCATCGAGGACCTCCTCTATGCCCGCGGGATCAATCGCATCCGCCATCTCTATCAAGAGCATGCGCCACAGATGCGGCCCTACTTCATCCTGTCGGCGCACGACGACGAGGCGGGCGTCATGGGCAATGCGGCCATGCGCGCGGGGGTCTGGCAAATCTTTCTGTCTACCGCGGGCATGATCGCCGTCATCAACAGCGTGATCGTGGGCGCGTTCGTGAGCTTGCTGGTCAGTGCGCTCCCTGCCGCCCTCCCACTGGATGTCTCGATCGGCGCGGGGATCGCCGCTTTCCTGGTCAGTGTGTTCCTGCATCAGCGCTACCAGTGGCGGCAAGGGCAGCGCAACCTGGGCGCGTTGCGTGCGCGCTTTCCCTCTGGCGGTGAGGAGTGAGAGGAGTGATGCGCCGTCGCGTCATACCGTTGGAGGATGGCTCGCAGCTTGCGTGGCAAGCTCGCAGCGTGGCAAGGCCATAAACTACAACGATATGATGCGACACGGTATGACCCTCTTCTGTCATGTTGGGAGTGAGCCCAGGATAAATCGGTGGTCGCGCATCATGGCCTTATTTAGCAAGCGAGGGTTGCCGATATCGGCTCGAACGGTCCTAGCGGCGAGCATCCAAAGTAAGCCATTTCCCAACATGACAGAAGAGGGATGAGATGTGCAGTTGCAAAGCCGATATCAGGTCTTCGCGCGAAACGCGCCGCTTTCGAGCGCGATTTTCGAGAGCGATGTGGAGACATGCCTGTGCGCAAGCCTGACCTCCCTTTTCTGCTGGTGTTGCCGGAGGTCTTCCTCGTCTATTGGAGACGCAACATCAAGATCTCCATCCTCTTGCACTGCGCAGGCAACACGCTTGCCGCAGTCGGGTCGCTGGTTGTCTTGCTGATGGCACGGTAGCCATCCCCGCGTCCCTCTTGATCACGTCGTGTGTCGAGATCCTACGCGGACAGCAATCCGCACGATGGAGATCTGGGAAGGGGTGGGCGACGAGAGCACGAGAGCTATTGTGCCCTGTGTTGACTCTCGGCCATAGGAACCAGCACATGACGGCCTACCTCCTCTACGCCAAGTCGTTCACTATCGTTCACTGTCCACCACAACAGACCCGCTTGAGACAAGGAGTCCGCCATGTCGCAGTCACCCCTGCCCCCCCTTCCCCCACCCGGTGGTCCTCAGACTGCTGCCAGGCCACAGCGGTGGCCGCTGGCATCAGCCCTCGCCAGCCTCATCTTTGGCATCTTCAGTCAGGTGCTCGTCGGCGTCTCCTTCGCGCTGATCGGCGCCTTCTTCGCATTCAGGCGCGTCGACGCCACGTTCAGGTTCGCGTCCAGCGGCGCTTATTTCTTGCCCTTTGCCGCAAGCTTTGTCTGCGGTGTCATCGGAGTCGCGCTCGGGCATCTCGCGCGCCGTCGCGCCGCGCCGGACAGCAGCGACGCGGCGCTCGCCGCCGCTGGCCTCGTGTTTAGCTACATGGGCGCTCTCGTGTCCCTGGCTCTGATCCTATTTCTCACTCCCGTCACTCGGACCGTTACCCCCGCGTCCTAAGCGGCTTCACAACCGCAATGGAATGGGCGGAACGTGGGGTCAGGCGTGGGATGGCGAACAGGCCGAACTGGCAACGACCTGCAGCATAGGGCACGGGCACCATGAATGGAGCACGCTCGAACGCCGCACAGCCTGCGACATGGCCCAACGTCTACCAACAGGCGCGCCGCCGGGCCCGAGTGGAGGATACACACCGAGGTTCCCTACCGCGCAGTAACTGGAGTCCGCTGCTAAGATCGAGCCATCCAGTGTCGTCAGCGAAGTCGAGCAGGCAAGGCACGCCATGATCCGTGCTGCTCTGTAGCACGTAGACGCATCGCATCCTCCACGAAACGAGCACCGATCTCCACTCGCGCCCAACTGCGGCAGGCCGTTGGCGCTCAGGCGCCCAGACGCCCAGACGACAGCAAGCCACGCCGTCACGAGAAACCTCGCAACGAATAGATCAACAAGCGGCCTCACGACTCCAAGAGCCAGCCTGTGGCGCTGCCGGGAGTGAGGAACTCCCGAGAGCCGCTCGCGGAGCTGCTCGCGTGATCCGCGGCTGGACCGCGTCGCGAGTCCACAGATCCGCATTGCCCAGGGACGAGCCCAGGGACGAGCCCAGGGACGAGCCCAGGCAATGGAGCCGCACCGAACGGACCCGTACCTGTCGGAGGCGTTGGGCGTGTTGGCGCGACTTGGAGCGGATGCCGAAGCCAAAGGACGCACGCGGACTGTACTAGAGGTGCTCGTGCTGCGTGCGCTGGCGTTCCAGGTCCAGGGCGATAGCGCCGAGGCGGTGGCCGTGCTGGGGCAAGCCCTGGCGCTGGCCGAACCCGAGGGCTACATCCGCCTGTTCTTGGATGAAGGGGCGCCCATGATCGCCCTCCTGCGTCGGTCCCAGCAACACCCGCTTGCCCCACACGCCTACATCGCAACCTTGCTCGCAGCCGCCCGTGAAAAAAATCACCTGGCATCTACTCCTTTTGTATCCTGTCTGCTCCTGCTGACCTCAGCTACACTCCGCGCAGACACCGGTACGACACGCGCAGCGGCGCGTGATGCTGAGCAGGCAGCATCGGCCGACCACGCGAAAGCGCATCGCACGCGCTCAACATGGTGATGAGGCGGGATGACGACCTGCGCAGCTGTTATGGCGTGATGCACCTGCTCCTGTGCCAGGTCATATCACACGCACGAGGAGGGAGGTCAAACACATGAAGCGACCAATAGGCGTTACTATCCTCGCGACCCTAGTCATCATCGGTGGCGTCGGCTTGATCGGATCCGACCTGCTGTTCATCCTCAGCCGCGCAATCGCCGGCGTGCCCTTGCCGAATGGGTTCACCAACCTGTCAGCGGGCACTGCGTTTACTGTGGGCGCGGTCGCGCTGGTTCTTGGGGTCCTGGACATTGTGTGGGGGATCGGGGCACTGTGGCTGCGTCAGTGGGCCTGGATGGTCGGCATTGTCCTGGGACTACTGAATATTCTCAGCTCAGGCCTCAATCTTGTCGTGGGACGCAGCTTTGGCCCCAGCGACCTCATTAGCGTCGTCGTTGCAGCCCTTATCATCGTCTACTTCTTTACTCCGCGTGTCAGGCAGGCCTTCGGCCGCGCCTAGAGGCTGTTATGAATCCGATCTAGAATTCGGGGACTCATGACTTAGTGCGTCGTTCCTCAAGTCTGATATGATATGAGCGATCTGTCGTGGGGAGGAGGGTCGCCAGATGACGCTGCATATGCGAACACTGACTGAGGAGGAGCGCGCCAAGCTTGAGCGGCTCACGCGCGCCCAGAGCGCGCCGGTGCGCGTGGTCAGCCGCGCACGCATTATCAAACGGGCGGCAGATGGGCTGAGGGTACCGTCCATCGCGCAGGACCTGGGCGTGAGCGAGAAGATGGTGCGCGTGTGGCTCACCCGGTTTGAGCAGGACGGGCTCGCCGGGCTGGATGATGCGCCACGCTCCGGCCGGCCGCGCACCTACAGCGAAGACCTCTACAGCCAGGTGATTGCGCTGGCCCGAGGACTCCCACCCAAGCCAGCCGACGGACCGATCCCGCCGACGGGTCATTGGACGCTGAATCGGCTACAGGAGGTCCTGGCCCAGCAGGGGGTCCCCATCAAGCGCAGCCAGATCCGCCGCATTCTCAAAGCCGAGCATCTCAAGTGGCAGAAGCCCCGCACCTGGCTGGAGAGCGACGACCCAGAGGTCGCCGAAAAAAGGGGCGGATCGTCGGGCTCTACACCGATCCACCGCCGGACAGCACGGTGATCTGCCTCGATGAACTGGGACCGGTGGCCGCCAGGAGCTATCCCGGACCCAGTTGGAGTGAGGACACCCATCGTCCCCATTTTCCTCCCAGTGATGCGCGCCACGGGTATCGCTGGGCGTTTGGCGCGCTGGCGCACCGCACCGGCGCCGTCTGCGTCGGGACCGCCAGCACGCGCGATACCGCCGCCTGGCTCGACTTCCTTGATCGGTTGGAGGCCTTCGCCCCGCCGGGCGAGGCGTATCTCATCGTCGACGCCCTTCCGCTCCACTGGAGCATCGACACGATGCTCTGGAACTGGGGGCATCCCCGCTTCCACTTCGTGCCACTCCCCAAGCGCGCCGCGTGGCTCAACCTCATCGAGGGGTTTTGGAAGATTCTCCGCCACCGCGCCCTCGCCGGGCGTGTCTGCTCCACCACCGATGAGGTCGATCAGGCGCTCCATGCTGGCGCGGCCGACTGGAATCGTCGCCCGACTCCCTTCCTCTGGAACCGTCCCCCCAAACCCACGCGCCTACTCAAGCGCCAATATATCTATCGCATTTAAGGAACGACGCACTTAGTCACGTCTGGCGTGTTGGGCATGGCTGAAACCCCCGATGGCAAGGGGTACTGGCAGTTCTTGTTAAATGGAGCCGTCTTTGCCTTTGGGGATGCCGGCTTCTTTGGCTCCGAAGCTGGCCAGATTCTGGGTGCAGCCCCGTTTCCGGTAATCGTTGTAGGCATAGCTGCGACACCCGACGGCCAGGGCTACTGGCTTGTGGATAACGTTGGCAATGTCTTCTCCTTTGGGGACGCACAAGTATAGCCCCAACACTTTTAACCAGTTCAACGTCAGTTCGGTACCGTTGGCGAACTAGGAACGAAGCAGCGAGAGCTGCAGAGTGTGAGGTGCGCGCCGTCGCGCACGGGCTCCGAGAGGGCTTCCGTGTCCGCCTCGGAGAGGGCGCGCTCGAACTCGACGGCTGGCCCGCCGACCAGGCGTGGGAGCAGGCGCGGACGCGCCGCTCCCGCCCGATCCCCGTCCCGCGCTGCGCACCGTGCGGACGCCCGCACTGGTGCTGAAGGGGTCGTGCGACTACCTGCCGTGGGCGCTGACGCGCGAATACCGCGACACACTGCCGAATGCTGCGCTTGTCTATCTGCCCGGAGCGGGGCACCAGGCGTACCAGGAGCAGCCGGAGCCCTACCTCGCCGCGGTACGCGCCTTCCTGCTCGGCACGCAACTGCCCGTCCCGCCCTACACCGGCCAAGAGCCGCCGCCCGACTACAGCGGCGAGCGCTGATGGGCTGAACGGAGGTGATGCGTACAGCCACACCCGACGGCACGCCTACCCGCTTCCTTGGTGAGCCGTCCCTATTGTCGCGCTGACTGCCCACCTCTCTCTTTCCTCCTCGTACGCGCTTCGGAACGCTTCGGCTCACATTGTTCTGGTAAGCTCGTACTGTCACGAGGTGGTCACCGTTTCCTTGTGCGCGACATCTGGTGAGATGATGGAGGAAATGGGGATGAACCGCTCTCACGCGCACGCGCCAACCGCCCTGACGGCCCTCATTCTAGGAGGAGGCATTGGCGGGCTTGCCGCAGCGCTCGCTTTCCAGCAGAGCGGGATCACCGCTCTCGTGTTTGAGCGCGCCCAGGAGTTTCGCGAGGTGGGAGCTGGCTTAATCTTGGCGGGCAATGCCGTCAAGGCGCTGGAGAAGTTCGGCCTCGCCGAGGTACTGCAAACGACTGCCGCTCCACTCCGCTTTAGCTATCTACGCGCCTGGCGCGGGAATGTCCTGGTAGCGATGCCGACGCAGGACGCCAGGATGCGCTTCGGGGCCAGCACCGTCGCGGTCCATCGCGCCGAACTCCAGGCCGCTCTCATACAGGCGCTGGAGCGGGACAGTCTGCACATGAATCTCCAAGGGATCGGTTTTGAACAAGACGCGGAGGGGGCACACCTGCGGTTTGCCTCTGGAGAAACCAGCCACGGCGATGTACTGGTCGGCGCCGATGGCTTGCATTCCGCTATCCGTGCCCAACTCGTGGGAGCAGCCACGCCGCGCTATGCTGGTTATACCGTCTGGCGGGGGCTGACTTCCTTTGCCATGAATCAGCGTGAGGAACAGACAACCTTTGAGACATGGGGAGCTGGGAGACGCTTTGGGTGCGTGCCGCTTACGCAAGGACGGGTCTATTGGTTTGCGGTGGCCAATGCACGAGAAGGAGAGCGGGAGGCAACGGCGGAGCAAGAGAAACGAAGGGTGGTGGAACTCGTCTCCTCCTGTCATGAACCAGCCCCGGCAGTTGTCGCGGCGACCGAGGCCGCAGCAATCTTGCGCACTGACATCTACGACCGTCCCGTGCTCTCCTCCTGGAGCCAGGGACGCGTCACGTTGGTAGGGGATGCTGCGCATCCAATGACCCCCAACCTGGGACAGGGCGCATGTCAGGCGATCGAAGACGCCTACATTCTGGCAGAGAGCTTGAAGAATGCGCCCACCATCACCTCAGCGTTGCAGCGCTATGAAGCGCGGCGCATCAGCAGAGCGAATGCCATGGTGCGACGATCGAGGCAGCAGGGCCAGATCGCCCAATGGGAACATCCGTGGGCAGTGAGCGTGCGCGACACGGCGATGCGTATGGCGCCCCCCCGCCTCCTCCGCAAGCAGATGGAATGGATAGCAGACAATCAGATCTGACGTTTGCAGGTTCGCCACAGCGCGCTTGGAACTTCGGCCTCTTCAATGTGTCTCCGCTCGCTTCAGTAATCGTTTGCTCGCTTACTTTGCACTTCGCGACAGTGTCCATCCCTCGTCCCCCAATAGTCTCGCTGACTGGCCCGACGTGGATACGCTGTGACTGTGATAGTAGAGACAGCGCTCGCTCCCTGGCGCCGCGCTCGCGCATCCGTCTCCCCAAACCGTCTCCGATGCGCTCGTCGCTGGGGATGCAACCATGCATGGCGCTGTAGAGTGGTCAGATCCGATGCTCTCGCTCAAGGAGCGCCGTCGATGAAACGCCAATGGACACCGGAAGAATTGATCGACGAGTGGACCCTGCATCCAGATGACCTTGCCTTGATCGGGAACAAAGCGGATGCCGGCCGACTGGGGTTCGCGGTATTACTCAAGTACTTTCAACGTGAAGGGCGCTTTCCCACCGGCATCGGCGAGATTCCTGGAGCCATCGTGACCTTTCTCGCCCGCCAACTTGGCGTCGCGCCTGACGCATTTGTGCGCTACGAGCCCACTGGAAGGACGCTGGAACGTCATCGGGCGCGCATTCGCCAGGCGTGTGGGTTCCGTGAAGCCACGACAGCGGACGCCGCCGCGTTGAGCGCGTGGCTGTGCGATCACTATGTCTCTCACGAACATCGCCTGGAATCGCTTCAGGAAGCGCTCTACAACGAATGCCGCGCGCGTCGCATCGTGCCACCGACGCCTGACCGCGTGACGCGGATCGTGCGATCCGCTCTGCGGGCATTTGAGACACGCTTTTACGCGGCCACGATGCGCAGGCTCTCTCCCGAGACACGCCAAGAACTGGATGCGCTCCTTGTCGATGTGGAGCGACCAGCCGATGGAGCCGATGGTGGAGTTGATGGCGCCGATGTGGCCGATCCCTCTCTCACTGGGGGCTCCCAGCGTGGCGCGCACGATGAGGCGGAGAAAGGTGATCGTCTGCAAGCAGAGCCGCCAGCAGAGCCGCCAGATGATGAGGGAGGATCGACCGTCGATGCCGGTAGCATGGTGATGTGGGACACCTTCCTCAACCACCTCAACCACCTCAACCACCTCAACCACCTCGACGCCGATCACGACGTCGAACTTCCCCCTGCTCCTGACATGCCTCCCGATCCGCTTGATGCATCTCCAGGCGATCGGCGCGCCCATGCGTCATCCATTGCTGACGCGCGTGATACGGGTGATACGGGTGATACGGGTGATACGCGCCTCCGGCAACCGGCGCCACACGGAACGGCTGCGCCCTCGGACCTGTCCCGCCGACTCGCCTTGCGCGATGTGCGCAGTGATCCGGGACCAGCCAGCGTCGACAGTGTGCTGCAGGAGATCGCCAAGTTGGAACGTCTCCGCCAGATTGGGCTTCCTGCTGGATTGTTCGCCGAGATCGCGCCGCAGGCGCTCGCGGTGTACCATCAGCGCGCCGCCATCGAGACCCCCAGCGATCTGCGCGCCCATCCAGATGCGATCCGCTTCACCTTGCTCGCCGCGTTGTGCTATGAACGTCAACGCGAGGTGACCGATAGCCTGGTCGGCCTGTTGGGGGTGGTGTTAAGGATGCTGTCACCAAGTTCCATAGCGCGCCATTCGCTTGGTAGCCCTAGGCGGCGATCACGCTGGCACCGTTTCGGCGGCACAGGGACCATGGAGCTCGTCATGTCGTGGTCGAGTGCAGGGATAACGCATAGACCAGCTATGTTCCGCGCAGATACTGGTAGAGGGTCTCACGGCTGATCCCATATTCTCGCGCGAGCGCCGCCTTCGCTTCCCCTGCACGCGCCCGCCGCCGCAATTCGCCTGCCTGCGCCTCAGACAGCGCTTTCTTCCGCCCACGATAGACGCCTCGGCGTTTGGCCAGCGCAATCCCTTCGCGCTGCCGCTCACGAATCAGCGCCCGCTCGAACTCCGCGAACGCGCCCATGACCTAGAGGAGTAAGGTCGCCATCGGCGTATCCTCGCCGGTGAAGGTCAATCCTTCTTTGACGAACTCGACACGGACCCCACGGGTGGTCAATTCACGCACTAAGTGCCTATCCGAATAACCTGGTATACTCTGGGGCATGAAAGAGAAAGACCCCCAGCGACCCAAGCGCGAGCGGGTACGCACACCCAATCATCGGACTACCTCCGGGTTTCGCGTCTCTGATGAGCT
>Ga0207684_10004300_pt1 | contig 13488 bp, 10 predicted proteins | sample KBSK5501metaG_FD_184342 | JGI IMG/M metagenome (GOLD analysis project Ga0207684, IMG submission 184342) | Corn, switchgrass and miscanthus rhizosphere microbial communities from Kellogg Biological Station, Michigan, USA - KBS K5-50-1 metaG... | ecosystem: Host-associated > Plants > Roots >...
TCTCTTAGCATACGACTTTGTCAGCCTGTCTAGCGTCCAGCGGTACAGGAAGATGAGCAGGACGAGCCAGAGCGCGCCAGCGAGATAGCCAGCTAAGGCATCGGTGAGCCAGTGGGAGCCCTCTAATACCCGCGAAAAGCCAATCAAGAGAATATTCAGCACAGCATAGATCTGGAAAGGAATCAGTATCCAACGATAGCGCCACTCGCTTACCGGTTTGGTGAGGCTCAGATAGAGCAGGAACCCATAGTAGACGACGTCATTCTCCACGTGACCCGAGGGGAAACTAGGAACTGTCTCGGGCATGTAGATATGGATGGGCGGAGAACTTGGACGTGGGCGTGACACCAAGAAGCCGATGAGCTGATCGAGTCCATCCATTGCAACGGTGCCAATGGAGATAAAGATGGCAGTCACAAACCAGGGCATGGGCAACCCGCCTCTGCGCCAGACACCCACTCCTATCAGCGATAGCACGACCAACCATACTACGAAAGTGATAGCCGTAGGAATGGGATTATCCACGATACTGGCCCAAACGATCGGAGCGCTCAACCAGGACGGGAGTTGCAGATCCTGCAAGGTGAAGGTGGTTTGCAGGTCGAAAGGCCAGGGTGCAGGATGCAAACGCACGATCACAGAAGCTGCTGCCAGCAGCATGAAGCCCAGCACCCAGAGGGGGATTACAACTCTCCGGCGTGTCTGTACTGCATCTTGTTGCTTCACGCCACCAGCAACAGTGGTACCATCCGACGTTTGTTTGCCCGGAAGATCAGTTGTATTGTCCATCTTTCTCCTCCATTCAGCCTGCTCAGTTCCACTAACCAGGTGTGTAGTGCTATGCGCTACAAACAACTTCGATACATCAGGCTTCCCGGGCTTGCACGGGTTACTCCGCCAGTTTCCTCGCACACGTCTCTCCACTATGTTTGTTGTCAACTGGTACAAGAAAATAAAGAGTGCCAGCCAGAGCGCGCCAGAGAGGTAGCCGTGATTTTCATGCATACACAGGTAGTGTACCATTCCTGGGTACGCCGATCAATTGTACACTAAAGGTGTACTTAACATGTTGTGATCTAGCTGGTTTCTAACCTCTCGCATTCTTTCGTCAAGGGCTGCTCCAAGAAGCAGTAAACGTACTACTCTCTCATCAAAATGATCAACGACGTTTCATCCTTAATATTGTATGATAGAGTTTGTGAGATGAGCCGTTGTGGTCGGGAGGTTGTGAGCAGAAAAAGGTACGAAAGATAAGCGTGATGAAGAGCGAAGCAATAACTCTCAAAAAAGGGACATCCAGGGGCAAGCACAGGTGGTCGGGATTGCGGTTTCGCATGACCGTCTCGTATGCGTTGACGACCGTTGCAGCGGTGCTCGTGCTAGAAATCCTGTTTTTTACGACGATATGGGCAGTGCTGACCTTTAGCCCAGTAGCAGACAGGGGGTCTCTTGCAGACGCAACGCAATCCGCAAAAGTGTATGCACTCGCGGCGGCTGCTCAAGCCGGGGGAGCAGCTCTTGATCCTCGTACCACGCTTGAGCCTGGTCAACCCTCCTCGATCGCTCTCTCGAAAGATTATTTTTCTAGCCAGGGCCAGGGGAATATTCAGTACCTCAAAACACGCTCTCCTGACATGCAGAACGCAGCATTTGCGCTGCTCATCACCCCGGGCGGCAGCGTGCTCGCCAGCTCCTATCCAGCGCGTTACCCGGTTAAGACGCCTGTCGCTCAATTGCTCCCAAAAAGATCCCACCTCATCATGAACGCCCTGGCGGGTGTGCCAGGAAGCGCAGTGGAGCAGACCGCGCAGGGCCGTATCGTCTATGCAGTTGAGCCTGTTTTAAGCCGGGAGAAGGCGATTGGGGCGGTCTATGTCCAGTTTCCTGGATTTTCCGTTGGGGGCATCTTCCCTGGATTGATCGGCGTGGTGCTCATCAGCGCGGTGTTCTGGCTGCTGCTTACACTGCCTGTCGGCCTGCTTTTTGGGCTGATCACCACACGCGGCCTGGTACGCCGCCTGCATCATCTCGTGACTGCGACAACGCAGTTCGCCGAAGGCGATTACACGCAGCGGGTACCGATCAGCAGATCAGACGAGGTCGGGCAACTCGAACAGCACTTTAACCAGATGGCCAAACAACTGGTCGAGAGCATGGAGCAGCGACAGATCTTGATCGAGCAGACTACGCGCCAGGAAGAGCGCGCCCGCATCGAGCAGGAAATGCGCACAGCTCAGCTCATCCAGCAATCCCTGCTGCCCAAAGAGGTACCGGCGCTGGCGGGCTGGCAATTCACACCCTACTATAAACCGGCAAAGGAGGTCGGAGGCGACTTTTATGATTTTATCCCGTTTGACGATGGCCGGTTGGGGATCGTCATCGGCGATGTGAGCGGGAAAGGGGTGCCCGCCGCTTTAGTGATGGCGATCACCCGTACCATGCTGCGCACCGCCGCAGGGGCAACAGTCTCCCCAGGCGAGGTGTTAGCGCGTGTCAATGATCTGCTCTCCGTTGACATTACGCCCGGCATGTTTGTCACCTGTTTCTATGCGCTTCTCGATATAGAAAGTGGGCAATTGCAGTATGCCAACGCCGGGCATGATCCGCCGTATCGACACCACGATGGGGGAGCTTCCGAGTTGTGGGCGACGGGGATGCCTCTCGGCATCATGCCGGGTTCATGCTACGAGGAGTACGACGTGACACTGGCTCCTGGCGATAGTGTTCTCTTCTACAGCGATGGCCTGGTGGAGGCGCACAATACAATGCGCGAGATGTTCGGCTTCCCACGCCTGATGGAGCTGGTGAGAGAGCAACCGGGCAATGCCTCACTGATCAATTGTATGCTGAACGAGCTGGCAACCTTTACTGGCGTAGCCTGGGAGCAAGAGGACGATGTGACGATGGTGGCATTACACAGAGAGTGACAGGGCAGGGGTTTATTTGCGTTTTCCTCGCAGCCGGGTATACGCCAACCTCAGCCCTTCGAGCGGTAAATACTGATTCACGTATTGAATCTCAGGAATAATCGGAGCCATTGACTGTGCCAGGCCGCCATGAGCGATAATCTTTACCTCGCTCTCGTTCGTTACGCCGGGTATTTCCTTGCGCAGGCGGCTGATCAGTCCCTGTACCAGGCCGACGTGACCAAAAATAATGCCTGATTGCATGTTTTCAATCGTATTTTTGCCCAGGGCTGAATGGGGCGGCGTTAAATCGACGCGGAAGAGGCGCGAAGCGGCGCTGCTCAGGGCCTCGGCGGAGATGATCAGGCCTGGCGCGATTGCCCCTCCCAAAAAATCTCCCTCGGCGGAGATGACATCGAAGGTGGTAGCGGTGCTAAAGGCGATGATAATGGCAGGCCCGCCGTACAGGTGATGCGCGGCGAGCGTTGTTGCAATCCGGTCGGAGCCAATCTCCCAGGGATTGTCCACCAGCAGCTTTATTCCCAGGTCCAGGGTATGATCCAACACGATCGCCTCTTTGCCACAGTAACGCAGCGCCAGTTCCTGAAAAACAGGAGTCAGTGGTGGAACCACGCTCGATAGGATGATATCGTGGATATCAGTCAATTGATGACCGGCGTGGCGGGTCAGGTCGTTCAGCACCATAGCATATTCGTCGGTGGTGCGCTGGCTAGCGGTCGACACGACCCAGTGGTGACTCATGGTAGCGCTGTTATAGAGGCCAAGTTTGATGTTCGTATTACTGATATCGATGGCAAGCAGCATATGAGCAAACTCCAATTTTTAGGCGGGTACACGATCGGACCCTGGGAAATCAGACGATCTGTTGCACATTGTTGGCGTACTGCTTTAGCAGGGCAGCAATCGTGAAAGGATCACCAAACGAAGCATCGGTGGCCACGACGACCTCGGTATCGGTGCGAGCGTCCAGAAATGCCAGTGTTGTAGGGGTACGCATGCGTTTGCGGCGCTGGCGCGAGACGGTTGGAATAAAACCTCGCCCAAAAAGAAAGCCGACTAAATTATCACCGGGGCGAGGAACCTCACTTATGGCGCCACCGCTGGGGGCAGTACGATCGGGAGGAGGAACGCCGCGCGCCGTTATATGGCGCACATACCTGAGCGGTACGTGTATTATTTTTTTGCCTTCTTGCTTTACAAAATCTTCTGGAGTAATGACTATCAGATATTTATCTGCATTCCGCAAACGGCCTATATCGGCGATCGCTGCCCAGATACTCCCTACGCCGATAAAGAGCACTACACCCAGGAGTATAGAGGAGAAAATGGCAGAGGCCGGGCCATTTTGAAAATTGTTGGGGATCATAACGGAAGCCATGAGTGCGAAAAGTCCCAGTCCTATGATGGCACCAATAATCCACCCGGCGATGGCGATGGCTACTTTGTTGCGCAAGAGTGGCAAGACAATCCAACCGTGGGGGGCTTCGTCACTAACTCTGGCCTGGTCGAGTATTTCGGCTGATTCCATAGCAGCTTCTCCAATTCTGTGGTAGCGGAGTTCCAGCATAACAAATTATATCAGACAGAATACGCATTTGGCGATGCAACTTTCTCGTGTAACCACACCGTGGTACAATGCAATACACACAATACATCTTGATTTCGCAGGGGTTGTTATGGACGATAGGATACAAGCGCTCGGAGCGGCACAGCAACTGCTCCAGAGTTTTAAAAAGGATCACCCGCAATGGACAGGTGACAGGACCCCCCTGGAAGATTTAGCGCGGTGGCTTGGCCTGGAAATCGCTACCTTTCACCTGGACGATTACCCCCCGGGTACCTATGGCTTTCTTGAACCGGGCGAAAACCTGGTCTGGCTCTATCGCGACCTCACTGAGACAATGCGCCGCTTTACCCTGGCTCACGAATTGGGCCACGCAGTACTGCATCGTCGGGCCGGCTACCGGCGTATTGCTTTCAATGCACTACCAATAGCCCAGGAATCCGCACAGGGAATGTCTCGTGAAGATCCATGTCAAACACAGGATATGCGAGAAGAGGCGATGGGTCTGATTTACCAGGAGCAGGCGGAGGAGTTACTTGGCATTGGCCTGACCTATGATCCGCGCAGCGAGCGCGAACTGGCTGCGAATATCTTTGCCGCCGAACTACTGATGCCGCTTGAAAGGGTACGGGCACTCTACCTGTCAAATCAAGTGCCTGCCGGCGAACTTGCCAGGATCTTCGGTGTTTCTCACTCGGCCATGCTCAACCGTTTGACGGGATTGCTGGTTGAAACCAGGGAAACACCAGAACAGGCCGCGCCGCAACAGGTGGAGGCCGCTCCGCTGCCTAAGAAAGAGTATGACGGATTCCAGCAGGCAGCTATCGAGGCGCCAACCCCCGCGTTGATTGTGGCCGGCCCGGGCAGCGGTAAGACCAGCACATTGATTGGGCGAGCTGAATACCTGATATATACGCTGGGCGTTCCGCCAGAAAACATCCTCGCGTTGACGTTCTCACGTAAAGCGGCCGAGGAGATGCAGGAACGCCTGCAGCAGGTGCTGGCTGCGCACAGCACGTCACCCACGGTCAGCACGTTTCACGCATTTTGCGCTGAATTGCTGCGCACATACGGGAGCCTGGTGGGCCTGCGCCAGGATTTCGCGTTTGTCGATGATGCTGAGGGCTATTTCCTGCTGCGCGGGCTATCCGAAGCATTGCCCTTACGCCATTATCAGAATCTCAATACCCCGACCATGTACTTCCCCGCTATGCTGAGCGGGATCTCGCGAGCCAAGGACGAACTGGTAACACCGGCAGAGTATAAACGCCTGGCGCTGCTGATGCTGGAGCAGGCAGCAGGCGAAGAAGATACGCAGCAAGCCGAGAAAGCGCTGGAAATAGCCGATATCTATGCATTGTACCAGGCGGCCCTGGAACGACAGGGCGATAGCGATTTCGGCGGCCTGATTATGCTGGCGGTACAGCTCTTACAGGAGCATCCCGAGGTTCGCGCAGAGCTACAGCAGAAGTACCAGCATATCCTGGTCGATGAGTTTCAAGATATCAACCGGGCCAGCGGTGTGCTGTTGCGCCTGCTGGCGGGCGAACAAAGGCGTGTGTGGGTGGTTGGAGACGCCAACCAGGCTATTTACAGTTTTCGCGGCGCTTCACCTGCAAACATTGCTAACTTCAAGGATGACTATCCCGATGCGGTAGTGCTGCCGCTTAGCTGCAACTATCGCTCGCGGCCTGATATTGTGAGCCTGGCGGATGCATTTCGCCGTGAACACCTGGAGCCTGGTGGCAGGCAAGGCCTGGTTCAGACCTCGCGCCCGACCTCACCTGGCGCCTACATTACACTGGCGGTAGCAGCAGACGAAGCCAGCGAATTGAACGGGCTGGTAAGCGATATCAGGCGCAAACAGGCCGCCGGATATACTTTCCGCGATATCGTCGTACTCTGCCGCACGCGAGCGCAGGCGCGCAAGATCACACAGGCCCTGGTCGCGGCGAATTTGCCTGTGATCGAGCGCGGGGGGATGTTACAGCAGGAACATATCAAAAATCTGCTTTCGCTGGTAATACTGGTAGCTGAGCCCAGCGGTATGGGTATTCTACGCGCGGCGCGACTGAGCGGCCATCCTCTTGCACAGGGCGATATCGAGGCGCTGTTGCTGGCCGCGCGAGAACAGAAGTCCGCACCTGTTATGTTGATACTGCGCAATGAAGCTCCGCTCGAGATGAGTATAGAGGGATACCGCTCGCTCTCAGCCCTTTCGACAATCCTCAACGCGCTGATTCATACTCCAAACGTATGGACGCTGCTGGCTGGCTACCTTTTGATCGAGACCTCGCTTGTGCGCGAGCTGCTGGAATCCGGTGGGGATCCACAGGCACGTGCGATGCTCGCCGATTATGCCGGCATCCTGCAACTCGCCCGCTCTTACGATCGACAGCAGCAGGCGCTGCGCTTGCAGGAAGCGTTTGCACGAGGTGAGGATGCTGCGGCGAACGTGCCTACACAGGAGCAGGCAAAGGGCTTTCTGGACTACCTGAGCGTGCTGTTAACGTTACATCACGACGGCGGAAATCGACGTGAAAACGCGGAGAACAATGGCGAAGAGGCTCCCGACGCGATCCGTGTGATGACTGTTCATGCCAGTAAGGGGCTGGAATTCCCTGTCGTCTACCTGCCAGGCCTGGTGAATGGCCGTTTCCCCACGCACAGGCGCAGCAGCCCCGTCGAGGCGCCAAAGGGTATGTTAGCGGCAGAAGGCGAGATGGATGCTATCCATGAGACCGGTGAGGCCTGTCTCTTCTATGTCGGGGCGACACGCGCACGGGACGAGCTTGTGTTGAGCTACGCCGAACGCTATGGCAGAAGAAACTACAAGCGTTCAGTGTATATTGATGCGCTGGTGGCTGGCCTGCCGGACGAGCGCGCCACGAGGGTAGCCTGGCAGGATCAGCAGGGCATTGGTCCACAGGAGGAAGACCCGCTATCTTCGCAGCCGAGCGAAGGTTTTATCGAGGCTGTCAGGCCGAAAACGCTGACTATCTCGGCTCTGGAAACGTACCAGCGCTGCCCGCGCCAGTATATGTACGGGACGGTCTATGGCTTTCGTGGTGAAGAAGCGACGTATCGCCTGTTCTGGAACGCGACACAAAATACGCTGGAGGCGCTCAAGAATCAGCTGGAGGCCAATCAGGAGGGTTTTCCAACGCAGGAGGAGGCCCGGCAGCTCTATACGCACTACTGGCAGGAGTGGGGCGGGCACACATTTCCTTTCGCAGCGCTCTATGAACGGCACGGTCACGAGGTGACTGAACTGGTCAGGCGCAAGCTGCTGGAAAGAGGAGATACAAGCTGGCAACTGCGCCAGAACTTCACAGTGGATATCGCCGGGAGAACTATCGAGGTTGCTGTGGATCGCGTTGAAGCGCCTGCGGGAGCTGGTGAACCTGTGAGGCTTGTGCGAACGCGCTTCGGCAAACGCAAGGAAAAGCCAACAGCGTCAACACGCGAGTTGCTTTATGCGCGCGCCTCGCGCCAGCACCATCCGGGGCGGAACTTTGAATTGCTGGTGCATAACATGAGTACGGGCGAGACGCTCCAGGTCAAGCTGACGGAGAAGAGGGAGCAGAGCCTTTACAACGAGCTGGAGCAGGCGATTCTGGGTTTGGAGAGGAACGAGTTTCCGCCGAAGCCCGATCCATTTCTTTGCCCAAATTGCCCGTTCTTCTTGATTTGCCCGGCGTAGGACGGCTAATTGTCCAGGCTCAAGACACAGCGACGGCCAGTATCTCGCGCCAGTAATTGAACATCAGCATGTGGCCCTCACCCGCGATGAACCTGGCCTCACACTCTGGCAGTGTGCGTGCCATGTACTTCGCCATAGGTACTGGTACGGTTCTATCCGCTTCTCCTTGCCAGAGGTAGATCTTCATGTGAATGTCTTCTAAGCGGAAGCCCCAGGGGTGCGCCAACACCTTTGCCTCCCAGGAGACGCCATCAACACCATTGCGATAGGCCTCGATCAAATCTTCGCGATCCATTGCCTGTACATCGGGCCGCGCAAACACATCTTTGTCGGCCTGGGGCAATGATCGTGGCAACCGCTTGCTGGCTCCAGCAGGGTCTCGTTGAACCTTCCAGACTGCCGGGCCAAGCGCAAAGCGAATGAGCCACCACGGCGCGCTCCTGGCTGCGCCAAGAACAATACGGCCCGGGAGGTTCATTCCCCGTGTCACTCCTGGCGGCTCCAGGGGACCCAGGCCGCTAACGACTGTCGCGGAGGTCAGGCGCCCGGGTATCTTGTAGGCGCAGGCCAGCAGGTAAGGGCCACCTCCTGATAGACCGATTGCTGCAAATCGATCTATGCCCAGGGCATAGGCAAGCTCGACTACATCACCGGGCCAATCCAGCAGTTTGCGGCCCCGTTGAAAGCTGGATAGGCCGAGGCCGGGCCGGTCAATGGTGATAATACGAGCGCCTGACGCGATTGCTAGCGCGTCATCGGGGTAACGCTGCAGGCGCGACCCGGGGAAGCCGTGGAAGAAGAAGACCGGCTTGCCGGCGGGATCACCAAACTCGGCGTAGCCGAGTGCCCGCCCGTCTCGTAGATGGATTTGTTTACTGGTTGCGCTGGACATTTTCTTTCCACAAGAGATATGGTGCAGATACGGCGCGTTTGCACCGTAATTTTTTTTGGCGGTCGCCTTCGCTATTGGGACGAATCCGGGGAAGCTTCAGCTGGTGCTCCTCCTGTTATGGGTGATTGCTCAGCGTACACACCCCGGTACTCTGGAGGGAGCATCGAGGCGATGCTGCGCATGACCTGGTCTGTAGTCTCGTCAATATCCTCGCGGGTGATCTTCGCGCCCCGGGGTTTGAAAACCATGGGGTTCCCGTAACAGATAGTTACGCGAGGGCGAAACTCTTTGAACACCTTTTCGCTGCCCCAGATCGCCACCGGCACCACGGGCACGCCGGTGCGCAGGGCAATCAGGCCCAGGCCGGCATGGCCTTTCGCCATGGTGCGAGTCCTACTACGTGTTCCTTCGGGGAACATCACCAGGATATTCCCTTTCTTTAATTGTTCTTCGGCAGTATGTAAAGCCTGGCGGTCACCCTCCCCACGCTTGACGGGAAACGCTCCCAGGAGCCGTACAACCCAGGCGATCCTGCTAGTGAAATACTCTTCCTTTGCCATGTAGACGACTTTACGGTGGAGACGTACAGCGACCAGGGGTATATCGGCCCATGCAAGATGGTTCGAGGCTATGATGAATGCGCCCCTGGCCGGTGCATTGCGCAGGCCGAACACGCGCAAATGAAGAGCTATGGCGACGATGAGAGTGGTAACCCAACGCAGCGCGTGATAGAGCACCGGGGGTGTATTGTAAGGCTCGTACAGGTTTTTCTGAGGTTTTGCGGGCTTTCCAGGTGCTACAGATTGCTGCGGCTGCTCCGAATCGCCCGGCTGCGAGGTGTTGATATTCTGCCTCATACAGGCTCCTCCAGATAGCTGTAGATGACCTCGAGCACCTGTGGGACGCTGAGGTTGTCAGTGACAATTACAATGGCATCTTTGGCCGGTCGCATATTTTCCCAGTTGATCTCGTCGCGACGCTGGATTTCCGACAACACTTCTTCCATCGAGGGAAGCTCTGGATTCCGCTCGCCCAGGCGCTCGGCTAATTCGGCATGCCTGCGGCGGGCACGCTCTTGCAGGCTGGCGGTCAAGTAGATTTTTAAGTCGGCATCGGGCAAGACTACTGCGCCGATGTCACGGCCAACCATGACTATACCGTCATGTACCTGCGCCATTGCGCGCTGTTGAGCAATCAATATCGCGCGTACCTCTGGATGTGCCGATACCGGGGGAACAGCCCGTGTAACGGGTGAGCTGCGAATATCCCAGGTGATATCGTGTCCGCGCACGGTCACGGTGTACTGGCGGCCATCTTCAATTTTGGGATGGCCGATGACGATTTCAGCATTTTGCGCAAGGCGTGCCAGCGCAGGCCCATCGCTGATATCCACGCCTTCCTGGAGCGCTAGCCAGGCGACTGCGCGGTACATGGCTCCCGTATCAATATAGAGATAACCCAATCGACGAGCTAGCTGCTCGCCTATGGTGCTTTTGCCTGACCCGGCCGGTCCGTCGATTGCGATACGCCTGGGGCGGTGCATGGTACCTAGCTATGCCTCCCTGTATGTCGATACTCAAGAGGATTATACCATACGCCTGTAGTTTCTTAACGAGCTTTGTTCGACTGGCCTGGCGACGCTCGTTTCGTTCGATTTTGTCTACTGGCGTCTACAGGTATCGATATTTTTCCACTGGCTTTGCTGTCAGGTTTGCTGTCACTGCTTTCCTCTTGCCGCTTCTTGAATTCTTCCTTCTATCTCATGATGAAAGGGATGCCTGATCGTTCGACCGCTATAATAAAATCCCGCAAGCCAGGAACGGGGGCCTTTGGAACGATTTTGGTAAAGCCAAGATGTCTCGTCAATTTTACGCCATCGGGCGTGTTACTGTGAGCATTTATGCTGCGGTCGAGTATAACACATTCTTCACGCCTTGGGCAGTGGGCAAGAACACAGCCAGCATGCGGACCAAGTCACATTGCGGGGTGTTTTATGCCCTCTAAAAGGGACGTGAGGGCGCATTATTTTTAGTGTGCCGCTATTTGGATACTTCTTGAGTTACTACTTGACCCATGTTTGCCTCTACGCTCGGAAGTGGTTTGGCTATTGTACCTCAAGAACGAAGTTCTGCAAAGCTGGCATTATGATGCGCTCTACACGCAGTATGACGGAGAGCGGCTTGCGTTGTGGATGTATGTACGGCGTGGCTGGCTCTATACTCGTCTCGGGTACGAATGCTGTGCGGTAGACAATGCCTACGGGGATCTTATCGGCCTCTTCACCTTCCAAAAACTCCCCCGCCATACCGTGAATATCGGGTTAGGTCTGCGGCCGGAGCTGACCGGACTCGGCTATGGACTCGCGTTTGTGCAGGCAGGTCTGGCGTTCGGCAAGACTCGATATGCCCCTGCATCCTTCCAGTTGACCGTTGCTCCTTTCAACGCGCGGGCGATCAAGGTCTACATGCGAGCGGGCTTCACTCTTGTCAAAGTCAAGCAAACTCCGCAAGGTGCCCGCTGGGAGATGAGACGAGATGCTTGAGGTAAAGCCGATCCTCTTCCAGCAGCGGGCCTGTGGAAGAACCCATATTTATCCACATTCTAACAATTTCCTGTACCAAATAAAAGCTCAGCAAGTAGAGGAGTTACGGTGCAGGCTGTTTGTCATTGCTTACTCGCGTTCGCTCAAATCCTCTCGTTTTGTTCACCACCTACCGCGATTTTTCCCTACAAATCATCAGTGTTGCTACAACTAGAGCAAGCTCTTATTCAATTTACAGCAATAGGCATAGTTCAAATGCACTTGACAGGTCCTCGCCAACAGCAAAGTCCAACTCTGTCATCCTGAGCGATGCGATGGATCTGCGCAGCGAAGGGGAAGCATCTGTCTGCCTATCGAGACAGACCCTTCCCCTTTGTTTCGCTCAGGGCTTCGTCTAATGCACTCAGGGTGACACGGGGTGAAGGTTCAAACAGTCAAGGAGATGCATGAGCAGTGGAAGACAAGGCAAAGAGCCTTGGTGACAAAATATGGGGTCATACTATCAGCCTCCTATGTTATAATTACTAGGTCAGGAGAAATCCTTTAGTTATAGGAGAAATTTAGCTGGCTAGGATTCCAGGTCGGTATCGCAGCAGGACCAAAAGTGCTTCTAATTGGCAGCACTATTGCTAGGCGCCACGCATACACTTTGAAAGGAGACGTGATAGCCATGCCAAAGCTACCAAAGCATCTCACCGAACGTGCTCTAGAAGCAGCAGCGACTGCGATTGCCACAGGAATCGTAGGTCTAGTAATGAAGAAGGGTTTTTCCCACGAACAAGGAGCACAAAGAAAGCTTCTTTGTGAAAAAGAGAATAAGTTAACTACGCATGTAGCTATTAGCTTTTCGGAGGCTGAAAAACTAAGCAGAGAAGCCGAGATGAGTGATCAACATAATACTAATATACTTAGTGCGCTCAAGAGAGCCAACCCACTGTCACGAAAACCATATATGTGCCAGGAGTGCGGAGCCTTGAAATGGGTGTAAATCGTATAAGATGACGTTTTCTCTGCCGCCAAATACGGTGGGGGCTCCCTTTCTCCTTTACACACCTGGCGATTTTGCCGTTTTTGCACTGCAACCCGAGCGACATCGAATTTGGTAGTGCAAGGGCGCTGCGCGGCCGTTTTTTTCCGTGGGGCAATAGCCGGGTAGCGCTAACACGAGGCCATTGCTATCTCACACCCAGTCGAACGTGATTCCTCATGCTTTCTAAGCAGACGCTTAATTTCCAACATCTTTTCCTTTGTTGCTGACCAGCGATTTTGTGGTTTTGGGTTTTCAACAACGGCTTACGGGGAGACGGCTTCCTTTCTCGCAGGTGCGTCTGCACGAAACGCAAGAGAGACAATGGGAGTTGACAGAAAATCACTACGATGCTTGAAACCAGAGGGTGCCAATGGCTAGTATATCCTCAAAACACAACAAGTGCAACAGGTAAGCAGACCAAGTTCGCAAGTTCTTTGATTGTTCTGCTCCTCATCTACAAGAGTGCCTGAAAATGCAGGGGTGGAGAGCGAAGAACTGCAAGCGGCCTGAGGCCTAATCATACTCCACAAGTCAAGCTAGTTCTACCTTGTCGTAATAGACCTCATGTATATTCCTATCATGGGTGGCTCTATTCCTATCATGGGTGGCAACAATCACGTGGCGCATGTGATCATAGTCCGAGTAGTAACCGACGATATCAGCCACATTGGTAAAGCGGGCGAGATGGGTTAGTTTAAATTGCCGGTGAGGTTTATAGGAGTAGTCGTACAAATCGCCGTTGGAGTCTAGCACGATCACATGGCGAAAATGGGTATCAGGGGAGACGAAGGCTGCCACATTGACCAAACGATGAGAGAAGGTCGTCACCG
>Ga0207684_10004301_pt1 | contig 13484 bp, 12 predicted proteins | sample KBSK5501metaG_FD_184342 | JGI IMG/M metagenome (GOLD analysis project Ga0207684, IMG submission 184342) | Corn, switchgrass and miscanthus rhizosphere microbial communities from Kellogg Biological Station, Michigan, USA - KBS K5-50-1 metaG... | ecosystem: Host-associated > Plants > Roots >...
GCGGACGCCCGACGTGAGCGCCCAGAGCCTGGGGTCCAGGTACACGCCGCTAGCCTAGAGCCTATTCCAGATCTTGGGAAGCGCGAGATGAGCGACCCAGGCCGCCGGCGCTCGCCACCAGAGCTCGCTCCGCTTCGGCCGGGCGCGCTCGCGAGCCGCCTCACTGGCGAGCGCTTCCTGGATCATCGAGTTGAACGCGCCGTGCGCCTCGGCTTCGCGGAGGCGATCCTTGATCATCTGGTGGGCCAGGTACTCGTTGTCACACACTTGCGTGTCCTCCCTGGTCGCCAGTGCACCATCACCGGCTCGGCCGCGGAAGCCGCCAGGTGCGGATCGCCCTGCTCCGCAATCGGAGCGCGTGGCCCACGCTGAAGTTGCTACTCTGGCGCCGTGCAGTGGGACGATCTGAGAGTCTTTCTCGCCGTCGCGCAGGCCGGTAGTCTGCGGCGGGCCGCTCGGGTGCTCGGCTTCGGCCAGCCGACCGTGATCCGGCACCTGCGGCAGCTCGAGCAGAGCCTGGGCGCGAGGCTGTTCGAGCGCACGCCGGATGGCCACCGGCTCACGAAGGGGGGCCAGCACCTTTTGCCGATGGCGCAGAGCATGGCCGATGCCGCCACCACCATCGACCGCAGGCGGATGGCCTTTGGTGAGGACGGGGCCGGCGTGGTGCGCGTGTCCGCGGGAGAATGGCCGGCGCGCTTCCTCGCGCCGCGCCTGGCGGCCCTGAGCGGCAAGCTCGGCGCCCTCACGGTCGAGCTGGTGGAGACTCACAACGAGCCGGACCTCGATCGGCGAGAGGCCGATCTCTTGATTCGACACGGGCTTCCGGCGCGCGGGCACCTCGTTCGCATCGGCCTCGGGACGGTCGAGGCCGCGGTCTACGGCGCGACGAGCCTCGTCGAGGCTCAGCCGGCGGCGCGGACCGAGGCTCGATGGCGCGCCTGCCCGTGGGTGGCCTACGATGCGCCCCACGAGTATTTCGGCTCGATGGCCTTCTTGCTGGGACACCTCGGCGAACGCCGCCCTCGAGTGCGCGCCTCGCGATTCTCGCTACAGCTCGAAGCGATCCGGGCCGGCGCCGGGCTCGGGATCCTGCCCTGCTTCGTCGGTGATCAGGACCCGATGCTCGTTCGACTCACGGCGCCCATCCCCGAGCTCAGCCACGACTACTGGCTCGTCGTGCATCCCGATCTCAAGACGGTCCCGCGCGTGCGGCTCCTGATCGACTGGATTCGCACCGCGTTCAGGGAAGGAAAGTCGGTTCTTCTGGGATTGCGAAAGGAGGCCGGCCGGCGATGAGTCAGCGGCTCGTGGATCGACCGCTCCCCGTAACCCGGCGAGTGCGCTGACGATGGACTTCGGGCTCTTCTACTACTGCCAGGGCCGCGGCGTCCCGCACGATCAGGCCTACGCCGAAATGCTTGACCAGATCGCGCTGGCGGAGACGCTCGGCTTGGGCGAGTGCTGGTTCGCCGAGCACCACTTCACGGACTACTCGCTCCTGCCGAGCCCCAACTTGATGATCGCGGCCGCGCTCCAGCGCACCACGCGGATGCGCTTCGGCAACTACGTCAACGTCCTGCCCTTTCATCATCCGCTGCGGCTCGCGGCCGAGGCGGCCACGCTCGACAACCTCGCGCGCGGGCGGTTCGACTTCGGCATCGGCAAGGGCGTGCGCCCGGGCGAGTTCACGAAGCTCGGCCCAACTTCGACGAGGCGCCCGAGATGAAGGAGGAGGCGATCGAGATTCTCCTCAAGCTCTGGCGCGAGGACACCACCGCGTACGACGGGCGCTTCTGGCGCTTCCCCGAGCTGAGCCTTCGCCCGCGCGAGGGGCCGTATCGACCGAGACTCCTGCTCTGCCGCGAGACCTACGTGGCCGAGACCGCGGCGACGGCGGGCGCCGAGGGCACGCTGGCGCTCCAGGGCTTCTGGTATCTCTCGTCGCTGGCGGCGCCACCGCTCCCGAGCGACTACTCCGATGCGCGGTTGAAGGAGCTGACGGGACGCGTCTGGGGCGGACGGACCTACGACGAGCTCGCCGCGGTGGGCGGCATGATCATCGACTCCCCTGACGAGGTCCCCGAGAAGGTCGCCGGACTCGAGACGATCGGCGTCGACACGCTCCTGCTGGTGTGCAGCTTCGGCGGGCTCTCCCACGCGCAGGTCTGTCGTTCGCTCGAGCTCTTCGCCGATGCGGCGATCCGCCCGCGGCAGACGGCCCGGCGAGCGTAGGGATCAGGCCCGGCCGACGTACCGCGTGACGTGGTACGGCGTATGGGCGAGGCCGGGACAGAATCGGCCGACGACATCCGCGAGCTGCTCGTAGAGCTTCTTCCCCGGCGCGTTGAGCCGGGCCAAGCGTTCGCGCGCGGCTTCGGCCTCTCGGGCGATCGCCGCCACGTCGATCGTCGTCAAACGGCGATCTCGCACGACCATCCGGCCGCCGATCATCACGTGGACCACGGCGGAGCCGTCCTCGGTGTGGACGAGCTGATTGGTCGGATCGTTGAGCGGAATCCAGTTGAGGTGGCCCAGATCGAGAAACACGATGTCGGCCTTGTAGCCCGGCGCCAGCCGGCCGATCCGGCCGTCGAGTCCGAGCGCCCGCGCGCTACCCTCGGTGGCCGCCAGCGCGACCTCGTCGGTAGTCACCCAGCGCTCGACGTCCGGGCCCTGCGCCTTGGACACGAACGAGGCCAGGCGCATCGATTCGTACATGTTCAGGTTGTCCGAGCAGTTGGCGCCGTCGGTACCGATGCCGACGTTCACGCGGCGCCCGAGCATCGCCCGCATGTCCGCCAGACCGTTGCCGAGGCGCATGTTGCTGCCGGGGTTGTGGGCGACCGAGGCCCCACGATCGCCCAGTCGCCGCATGTCATCGTCGTCGAGCCACACGCCGTGCGCGACCGTGAACCGCTCCCCGACCACGCCGAGATCGTCGAGGTGCCCGGTGAGCGTCTTGCCGTAACGCTGGAGCCCGACGATCGCCTGCACCTTCGACTCGGCGACGTGGGTGTGCAGACCGACGCCGTGCTCGGCGGCGAGTGCCACGCAGGCGCGGATGAAATCGTCCGAGCAGTGGTGGGGAATCGTCGGCGCGACGGCCAGGCGGACATGGTCGCGGTCGAGCTTCCATTCGCGCAGCGCTCCGCGCATGTTGTCGATGCTCGTCTTCCACGGCGCCAGGCGTAGCTTCTCGACGTCCTGCTGCAGCGAGGGCGGGAGCACGTCCATCAGGCCGGGGATCGCTTCATAGAACGTCCGATCCGCGACCATCGGGGCGACGACCGCGCGCATGCCGACCGCCGCGTAGGCGCTGCCGACCGCGTGCAGTCCCTCGAGGGTCGGCGCCGGCCACTCGAACGGCAGGTCGTAGCTGGCCGTGCAGCCCTTCAACACCATCTCCGCGGCGCCGATCTTGGCGCTCAGATGCTTGTCCTCCAGCGTGCGGCCGCTGCTGAGCCACGGGCCGGCGGTGAGCAGGAGCTCGAGGGTCCAGCGATCGCCCATGCCCTTGGCCAGGTTGCCGTGAGCGTGCGTGTGCGCGTTGATCAATCCGGGATGGAGCAGCAGGCCGCGCGCATCGAGGCCGGTTGCGTCGGGCGGCGCCGGCAGACCGGGCGCGCCGATCTCGGTGATGGTGTCGCCGGCGATCAGGACGTCAGCACCATCGGCGCGGTGGGCGCGAAAGTCGAGGACACGGCCGCCCCGGATGATCGTCGCCTGGCTGGCTTTCGTGTTCATGGGCCGCGTCTCACGGCCGCCGTGGACGAAGCATATCCTTGCCACGTCAGGATCCAGAGCACAAAGAGACCTCCGAGCATGAGGAACGGCAGGTCGTCCCAGGGGCCATACCCGCGAGCCGCCAGAAAGCCCCCGCCGAATCGTGCCAACGCCATTATGACGAAGACCGGTCCTGGAAGGAGGACCGGCAACACACGCAAGGCTTCGAGGCCGCGGTACACGCGGCCTCGCGGGTTCACCAGACGAAGCCCGTCGTCGCCAGCGGTCATCGGCCGCGTTTCGACCCCGCGGGCGTCGCCGGTTGGGACCCATTGTAGGCGCCGAAGCCAATCCAGCCTCACGAGCGTTGTCCGCTTCCGTCGAGAGGATACACATTCCGGATCATATATAACTGTCCAGCTCCGGTCGTTCGCCGGCACGAGCATGATCAGGCTAGCCAACGTGTCCCACGTGAACACGCCCGGTCTAACGAGAAATTCCAGATACACGACGAACACGAACCCCGCAACGACGCCAGCCGGCCACAGCGGGCGAAACAGAAAAGCGACAGCCAGGAAGACTTCGATCGCGATCGTCATCACGCTCATGGGCCCCGCGAACGCGTGGATGACAACCTGACTCGCCCTCTGAAGCCCCGCCAACCACCCTCCGTGGTCAGCGACAGCGAGCGAGGCCAGCAGCGCGCCAGACAGACCCCAGTAGGGGCTGAAGATTTTGTCGAGAGCCGCGTAGAAGAACACGATTGAGAGCTGGATACGCACGAGACGCTCGGGCCAGGCTGGACATCGGTCCCCAGAGTCTTCACCTCGGAGCAGGCGCAGCAATGGGACGCGGTCGTTCGAACAACCGATGAGCGCGAGAAGCGTCAAATGGAACTGCGCGTTGTGCGCATAATGCTCAGGGTCGAGGGCGATGACATAGAAGCCCACGGCTGCGAGAAACCAGGCACACACGCGCGGCGCGAGTCCGAGAAGGAGCCCTGCCGAAGCGACATACTGAAGAACGACGAAGGCAGCGCCTTCTATCCGGGTCAGGGGCGGGATCCATGGAAGCGCCCGTGGGACGTGGAAGGTCGAAGAGACGTATCCTTCGATCAGCCCGTTGAACTTTGGGACGTGGAAGACGAGGGTCGTGACGGCCAGGGCGACACGGAACGTGGCAAGTCGGTAGGCAGGAATGGGAGCAAACCAGCTCCCCCCGTCGTCGGCTTTGCCCGGGCTACGGCGCGGCCTTGGCACGAAACTCCACACGAGGGGGCACGTCGACACGCTGGTAGCGGATCCAATGGATCGATGCCACGTAGGTGTACCCGTCACGCCGCTCTCGCGCGAGGTAGGTGACCAGTCGCGAGAACCGGTCGTGCACCTCGTCTTCTGACCAGTAGGCGGCCGTCATCGACATAGGCTCCGGTGACCGATAGCCGCGCACGTAGCGGCCGATCTCCGGTACCGGCTCAGGGTCTCCCGCTCCGCGTGTCCGAAAGAGCGTGACCTCGTAACGCGGCCCGAGACGGGAGAACATCGCCCAGCTGTACCGAGCCCAACGGTACCGGAACGTGGGGAGCTCGAACTTCTGTAGCAGAGGGACGACGATCTGGATACCAAGCCACAGGACGATGAACGCGGCTGTCGCGTAACGGCGCCACTCTGAGACCTCCGAGTGTCCTCGATCCATGACCGACGACGCCACCCTAGCCGGCGCCGCCCGATCGTTCAAGGCGCGAACGCAGATGGAGCTCGCGAAGCGTTGAACCTTTTGGACAATCCGGGGCATTCTTGGGCCATGACCCCGGTCTCATCCCGGCGCCTCTCGAGCGGAACAGTTGCGTCCTTGGGCCCCGCGTACTGGGACGCGATCTCCGACCGCATCCTCGGACGCTACTATCATGACGCTCTCATCGGTCGGCTCAAGCGCGACGTGCACCTGAGACTGATCGCCCGCTGGTGCCCCGACCTGCATGGCAAGACCGTCCTCAAGACTGACCTGTTCGAGGAGGCGCATGGCCCCGACCAGTTTCTCTTCGAGCTGGAGGTCCCCGGCGGGACGCGGCTCGGCATGGACATCTCCCCCGTGATCGTGCACCGGGCTCGGCGTGAAGCCATCACGCGTGGGATCGCATCCTGCAGCCTGGTCGCCGGCGACGTGCTGGCGCTTCCTCTCAGAGCGGAATCGCTCGACGTGATCGTGTCCAACTCCACACTCGACCATTTCCCGGAACCGCAGTACATCGGCGCGGCCCTCCGGCAGTTCTACGATGTTCTCAAGCCAGGCGGCGCCTTGGTGGTGACGCTCGACAATCCCGGGAGCCTGTCCTACATGGTGGGCCGGTTCAAGCGGGCGCTTCGGCCCGACCCGTTCTTTTTGGGTCATACGCTATCCCGTCGCGAGCTGACGGCGACACTCGTCGAGATCGGCTATCAGGTAACGGACACCACGGCGATCCTCCACGGCCTGGAGAATCACTCCTCGGCCGCGATGCGGATGGCGATACGGCTGGGAGGCCAGCGACTGCACCGAGCGATCAACGCACTGCTTGCCCTTCTCGAGCGACTCGAGGCGGCGCCGACGCGGTATTTGACCGGGGCGTTCATCGCGGCCCGGGCGATCAAACCGGACCGCACCGACGGGCGTTGAGTCCGGCCCTCTGTCTTCTCGGATGACGGCGCTTCCAACATTCTCGATCGTCATCCCAACGTACAACCGTCCGGACCGGCTCGTCACCTGTCTTCAGGCGCTCGCCGCCCTCGACTATCCGCGTGACCGCTTGGAGGTGATCGTCGTCGACGACGGTAGCCCGACTCCGGCGGTCAGCCAGAGCCTGGGAGCCCGCGATGCGATCGACGTGAGGCTGCTGAGACAGCCTCACGCCGGTCCCGCCACCGCACGGAATACCGGGGCCGCGCAGGCCGGTGGGGACTACCTCGCCTTTACCGATGACGACTGTAAGCCGGACGCGGACTGGCTCCGCGCCCTGGCGGCGCGGTTCGTCAGCGCTGGCGATCACGTGATCGGAGGTCGCACGGTCAATGCGCTGCCGGACAATCCATACTCGAGCGCAACGCAGCTCCTCATCGACTACCTGTACGAGTGGCACACGGCCAACCGGGCCGCTGCCTTTTTCGCCTCCAACAACCTCGCCGTCCCTGCCGAACTCTTTCGGGCGCGCGGCGGTTTTCACCCGGGCTTCCCACTCGCCGCCGGCGAGGATCGCGAATTCTGCCGACGCTGGGCGCGGTCTGGCGGTCAGATGACCTATGCACCCGAGGCGGTCGTTCGCCACGCCCATCCCCTCACGCTACAGAGCTTCTGGCGCCAGCACTTCACATACGGCCGAGGCGCTTTTCACTTTCACCGCCTTTACGCTGGATTCCCAAATGAGCAGCAAGATCCTACGCCACTGACGTTTTACTTGAAGCTCGCAACCTTCCCGCTGTCGAGACGCGGGATTCGGCGAAGACTCTCGCAATCGGCACTCCTGTCGCTGGCGCAGGCCGCCACAGTGGCGGGCTACTGGCACGAGCGGCTTCGATGAGGAGGGAGCCCACAGTGCTCAACATTCATCAGCCGAGACGCGAGTAGAAGACGCGGCGCCAGCAACCGACCCGGAGAACGCGAATCCCCCCGCATCGCTGATAACCCGCTTTCTCCAGGGGTCGAAACGCTCGCGTGTTCTTTGGCCACACCACCGCTACGAGACGGCGGAATCCGGCGTCGCGAAAGAACCGCGCCATCCAGACGACCCGGGCCGCGGCCAGGTCCAGTCCTCGAAACGCCGGAGCGGTGTAGGAATCAAACTGATACACGTCGCCAGACTCCAGTGGGAGCTCGACGCCGAGGTACTCGATCCACGCGCCGCGCATCGCCGCCCAGCCCGCGTGCACGATCTGCCCCTCGTGCCAAGCGACGAAGCACCGGTGGCCGTGGTCCAGGCGACTTCGGACTGCGGATATGTCTTGGTCTGGTCGGAAGCAGGTGTACCACTCCAGTTGGTCGACGGTCAGCAGCGCGATCCGGGCCGACAGGCGTGGCGTGACCCCGGGAAGCGGACGGTCAAGCAAGCACTCCATGACGACGACGCGCCGATAGACGGTTTGGCCGATCACTGGGACCGCCGGTCCAGGTTCTCGTTGTGCAAGACCTCGAAAGTCCGCCCGACGGCGTCCACCGGCTCACGAGGGATCGCGCCCATCACTCCTTCCGAAGCCCCTCGCGGCGAGCTCGACCATTAAGCGCCGCGCCCACGATCCGAACATCGCTCACGTTTACCACATCGCACAGCAGGAGGATCAGGAGGTAGCAGACGACGGCTGCCACACAGAGGACTCCCCGCGCCATGACCGACGAGCCGAGCCAGAGGAGAGGTACCGGGACAACCCCGAGCACCACCGCGGTCACCCATCGCCGCGCCGCCGAGCCGAGTTCGGCACGCATTCGCCATCCAGCATATGCGGCATGGGCGATCGACGCGCCGGCCACAGCGAGGCACGCCCCCCAGCTCCCATGCCACCTCACGAGCGGTACCCCCAGCGCCCAGAATGAAACCAGCCGTATCGCCGAGGCGACGAGAGCTTCGCCGGGCCGGCCGTGGACGAGGGCCAACAGGCTCGTCGCCGTCCCCAGCCCCAGAACCACGAACGCGACCGACAGGGGAACCAGATTGGTCGCCACGGGAGAGTAAGCTTCGCCGAAGACGAGCGGTGTAACAGCCTCTGCGAGGAACAGGCAGCCGAGTGTCACGACGACGCCGACGACGGCGAGCCAGGTGACGAAGCGCTCGACCCAGAGGTTGATGGTCCTGGTGTCGCCGCTTTCAAGGCGACTGCTCAGAAGCGGTACAAAGGACCAGGCGAGTGGGGGTATCGAAGCGGCCGCGGTCTGGTAGACGCTGTTGGCCAGCGCGAAGTAAGCCACCTCTACGTAGTCGCCCGAGATCGCCCGTACAAGAACCTCGCCGCCGGCTTGGAACGCGGCCAACAAGAGCTGGCTGCCGAAGAAGATCAACCCGAACCGGAGATAGGGAGCCAGACGTGCTGGTTCGGGGCGGAGATCCGGCCAACTAAGACGGAGCGGCATCAACCACACGCCCGTGGCGATCACGGTTACCTCGGTCACGATCAGCGCCGCCCCAGCTCCGCGGAGCCCGCCGAGCCAGACGCAGAAGGGAAGGAGCAAGACCGTGAGCCAACGGCGCAGCGTATCTCCCGTGCCCCACAGGTCGGCACGATTGAGCCCGAGGAACACCGCGAAGAGGAGCGTGCTGAGGCCTTGGACCCAGACGTTTAAGGCGATCAGCCACAGCAGCAGGCCGTCAAGCTCCGTGAATAGCAGCCTCATCACGACGAGGTAGAGAAAGGCTGCTAGACCGCCGCTTAGGATTCGTAATACGACGAGGTTTCCAGCGAAGCGCTGAAGCACGGAGCCCTCTTCGCGACCAACGAGCCCCGGCATATAGCGACCAATGACGTTGGTGAGCCCGAGCCCGCCGAGGAGCACGAACCATGCGGCGAGTGAGGTGACCAGCGCGTAGGCCCCGTAGGCCTCTGGCCCCATCAGCCGCGGTACCACGACGGCGAAGGCGAGCGCCCCGAGCACCTGGAGCCCGCGCTGGATGAGCATGAGCGCCGCGTTGTACGCGGTGGCGCGGGCGTCGACGACCTGTCCGTCGACTATCGTGAAGCCGGCGTTTCCGCCGTCGGGCGCGACTGAGATTTGATGATCAGACGCTTGCCCGAAGGCTCGAGTGGGATGCTATCGACGACCTCGACGGTCACAGCGACGCCGGGCCCGAGGAAATTCTCGAGATCCACTTGAAGCGTCGAAGCGAATTGCGCCGTGAACCTGCTCGTGGGGGCGATGCGCAAGGTCACCGCATCCGGGGCGGTCTGGACCGCCTGGTATTCCCACACGTAGGGGATCATCCCCACGACGAACGTCAGGAATTGCCCGAGGACCACGCTGTTGACTTCCCTTCCCTGGCGTGTCCGGATTACCTCGCTGTCCCGTCCTTCCACGTGACCCAATGTCGGCAGCCCGCGCCCGCACGGGCACGGCGTGCCCGCTACCGCCTGGTCGCCGACCGAGTAATTGATGAAGGGCATGACATAGTTGGCGAGATCGGTCACGACGACGCGGCCCGCTTCGCCAGGAGCGGCATCGAGACCATCCGGCCGCACTACACGTGCGACGACCCGTTCCGCGTTGACATGAAGCACCTTCGCGTTGTCCGGGCAACTGTGGGCGATCTGCGGAACCTCCCAGGAGGAGTACCAGTTGACGACACGGCACTGGAACACGCGCTGTATGGCCTCGGCGTTACCAAGCGTCAGCGTCTCGCCAAACGCCACGACGACCTTGGGGTGGCTCGCGAGCGGGACCGCCTCCTCCGAGAGAGCCTCCGCCAAGCGAGCGACAGCGCTTGGATAGCCGCGGATGAAATAAGGCCCGCGCCGCGCCTCCTCTGCGACCAGTGAGCGGAAACGGGCGGCCGTCGCCTGGTCCGACGACAAGCTCACGCTACGCTCTCCGAGGACGGCACGCGCGGTGAGTTGCCGGAGGCGACTGCGCGGCGCGACATGGTTGTAGAAGTAGGAAGGGCTCGCGATCACGACGCACGTGTGCCAGATCGCGGCCCCCGCCCAGCCTAGCCAGAAGAGAGAAGTCGCACCTAACAGCGAAGACGTCTGACGGTCCCAGTGGAACTCGAACGGCAGGCCGGTGGAGCCGGAGGTCATCATCGTTCGCCGTCGGCTCACGGGGATGTTGTCGGCTGTCGTCGATGTCGGAAATCCGGCGCGCAACTCTCGCTTCGTACTTACAGGAACTCGGGCCAGATCCGCCAGTGACTTGATGTCGCGCCAATCAAGTCTGGCGCGGGAAAATAGGTCACGGTAGTAGGGGACGTGGTGCGCAGCGTGCTCAAGGAGCGCCCGAAGACTGGAGAGGTTCCGCGTCTCGAGCTCGTCGGAGGTGCGCCACTGGAGATCGGCCAGCCGACGCGTCGTGGTCCACATCGGGCGGCCCAGGCGCTCTCCCAATGGAGCGACAACCCGGGGCACGAACCAGCTATGTAACGGCTCGCGACTCACGCGGACGGCTCGCCGAGTTGCCGCTCCGCTCGCTCTTGCATCGAAGCCAAGCCCATTTCACGGAATAACTCCACGGCGGCCGCGAGATGCTCTCGGGCGGTGCCGCGAAGTCCCGCCCGCGCGTGGAGCTCGCCGAGGCCGAGCTGGCAATGCGCCAGAGCTGGACGCATGCCGAGCCCGTCAGCGATGGTCATCGCCTGTCGATAGAAGCGCTCAGCGCCTTCGACGTCGGTGGGATCACGACGACGGGAGATCTCGCCGAGCAGGTGGAGTGTCCAGGCCTCCTGGCCCTTCTCCTTGTGTCGCCGTGAGAGATCCAGCGCGTTCTGGGCCACCGACCGGGCGGGCTCGTACTCGCCGGCAACGAGATATCCCTCGGCGAGCCACGCCAACCGAAGGGCATGCCCGAGGGCGGCGTTCTTGGACTCGGCCTCCTTCACAGTCTCGACGATGAGTGCCAACCCCTCGGCGACACGTCCAGTGAGGATGTAGAGCCGGCCGACGGCGGCGGCGACCGTGTAGACGTAGAGGTAGATGCTCCCGCGCCGGCCTACAGCCAATCCGCGCTCCAATACGACGCTCGCGCTATCCAGATCCTCCCTGCGCATGTGAAGGGTCCCGAGCCCAAGGCACATTGCCGTCAAGCTCGGCGCGTGGTCGAGCTCCTCGGCGATCCGCATGCCTTCCTCGCCCACTTTGATCCCCTCCGCGAACTCGCCCAGCTCGCCGAGACAACGAGCCAGACGCTCCCGGCTCGTGACGGCGGGAAAGGTGGGAAAGATGGGCAGGCCAAACCGCTCGCGGACCCGATCGCCGGCGAGCATGTCGATGTTCCGCCGCAGGACTTGTGCGGCCTGGCGGTAGTCGCCCGTCATGTGGAAGGAGTAACCCAGCAGCAGATTGACGGCGATCTCGTGCGCCAGATCCGCACCCCCACTCAGGGCAAGGGCGCGCTGCCCGGCCTCCATCGCGAGCTCCTGGTCATGAGCGAGATAATGGCAGTGGGCGATGCCGTACGCGATCCAGCTCAGTCGTCGCTGGTCGCCGAGCGAGCCGGCCAGAGCTTCCGCTTCCTGCATGCGGTCAAGGATCCGGGCTCGATCGGCCAATGGAACCAGCGCGCGTCGCAGGTCGAGTCGGATATCGATTCCCTGCTCGATGGTGTCCTTTCGTTGGGGAAGGTGCTCCAACGCTCCCAACGCCTGCTCGAAGAAGGCGATAGCTCCGTGGCTCGCCGAGCGCTCGAGCGCCCTGGCCCCGGCACGGCGCAGGTAGGTCACCGCCTGTGCCCACAGCTCTCCACGGAACGCGTGGTGAGCAAGGTGATCGACCTCGTCAGCGAGACGGTCTGCCTGGAGTGTCTCGATCATCGCGACGATGCGTGCGTGAAGCTCGCGCCGCCGCCCCAGCAGCAGCGTCGCATACGCCACCTCCTGGGTGAGGGCATGCTTGAACGTGTACTCGAGCTCCGGGAACAGGCTCCTCTCGTAAAGGAACTCCGCGGTCTGAAGGTGTGCCAGGCACTGGCGGAGCTCCGCCTCGGGCACCTGCGCGACGGCCTGGAGGAGGGAAAAGGACATGTCCCTGCCGATCACGGCAGCGCATTGGAGGACGCGCTTATCATCGGGCGAGAGCCGGTCAATCCGGGCGGCTAGAATCGCCTGGACGGTCACGGGCACCTGGATCGTAGAGAGCGCTCTCCCGAGACGGCAGGCACCCCGCTGGCCCACCAGCACCTTCGTCTCGACGAGTGTGCGGATGCACTCCTCTAGGAAGAACGGGTTGCCCTCGGTTCGTTCGATGAGAAGCTTCTTGAGCGGGCCGAGCTCGGGGTCATCGCCAAGTACGATCCGAAGCAGCTCGTCGGCGCTCTCGGCCGGAAGCGGGTCGAGGCGAAGCTGGACATAGTAGGTTTTGCTGCCCCAGCGATGCTGGTACTCAGGCCGATAGTTGACCAGGAGGAGAATGCGTGCCGTGGGAAGACTCTCGACGAGGTTGTCGAGGAAAGCCTGCGTCTCGGCGTCGATCCAATGAAGGTTCTCGATCATCACAATCAGGGGCCGCGCCTGGCTCAGACGTATGAACAGACGCTTGACCCCATCGAACATCCGCTGGCGGCGTTGAGCCGGGTCGAGCTCGCGCCACGTCGGGTCATCGACGGGCTCGTCCAAGATCGCCCTCAGGGCCGGGACCGCACCGCGGAGCGACTGGTCCAGCTCGGTGACCTTGCCGACGACCTTCGCATGGACTTCGCGAGCGTCATCGCGGTCCTCGATCTGAAAGACCGTTCGCAGAAGCTCGCGTAGCGGAAGATAGGGGGTTAGCTTCCCGTACGAGACGCCGCTGCCCTCGAGGATCGTGCAACCGCGCGTAGAGGGCGAGTCAATGAACTCGTAAAAGAACCGCGACTTGCCGACGCCGGGCTCGCCGATGACGGCCACGGCTTGGCCCTGCCCGGCTTCCGCGCGCCGGAGGGGCTTCCCCAGAACCTCGAACTCCGAGCCTCGTCCCACGAAGCGGGTGAGGCTGCGTGCCGCAGCCTGGAATCGGCCGCGGGTGGGCTCGGCGTCCACGAGCTCGAACAATTCGACCGGCTCCGTGAGTCCCTTGACCGCGACGAGGCCAAGGGGTTTGAAGTGCAGGTAGCCTTCG
>Ga0207684_10004302_pt1 | contig 13482 bp, 5 predicted proteins | sample KBSK5501metaG_FD_184342 | JGI IMG/M metagenome (GOLD analysis project Ga0207684, IMG submission 184342) | Corn, switchgrass and miscanthus rhizosphere microbial communities from Kellogg Biological Station, Michigan, USA - KBS K5-50-1 metaG... | ecosystem: Host-associated > Plants > Roots >...
CCGCGCGAGACTGGTGAGAATTATTCGCCGTTAAAGCGCCGCTCCGAACACTAAACGGTTCGCCTGACATAGCCGTGAAAATTCCATTGATGGACCAACCGCCGAGTAGCTGATTCATGACACCATGGGATGAATTCAGGAATCGCTTTCCACGTCCGATTGGAACTTCCCAAACTGAAGTGACGTTGAGCACATGCGTCCGGTCAAAATCAGATCGCGACCGCTCCAGGCGCCAGTTGCTAATGGTTATGGGGGTACGCGAGTTCGTAGTCGAAAGTCCGCCCCCGGAAGCTGCGCCTACCGGGTCAAGTGACTGATCATCAATCGACTTGCCAAAGGTATATGCCATTGTCAAACCCAATCCGCTCGTGAAACGCCGTCGAAGAGTAAATTGCGCGGCGTGATAGTACGAATCGCCTCCTGAATCCAGATACGTGATCGTGCTGAACTGTTGATTAGGTCGCAATTTAAGAGCCAGAGTCGTCTGCTCAATGCGGCCCGCAAAAGCTCCCGCGGCGTTCTGGGATAACTGCGTTGCGACCGTACTGGAATTCACGAACGACGCGGTCACAAATCCGGCGGCGACGATTGGAACTGTTGTGCCGGTTACGCCCGCCGGACAACCTGAGCCGTCAGCTTTGCAACCCCTCCCCACATTCTGTTGCATGATCAGAAATGATGGAATAATTGGACCGGCCTCTATCTCATTAGCATCGTACGCACGGAACAAGCGTGTGCCGCGGCGTCCAATGTATGCGGCTTGGAACACAAAACCATGAGGCAGCTCGCGCTGAAGGCTAAGGCTCCATTCATGCACTGTGGGAATCTTCAGATTGGGATCAAACACTATTGCCGCTGGTGCGTTGGTCCTTAGTTGCAGTGTAGGCCTGACGAATGATGAAGGCTTCGTGCTTGGCGCTGGAAGAGTGGTCAGGAATCCGGCCTCACCGATTCTCACATCCGGCTCTGCCGTGCAGCCTGTGGTGGTGCTGCCGCCGACGGTGGATGAGCAAAGCGTGACGATACCTGGAACCTTTCCAGCTACCGCCGTCGCCTGGAATGACGAAACAGTGTCGAAGGCCATGCGATAGCCGAGACGAATGACGCTCTTGCTATTATCACCGAAGATGCGGTGCAGAAACCCGCTCTTGAAATCCGGGCTCCAGGCCAGACCAAAACTGGGACTTATCGCCCCAATGTTGTTGCGATTGTACCAGCGTTTGGTTGGGACGAACGTCACCGGCCCGGGCGCGCCAACTACGGGTGTCGCTGGTCCCGGAGTTCCCACGATTGGTGTGGAGGGCTGGAAAGTATTTCCCCCGACCGTGAACGGCGCGGGATTAATCTCCCAGCGTAAGCCATAGTTCAGAGTTACATTGGATCGAAACTTCCATTCGTCCTGGCCGTAGAAATTGTACTGATCCAGATGCGTACCCACAGCGTGGAGTGTCACCTTGTTCCCAATCTGGAACGGAATGAAGAAGTCCCCATTAAGGTTGCCAAGGAAGTTCTGCTGGATCCTTGAGGGAATTCCCAGCAAATCGTTGATGGCTCCTTGCAGGCGGGTAAAGTCCGTGCTGTTGATTCCCAGTGCTGAAGTAGAAAGGCCGGGGAAGCCCGATGGTGCGCGAATGCTCGGATCAAACGAAACCGTGGGCGCGAGATTCGAACCGCCGGGCAGGCCGCGCTGATCTCTGTGGCGGTAGAAACGAACGGCGCCGCCGAAGCGAAAAACATGCGCTCCGCTCGTGAAGCTGATATTGTCCAGAGCCTGCGGCGTGGTAACCGCGCGGAACGTTCTGGGAATATTAAGGTATGGTTCGTCTGTATTGATGAAATCAAACGGTGGAATATTCGGGAAAGCCGGATTTGACTCGCCGAAAGTGAAGAGGAATCGGAAACGAGAGTAACCCATAGTAAACTCGTTGACAATGCGAGGCGAAATCACGCGGCGATAACTAAGCGCCAGATTGCTTGTGGTCCGAAAGACTTCGCCGAGCGGTGGGAACCCCGGGAACACTTGCGGCCGATTGTTCAAGAAGTCTCCTTGGGTGGTGTCGTATTTGGACCAGAGGAAACGACCAAACATGCTGTTGTTTTGATTGAAGTTGTGATCCACACGCGCCATGATCGCCGGGCCCTTGAATTGCGACGGCGGATTCCAGACGAAGGCGCCCGTGTTCAAGCCATCACCGAAGCCGTAAGAATTAGGCGCAGGATAAGACTTCAGGAGCGCACCTCCAACCGGATCGAGTCCGCGCCCTCTCGGATCATTTGCGAAAATGTTGTAGCTGGCGACACAGTTGGTTGAGGTTGGCGTAGCACAGACTGGTACGCCAGGCAACAATGCTCCAGTGCTTCTATCAACTAACTGCGGGGAGTTCCGTGTAAGACCGTTTACGGTACCTTTGACGAAACGGAAAACTCCCGACAGCGCCGTCGGAGTGTAAACAATAGGAACAGCCCCGAAAGCCTGATCGATGGCCTGGGTGTAGAAGATCTTAACCAACTGAATACCGCCAAAGAAGAAGGTCTTGTTCTTTTTGATGGGGCCACCCATCTCAACTCCATATTGATGAAGCCTGATTACGGGTTTAGGTAGGCCCTGGGCGTTGGCAAAAAACTCGTTGGCGTTCAGCGCTTCATTGCGCATGAAATAAAATCCGTTGCCGTGAAAATCATTTGTGCCGGAACGAGTCGCGACCGACACCGATGCCCCGCTGTTACGCCCCTCCTCCGCAGTCGCGTTGTTGGTTGTGACCTTGTACTCCTGAACGTTATCGGGATTGAGCCGATATAAGTTCGACACCGGGTTGGGCACCGATGACTCGTTGGCATCAATTCCGTCAATGGTCACGTTGAAGGCTCGGTCGCGCGAGCCGTTGACGTGAACACCTGAACCGGCAGCGCCTTGAGAGCGTTGCACCACGCCAGGTTCATACAGAATCAGCGCCAACGGGTTGCGCCCGTTGAGCGGTAAAGCTTCGATAGATTTCTGCTCTACGACATTGCCGATCGTCGCATTCGATGTCTGGATCTGTTCATTCCCACTTTGAACATTGACCGTCTCCGAAACTTGACCTACCTCAAGCGCCAGGTCCACCGCTAGCGGTGTGCCCACTTCAAGAATATTTCCGGTCTTCTGAAGCGTCTTAAATCCCGTCTTTTCGACCGTGATGGTGTAGACGCCGACCGGTAGAGAAGTGAAGGTGTACAGACCTGCGTCGCTCGTGTTCTGTGTTTGCGTGACGTTAGTCGCCTCGTTCTTCGCAGTAACGGCGGCCTCCGGAACAACGGCGCCGTTAGGGTCTCGAACGGTTCCGCCAATTCTTGACGTGCCAGTCTGCGCGAGCGCTGCTGTCGCGGCGACTGCGACTACAATCAAGATAGAGCCGATCAGATGTGCGAGCTTGGACATGGCGTTCCTCCTCCGAAGGGTGCGGGTTAAGCGTTCGTTCGTCCCGATCACTTGAGGCTTCCAGATTGACAATTGACGACGTGGCGAGCGCAACCGATTTACGGCAAGCGAACTCTCTTCACTTCATTGCAAGCCGCTCGACGGATGTTGCAGGCAAGTATATCCTCAGAATTCTTGTCGTCAAGACTTTTCGGAAGAAAACTTGAAGGGGTAATCAACTAAGCCTCACGACAGCGCTTCCACTTCGATGGCGCATCCGCGATAGCGTGATCAGCATGCCGTGTAGTTAGCGATGAAGTTCAACTTCTAGACTACTTCTTTTCGGGAAAGTTTGAAACGAAAGCGCCCCCGCGGCGTAACCTCAAGGCTCCACGCCGAATCTATTTATTGACTTGTAGGTAGAGATGGTTTAAAAAATTGCGGTGCCACCCTTGCTTATCAGTTGACGTTCTACCATAAGGAGGACCCGGTTGTGAAAACGACCAAAATGCTCGGCTTATTACTGCCGCTTACTTCTATACTCTGGTTAGGGTCTGTCGAAGCACAGCAGCGAACGAGTGCTGTGCGAAACGATGTGATCAACGGCCATGTTGCTTCGGCATCCGAAAGCGGCGGCATACGGGAAGTCATAGATAAGAAATATCAGAAGCGATATCAAGAATGGAAAGACGAGTTTCTTTCCACCGACATTGGCCGGGCACAATGGGAGATGTATGCGCACCATCCGCGTCTGGTGCTCAGCATTACTATCAGCGGAAATAACCGCAACGGCGCGGGAACTGGAAAGTACAAATGGAATGATGCAGGCGAGCTGGTCGCGGCAACCATTACTTTGGGCAGCCGCGTTGACGAAGGTTTCCCCAGCTCAGTTTACTATCCGGTGATGAGCGCCCTGGAGCCTTTCGAATCATCAAGATTGATCGGCGGCAGTGTTCTGGCAGCCGCAAAGATTGCCCATGAGTTTGGCCACGTCATGAAAATATCCAGTACCCGCCAAGAGCTTTACAGCTTGCAGGTTCAATTGGTGCCGACGTACAACAAAATCTTTCTCAGCAACGGGCACAATGTTAACGATCCGCGCCTGGTTGAGTTGGCGCAAAAGATGGGCGGCAATCCGGTAGAGCTGTGGGAGGATCGCGAATACTGGGGCGAAGCAAATGCAATGCTTTTTCTGCGCGACAGAGTTGCCAAGGAAAAATTTCATTGTCGGCTGTTCGGCAAGATCAGACAGGCGGTCGAGGAATACGCAAAGAACTACGAAGAGCGCTTCGCCGAAATCGCTAAGTCGCAAGGCGCAATCTATGCCTGCAGCTGGCGGTAAGGTGTCCAGGCGTTGAGTAGCGTAGCGGACTGAAGTTCTTAAGAGATTACCTTCCTCCCACTTACTCCGATTTTCTTTCAACCGATCCAGGATCGTGACACTTTCGTGTCTCGTTCGTCTAATTGATCTGACGTCGAAGCTTTTTTCGCGGTGGCGTAGACTTTCGATAAACCGTTGTACAATTACATTTCAAGTGTCCAGCAGGATTGAATCTTGCTCATGGCGTTGAGCAGTCATGTCGTAGCAGACTGTTCGTGCCACGAAAATATGAAGAGTGATCCATTATTCTGAACACTTCGAGTGAAGGTCTGCGTGGCGAGTCGACGCTTTTCACGATTGATATGAAGCCTGCCCTATCAGAACCATTTATCGAAGCGATAAGTTCTTTTAGTTTTGATTGTGAGTCCGGCCCTAATAGAATTACCGCCTTCCCGCAGTGTCGGCAAGAGGCGACGAGCAACCGACCGACGATGTTTTGAACATCTTTCCAGTTTAGAGGACCCCAACATGAGAAATCACCTTCAGGTTTTGCGTAATTTGTTCGTAGCACTCGTTCTCTCCTTAAGTCTTGCCGGACTAGCAGCCGGCCAGGAAATCACCGGCTCGATTGTGGGCACAGTAAAGGACCAGAATGGCGCAGTCGTCAAAGGCGCGACGGTCACGATCACCAACAGTGACATGAAGCTCGTCGCGCGCACGGTCACGACTAATGACGACGGCGAATTCTCTGTACCGCTGTTGCCAGTCGCTTATTACGATGTTTCCGTAGAGGCGACAAACTTCAAGAAACATCTTGACGAGCGAGTAAAGGTGAATGTGAACGAGCGTCGCACCGCGGATGTGACTTTGCAGGCAGGCAACATCTCCGAAACAGTGACAGTGACGTCAGAGCTACTTCAAGTGAACACTCAGTCTGCGGTCGCCAGCAACGTCATTAATGGCGATCAGGTGCGTCAGCTTTCTTTGAACAACCGGAACTGGGTACAGCTGATCACTCTCTCACCGGGTGTTTCTGCGAATATAGCCGATCAGATTTACGTGGGTTCCACCAATCCGAATGCGCAATCAAACGCACTTCAGATCGCAGTGAACGGTGTAAGATCAAGTTCCAACACGTACACCGTTGACGGTGCAGACACGACGGACCGAGGAGCGAACTTGACGGTCCAAACGTATCCGTCGGTTGACGCAATCAGCGAATTTACTCTTCTTCGGAGTCTGTACCCCGCTGAGTCTGGCAGGAGCGCTGGCGGTCAGGTTAACGTTATCACCAAGAGTGGTGGACGTAAGTTTCACGGCGACATGTATGAATTTTTCCGTAACGACTGGTTGAATGCCAATTCATTCTTGACCAATCGAACATTTCCTCTCGGTCGAGATGCGAGCGGAAGAGCGAGGCGCGTTCCGTTCAGATACAATGATTTCGGCGGTACGATCGGTGGTCCGCTGGCGATGCCCCGTTTTGGCGAAGGCGGACCGGCCTTAATAAAGGGTAAGACTTTCTTTTTCTTTTCCGAAGAACTCAGAAGAGTAATAGTCTATCCAACCTTTAGTACTACGGTGCCGACCGCGGCTCAACGTCAGGGAATCTTTTCACAGCCAGTTTGCATCGGCCCGGTCTCAAGTCCATGCTCAACAGTTCTTCCAGCCGGGACGCCGCTTCCGCAAAATCTAACTAGCCCCCTGGCGGCGGCCTACGTGCAGGACATTTACAGTAAGCTACCGTTGCCCGATGCTTCCGGCAATCTATTTTTCCCAGCTCGAGGCGTCTTTAATTTCACGCAAGAGCTGTTACGAGTGGATCACAAATTCAGCGACAAACTCTCGGCATACTATCGCTTTGAAGACGACTCGATACCGACCATTGATCCAATCGGCCTGTTCGGTCAGGGCGGCGGACAGCCATTTGTTTCGACGACGCAATCAAACTCTCCCGGACGTACGCACGTGGGGCGCGCGACGTTTGTGCAATCGCCAACTACGGTTTGGGAGTTTGGCGCCTCGTACTCTTTCGGCGACGTTCCCAGCAAAGTGATCGGTCTGCTGGCCAACGAGAATTCACCCGACATCGTTTCTCATGAGCCGGCATTCGCGTTCCCGGTAACCAGAGGCAGGGTGCCAACGATCGCTGGTGGCACTGTCTGCGGTGGCACCGGCAATGGCTTCACAGGTCTTTGCACGTTTGGACCATACAGTGATTTCTCATACAACAAAGCCGTTCTTGCGACGCTCTCAAAGGTCCTTGGCACGCATACGACCAAGTATGGTTTCAATTTCTCCAGAATTAGAAAACATGAAAACTCACTGGGCGGGTTCAACGAAGTTCGATACAGCGCCGTGTCTTCTACGCCGACCCGGCCTGCTGGCACAAGCACGACCAATCAACTTTGGGCCAATTTCCTGCTGGGCAATTTTCAGGTCTATACCCAAAACCAGTTTGACCTGACTGCTGACTTGAGTTCCAGCAGCATCGAGGCATTTGCCCAGGACGAATGGCGCTACAAGCCCAACATTACGCTGTACTACGGTGTGCGTTTTTCCCGCTTTGGGCAGCCCTGGGATAAGAATGGTCGTATGACCAGCTTCAATCCGGCTGCTTACAGTGCCAGTCAGGCTTTCCAGATGTTGGCAAATGGTACGCGCGTAGCCGGCACGGGAAATCCGCTCAATGGAATCATGGTGAACAGGCAGGTGTCGGTTGCGGGTGCAACGGTTTCACCCTGGGGCAAGTCTGTCGCGCCGACTCGCAGCAACTTCGCGCCGCGGGTAGGAATCGCCTGGGACCCGTTTAAGAAAGGTACGACTTCAGTAAGGGCTGGATACGGCATGTACTACGATCAGCTATCGTTCAGTTTTTCCGAGACGGATCTGGTCGCGCGAAACCCGCCATTCCAGCAACAAATAGTCATCAATCCCGCTACACTCGATAACCCGCTTACCGGAACTACCGCAGTTAATCGTTCGGTTGCGGATGTCGCCGGCATCGACCAGAATTTTAAGACTCCCTATGTGCAAAGCTGGTCGCTTGATGTCCAACATCAACTCGGCGCCAAGACACTCGTGACGGCGGGTTACTACGGCTCGAGGGGCACGCATTTATCAGGTCTCGTGGACGAGAATCTTTTGCCGCCGGGATTTGCTCTCACACAGACTTGTCGAACTAACAACGTCAATCCACCAACCTTCGGTCCTTGCCAAACGGCGGGGCAAGTCTTTACCAGTTCGACTCAGGAATTGATTCTCAACCAGATTCGACCATTCAGGGGCTACGGCGCAGTCCGTGTGCTGGAGACGAGGTTCAACTCGAACTATCACAGCCTTCAGGTGACTGGGCAGCGCAGATTTTCCCGGAGCAGCCAGGTCAATCTCGCTTACACCTGGTCAAAGAACTTGACCAATAGCCAGAACGAATTTGCGACTGCGCCGCAGAATTCCTATAACCTCCACGACGAATACGCGCGCGCCAACCTCGATAGACGCCACGTCTTAAGCATTAACTATATTTACGAGCTGCCGTTCTTCCAAGGTCAGTCAAACCTAAAAGAGAAGGTACTCGGTGGCTGGCAGATTTCGGGAATCACCTATTACTACACTGGGTTGGGTTTCTCGGCCACGACTTCGTCTAATGATCCCGCCGGACTTGGACTTCTCGGCTCGTCGCCTTCTGGCGCGAGGCCGGATGCGATTTGCAATCCGAACCAGGGCGCGCCCCACACTTTCGAGCAGTGGTTCAATACCGCTTGCTTCGCTAACCCACCGGCAGGAGTCAATCGCGTCGGCAACGAGTCGCGCAACGTGATCATTGGACCGCCGACAACGCGCTTCGACGCTACCCTGGCCAAGAACATTCGGTTCAGCGAATCGAAATCACTTCAATTACGGTGGGAAGTCTTCAACATTTTCAACCATACAAACTTTACCACCCTGTCACTTAACATCACGGCTTCCAATTACGGAATTGTAACCGGTGTGCGCGATCCGCGCACGATGCAGCTCGGCGCGAAGTTCATCTTTTAGCCGTCGCTCGCCATGACGGCCACAACCGAATGCCCGCAGCATGAAAGACGCTGCGGGCATTCGCATGTTGGTTGCTCGTTTATGTTTTAATAGCTGAAGGATGGGCAAGGCTTCAGACAATTCGCTGCTGTTGCGCGGCGCCCGAATCGTCGCGCCTGATCGCGTCATCGAGCCAGGTGCCGCTCTGATTGAAGGAGCGAAAATCGCTCGCATCTTTGACCCCGATGTGAACAACTTGCCGGCCGCTGATTCGGTACGTGATCTCCGCGGCCTCACACTGTTCCCCGGGTTTATCGACCTGCACATACACGGCGCTGTTGGCGTCGATGCGATGGCAGCAACCTCGGGCGACTTATCTCGCGTTGCTGAGTTTCTCGCTCGCAATGGCGTAACGTCGTGGCTGCCGACCCTCGTGCCTTCGCCGCTCGAGCAGTATGAACGAGCGGTTAAAGTTGTTCAGCAGTTGCTGCAAGAACAAGAGATGCGAGCTGGAAGTCCGAGCTCCCGGGTTCTCGGCGTTCACTACGAGGGGCCGTTCGTAAACAGCGAGCAATGCGGTGCGCTTCATCGCGAGCACTTTCGCACTTTCACAGACGCAACCGATCTGGATGCGCTCCCTACGATCAAGAACGAAACTGCCGTCAACATGATGACGCTTGCGCCGGAAATCGGGGACGGCGTTGGTTTGGTTAATGAACTCACCCGGAGAGGCTGGATCGTTTCCATTGGACATACGCGCGCGACGGTTGACGTGCTGGATCGCGCACTGCAAGCGGGCGCGCGTCACATGACGCATTTCATGAACGCGATGAGTCCTTTGCATCATCGCGCTCCCGGTCCGGTCGGTTGGGGGTTGATTCACGACGATGTAACGTGCGACCTGATTGCTGATGGTGTCCATATTGATCCTTCCATACTCAAACTAATTCTCCGCACGAAGACTGCCGAACGACTTTCTTTGATCAGCGACGCCATCGCTGCTGCCGGACTCGGCGATGGCGAATATCAAATCTGGGGTGAGAAGATTGTCGTCAAAGAAGGTCGCACGGAAAACACACGTGGCAACATCGCGGGCTCAGTCATTACGATGCTGGACGGCGTCCGCATGATGCTCTCTCTAGGAGTTTCCGACTTCGAAGTCGGACGTATGGCGGCTTTGAACCCAGCACGCCTGCTGCGAATTGATCGGGATTACGGATCGATTGAAGAAGGAAAGCGCGCCGACCTGGTGGCGCTGGACAATGACGGGAACGCTCGTCTTACGATCATCGGCGGACGGATTGCGTTCCAGTAGTCAGTTCACTGGCGGTCAGAGATGCTTCCACTCATCACTCATCACCGTAATTGTAGAATCCCGCCCGCCGATACGATTCATCCAGCAACTCAACTGGATGGCATTGTCGCAGCGACATCCCCGCCAGGCGCGCGCCGGCGCCAATTTGCATGTGACATCCGGGATTGCCCGTGGCCAGAACTTGGGCGCCGGTATCTTTGATATGCTTTAGTTTTTCCGCCAGCACCTGTTCTGACAAATCTGGTTCCAGCAGGTTGTATACGCCGGCGCCGCCGCAACAGACATCGCTGTCTCTGAGAAGCGCGAAGTGCAAATCCGGAATGGCCCAGAGCATCTGCAGAGACGCATCGACGCCGTGTTGCCCATGAAGCAAATGACATGACGCATCGTAAGTCGTCCGTTCCGGCCCAATCGCGGCCCCATTCCGAAAGCCGTTCGCTGCGAGTCGTTGCCCAACGTCGCGAACGCGTGCGCTGAACTCACGCGCCGGTTCTTCGTAGTCCTTATCATCCCCAAGCAGATGCCCGTACGAAACCAGCATCGCGCCACAGCCACCCGCATTCGTAATGATCGGGGTGGTCGCTGCTCCGATCGATCTTTCACCGAACGCGTCAATGTTTTGCCGTGCCAGTGCGCGCGCGCCCGTAAGGTCGCCTGCATGCGCATGTAACGCGCCACAGCAAACCTGTTCAGCAGGTACTTGCACCTCACAGGCGTTTACTTCAAGCACGCGCATCGTGGCCTCGTTTACTCTCTGAAACAAACCATCCGTTACACAGCCTTTGAACAGCAGTACCACTTCGCGTTTGTTGCCGCCTTCGTCAATCGTTAATGTGATCCGTTCGCGATCGCCGGAAGGAGCGTCGAGATCGTCGGCTTCTGGGGTAACGTCCGCCGGCTTGCCATTTCGCCGCCGATTCGACCGTATCTTGTCGGTCTTCGATACCTGCTCGCTGCCGCGAGTGGCTCCGTTGCCGGATGAACTCTCAAGCAACAGTAAGGCGAACTGAAACCGCGGCGAGATTGCGCGCGCGATTTTCGTTTTCAGCAGAAAGCTCACCCAGCCGGCATCGCGGACAAAGCGCGCGAAGGCGAATGCCGCGCGTAGCCGCTCCAGTTTCAGCCAGACATAACGCAGCACAAATCTTAGAAGCCAATAGAGAATGCCGGACTTTGTTCGGGTTTGTGCGAGTTCTGCCCTCGCAGCTTCCAGAAGCTGACCGTACTCGACGCCCGCCGGGCACACCGCTTCGCATGCGCGGCAGCCGAGACACCGATCGATGTGCCTTTCAAACGACGGCGATTCTACCGCCAGTCGCCCTTCTTCTACCGCGCGCATCAGGTAGATGCGGCCGCGGGGTCCATCGTTTTCGTCACCTGTAGCCACGTAAGTCGGACAAGCTTCAAGACAAAGCCCGCAGTGTACACAGGCGAGAATTTTTTCTTCTTCAGCAGCGAGAATGCTCGCGAGTTCAGATGGTTGGGCCGCGGTCATGAGATAGCTCGAAAGAAGAACACAAAGGTTTCAATACCCAACCGCCAACCCATCGCTCCTGCGCGGATCAGTTGCGCCCAGGCGCATGCTGGTTTTCTCTTCGATCATGATGCCTTCGCAGTCGCCCAGATAGCGCGGCTTGGCGAGTTTGTGGCCGCGCGCGAGTAGAGCTTTCTGCGTATCGCCTGACAAGCCGTAAGGCTCGAAGACAAGTTCATCAGGCAGCCATTGATGATGAATGCGCGGAGCGTCGATGGCTTGCTGAATGTTCATGCCGTAATCGATCACGTTCGTGATGACCTCGAGCACAGTGTTGATAATGGTCGGACCACCGGGACTGCCAACCGTGAACCAGAGACTGCCGTCTTTGCGCAGCACAAAAGTTGGCGTCATCGCTGAAAGCGGGCGTTTGTGCGGCGCCACGGTGTTCCGCTCGCCTTGAATCAAACCGTACAGATTTGGTGTGCCAGGCTTGGCGGCGAAGTCATCCATCTCGTCATTCATGATGACGCCGGTGCCTTTCGCCACGACCGCCGAGCCGTACGAGTTGTTCAACGTGTAAGTGTTCGCAACCGCGTTGCCTTCGGCGTCAACGACCGTGAAGTGCGTCGTTTCTTCCGATTCGTAGCCCACAGGTTTACCGGCACGCACTTGTTCACTGGAGGAAGCACTTTCTGGATTGATTGTACTGCGCAACTGTGCCGCATACTTCTTATCAATCAAACCAGCAATGGGAACTTTCACGAAATCGGTATCGCCCATGTACTCGGCGCGATCAGCAAACGCGCGCCGCATGGATTCCGTCATTAAATGATAACGGTCGGACGAGGCCCAATCGATTTTCCTGGGATCGAAACCTTCCAGAATGTTCAGCATCTCGATGAGTACCGCGCCGCCCGACGACGGCGGCGGCATTGAAATGACCTCGTAGCCGCGATAGTTCCCGCGCAGGGGCTCTCGTTCTTTGGCTGTATAGCCGCGCATGTCTTCCATTGTGATCAGGCCGTTATGTCGTTGCATGTCGTCCGCTATCAGTCGCGCGGTCTGCCCTTCATAGAATTCATTTGGTCCACCCTGCTGCAAACGCCCAAACGTGGCCCCGAGATCCGGCTGAATGAAAACGTCGCCCTCGTTGTAGAGCTTTCCGTTCTTCAGATAGATGCGCGTCGTCTCTGGATATTTTGAAAGGTATTCACGGCTCCCGCGCAACCCGCGCGCCAGCGTGTAAGTCACCGTGAATCCATTCGCCGCCAAGCGCCGCGCCGGCTCGACTAGCTGCGCCCAAGTCAGCTTTCCCGATCCGTATTTCTTTAGGGCTAACTCCATGCCGCGCACGGTGCCCGGAACTCCCGCCGCGCGATACCCTTCGATCGAGCCGCCTTCCCCTTCGATTACCTTGCCCTTCTTATCCAGGTAGATGTTACGCGTCGCCAGAGCGGGCGCCATTTCGCGATAGTCAATCGCCGTTGTGCGGCCATCTTTTAGACGAATCATCATGAAGCCGCCGCCGCCCAGATTGCCCGCGGCTGGATGAGTCACGGCCAAAGCGAAAGCCACCGCGATCGCAGCGTCAACTGCATTGCCGCCGCGTTTCATGATGTCGACTCCCACTTCGGAAGCAATTTCGTTTGTCGAAGCGACGATACCGTGACGCGCTCGCACGGGCTCGCGCGAAGCAGCGTGAGTTGTACCGCCATCGTGCGGTTGAAAACCTAGTGATGCTGTGACGGCGACGAAGAGAAAAGCCGTTGTGATTAGCCGAGTGGCCCCGCGATTTCTTTTGGCTCTCATGGCATGAAATTCCTCGAGCTTGCTTTGGAAGGGTTAGCGGCTCTGCCGCCTGATGTGCGGAAAGGCTCTGCCTTTCCGCGAGGCTTCCTTTTGTCATCTACCGAGGCTACGCCTCGCGTCGGAGGCTTAGCCTCCTGAAATAATTT
>Ga0207684_10004303_pt1 | contig 13472 bp, 14 predicted proteins | sample KBSK5501metaG_FD_184342 | JGI IMG/M metagenome (GOLD analysis project Ga0207684, IMG submission 184342) | Corn, switchgrass and miscanthus rhizosphere microbial communities from Kellogg Biological Station, Michigan, USA - KBS K5-50-1 metaG... | ecosystem: Host-associated > Plants > Roots >...
ATACAGCCAACGGCTGGCTGGCGACTCCCTACGTCGGCGACTGCTTGTTAGCCCGCCAGAAAACGACAGCGGCAACCGCGATCGCCCCGATTGTGAACCAATTCGCGCCGACCCAGGTGCTCCGATTCAAATGCACACGGAAAATCGGATTGTATAACGCGGCCAACACACCAAAAATCCAGGTCCAGGCTACGCGATTCATTTCGAATGCGCTGACTGCCGAATATGCAAAAACCGGACAGCAAATCCAACGCAGCAGCGTGTAGTAGCTGTATGGGTGTTTTTCAATAACGGCATAAACCAGCATTGCTGCGGTGGCTAACCAAGCAATATAAAGGCAAAACGCTGCTGTCTTATTTTTCAAAGCGTTGGCTCGAATTTAAACCCTAAACACGCAGCAAGGAAACTTGTTCTCGTTAGGCGTTTTCGGAGCGGGATCAAAAGCACGATCAGCGGGCGTTCCCCGTATTCGGGGGTGCGCTGTAAAGAAGTGGACTCAGCGCGGCATATTTACCGTATCGAGTAGTCACTCGTCGCCATTGCCCTTCATCTGTTAGCAGAGATGTTCACTTTCGTTACCAATCCAAAATGACCGACGCCGGCCGTGAAATACTGGGAAATCATCGCTGACAATCTCAGCAAATCCGGTTGGAGTTGGGGCTGCGTCTCAGGCGTCGATTCCAGCGGGAGAACAATCTGGATTGCCGACGCGCATTGCGACGGCAATCACCGCTTCGTCGTGCGTGCGGATGAAAAGTTGACCGCTTTTGTTGAACTTGAATCGGCGATTCGTGGTCGCTAAGAACCGGGTCGCTTTGTGTTTCTGCAAATGAATAGGTAAAGCACTACTGCGATTCACTTAATCATTTCTACAGGCTGCAAAGCTGGGTTTGGTTTACCGGTGGTAAAGGTCCAATTTCGGAGGCCGTAAAAAGTGTATTGCGTGCTATCGCTCGGCTTTAACGAATAGTGAATCGAAGAGAAATTCGGAGAATGCACAAAGCTCACAGTATGCGTAATCGAATTGAAACTCTGGACGTAATACTGAGGGATAGTCGCCGTATAGTTAGTAGCGTTGACCTCCAATGTGACATCATAATCGCCCGAACCATTAGGTCCTGTGATATTCTTTACGTTGCCACGGATGTGGGCATAGTTCGTCGCGTTGTTGTGCGTAAATTGCGAGTCATCCAGTTTGTATCGAACGGCGATGTTCGGTGGGACATAGGTCGCGGTCGGTCCGATTTTGAATGGGCTTCCACCGTCGATGGTTTCAATACGCTCGACCGGATGTAACTCCCAATGCCCGGTAAATCTTTTGCCACCGATTTTGTATGGCCTTACGCCGCTATGAGTAGCTTCTGTTCCATATCGCAGCCAACCGTAAACACGCACTTTTCTAAACGTATTCGGATCATTTCTCTTAATTTGCTGGAGAGCTGCAAGTCCAGTTAGCTGCAGCACTGGATCAATTTCGCAGACGAATCCGTTCGGATCAGCGTTACCGACCTTGCGAATGTTCTTGGCGCTCTGCATTTCGAAATGAAAGTCTCCGTCGGCTTCGGCTTTTGGAAACGAGGCGATGTAATTGATGTAGCCCTCAACAATTACGTATTGACGTTTTGAGACGGTATCAAAACTGCCATCAATTATTGTAGCTGGGGTCAGCTTTTTATTCGGGATGTACACTAAACTGTTTCTAGTGACGGTGAGCGTTTGGGCAGCTGCCGACGCGGAGACCAATAACGCCAAGGCGAGAACAGTGTTGTTATTAAATCTCACACACGAGAATCTTACCGACTCAGTAAACAAGCTATTAGCGACCTTCGATAAGTTTAGATGCAATATCAGGGCCGATATGAATATCAAACTGGAGTGGTGGCGGCACCTGATCGGTTGACCCCTGCCTGACCCTCGGAGACGCCACACCGACTTTCTGCTCCTGGAAATAATCGGCGACGAGTTTTACCAATATGGCCGCATTTTGTTGATCCAAAGGTAGATTGCGGTAGTAAACAATCTCGAGCCCAGGGTCCATTTGTCGCGTCGGATGGACAGCAGGTTGAATGTCGGCAAGAGGAAAGCGCTCCTTAATGCGTGCATGAAGGCCTTGCAGCGCGACGTCCGTTAAGCGCTGAGGGGCAATAAAGAACACCTTTCCAGAAAGTTCGGCGTTCTTGACGGCTGCCTGAACGGCAGGATTGGTGTCGATGATCTTCTGCGCTTCCTGAGCGACGTCCGTGGCCCCGGCTTCCTGTGCTTGCTTTAGGACGTTTGAAATTAGCGGAAGTGACTGCTTCGGAACGACCGCAGCCGCAGTATTGAGTACCGTTAAAGTTTCTTGTAGCTGTTGCTTTGTTCCCGCTAAGTCTCGCTGCTTTTGATCTTTGGGCGCCTCTTTCAGCGCTGCCAAATAACTCGATGTTGCCTGCGCGGTCTGATCCACAACGTCGACGATCTTTTGCGGATTTGTGTTTGACGTCTGGTTTTCGATTTCCTTACGGAGTTTGTCGGTCGAGGACTTTACGACAGCAATGCCTCCAACCCGGACCTGTTCGGGCTTAACACTAATCACTGTGCTCAACGCTTTGGTAACCAAGTACGGCCCGGCCATACCAGAGAGAACGGCGATCAGCCCGCAGTGGATGAGTTTACTTGTATCGGTTTTAGCGAGCAGGAAAACTGCCGCGGTTGCGCCTAACGACCCTAGAAATATTTGCAGCAACACCGGCAGGCTGGCCGCGGCCGCGGCGAATTCCGCCTCGCCAATACTTAAGTGCCACCAGCTTGCGACCGCTGCTCCGAAACCACCCATTATTACTACGACGACGAGCGCCGGCAGATCAGGAATTACGTTGGTGAGGCGACGATGATATTCCTCCTTCGCTTCGGTCGTTGTAAGGAGATCTTTGCGAAGCCGCGATTTCTTCGGCTGCTCAGCAGGCTCAGGCTTTTGCTCCTCTGGCATAGAAAGTCAGGAGGAGCAAAGCCAACCGTTGTGGGAAAAGGCCGTGCCAGTCATACCGCCCGAGTGCGTTTAACGCGTTCTATCAAATCAGAGCAAAACTCACAAGCACCAAGACTGGGTGTCTTAATTTAGTCGACGCTGGAGCTCGCACCGGCCATCATTCCGACGGTGCCAGTTCCCAAGTATTGGATGATCAACGACCGCGACAAAGGCGGGGTCGGCACATCCCCCAACAAAACGGCTGAGGGCCTCACCTATTGGGTAACCGATAAAACCCCGCTCAATATTATCGGAAACTGGCAAAAGATCTCAGCAGATTCGTTCGCGTCGCAACTCAAAATTGCCGCTGATGCTTTTCCTGACGCTCCGCCTGAAAAACAAAGTCATGTTACGATTTTGGTTCATGGCTACAACGTGAGTTTTGAGCATTCGGCGAGCTTTTACGAAAATTTTTGCAGCAAATTGTTTAGTGGCCCTAACAGCATGGGTCTTTGCATTTTGTACGATTGGCCTTCATGGGGAAATATTCTTGGTTACGAGCCGGATCGTGCTCGCGCCCGAGAATGCGCTCCAGATCTCACAGATATTTTATCGGAGCTTTACGATTGGCTGTTGGTCAAGCAATCGGACGCGATCGAGGCTGCGCAAGCAAAGGCGACTGGGAAGAAGACAAATGCTCAGCCTTGCAAAGCGAAAGTGTCTTTGATCGCACACAGTATGGGCAATTATCTTTTGCAACGGGCAATGGCCGATGCGTGGACGCGCAAGAATCAGCCATTGCTCATGACCCTCATCAATCAATTACTAATGGTGGCTGCCGATGTGGATAACGACATCTTTGATGCCGGAGCAGCAGACAACACAGATGGTTCCGCAATCGTGAACCTTACATACCGTATCACCGCGCTCTTTAGTGGCCGTGATGAAGTCCTGGGCGCTTCGGCCGGGCTTAAACATTTTGGAACACGTCGGCTGGGTCGCTCTGGTCTGGCGCATAGTCCTCCCGTGGTAACCCAACCACCTCAGACCGACAACGTCTGGGAAGTAGACTGTTCCAGCTTTTTCCCTAAGGACGTAAGCGGGACCGACATCCACGGCGCCTATTTTGTGACCGACGGAACAATCCAATTGATGCGCGAACTCTTAAGCGGCATTGACCGCGGTGTTCTCAAATCTCAGGGAAAGCTAACGGGCAAAGCCTGGCCGTGAGATTGGTTCTCGTTAGCTGTCGCGCTACTAACAAAGTGTAATTCGTAGCCCGGCATCCTTTCCTAGCAGTTTGAAACTGATTTCGTGTCACTTGTCAGCTCGGCAGCTTTCATAGGCGACGAGGTAGAGCGTCTCATACGTTCTGAGAAAATCGGTTCGCTCCAGCGCTTGGTTAGGCCTCGGGTTCGTGGCAAACCACTTCGATGTTGTGCCCGTCCGGACCAATGACGAAAGCTGCATAGTAGTTCGCGTGGTATTCGGGGCACAGACCAGGCGCACCATTGTCTTTGCCACCCGCTTCCATAGCCGCGCGATAGAAAGCGTCGACTTGCTGGCGATTCTCGGCCGTGAACGCCAAGTGAAGATACGCCGGCTTCTCCTCGGTTTGGTACAGGCACAATGAAGCCTTACCCTTAGAGCTAAGCTCGACCCCGTACGTCGGGGGCCTCTCCGAGACAACAGCGACGCCGAGCGGTTCGAGTGCCTTGAGGAAGAATGCTTTGCTCGCTGCATAGTCGGTGACTCCGAATTTAACGTGGTCAAACATGAGTTCTCCTGAAGTGTATGGGCCTGCCCAAGGCCTAACTCGGAGATGGGCAGCGTAAGCCCGGGAAAGAGAATGGCTTTTCGAGCTCGGTGAAATGGATGCCTCCCAAATGTCGTCGTGCCTCGTGTCGAACGGTTCGAGGGCCGAGTGTTGCGATTCGCGCTTCAACCAAGTCGGGCAAAAACAAGTGCGGGAACGATGATAACTTGCGAGCGTTGGCTTCTTCCTCATCGAGAACCATGCGGATGATTTCGCCCAGGCCGGGATGAGTTCGCTCGTAGTTTTGCCGCAGCCGTTCTTTCAATTCTGAAACAGCAGTCCTTACCATCTCGCGGGAAACTCCTTTTGTTTGGCGCCCTTCAGTTTTCATGGGATTTTTCCTATTTGGTTCTGTTTCATTTTCAAAAAGAGAACGTGCGGTCGCGCTTGGGCGGTAATGCCATCGATACGCTGCTCTCGTTGGATCTGTCCTCACTATCAGCGTCGATGAAGACGTCCATCTGTTGACCGACGAAGAGAGGAATATTTTTGTCATCAATCCGGTAAATGACTTGCAGGACACGCGTGTCCACCCGTTCGGTGCTGTCGCCCGTGAGCGATTTCTTAGGCACAACAAACGGTTCGAACCGAACGAATGTGAGCGGAGTTTTCAGATCGGCGTTGCCGCGTACGATTGCTGTCGCCTTGGCTTCGGGTCGCACGCGCCAGGCTTCGTGTTCATCGATGTCTACGCGCACGTGCAGTTTGTCCACGTTGCCGAGCAAGACGAGCGGGATCGGCAGCGCACCAGTCGGCGCAAACTCTCCAAGGTGCACTTTAACTTGCAGCACTTGTCCGTCGACAGGTGCGCGCGCCGTTAACCGTTCAAGGTCAGTTTCGGTGGACTTCAGCTGTGCCCGAGCTTGGGCGAGTTGAGCCTCAGCCCTTTGTGCGGCGTAACCCCGATTTTTGTTTTCCTCGACGCTTAGGACTTTCTCGTCGGCTAATCGTTGTCCAAGCTCAAGCTGGTATCTGGATTCGGCCAGCGCCGCTTCCGCCACTTGGACGGCCGCTTGACGGGTAGCTAGTTCGGCGCGCGTGCTGCGCGAGTCGATACTGAAAAGCGGATCGCCGACCTTCACCCGGCTGCCAATATCGACATATATATTAGAGACGACGCCACCGATCTCCGTACCAACGGCGATGTTCTCGGTACTGGTTTCGACGAGCCCGACCGCTGCGACGTTCCGCGCGTAGCTTGAGTGGGGCGGTGGCGAGGGCGGAATCGTTACTTCGCGTCTTGGCTGCGAGCGCACGACAGAAATGACTCCGAATATAAGCGCAGCCAAAGCGACAGTGGGAAGAATAAATCTTTTCATTTGTTACCTCCAAGTGAATTTGTTGAGTTGAAATCGTTTGCGAAAAGTCCGGTCGAACATTCGAGAGGGAACAAAACGGCGCAGCCGGGTAAGCGTTAGGCCTTCGCCGACCGGGTAGCGCAAACGCGGCGGATCATCGGTAGCAGCCCGATAAATGACTTCCGCAACGCGGCGAGGCTCATCAAACTTGTCAGCCCTCTGCTGAATGGCCTCTTCCATTCGCTCTTTTTGCCTGGAGTAAGCGTCGATGACGCGTTGCGCGATCTTTTTGTTCTCGCCTATGTTGGTCTTGGTGAAGACCGGTTCGACCAGCACCGCGCGAATGCCAAAGACCCTGACTTCGTGGTCTAGAGTTTCGGTATAACCTTCGAGCGCGTATTTGCTCGCGCCGTAAATGCCGTTAAACGGTGCCGGAAGGAAACCGAGCGCCGAACTGATATTTACGATCCGGCCCGAGCGCTGTCGCCGCATCGCCGGAAGGACTGCTTGGATCACACGCAGGACGCCAAAGAAATTGGTGTCGAATTGCTGCTGCGCTTCTTCAATGCTGGTCTCTTCCAAGGCTCCAGTCAGGCCGTAGCCAGCATTGTTAATGAGGATATCGATTTTGCCCGCTTTCTCTAAGACCGATTCCACGCCATCTCTCACAGTCGCTTCGCCGGTCACGTCCATGTAGACCAGGTCGACATTGGGTAGATCGCCGTTGCGGCGAAAATCTCTGACCGTTCCGAACACGCGCGCGCCGCGTTCCGCCAACAGTTTGGCTGTGTCCCGGCCGATGCCGGATGACACGCCAGTAACCAAAACAATTTTATCGTCAATCATATCTCCTCCATTCACCATGCGAGCACTGGGACAGTTTCGCCAAGCTCGGGGATTTCAATCCCGTCGCCATTGTGCGATTCGGTTTTCACGATTCTGCCATCGTCCATGTGGGCGATGGCGTCCGCGTGATGAAACACACGGCTATCATGTGTTACGACGATTACGGCCCTATCGGGATGGACAGCATTTTCGGCCAGCAATTGCATCACGCTTTCGCCGGTTGCGTGGTCGAGCGCTGCAGTCGGCTCGTCGCACAAGATTAGACGGGGCTCATGCACCAGGGCGCGGGCGAGAGCGACGCGTTGTTGTTCACCGCCGGAAAGTTTATTCGGCAACGTGTCGAGTCGTTTGCCCATTCCGAGCTTTTCCAGAACCGACTTCGCCCGATCGATGGCCTCGCGGTGACGAACTCCAGCCGCGAGCAGGGGAACTGCGGCGTTCTCCGCAGCCGTGAGCGCCGGCAGCAAATTGTATTGCTGATAGACGAACCCGAGGTTCTTCCGGCGAAAGAGAATGCGCTCGGTGCCGGAAAACTTTTCGATATTCTGATTGAACACTTTAACCTCGCCGCCACTGCTATTGAGCAAGCCGGCAATGACGGAAATGAGCGTTGTCTTGCCGCACCCACTCGGGCCGACAAGGAACGTCAGCTCGCCCTGCAAGGCGTCGAAGTTCACGCCGCGCAGAACTTCGATTTGCGTCGCGCCTTCGCCGAAATGTTTGTGCAGGCTGTGCGCTCGAACGGCAGCAATACGTTTCTCGTTCATAACTTATCCTCGAAAGACCATGGCCGGCTCCAGCACGAGCACGCGGCGCAGACTCAGGATGCTGGCGAGGATCATGACGAACACCATGCATGCAGCGGTCAACGCGACGTTCTGCCACATCAAGATCAGACCGCGCGTGGCGATTTGTCGGTCGAAGAAATTGAAAAACTCTGCGGCCATTCCGGTGCCTAACGAGAAGCCGATGGCACCAACGGTAAAAGCTTGGAGCAGGATCATTCCGATCAGCCGCCAATTGGTGACGCCGATGGCTTTGATCGCGCCGAATTGTTTCAGGTTTTCAACCGTGAAGAGATAAAAGGTTTGTCCCGCGACCACGACCCCGACGATCACAGCGATCGTGATTGTGATCCCGAAGTTTACCGGGATACCGGTGTTTTTCAGATAATAAACGATGCAATCCCATTGGAACTGCTGGCTGGTACGCGCACGTAACCCAGTCTGCGCTTCGATTCGGCGGCAAAGCTCCAGCGGATCAACATCCGGCTGTCCTTTCACCAGCACATAAGACAACTGGGTGCGCTCGCGCCCGACGAAGTTGATCGCCTCGCTGTAGCGCGTGTGCATGACCGGGAAGCTCAAGAACGGCGCCGGCGGGTCGGAGATTCCGACGATCGTAACTTTATGATCGTTGAGTTCGAGCGTGCGCCCAAGTTCAAGCGGTTCGCCTGGAAATAGCAGGATGTAACCCGCTTTATCAATGACTACCGAGTCCGGCTCGCCCAGGCGTTCCCAGGATCCAAGCAACATCTTGCGCGGCGCGCCGGTGAGAGTGGCATCATCGAGGCCGAGACAAATCGAAACGGCAAACTTGCCATTCTGCGTGCGTGCAACCGGACTGCCTTTGAAAAGGTTTACTGCCCACTGCACGCCCTCGACGCCGCGCACACGGGTGAGATCCGTATCCTTGAGTGCCTTGGTTTGTTCGAAATACTCGGTCTTCGGATCCATCACCCAAATCTCCGCGTCGGTCACGTCGGCGATCTGGCTTCCGGTGCGTTTGAGAATTCCCGCGAAAATCGATGTTTGGTTCTCGAGCAGGAACGTGCAGAAGGCGATGGTGAAGATCAGGCCGAGATATTTGGCCCGATCGCCAGTGAGCATTTTGAGGGCGATAAAGTTCATGATCTGCCTTTCGGCTTAAAACCGACCAGTCGGTATTGCCTGAAACATAAAAAAAGAGCTAAGGTTTTAAACTGTCCAGGTAATCGAAGAGCCCCTGACCAGCCTTCGTCAGCAATTCTTCGCTTTGCGCGTTCTTGGCCGTTCCCATAATGCCCTCTAACGCCGCAACCACCAGCGCGGCCACCCTAGGAGGAGAAATTCCTTTTCTAACCGTCCCAGCCTTGATCCCGCGGGCGAAAGCCGCTTCCAAGGCCTGGCGCCACGCCGAATATATTTTTTCCAGCCGGCGCCGGAATCCTTCGTCGAGCGGCGCCATCTCCTGGGCCAGATTGTTCAGCGGGCAACCCTGGATCAGTCGACCGTTCGTATCCTCCTCCCTGGCGAATTGTCGCATCGTCTTTTTCAGGGCGGCGATCGGATCAACGGAATCGGCTAAAGGATCGAGCCAGCGTTCTTTGATGTCCGAAAAAATAATCTCTTCAACCACGGCGTATCCAAGGTCGTTCTTGCCCTTGAAGTGATGAAACACTGCGCCTTTGGTCGTACCCGCTTCATCAACGATGCGATTGAGGCTACCGCCCTGGAATCCGTTTTTGTAAAATTCGTCGAAAGCGGCATCGAGGATTCTTTGTCGCGTGTTTTCGGGAGATCTCTTGGCGGTCGTTTTCATTTCAACGTCCTACGATACAGACCAGTCGGTATGTATCAACGTTCAATTTTTCTTTTCTCAATTCTCGGATTTGACCACTTGACGGTTCCCCTAACCCTCGGAGCAGACCAAGTGCTGTCCACCGCAGCCTTCATTTAGATAGATAATCGGTGGTCCGCTCAGTCTGCTGTCCCAGTAATCGCACGGCTGCCGTTAGTAGAATCACGCAGATAACCGAATAAAATATAAACGGCGGTATATAAAAAAAACGGAGAGAGAGGTAAGCACCGACCACGCAGCTCGCGGAGATGATTCCTAGAAAGACAGCTACGTTTCGTGGGGCCAGGTGGGCGAGATCCGAGAGAAGCCAGAGGACAGTTGCAAATGTAAGCAGAGAGACCGCCATCCAGACGCCCCACCCAAAATAAAGATTCCAATAGGTTGAATGCTCACCAATGAATACAAATTCGACAGATTTCATCGAATCGGCAAGTTGAGTCTCTTGAAGAGTGTGGGTCGAGGTCCAAGGGTATGCCGATGTATGTCCGATCATTAAACCGACAAAGAGAATGGCGCCAAGTCGGATTAAAATAACCGGTGAGCCGAGAAATCCTAGTAATCGTTTGTTGTTAGAGTTGCTTTCGGACATTAGAAATTCCCTCGTTTTTTAGCCCTTCGAAAATGATTTCGGACGCGAGTTTCTCCTGGGTCGAGTACGGAGTCTGCCCCATGCTTTCGCCAGCGGCTACTGATTCATCGAGCAGATAGAGGCGCTGCGTTTGTGCACGGGCGCGCCAGGCCGGGTTCTCGTGGGCAAGGAGCGGTCGGTTGAGCGACGGCAGGAGATGCTCCCGCTCCCAGCGATCGAAGTTGGGGACGCGCGTGAACATCATGCGCGCGAGAAAGAGGAACGCGCCGAGCTTCGTGCCCGCCCGGATTCCGGGGGCAATCAACTCTGGATGCTTGATATAGCGACGAGCGATGGTCTCGATATCCTCCGCGGGGCGACCGGTGAGCATTTCCACATGGTCCGTGGGCGCGCCGACAGCGTAGGTACCGCCAGCAAGCTCCTGCACGTAATGACGCATGCTCGCCAGATCGAATGGAGACACCCCCGTCGCCGTCGCGGCTTTCGTGAACTGCTTGAGCGAGTTCGGGACGTAGCGAACCGGTCGTCCCAACGCCTTCCCCATTGCGGCGGCAGCGTCGTGCGGCGAGATGAGCGTCGGGCCGGTCGGGCGAAAGGTCTTTCCGATGCGGCCCTCGGGGTTCGCGAGAACCGCAGCCGCGACCCGACCGATGTCTTCGTTGGATGGCGGCGCGTTGAGTCCTTCCCCGAACGGCGCCATGAACATGCTGAAGTGAACGATCGCAGGAAGGCCAAGGAAGTAGACGTACGCGAAGAGTCCCGGATTGACGTGAATCGCGTCGACCGACGGCATCCAGCGAACGATTTGATTTGCTATCCAATGCTCGCGTGTGAAAGCCGAGGAATGTACGGGGTGAGGGTTCCATTGGCTCATCCACGCCACGACTTCGAGCTTCGCCTGCTCGGCGGCGATGGCAAACAGCATCATTCCGTGGAGCAGGTTGGGGGCGTATGGCGCAGAGTGGTAGGCTCGCTGAACGTCGACCATGGCGCGCTCCAGGTCTCGGTAGTCGAACAGGTCGCCGACGAAGATTTCTGCGCCAGTCGCGCCCAGCGCTGCGGACCGCTCGTCCTGGCGACGCACGAACGCGCGGACGGGAAACCCGCGCTTCAGAAGGTCGAGCACGGCGGCGCTCGCGTTTCGGCCGCTCGCGCCTGTGACGAGAATACGTGGCTTACGCATGAGCAATGACCTCCACAAGGCTGAGTTGGTTTGTCATCATTATTGATAAGAATTCGCTTTTTGCGCGCCCGTATGTACTCGACGCTGCGCGGGTGAAGGAGAATTGGTTTCCGGTTCCATAGTTTTAGCGGAGCGAATTCGACTTCCCGGAGCGGGCCAATTGCCGCGCTTGGAAAAGAGCGGTGAGATGCAACATGGTAAAGAATGGGACCATAAATGCCGGGATGAGCACCAGGGGCAGTCGTGTCATTGGGCTGGTGGTCACGTTGCCAACCAGGGCATTGATTACGGGGAACGCGCCCGAAGACAGGGTCGCCGTTGACACGGCTACGACAAAGTCAATAATCCCAAGAATATTCCAGATCGCGAATCGTCTGCTGGCAGCAAATAACGGATTGCGAACCAAACTGAGCACGATCCACGGCGCGGTGAATCCGATCGCCATGTCCCCGAGCCCAGCCGGAAGAGCGAACAGCCCAGGCAAAATACCGTTTGCGTAGAGCGAGAGGAAACCGAGGCCGCCCCACCGCCAGGCTTCTATCGCGACCACGAACCGAAGATCTGCGCCGAGGATAAAGTCCCGGAACGACTTCAATCCGAAATACGCGGCAAAAAACAGTGTTAAGGGAATTGCGACACCGAGGAAAATCGGCAGCGGCGGCGACCCCACGGGCGCAACAAACGCCCCTTGAGAGGCAAGAAAAAAGACAAGACCAAACCACACTACCAGCGCCACAAAAACGCCTGATCGTACGTTTGGACGTCCGTTACCGAGTTCTGAAGCCGCATCTTCTGCGATGGTTCCCATCGTTTCAGTTTTCATAATTGTTCTTCCTTTCATTTTTAGTTGACCGTCATTTCAAGGGTATTGTTCAGTAATACTTGCAAATTGCAAGTAAAATACTTGTGGATTGCAAGTGAAGTGTATGGCACCTTGAGCCATGCCGGTTAGCCGTCGAAATCAAATCGCGAAAAAGGGTCCTGCCCCGAAGCGCTCGCCCTGTCCGGTGGCGTGTTCGCTGGACATTTTTGGCGACCGCTGGACCCTGCTCGTCATTCGCGATCTCTTTTTTGGCCGCACTCGGTTCAAAGATTTCGTGGCCTCGCCCGAAGGCATTCCCACCAACATTCTGACTGAGAGACTCGAACGCCTGCTGGCGCGCGGCATCGTGGAACAAATCCCCGCTGAAGATGGCACGAAGCGCATGGCTTATCGCCTCACCAAAAAAGGAAAAGCACTTCGCCCGGTGTTGAAGGCCATGCGCGACTGGGGACTCGCGTGGGATAAGTCAACGCGCGTCCGAATACCGCGCACTTCCTAATTGAAACTCGATGACTCGAGTTTTTTGCAATACAAAAATCTCGGAGCCTACAGGGTCCGGTACCTTTTTGTCATTTGCAGCTTTTCTTTAGGCGGAACGGGAAAGGTCGGAGGTCTGTTTCTCCTGGGTCGAGCCCTTGAGGCGGTGGGGTCCGAACCTTTTTGACATCGGTCTTAAACGCCGCGCGAAACCCAACAAATTCCGCTTCTTCAACGACGCTACCGACCGTCGTTTGATATCTTTTTGACTCTGCGAGCGAGTCATTTGCCGCGTCACGCCCAAAGCGTCGTCACGCAGTTGTTTTACGTGAACCCATGCCGTGTGCCTTGCTCGAGGCCCGAGCGATTAACTCGTCCAATCTAGAAAGTAAGAGTTTTAGGATGGGAGACTTGTTCGACCTCTTGTAACCAAGCACTAGTTCTATAGTCGGTGCGTCTCCCTTGAGGGGACGGCTCGTGACAGACGGAGTAAGAAAGTCCTGTGCGTAAGCAGGTAATAGCCCTACGCCGTGCGTCGACGCTATTACGGCCAAAGCGCTCTGTTTGAAATTCGATGTTTTTGGTCCTATGGCGACGTGATCTATCTCGTGCGTTGGCGTGATGCGGATTCGGGATCTCTTCAGGTAGTTGTCAATGACCCTACGCAATACCCCAGCTGCTGTGCGGGACACCGTCACAAATGTCTCTCCCGCTAGATCGCCGGGACTAATCGCTTTGAGCGCAGCGAGAGGGTGGTCGCTGGGCAAAAATGCCAGCAACGGTTCGTTGATGAGATGACGGAACGCCAACTCCGGGAACCCTTTTTCCCGTCGAAGGAACGCCGCATCAATGGTTCCCTTCACAAGGGCATTCG
>Ga0207684_10004305_pt1 | contig 13469 bp, 10 predicted proteins | sample KBSK5501metaG_FD_184342 | JGI IMG/M metagenome (GOLD analysis project Ga0207684, IMG submission 184342) | Corn, switchgrass and miscanthus rhizosphere microbial communities from Kellogg Biological Station, Michigan, USA - KBS K5-50-1 metaG... | ecosystem: Host-associated > Plants > Roots >...
GTGCCGCCGATCCGGCTGAGCGAGAACGCGTACCTCGTCCCGTCTGGCTGCAGGGTTGTCTGCCCGACCAGCAAGCCGGTGCTCGGGTCGGCGAGCGCGGAAACGTCTGGGACCACCCGCATCGGCGTGTCGCTGGTGCTGCCGTCCGGCAGGTGCGTGGCCAGGCTGGCCGGCACCACATCTTCCTGGTAGGAGGGCTGCGGATAGCTCGTGCTCACCCCGCCGCCCCCGGAACCGCCGTAGAAGTCCGGGAACGTGCCTGGTGGGGTGACCTGCCAGTGTCTGCCGTTCGCGGCCAAGGGGTCCAGGAGAGTGCCCCAGCTGGTCTCGAACTTGTAGGTCTTGTGCTTCCCGATGGCCAGGCTGGTGCCGCCCACCGAGGTGACGTAGGGGCTTGAGGTCGGGTAGTCGACTTGCCTCATGGACGAGGCCGGGTTCTCAGCCGGGGCCTCGTAGCCGTTGTCTCCGGCCGAGAAGTAGAAGCCGATTCCCTCGGCCGCACCGGCCTGGAAGATCAGTTCGAATGCCGCGTTCATGGTGGAGTACTGGGCCGGCTCGCCGTAGGAGTTGCTCACGATGCTGGCCAGATTCCGGTTCACGATGAAGGCCAGCGCGGCGGCGAGGTCGGAGTCCTGGCAGCTGCCCGCGGCTACGTAGCGCACGTTCGCGTCCGGCGCCTGCCCGTGGACGGACTCGACATCCAGCGTCTGCTCGCTGTACCAGCCCTGCGCGTCGCACGCCGTCGGCCCGGCCAGGGTGAACCGGCCCGTCTGGAACTGCCGGTACTGGCCGGGGCGGAATGGCTGATCGCCGGTGACCTTGGCGTACCGGTTCGCGTCGGCCCGCATAGTCGGCGAGCGGTAGGCGTCCACGACCGCGACCGTCTGGCCCAGGCCGGTCATGCCGGAGGCGGTGACCCTGTAGGCCCCGCGGATCTGGCTGGGCGTGTAGCCGCAGTTCGTCCAGGGCTGATGCCGGCCGTAAGCGGCCGGCATCGTGGTGGCGATCTTCTGGCCGTAGTAGCCGGAGCAGGGCGGCGCGACCCAGTAGTTTGGCCCGGGCGGCGGCAGGGTCGGCTTCATCAGGTGGCTGGCGGTGTCCAGGCCGGAAACCGCGAGCACCGCGCTGGCCAGCGGCGCTGGCACGGTCGCGGCCTGGCTGGGGGCGCGGTCATCACGGCCGTCAGGGCCCCGGTAGATGCCGAAAGCGACCCCGAACGCCTTACTCGCCGCGGCGACCGGCCCGCGAAGGGCGACGTACCCGCCCGCGAGGTTCTTGTCGTTGACCACGGTGACCGTCAGACCGGCCGAGGTGAGCCAGGAGCGCACCGCGGCGATCTGCCCGCTGGTGGGGCCGAACCGGGTCATGACCTCGGCTGGGGTCAGGTAGTGGCGGTACAGCGCGTTCCCAGGGGTGGAAACCGCGGTGACGTAGGCGGCCAGTCCCGGCTGATCGCGGCTGGCCAGGTAGACCCGTGCGGTCACGGTGCCGCTTGCCGCCGCCGGGCCTTTGACCCGCTTCGACGTGACCGCCCACGCGGGATGGCTGCCTGCGATGGCCGACCGCCGGGGCGCCGCATGCCCGACCGCGGCCGTCGCCGTGGCCGTGGCCAGCCCGCCGAGCGCAAGCACTCCCGTCGTCAGCGCGGCGCTGATCACACGCAGTCGTGCGATGTGCGGCATGGCATTCCTCTCCTTACCGCGATATGGCAATGAGCCGGAATAAGGTTGTGATTGAGCATTCGTGCGGTGACATGGCCGGACCGGTCGTGACCTGGGCTGGCGTGTGGTAGCGCCGACCGGTCCTGGTCGTTTGCGGCCCCCCGTGCCCGGCCACCGCTGCTCGCGCTATAGATTCCTGGCCTTTGCGCGCAAGAGGCAAACGTCCGCCAGGAGTGAATTGGGCCGGCTGAGTAGCTCTATGCATTTCCTTTGGTATTTCATGGGGCGCCTGCGCGCTCCGTCACGGTCGCCGTCGCTGCGGAGTGACGCCCAGCGGCGGCCGGCACGCCGTGGCGCGGCGGTAGCGTGGCTCCCATGGCCGCCGTCTTCCCGTCCGCCTACTACGGGGCATCCGCCTACCACGGCCCTCCGGAACTGACTCCGGCGCGGGCGTTCACCTCATGGACGGTGGACCTGCCGGTGCTCATCGTGGTGCTGCTGGCGGCCGGGCTCTACCTGGCCGGAATGCGGCGCGCCCGCGGGTCCGGCCAGACGTGGCCGGCTGGCCGGGCCATCGCCTTCTGCGCCGGGGGACTCGGTGCGGTAGTCGCCGCGACCATGTCCTTCATCGGCGTGTACCAGGGCACGCTGTTCTATGTCCGGTCGGTGCAGACCATCCTGCTGCTGCTCGTGGCGCCGCTGTTCCTCACCCTCGGGCGGCCCCTGTCGCTCGCGGTCGCCACGCTGCCTGACCTCGGGCCGCGGCTGGAAGCGGGCGTGCGCAGCAGCGTGGCCCGCATCCTGACCTTCCCGGCCATCACCACGATGGCGGTCATCCTCGTGCCGTTCCTGCTGTACTTCTCACCCTGGTACGCCGCGAGCTTGCACAATGACCTGCTGCGGGAGGTGACCTACCTGGCCCTGCTCGCGCCCGGGTTCGTGTTCTTCTGGACGCTGCTGCGGCTCGACCCGGTGCCCAGGGCCTATCCCTACCTCGTGGCGCTCTGGGTCAGCGGCGCGGAGGTCGTTGGCGACGCCATCCTCGGCCTCGCGGTGATCGTCGACCAGCACCTCATCGCGGGGGCCTACTACCATGCCCTCGCGCGGCCCTGGGGCCCGAGCCTCAGTACCGACCAGGTACTCGGCGGCGGGGTGCTCTGGATTCTGGGTGACATCGTCGGCCTGCCGTTCCTGGCCGTGCAGCTGATCCAGATGATCAGGGAGGACGAGGCCGGGGCGATGGCGATCGACGCGGAACTCGACGCCGCTGAGACAGCCCAGCCGCGGAGCGCCCAGCCGGGGAACGCCCTGCCCGCGCCGGCCGCCGGGCCTGCGGAGACGCTCGCCGAGCCGGGCGCGGCTCGGGGAGAGCACGCCGGAGGAAGCCAGCCATGGTGGGAGAGCGACCCGCGCTTCGCCGACCGGTTCCGGTCAGCCGGGGATCCTTAGAGCGCCCGGCGCTCTTAGCCGGTACTCGTCAGTAGGTGCGCCTGATCACGAAGGCCCAGCCGCGGGGCAGTGCCATCTCCGTCACAAATTCCTGGGACTTCATCATGCACCAGGCCGGGATGTCAGGCCTGGCGGCGGGATCGTCAGCGAGTACCGCGATGGTCGACCCGATGGGGATCTCCCTGATCCGCTCGGCCAGCATGATGATAGGGATCGGGCATTTCCGGCCCAGCGCGTCGATCGTCAGCGCCGGGGCCGGGCGCGTCGGGGAGGTCATGCTCCTGCCTCTCTGCGCGGGGGGACCCGAGATATTCTCCTGCATGGTGCCACGCCGAAGCGATACCCGCACGTTGCCACGGGTAAGCGCTCCATAGCCATCACAACGTAATCGGGCTGGCCGGTCACGACGTTACTGGCAGTGCCGAATAGGTGACTGGACGGGTCCGATCAGAAGCGGGCGGATTGTCCGTGTCTGCGGCGGCGGCGCTCCCTGATCAGCCCCAGCCCGGGGCCGCCTCGAGACACGCCGCAGGACTAATGGGGTCCCCCGTCGGCCCAGGATTCGTCCACGGTACTGTTTCCACGACAGCCTGTAGGACGAGCCATGACCAGCCCGTGCAGCCGGGAGTCATCCGCTGGGAAGGCGATCCGTGAGTCCCACCCCGAGTGCCCCACGCCATAGGGGCGCGCACGTTCCGGGCGAGGCGCCCGGCCAGGAATCGGCAGCCGTGCCAGGCCGTCGGCATGCCCGGCGGCTGCGCCGGTGGGTGCCGCGCGCGGTCATGCTCACCGCCGTGGCAGCCGCCACGGCCGGCTGCAAGTCCACCACGTTCACCCGGCTTGGCCTGCCGGTGCCGGTCACCCAGCAGGGCAAGACCGTGGTCAGCCTGTGGCAGGGATCCTGGATCGCGGCCTTCTTCGTCGGCTTCCTGGTCTGGGGGGCGATCCTGTGGGCGGTGATCTTCTACCGCAAGCGCACGGACCGGCCACCCCACCAGGTGCGCTACAACCTGCCGATCGAGATCCTGTACACGGTCGTGCCGTTCATCATGATCGGGGTCTTGTTCTTCTTCACGGCCCGGGATGAGAACTACATCAACAAGCTGTCCCCGAACGCGGATGTCACGGTCACGGTGGTCGGCTACCAGTGGAGCTGGCAGTTCCAGTACCCGCAGTACAAGGTGCCGAATTCGCCGGCCGGGGTGGTGGTGGAGAACGGCGAGCCCTGGCCCGAGCAGCTGCCGGTGCTGGAGATCCCCACGAATGAGACCGTCCGGTTCAACCTCGTCTCGACGGACGTTGTCCACTCGTTCTGGATCGTCCCGTTCGAGTTCAAGCGTGACGTCCTCCCCGGCCACCCGAACCACTTCGAGGTGACTCCGATCAAGACCGGGACCTTCACGGGCCGCTGCACCGAGCTGTGCGGCGTCTACCACAGCCGGATGCTGTTCACGGTGAAGATCGTGACCCAGGCGCAGTTCCGTCAGTGGATCAACACGCAGCAGAAGTCGCAGCAGAAGTCAGCAGGGGGCGCGTAGCCGTGACCACCGTCGAACATCCCGTCCAGGTACCCGCCGCCGGGCCCTACAGCGGGCGCAAGGGATCGCTGCTCGCCGATTGGCTGTCCTCGACCGATCACAAGGTCATCGGCCACCTGTACCTGATCACATCGTTTGGTTTCTTCATGATCGCCGGCTTGATGGCCATGATCATGCGCATCCAGTTGTTCGGCCCGGACAACCACGTGATCTCTGACCAGCAGTACAACGAGCTGTTCACCATGCACGGCACGATCATGCTGCTGCTCTTCGCCACCCCGCTGTTCGTCGGGTTCGCGAACGAGATCATGCCGCTGCAGATCGGCGCGCCCGACGTGGCGTTCCCGCGGCTCAACCTGCTGAGCTACTACATGTTCCTGTTCGGCGGCCTGATCCTGCTGGCGAGCTTCCTCACCCCGGGTGGGGCGGCCGCGTTCGGCTGGTATGCCTACTCGCCGCTGACCAGTTCCGTGTACTCGCCGGGGGTCGGCGGTGACATGTGGATCATGGGCCTGGCGCTGTCCGGGCTCGGCACGATCCTGGGCGGCGTGAACTTCGTCACCACGATCATCTGCATGCGCGCCCCGGGAATGACCATGTTCCGGATGCCCATCTTCACCTGGAACATCCTGCTCACCAGCATGCTGGTGCTGATGGCCTTCCCGGTGCTGGCGGCCGCGCTGCTGGTGCTGGAGATCGACCGCAAGCTGGGCGCGCACGTGTTCGACGCCTCCAGCGGCGGCGCGATCATGTGGCAGCACCTGTTCTGGTTCTTCGGCCATCCCGAGGTCTATATCGTGGCGCTGCCGTTCTTCGGCATCGCCACCGAGATCCTTCCGGTGTTCAGCCGTAAGCCCTGCTTCGGCTACAAGGGACTCGTAGCCGCGACGATCGCGATCGCCGGGCTGTCGATGACCGTGTGGGCGCACCACATGTTCACCACCGGAGCCGTTCTGCTGCCGTTCTTCTCGTTTATGACCTTCCTCATCGCGGTCCCGACGGGGGTCAAGTTCTTCAACTGGGTCGGCACGATGTGGCGGGGCCAGCTGACGTTCGAGCCCGCCATGCTCTTCATCATCGGATTCCTGGTGTCGTTCCTGTTCGGCGGGCTCACCGGGGTGATCCTCGCCTCGCCGCCGCTGGACTTCCATGTCAGCGACTCCTACTTCGTCGTCGCCCATTTCCACTATGTGCTGTTCGGCACCGTGGTCTTCTGCATGTTCGGCGGGTTCTACTTCTGGTGGCCCAAGTTCACCGGGAAGATGCTGGACAACACGCTGGGCAAGTGGCATTTCTGGCTGCTTTTCATCGGCTTCCACATGACGTTCCTGATCCAGCACTGGATCGGTATCGAGGGCATGCCGCGTCGCGTCGCCAACTACCCTGACCTGCCGATCGACGTGACCACGATGAACCAGATCTCAAGTATCGGCTCGTGGATCCTCGGCGCATCCACGTTCATCTTCCTCTACAACGTGTACAAGACATGGAAATTCGGGGAGCAGGTGACCCAGGACGACCCGTGGGGATACGCGAACTCGCTGGAATGGGCGACGTCCTGCCCGCCGCCGCGGCACAACTTCACCCGGATACCCCGCATCCGTTCCGAGCGGCCCGCGTTCGACCTGCATTACCCGCACATCCAGTCGGGGCGCACGTCCCGTGAGCGCATTGAGGCGCACCGGTGACGGCCGGCGGCCGGCCGGGCGGCCGCCGGGCCGGGCTGGACGGCCTGCACTGGCGACGCGGATCGGACCGCGGGCACGCGGGCACACTGACCGGTGGGCGCGGCGGAGAGGTGTCAGATGAAGGTTGAAGGACGTCTGTTCATCGGCTGCGCGGTGTTCTTCGGCGGTACGGACATCGTGTACTGGTATTTCTCCAAGGACCCCACGGGCACGACCGCGCTTGCGTTCGCTGTCGGGCTGGCCTTCCTGACCGGGTTCTATGTCCTTTTCACCGGTCGGCGGCTGCCGCCGCTGCCGCAGGATAACCCACGGGCAGAGATCAGCGACGGCACCGGCGAGCTTGGCTTCTTCAGCCCGCACAGCTGGTGGCCACTGTTCGTGGGCATGGCCGCGGCCACGGCGGCGGTCGGTGCCGCGATCGGATGGTGGCTTTTCCTGATAGGGCTGCTTGCGTTGTTCTTTGCGACGATTGGCTTTGTCTTCGAGTACTACCGGGGACACTACGCACACTGAGAAGCTCGCGGCCTGAGCCGCACAGTCGGGAGCTGTCCGTTCCGGAACGTGCGTAGCCGGGAGATGCGCGGCCCGGCGTCCCGGCCGGCATCGAGCCAGGCCACACTGACCAGCCCACACTGACCAGCCCACACTGACCAGGCCATCCCTGCCTGCATCCGGGCTGGGCCGTACCGGCGATGTGCCCCGGTAATCACCCCCCTGCTAGATCCCCCCGAGGCGGGCGTATTGTTTTGCCTGTCAAGGCTACGCAGAGTATTGACAAGATAACTAAAAATTACCTTTGGGCGAGTATTCCTGGGCCGCTACGGGAAAGAGTTGGTTGCCAGAAGGGCGCCAAGGGGGGTTGCAGACGTGTCGGGGAACGTCATCGTAGCTGCCTTTCGCGCGCGCGTTCAGCGCGGGCGGACAAGGCAACGGAGCCTGGCCATGGTCCACGCGCTGATGCGCGCGGACCACCGCGCCAGGTCGGCCGTGAACACGTATATGAGTGCGGATCATGCTATTTCCGGATCAAGTACTGACAATTCCGGATCACGCAATGACGGCAATTCTCGCCCCGGGCCAGTCCTGGCCCGGGCCGGCCGCTGCGTAGCGTCCGCGGTCGCCGCGTCCGGCCTGCTGATCGTCGCGGCGTGCCAGGGCGGGATCGGCGCATCTCAAAAGGCGGTCGTTCATCCGCCGCCGAGCGTGACCATCACGACGGGCAACCTCACCTTCACGAGCACGGCGAAGAGCGGCCGGGGGGCGAACGAGGCGGCCCAGGCGGCGAACGGCCGCACCGCCCTGGCCCGGTCGGTCGCGGTCGTGCCCGTCGACGAGCGGCCCGACCTGGGCATCACCGTGACCGCCCGCCAGGGCACGTTGTCCCGCGTGATGGTCATCGGCGCAGCGGGCAGGAGCCTGGCCGGGGCGTTCACCAGCGACGCGGGCGCCTGGCATACCGCATGGGCGCTGGCGCCCTCGCAGACCTACCGGGTCACCGCCACGGCGGTCAACTCCCAGGGCAAGCGCACGGTCACCACGGGGATCTTCCGCACCTTGACCCCGGCCCATACCTACAGCGCCACGGTAGACATGACCACCGGCCAGACCGTCGGCGTGGGCATGCCGATCATGGTGACCTTCAGCCGGCCGATCGAGAACAAGGCAGCGGTCGAACGGTCATTCGAGATCTACTCCAGCAAGGTGGTCACCGGCGCGTGGTACTGGATGAGCAACGAGGTCGTGTGGTTCCGGCCGGAGGATTACTGGCCGGCGCACACGACGGTGAGCTTCACCGCCCATCTTTCCGGCGTGCAGGCCGCACCCGGGGTGTACGGCAGCCAGAACCTGTCCCAGCACTTCACGATCGGCGATTCGCTGATAGCGGTGGCGAGTACCGCCTCCCACTACATGAAGGTCTGGTGGAACGGGAAGTTCCTGGGCAACTGGGCGATCAGCACCGGGCAGCCGGGCGATGACACTCCGAACGGGCAGTACCTTTCCTTCGCCATGGGGAACCCGGTGGACATGAATTCGGCCAGCTTCGGCGTGATGCCCGGCGATCCTGGCTACTACAACGTGATGGTGTACGACTCCGTGCAGTTCACCTTCAGCGGGGACTACGTGCACAGCGCGCCGTGGTCGGTGGGGGAGCAGGGCTACGTCAACGTGAGTCACGGCTGCGTGAACGTGGCTCCGGGCAACGCCGCCTGGTACTACGACCACTCCGTGATGGGGGACCCGATCACGGTCGTGGGCAGCCCGCTGGCGGGAACCTGGGGTGACGGCTGGACGATCTGGTTCCTGTCCTGGCCGGAGCTGCTGGCCGGGAGCGCCACCGGGGACGCGGTCATCGCCGACAACACAGGCAGCGAATTCGTGTTCGCACCGTCATTCACGCCGGGCGGCCACCCGGTGCGGCGGCCCGCGACCGCATTACCACTGCCTCGTTCTTGCTAGGTGGTCTGTGAGGGGGATCACAGACCATGAGGCGGGCATCCCGAGCCGGCCGCCGCGCCAGTGCCCCAAGGTGCTCGGCGCGGCGGCCACCACTGCACCGCCGAGCCCAGCCTTGAGGCCCGCTACGCGCCGCTCAGGGCGTTTCTGAGGAGCCGTCTCCCCCAGGTCCTGCCGAGGGCCCAGCCGGGTCCCCGGTGGTGACAGCGGCCCGCTCCGGCGCGCCGTGCCCGTTCCCATGGCCGTTGCCGTGCCCGTCGCCAGTCGGCAGCGGGACGTTCTCGGTGAGCACCCGGTTGAGCCTCAGCCGTAGCTTGCCCACGACGTGCCGGGCCGCCGGGTCGGGAACGCCGTTCTCGTCGTCCCCGCGGGGCCCCGGCAGTGGCAGCGGCTCCGATGCCCTGGCCGTCAGCACGGCGTACGCATCTTCGGAGACCGGGCGGGTTACCTCGATGTACTCGCCGTCGGGCAACTGCCTGATGATGCCGGTCTCCACCCCGTGCTCGAGCAGGTGAGCGTCCTTGCGCTGCAGGCCGAGGCAGATCCGCTTGGTCAGCACGTAGGCGATGACCGGCCCGAGGAACGTCGCGAAGCGGGCGATCCACGTGATCGTGAACAGCGGGATGCTCAGCTGATCGGCGATGATGTCATTCGCGCCTTCGAGCAGGAGTATCCCGTAGAAGGTGACGGCCGCCACCCCGATCGCGGTCCGGGTCGGCGCGTTGCGCGGACGGTCGAGGACATGGTGCTCCCTGTGGTCCCCGGTGACCCAGCTCTCGAGGAACGGCCAGATGGCAGCGCCGGTAAAGATGATGCCGAGCGGCACCAGGGCCGGAATGAACACGTTGAAGGCAAACGTGTGCCCCAGGACGTTCCAGCTCCAGCTGGGCCAGACGCGTAGCGCGCCTTCGAGCATGCCCATGTAGAAGTCGGGCTGGGAGCCTGACGAGATCCCGGAGGGGTTGTAGGGGCCATAGATCCAGATCGGATTGATCTGCGCGAACGTGGACAGCAACGCGAGCGCGCCGAATACGTAGAAGAAGAACGCCCCGGTCTTCGCGGCAAAGTACGGGTACAACGGCGCGCCGATCACGTTCTGGTCCGTGCGCCCCTTGCCCGGCATCTGGGTGTGCTTCTGGTGGAACATGAAGAACAGGTGCGCCGTGATCAAGGCGAGGAGGAGGCCCGGGATCAGTAGCACGTGGATGATGTACAGCCGCGGGATGATGTCCTGGCCCGGGAACTGGCCGCCGAACAGGAAGAACGTGAGATAGGTACCGACGATCGGGATGGAAAGCATGACGCCTTCCAGGATGCGCAGCCCGGTGCCGGACAGCAGGTCGTCGGGGAGTGAGTACCCGAACAGACCTTCCAGCATGCCGAGCACGAACATCGTGACGCCGATCAGCCAGTTGATCTCACGGGGCTTGCGGAAGGCGCCGGTGAAGAATATCCGGAGCATGTGCGCCATGATCGCCGCCATGAACAAGTCCGCCGCCCAGTGGTGGATCTGCCGCATGAGCAGGCCGCCGCGCACGTCGAAGCTGATGTTCAGGGTGGAGGCGTACGCCTCGCTCATATGCACGCCGTCAAGCTGGGTGTAGGTGCCGTGATAGACCACGTCGGTCATGCTCGGCTTGAAGAACAGCGTCAGGAACGTGCCGGTGAGCAGCAGGATGACGAACGAGTAGAGGGCGATCTCGCCGAGCAGGAACGACCAGTGATCCGGGAAGATCTTCCGCAGCAGTGTGCGCGTCCCGCGGGCGACGCGGAGCCGGTCGTCAAACCACTTCCCGGTGCCCTCAAGCGCCTTGTCGATCGTGCTCATCCCCGCTCCCAGAAGCTCGGGCCGACCGGTTCGTGGAAGTCGCTCTGCGCGACCAGGTAGCCCTGCGCGTCCGTGGTGATCGGCAACTGCGGCAGCGGCCGGGCCGCCGGGCCGAAGAGCACCGTCGCGCCGCGGGGGGCATCGAAGGTGGACTGGTGGCACGGGCACAGGATGTGGTGCGTCGTCTCCTCGTACAGCGCGGCCGGGCATCCGACATGCGTGCAGATCTTGGAGTACGCGACGATGTTTTCCACCGTCCAGTTCATCACCGTGGGCGGCTGAAGCTCTCCCGGCGCGAACTTGATGATGATCGTGGTCGCCTTGGCCAGGGCGTCGAGGTCCTGCTGGTACCCGTCGGGAACCACGGTGATCATCCCGCCGGGAGAGCTGAAATCAGCCGCCCGGATCGGCGTGTTAGGGCCGTAGACCAGCAGGCGCATGCCCTTGCGCCACACCGTGTGCCGCAGGCTCGTCCCCGGCATCGGGCCCATGTCGCGGAGCAGGACCACCGGAGCGAGCGCGAGCGGCAGCGTGGCCGCGATGAGTGTCCGGCGGACGATGGGCCGCTTGACGAACTGGCTCGCCTCCGTGCTCTCGGTGAACGTCTCGGCGAACTCCTGCCTGTCCTTCTCGGATGAGGCCAGCGGCTTGCGCGCCTCGGTGAGTTCCACCTGCGGCATCAGGTTACGCACCCAGATGGTGGCGCCTGCGGCGAGGCCGAGCAACGAGACGGACAGCGTGGTCCCGAGGGCGAGGTTGGAGCGCAGCGTCGAGTTGATTCCGTGCACCCCGATGCCGATGTAGGCGACGATGAACCCGAAGCCGGCCAGCGTGGCGATGATGAAGCACGCAGCCACTGCCCGTTCGGCCCGCTTGGCCTTTACGGGGTCCTCCGGGTCGGCCGGCAGTTCGCGCGGGGCCGGCGGAGGCGCTTCCTCGTCACCGTCGGCGAGCAGCAGGTGCTGCTGCGCCGGCGACGGGGTGCCGATCACCCGGTGTGGCGCGCGTGTCTCCTCGGCCCCGGCCGGCCCGCTGCCTGTCGGCGGAAGGTTGTACGGGGTGTCCCCAGTTCCGCTCATGACTCACGCCGCCTAGCTGTGATCCAGAGAGCCGCGAAAACTAGCAGCCCCATGCCGCCGAACCAGACCACGAGGCCCTCGGTGACCGGCCCGATCCGGCCCAGGCTGAAGCCGCCCGGATTCGGTACCGAGCGGACCTGCGTGACGTAGGCGATGATGTCCCGCTTCTGGCTGGGAGTGATCGTCGTGTCGTCGAAGACCGGCATGGCCTCCGGGCCGGTGAGCATGGCCTCGTAGATCTGCGTCGGTGTCGACCGGGTGAGCGCGGGCGCAAACTTGCCCTCGGTGAGCGCGCCGCCCGCGCCGGTGAAGTTGTGACACTGCGCGCAGTCGGTGATGAACAACTCCTGGCCAAGCCCGGCGTTGGCGCCGACCGGGGTCACCTGCTCGGGGGCGGGGATGGCCGGGCCGCCGCCGAGGGAGGCGATGTAGGCGGCCACCTGGTGGGTCTCCCGCATGTTGAGCACCGGCGGCTTGCGCGGATTCTCCGCACCGTTCTCCTTCGCGGGCATCCGGCCCGTGCTCACCTGGAAGTCCACGGCGGCGGCGCCCACCCCGATCAGGCTCGGGCCGTTGGCGGTGCCCTCGGCCAGCCCGCCGTGGCAGCTCGAGCAGTAGTCGGTGAATATGTGCTTGCCCACGGCGATGTCCTGGCCGGCCACGGCCGGCGCGGCGGCGGACGCCGGGCTGCCATGCGTGGTGACCGCCGCGTAGACGACGCCGATCGCGATCAGCCCCAGCAGGACGACGGCATATCCGGCGGCCGGGTGCCTTCGCCGCGCGGTGATCCAGCTCACTGCTGCCCTCGGTTTCGGTCAGGGGATGTGGTGCATGTTGCTTGAGTGGATTCAGTTTGCGTGGGGCATCTAGTGGATGATGTAGATGGTGAGGAACAGGCCGATCCACACGACATCCACGAAGTGCCAGTAGTAGGAGACGACGATGGCGCTCACCTGCTGCTCGTGGGTGAAGGTCTTCGCCGCGTAGGTGCGGCCGAGCACGAATAGGAACGCGACCAGCCCGCCGGTCACATGCAGCCCGTGAAATCCGGTGGGGATGTAGAACACCGAGCCGTACGCGCTGGAGGACAGGGTCAGCCCGTCATGGATCAGGCCGAGGTACTCATATCCCTGGCCGAGCACGAAGTACAGGCCCATCAGGAAGGACAGCACGTACCACTCGCGCAGGCCCCAGCGGAGCGTCCAGAACCTGAGCCGGAAGAGCGGGCCGACGCGCCTGATCTGGCCACGCTCGACCGCGAACACGCCCATCTGGCAGGTGATGCTGGAAAGCAGCAGCACCGTGGTGTTGATTGACCCCAGCGTGAGATCCAGGTGCGCCCCCGGCCAGGGAAGGCCTTCGCCCTTGTCCACGGAGCGGATGGTGAAATACATCGCGAACAGAGCCGCGAAGAACATGAGTTCCGAGGACAGCCAGACGATGGTCCCCACGCTGACCAGGTTCGGCCGGCTGGCCGGCCCGCGGGGCGTCGTCTCGGTCACGGTTGCTGTGGCCACGGGGTCATTATTACGACACCGCGTAGGCGGACGTCAGCCGACCCCCCGGGTCGGTACCATCCTGTTTCATGAAGGTCGTTGTGTACAGCCATGACGCGGACACGCGCGCGCGGGTGCGCCTGGCCATCGGGCGCCGTCCCGCACCGGATGTCCCGTTGGCCGAAGTCATCGAGGTGGCCACCGAGCCGGCTCTGCTGCGCCTGCTTGATGCAGGCGGCGCGGACGTCATGGTGCTCGACGGTGAGGCCCAGCCCG
>Ga0207684_10004306_pt1 | contig 13469 bp, 10 predicted proteins | sample KBSK5501metaG_FD_184342 | JGI IMG/M metagenome (GOLD analysis project Ga0207684, IMG submission 184342) | Corn, switchgrass and miscanthus rhizosphere microbial communities from Kellogg Biological Station, Michigan, USA - KBS K5-50-1 metaG... | ecosystem: Host-associated > Plants > Roots >...
TCGTGCGGCCGCCGAGGTATTGCATGAGCTTCCACGCCCAGTCCTTGTGCTTGGTCGTGCTCGGCAGGATGTAGAGCATCGTGTAGCCGATCGTTTTGCCGTCGCCGGGATGACCGTGCACGCGGCCCTTGCCCGCGATGGGCGACTGCTTGTCGTCGTTGATGAGGCTCACGTAGTAGTGGTGCAGCGTGCCGAGATAGACGTGCTGGCCCGCGTTGAACGCCTTCACGGCGGGAATGAAGCGCAGGTTCAGCGAGCTCGGATCGGCCAGCTCGTCCTTGAAGGTGCTCGCCCACCACTTGAGCGTCTCGCGCGCGACGGAGCCCGCGCCCAGCTGAGGCGCCAGCTGCTTGTCGAAGATGACGCCGCCACGGTTGGCGGTCATGCTGAACCACGTGCCGGGCAGCTGCTCGAAGCCCTGGCCGCCGATCCAGAGGATCGGATACTTCGACACGCCGTCCTTCTTGGCTTTCTTCGCCTGGTCGACCAGCTCGGGATAGCTCTTGAACGGCTTGTCCTTGAATCCCGCTTTACCGAGCAGCTCGTCGTTGTACATGAACGTCCACACGGTGGAGAAGTAAGGCAGGCCCCACGTCTTGCCGTCACGCTGCGCGATGGCGCGCGTGAACGGCGTGAAGTCTTTGACGTACTGCTCCACGCCGGGCAGGCCGTCGATCGGCTGCGCGATGCCCTGCTCGATGTAGCTCGCGAGGTATTGCATGGGCGACTGCGAGACGTCGACCGGCTCGTTGGCCGCGAACATCGCCGTGAGCTTGGCGACCTGCGGCTCGACGTTCGGCTCGATGATCTGCTGGACCTTGACGCCCCAGTCGTCCTCGAACTGCTTGGCGATCTGCTCGTAAATCTTGCCGTATTGCCAGACGACGAAATTGACCGAGCCCGGATTGCCCGGCGGCCGCTGCGTCCAGGGGCCGGCCTGCGCGAAGGCGCCGCGCGGGAGAAGCGCGGCGGCCGCGGTCGTCGTGATGAATTGCCGGCGATTCCAGCGTGTGGTCATGACGTCCTCCAAGTGCTCCCGTGGCGGGATGATACGCGAGGGGAGTGGTATCCTGGCGACCCAACCTACCCGTGATGGGGGAGCCGTGATGCACGACCCATCTGAACCGAGCGTCACTTCGCATCGCACCTCGTGGCCTGCTCTCGAACATGAGGGCTCGCGCTTGGTCCCGCTGACGGCCGCGCGACCGAGAGCGTCTGCCGCGGCACTCGCGATGAGCCACGCTCCGCCTGGCGCGGCCAAACCGCTGTGGAGCTTTTCGGTCGTTGCGAGGATGCCGCAGGCCCTCGTCGACAAGTACGGAGGCGGTTTGGCGGCTTACGCCGCCGTCTACGCGCAACTGGCCACGGTCTCCGATCGCTTCAATGCCCCGAACGTGTTCGCCGGGACGCTCGCGTTCACGCTGACGGGTTTCGAGATCACGACCGATTCGGGAAACCACGAGGTGATGAAGGCGCACGCCGGCTACGATTTCGCCGTGGTCTACGACGAGACGGGCCTTCAGGGCGGTTGGCGCGGTCCCCAGCAAGCAATCCTGCATGCATGGCCGGCGGACCAGGGCGGGGTGTTTGCATCCAATGCGACGGACGGCCTGGTGCACGAGTTCGGCCATGCGCGCGGCGCGGTCGACCTCTACGACGAGGACGTCGAGGCTGCCAAGAACCCGATCAACCATGCGGCGTTCGACGCCCCGGCCGGAATCATGACGTACCCGTACGGTGAAACCGTGTGGGATCAATACAGCGCCGACATCATCAACGCCAGTGGATCGACTCTGTACCAGGGGGCACCGATCGTGGATGCGGCCCTTCCGCCCATCTTCGCGATCCGGGCGTTCGTCGTCGGCGAGCTGACGGGCGGCGTCCACATCGACCTGTTCCCGGTGAAATGGAGCGGCAACAGGGTGAGATCCTCGCCGGCGCTCTCAGGGGTCACGACGGCGAGCGGCGCGTGGAGGCTGCCTCACAATCCGTTCACGCCCGGCGCACCGCACAAACCGTGGAACCTCGCGTATCCCAACTTTCTCGTTCGTGCGCGCATCGCGAGCGGAGTCTTCAGCGCACACCCGATGATTGGCTACGCATGGCTTCCGTTGAGCACGGTGGGCGCCGCTGCATTCGCGGCCCCCTACCAGCCTTACGAGCTGGACATTGGTCTCCGCTAATGTCCTCACGCGAGGCGAGTGGTATTCTGGCAGCCCATGAAGGTCGTCTGGATCGTTGCCGCCGGGATGCTCCTCGCCGTCCTGGTCGGCTGCACGACGACGGACACGCAGCCCTCGGCAGCGGTCACGAGCCTCGTTCCCGACGTGCAGCGGTGGTTCAAGGTCGATTGGACGGCGGCCCCGGAGCGCGACGGCGAGCGTCGGCTGAGCGGTTACGTCCAAAGCGCGATCAAAGAGCCCGTGAACAAAGTCCAGCTGCTGGCGCAGGCGCTTGATGGCTCGGGCAACGTCGTCGCGCAGCGCCTGGAGTGGGTGCCGGAAACGATCCCGGCTTTCGGCCGTCAGTATTTCGATATCCCGAGAATGCCACCGGCCCCCGAGTACCGCGTGACCGTGTGGGCATTCGATCGAATCAAGGGCGGCGGCGGGATGTGACGAGAGGGTTCTAATTCAGCGCGTGATACGCGCGGAACGCCGCGCTTCCCGAATCGCCCATATAGCGCGCAAGCTGCGTCGGCTCGACGCGGCGCAAGTCCAACATCATGAGCGCGTCGAGCGCGTTGGCGAACTCCTCGTCGATGCTGAATCCCAGCACGCGCCCGCCGAGTCGCAGGTAGTGTCTGACCAGGACCGGAATACCTTTGCCGTCGGGCTCGATCTGCGCGACGAGTCGCGCGAGCTCGTCGAGACTCCGGGGCGCCGGTCTTGCGCCCGGCCCTGACGTGCGCGTCCGGTGGCGAAACGGTCGCCGCGGCTTGACCTGACGGCAAAGGCGAGTGTCGGCGCGGCAGCACGACAGGTAATCGACCATCAGCTCGCGAGAAATCGGCGTATAGCGGCCGCTGATGCTGACCGGGCCGAACAGAACCGCATAGCGCGGCGAGCGCGCGATGAATCGGCCGATGCCGCCCCAGAGGAGCAGCAGAGGCGCGAAGCTGCGCTGATACTCGGCGCGCACGAATGAGCGGCCAAGCTCGATCGCCGGGTTCAGCATGTCCAGCAGCCGGGTCGGGTATTCGAACAACGAATGCGTGTACAGACCGCGGTTGCCATGGTGCGCGAGGATTTCGTCGACCAGCCCGAGGCGGTAGGCGCCGGCGATGAGGTTGGCACGAGCATCCCAGACGAACAACTGGACGTAGTAGGCGTCATATCGGTCGACGTCCGAGCGTCGGCCCGTTCCTTCGCCGACGGCGCGAAACGTCAGCTCGCGCAGCCGGCCGATTTCCTGAAGCACCCGAGGAATCTGCGCGGCGCGCGCACAGTACACGCACAGCCCGCCGCTCTCGAGCAGCCGCTGGCTCGACGGAAGGGCATCGATCTCGGCCTGCAGCGACGTCCGGGGAACCTCATCGATGACGGCGGTCGGCCTGGGAAACCGCATCGACACCTCGTCAGGCCCGGGCGCTGGGGGCCGGATCACCGTGGAACCGCCGCTCCCAGCGCCGCAGATTGGCGCTGCCTTCTCGGAGAAACGGCGTGAACACCGACAGCGCGAGCAGCAACCGGTTCAGGATATTCGCGGGGAAGCGCAGTGGCTTCGCGAAATCGACGAAGAGCACCACGCGCGCGTGCCTGGTCTCGTTCCACACCTCGTGCTCGTAGGCATCGTCGAAGATCAGCACGCGACCTTCCTGCCAGCGGTGCTCCTCGGACCCGACGCGGATCGCCAGCCGTTTGCCCGTCTGGGGGACGAGCACACCGAGATGCAGCCGCAGCACGCCGTTGTACGGACCCCGATGCGGCGGAATGTGTTTTCCGGGCTCCAGGATCGAGAACATGGCCGTCATGAGCCCGGGAATGCGCCGGACGATCCGCCACGTCTGCGGACACATGTCGATGTTCGGCTGAGACCGGATGCCGTACGCGATCAGCGGGAAGATCTTCCAGTTCTCGTCGCGCGTGATCGAGACTGCGTCGGCGGTGATGTCCTGCACGTTCGGCAGCTCGGACTTGCGGAGCATGACGCGATCGAGCTCGTCGCGAACCGCCCCCCACTCGCGCTCGATTCCCGCCGCCCAGGGAAATGCGGCCGTGTCGTACACGCAGGGGTTCCCGTGCTTGGCGTACTTGAGGTTCAGCCGCTCGACGGATGCCACGATCGCCATGAGTCCGCGCAGGAACGCACCCGGCCGCTCCATCGGAACGACGCCCTCGGTCTGCCAGCTCTGGGTACTCGGCGATTTCATCGCTTCTTCTTCCGCGACGTGCGCCGCCCGCGCCTGGCGGCTGGCTTGCGGACGGCTTTGCGCCGTGGCGACTCGGGCTCGAAGAGCCCTCTGGGTGCGGGTCGCTTCATGATGTCCATCAAGATGCGGCGCGCAAGTCCATCGATGTTCTTGCTGAACTTGCGAGGCACGACGCTTCGAAACTTCGGGTCGTTGAAACGCGGCCACTGGCTGACGATTCGACGATTCTCGGACACCCAGCGCAGGAACTCGACAAGCTCATCATCGGAGGCCGGCTCGGGCTGCGCTGTCGCACGTGGCCTCATGGCGCCTCCAGGCGGGCGCAGGATCGCTTCGATCGCGCTGATGACGCGCCCGAGATTCATCATGCACATATGGCTGATATCGCTGCCTCTGACGGTGATGCAGCGACTCGGATCGTTCGTCGCCAGGCACGTCGACCATGCCGGCTGGGTGTCGTCGCCCGCCACGGGTTCGCCGTCGACGATCGGCGAGGGGTCATCCGAATCGAAATCCGTTGGAATCCAATCCCAGGTGACCCTGTCGGCGGTCCCCCGCTTTGGAGTCGGTTCATCGGCTTCGGTAACCACGCCGCGGATGTTGTAGAACTTCTGCAGCAGGTGTGGATCCATCGGAGCGGCCAGCTGCTGGAACTGCAGCCTCGCGTAGTCGAGCTCATGCCGATCGAAGCCGGTCATGGCGGGATAGCGCACGAGACTGCCGTTGCTCTGCGGGTTGTAAGCGTCGGCGCGCACGTTCGCGTTGGTCGCGTCGACGCTGGGATAGGAGGGTAGCGGAAACTCCGACGCCTGGGCCGTCAGCGCAGAGTAGTTCGTGATGTTGCGATAGGTTTCTTCGTCGAGGAGATGCAGCACATACAGCCCCGGCAGCGAGGCGATCGTTTCCATCAGCTCTTGCCTGAAGAGGCCGAGGCTATCGACCAACGGCTCGCCCTCGAACCAGCGATGCAGTTGTCCTGGGTAGCCGTAAAACGGCGTGGCTACCGTGATGGCGTGGGTCATGGTGGCGACGATGGGATCGTTGCCGCGCAAGATCAGATTGACCACCATGCCGCCCGCGCTGTGCCCCACCAGCGAGAACCGTTCCAAGGGATCCGGGCAGCCGGCGGCGAGCACCCGAGCCCGGAACGATGGCAGGAACGTGCGGACGAAGAACGTGACCGTCTCGTCCAGCCGCCGCCTCCAGTCCCAGGGGAACACGAACAGATCGACGTGTCGGCTCGCGCACCACCTGACAAGTGCGTCGTGAGGCGTGGAGCCATCGAAGCTCACGGGAGCGTCCGCGACGATGATGCGCCCGCCCTTGTCCCTGAGCGCACCGTCGTTGTCGCGGTACATCTTGAGATCCCGCGCGCCTCCGACCAACGTCTTGGGAATCAACCAGACGGGCTCGTACTCGAACTCCTGCGGCGCGGCGACGCCGTCGACGAACTTGCGCGTCGCGCGCGTGAGCTGGCTTGCGATCCCGCCAGGAAAGAAAAACAGCGTCTGGCGGGGAGAGGTCGGCGTCGCGGCAGAGGCCCGGTGACAGTCAGCGATGAACTTTTCGATCGCCGGCCCGAGCAGGCGCAGGTGCTCCCGTTCTCGGGTTTCGTCGTAGGTGAGCGTCACGGCTCGGCCGCTCGTACGCGCTCGCGGCGCGTCGCCGCCTCCGCTGTGGGGACGTAGGGCAGGAGCCATTCGGCCGGCCGTCCGTGGGCGTCGGTCAGCGTGACCGGGTCGAAATAGCGGATGCGGTCCGCGTCGGACAGGTCGTCGGGCCGCTCGAAATACTGGGGATCCAGCGTGTCGTCGCCGGCCACATACGTTCGCGGTGCCGACGGTGTTTCGCTCGACCAGATGAAGCAATGAAAATTCGCCGACGCGATGATCCACCAGCGCACCGGGTTCAGGCTGCGCGCGCGCACGACGCGGCGCAGCGTCTTCACGAGGACGCCGAAGCGCGCCACCACCGTCCAGGGCCGCCGGAACATCCGCTCGATGAAATCGACGATCGCCTCGCGGCGATCGGCGAGCGTCGTGTGGCAGATGGTCTCGCCGTCGAGGTCGCGGAGACGGAGATCGGGCGCCAGGTGACCCTGGCGCAGGTCGTCCCAGAAGGTTGCGGTGCCGGCCAGCGGCGCCACCACGCTCATATAGACGGGCATCGGCATCAGCGGGTTGCGCGCGATCGCCCGGATCTGGCGCTCCATCTCCGCCGCGGTCTGGTGGCAGTAGTCGAACAGGTAGCCGTAGCAAATCGCGATGCCCAGCGATTCGGCGAACGCGATGTCGTCCATGACGTTGAAGCGACGGCTCATGTTCTGCGTCTTGTTGTAGCGGCGCAGCATCTCATGGTCGAGCGATTCGAGGCCGGCGAACAGCACCATGCACTTGAGCCGCGCCAGAGTCCGGATCAGCTCGCGGTCGTGCAGCACGTTCTGCGTGACGAGGGCGCTCCAGCCGCGCACCTTGGGATGCGATCCCAGCAGCCCGGCGACGGCCAGCATATGCGCGCGGTCGTCGGAGAAATTATTGTCGAGGAAGTTGACCATCGGATACCAGCGCCGGAAGCTGAGGAGCGGACTGGTGGCAATCGCGTTGTCGATCCCGGCCGCGAGGGTCGCGAGGTCGTAGCGCGCATGGCCGCCGACCTCGGCCGGAATGACGCAGAAGCGGCACTTGAAGCTGCAGCCGCGGGACGCTTCCATCAGGTGGAGCAGCGGATTGATGCCGTTTCTGGCCAGCAGTCCGTGGTCGATCGCGTAGGGCGAGATGCGGTCGACGGGCGAGCGGTAGATCGGCTTGAGCGATCCCCGCAGATAATCCGCCACGACGTCCCTCACGCTATCAACGCCGCCGGCGCAGACGACGTCGAAGAACCGGGTGGCGAACTCGGGAAACGAGGTGCAAATGCTTCCGCCTGCCACGACGGTGGCGCCGCTGCGACGGAAGAAATACGAGAGCTGCCGCATGCGGTCGAAGTCCGGCTGAAGGCCTGACAGGAACACCAGGTCGTATCCCGCGCAGCGCGCCGGATCGAACGGTCCGTGCCAGTCCTCGTGGTGCAGGTGCACGTTGAAGTGCCGCGCGTCGATCAGAGAGGCGACATGGAGGCCCGCAATCGGCTGCATGAAGTATCGCGTCCGCCGTTTGTCGCGGCTGGGGCGCAGGTGCGTGCAGACGACCAGTGCCCGTCGCAAAGCGTCCAAACCTACACCGGAACCCACCGTTCGTGAAGCTGGATTAGAATAGGGCCCTGGCTCGCGCCGAGCAGGGCTGGAGGGGGGACTTCCGATGAGTGAATTCGGGACCTCTGCGTCCGGCCAAGCGCCTTCCGAGCACCGTTTTCTCACGATCGCGTTCGTCGACCTGGTCGGCTTTACGGACCTCGCCGAGCAACTCGACCCGGAAGATCTCGGGCTGCTGTTGCGTCGCTATCAGCGACTGGCGTTGACCACCATGGAGCGTTTCGGTGGCTTCGTCGCGCAGGCCTTCGGCGATGGCGTCCTCGTCTATTTCGGCTACCCTGCGGCGCATGGCAACGATGCCGAGCGCGCGCTTCTCGCCGCGCTGGCGTTGCTCGAGGCCCTCCGCGATCTCGATACGAATGTCCACGGCCGAACCCTGCCGCGGTTGCAGGCGCGCATCGGGGTTCATTCCGGGCTGGTGCTGATCGCTCAGGAGCTGCTCATCAGCGCGGGCGCCACGCGAGATGGGGTCGTCGGCGAGGCGGTGAACCTTTCTGCCAGGCTGCAGGCCGAGGCACCCGTCGGCGGCATCGCGATCAGCCAGGAAACCGCTGAGCTCGTGGAGGGGCTGATCGAGTGCAAGCCGCTCGGGCCCAGATCCATCAAGGGCCTGTCGCGCAAGGTCGAGGTCTACCAGGTCGTGCGCGCAGTGCCAGACACCGAGCGGACCGAGTCCCGCCTGCGCCGCGGCGCGGCGCGCCTGGTTGGCCGAGAGGATGCCATCGAGCGGATCTTGTCCCGCTGGAACGTGGCCAGGGACGAGTCGCGTTGCCAGACGGTGGCGGTCGTCGGCGATGCGGGGGTCGGCAAGACGCGCCTGATGCTCGAGCTGTCCGGCCGGCTCGAGCTCGGCGACGCGACACTCTTGCAGGCGCAATGCCGCGAAATCTTCGCGAGCACGCCGTTGTATCCCGTCGGGGCCTTCCTGTGGGGTCGTGCGGGACTGACGGTCGAGGACGCAGCGTCGGTACGCCACGACAAAATTTCGGGCTACCTCGACGAGCTGGGCCGCAACACGCCGGAAAACCGCGAGCTGATCGCCAGTCTTCTCGGCATGGCTGCCCCCGCCGGCGGCAACGCGGTCGCCGCGCCGCCGCAGCTGTTGAAGCAACGGCAGTATGAGTTCATCGTGTCCGTCGTCGAGCAAGCCGCGCGCGCGCGCCCGGTGATTCTCTGGATCGAGGACGCGCACTGGTTGGATCCCTCGTCGGCAGAGCTGCTGCGTGACATCGTCAGCGCCTCGGCAACGTTGCCCGTGCTCGTCGTGTTGACCATGCGACCGTTTCCCAAAAGTCCCGCGATTCCGGAGATCGACGAGACGGTTCCGCTCGAGCCGCTGGGTTTGCAGGACTGCCTCGAGCTGGCTCGATCGGTACCGGGCGCCGCCGCGCTGTCCGAAGAGATGGTGTTGAAGGCGGTCGAGGCCGCTCAGGGGGTGCCGTTCTTTCTCGAGCAGCTCATCATCTCGCTGCTCGACGAGCAATCACGAGGACCGGCTCCACATCGCAGACTGGGCGGCGTCCCGCTCATGCTCGCCGAGCTGATGTCGGAACGTCTCGACCGACGACCGGGGGCGAGACGCATCGCCCAGGCGGCGGCGTGCATTGGTGGCGCCTTCACGCTGGACTTTCTGCTTGCCCTGCTCAAGGACGACGCGCGACAGGTTCACGAGCGCCTCGAAGCGCTGGTCGAAGCCGAGATTCTCCTGCCGAGGCGGTTCGGCGCGGAAATCCGCTACGAATTCCGGCACGTCTTGCTGCAGAGGATGGCGCACGAATCCATGGTTCAGACCGAGCGGCGCGCCATGCACGGTCGCATCGTGGAGGTTTTGCGGAGCGCCGCGGGCGTCGAACCGGTCATCGCGGAAGTGCTCGCATATCACCTCACCGAAGCCGGCGCCTTTCCGGAGGCAACACGCGCGTGGCTGCAGGCGGGCGTGGGAGCCGGCCGCCGATCCGCGCACATCGAGGCGGTCGAGCACATCCGCAAAGGACTTGGCCTGCTGGACAGGATCCCTGACCTCGGTTCGCGCCGGCAATTCGAGCTCGAGCTCCAGGCGTCGCTGATGGGTTCGCTCCTCGCGACGTTGAGCGCGACGTCGTCGGAGCTGGCCGCCTGCTGCGAGCGTGGCCTCCAGCTGTGTGACGAATGCGCTGCGGCGAACATGGTCTTCCCGTTCGCGTTCGGACAGTTCACGTTCGTCAACTGCCGGGGTCGCACCAGCGAGGCGATCTCGCTGGCGACCGAGTTCCTGGCGCGTGCCGAGCAGGGTGGATTCGAATCCGAACGGGTCATCGGCCATCGCATGCTGGGCCAGGCCCTCTTCGCCCATGGCGAGGCCGCGGCGGCGAAGACGGAGCTCGAACGATCGCTGAGGCTCTACGTTCCCGAGCGAGACGCCGTGACGACCCACCTGTATGGGCAGAACACCGAGGTCCATACGAAGTCCATCCTGAGCTTGACCGAGTTGTTCTTGGGAGACGTCGATGCCGCGCTCGATGTGGGTGTCGACGCGCTGCAGGCGGCCGACGCGTTCCGGCATCCGCACTCCACGGCGATCCCGATGGTCTATGTCGGCGGCTGGGTGTTCGGGCTGTGCGACGCAACCGAGCAGATGATGGCGGTGGCCAAGAACCTCCTGGCGCTTGCCGAACAGCATCGACTCTATGGATTTCGCGCCCACGCCGCGGCGTTCATCGGATGGGCGCTCTGCCAGGACGGACATCCGGAACAGGGCATTCCCATGATCGCCAAGGCGATCGCGGCATTCGATTCCGTTCAGTTCCGCATGTCGGAGGCCGGTCATCTCGCCAATCTGGCCGACGCCCAGCGTCGGGTCGGCCGGCTCGCCGAGGCGGCGGAGACGAGCGAACGAGCGATTCGGCTGATGCCCGAGGGCAGCCAATGGCTCGAACCGGAGCTGCGGCGCGTGCAGGCGCTGGTGGCGGCGGACCTCGCGCCGAAGGACTCCGACCACGCCGAAAACCTGTTTCGCGAAGCCGTGACGTGCGCCGCGAAATATCGGTCGCCGGTACTCGAGAGGCGCTGCCTGGTGAGTCTCGAACGGTTTCTGAAATCGTCAGGACGTCGCGATGCGGCCGTCGAATCCCGATTGGCCGAGCTGTGGCACTTCGACGATCTCGGCCGGCGTGTTGCCAGCGCGATGCAGACGTTCTCGCGTGTCTGACGCGCGCAGCTCCACGTCGGAGCGTCCGAACTGCGTGGACGTTCGATCTCCGGTCGCGGCGTGCTGGATGGGGTGGCGCGTCGGCGTGCACGTGCTCCGCGGACTCATGCAGATCGTGCTGTTGTTCCCGCGACTCTCGAGACAAGACTGCGACCGGCGAGTTCAGATTTGGGCCCGCGGGATGTTGAAGCGGCTCGGCATCGAGCTGAAGCTTGTCGGTACTCCAGCGCGCAGCGGACCCATGCTGGTGGTGTCGAATCACATTTCCTGGGTCGACATCCTGGCGTTGCACGCGGTCTGTCATTGCCGGTTCGTGTCCAAGGCCGACGTCGCGCGCTGGCCCCTGTTGGGGACGATGGCGTCCGGTGCCGGAACGCTGTACGTCAAGCGTGACTCCCGGCGCGACGCGATGCACGTGTTGCACCGGATGGCGCAGGCATTGCGCGACGGGGACATCCTCGCCATATTTCCGGAAGGCACGACCGCCGACGGCAGCGCGGTGCTGCCGTTTCATTCCAGTCTGATCCAGGCCGCAATCACGGCCGACGCGCCGGTGCAGCCGGTGGCGCTCAACATCATCGATGGTCGATCGGGAAGGCCGAGCCGGGCCGTGAGTTACATGGGCGACGACTCGCTGCTGGGATCGCTCTGGCGCACGCTTCGCGCGCGCCAGCTGTGCGTCGTGGTCACATTCGGCACGCCACAGCTCAACGGCGGCCGCGATCGCCGCGCATGGGCGCGTGATCTGCATCGAGACATTGCGGAGATGCGGCAGTCTAGTCCCGGCGTTTTCGCTTCGTCGGCTTCCTGACGGTCTTCGGCGGGATCGTCTCCGGCGGGCGCAGCATCAGATCGCTCTGCACGCGGCTGCCGACGGCCCTGAGCTCCCGATCGGTGAACTTGGCGAGGTATTCCTGCACGCGCGCCTTCTCCGCCTTCGTTCGCGGCGCTCTCCGAAATTTTTTCTGCAGCTCGCGAATGAAGGCGAGAGCCTCCTCGGACGTGATCTCCAGCGGGGGTTTGTCCGCCTCTTTTGCTTTGACGGATTTCTTGATCATGTTCATCCTCTTACGGGACCCCGAGGATACCCGCGATCTCGGCAATCGTCTCCGGCAAACTCATGAGCGTTGTGTGCGTCGCCAACGGGCTCTTGATGGTAATGACATGCCCGGCCACAGCATCGAGGTCGACGTGGCGCGCCGTCCACGCCGGCTGAACGCCGTCGCCCGCCGCCCAGTCAACATCATTGATTGGACTCGGGGCGGTCGGCGGTACCCACTTCCATCTCGTCCTGTTGTGCGTGTTGCCCGCCAGGGTATCGCCTCGAATGTTCCAGAGCTGAGCGGCCTGTCCTGCTCCCAGCGGAGACGACAAGTGATCGACCACAAGCTTTGCGCTCGCGAGCTCGACGTCATCGAAACCGCTCGACGTGGCGGACGGATACCGGTGTTGCGCACCGTTGGTTAGCGGATTGTACGGATCCGCGTGCCCGCCCGCGGCGAAATCGACGCTGGGATACACCGCAAGCGGATAATTCGGATCGCCGTTGAACGCGCCCTGGTTCGCAAGATACGTGGCCTCAGGCAGAAACATCCACGCGTAGCAGCCGGGAAACGAACAGATCGCCTTGATGATGCCCGATCTGAAGACATTGCCGAGTCCGTTGAGGTACTCCTCGCCCTCGAACCACCGGTGGAGCTGGCCACCGTAGCCGTAGAACGGCGTGGCCACCGTGATGGCCTTGTCGAGCCCCGCGATGATGAGGCCGTCGCCGCTGCGCAGCGCCCAGTTGACGACCATGCCCCCGGCGCTATGACCGATCAGCGAGAATCTCTGGAGCGGGTCGGCGTTGTTGCAGCCTGCCTTCACCAGGTCCCGGAAGAACGGCAGGAACGTGGCAATGAAAAAATCGCTCACCTCCGCGACGCTCCGCCGCCAATCCCACGGGAACACGAAGTAGTCGAGCTTCTTCAGGGTGCACCAGAGCGTGAACAGTACGTACGGCGTCACACCGAACAGATTGATGAGCCCATCCGCCACGATGATCTTGTTCCATTTGTCGCTGTGGGTCGAGCCGGCCCTGGTCATCTTCAGGTGGCGCGCATCGCCGAGAAACGTGAACGGATTGATCCAGGCTTCGTCATAGTCGAAGATCTGGTTCGCCACACCGGGTACATACGGCGTCTTCGCGCGCATGAGCCGTGAGGCCATTCCGCCGGGAAAGATGAACACCGTTTGGCGTGGGCCGCCGCCCGCGGGTCCGAGCACCGTGTTGATGTTGTAACGGACGATGAACTCGGAAATCGCTGGTTCGAGCACGCGGAGCTGCTCGCTGATGCGTGTGCTGTCGTAACTCATGAGCCTGTTCTCCTCGCGCGTTGGGCCCGACGCGTGGGCTGAGTCATGGCGTCAAGAGTTTATAGAAATCGGCCCCTCGTGGTATCCCTTGCTCTTAGACGGAATGGGGCGCGATGGACTGGTTGACGACCCTGACCACGGCGCTGGGAGCCGCGTGGCTCTCGGGCATCAACCTGTACGCCACGGTGGCGACTCTCGGGATCCTCCAGCGGCTCGGGCTTGCCCGTCTACCCGGCGATCTCGCCGTTCTATCCCACGGATGGATCATCGCCATGGCCGTGAGCCTCTATGTCATCGAGTTC
>Ga0207684_10004307_pt1 | contig 13467 bp, 14 predicted proteins | sample KBSK5501metaG_FD_184342 | JGI IMG/M metagenome (GOLD analysis project Ga0207684, IMG submission 184342) | Corn, switchgrass and miscanthus rhizosphere microbial communities from Kellogg Biological Station, Michigan, USA - KBS K5-50-1 metaG... | ecosystem: Host-associated > Plants > Roots >...
ACACCCTCACCGCCGCCTGCAGGATCCGGGAGCGCTTGTCGTCGCTGCGCCGACGCGCCATGTTATGAATGAACCGCCATTCAGTATGGGCGGGGGGCCGGGCGCGTGTCAACCCCGCGCGCGGCGTGACGACGGGGAGTGCGGGGGGGACGCGGGGTCCCCCCCGTCTTGATGAGCGAGCACGGATTCATTCCGGGCGAGCGAAAGCAGGGAATGGTAATCTGCCCCGCATGACGGGGGTCCCCTCCATCTTCGTCGCCCTCGGCGCGAACGTCGGCGCGCGGGAGGCGAACCTCCTCGCCGCCCGGCGCGGGCTGGAGGCGCGCGGCTTCCGCGTCACCGCGATGAGCTCGCTCTACCTCACCGAGCCCGTGGACGCGCCGCCCCAGGAGTGGTTCTTGAACGCGGTGGCCGGCGGCGAGACCGCGCTGACGCCGGAGGCCCTTCTGCAGGCCTGCCTCGACACGGAGCGCGCGGGGGGCCGGGTGCGCGACGTGCCGCGCGGGCCGCGCACGATCGACCTCGACCTTCTCCTGTACGGGAACGAGGTGCGGGCCGCGCCCGGGCTGGTGCTGCCCCATCCGCGGATGCACGAGCGCCGCTTCGTGCTCGTGCCGCTGGTCGAGATCGCGCCGGGAGCGCGCCATCCGGTCCTCGGCCTGACCGCGGCGGAGTTGCTCCGCCGCTGCCCCGACCGCGCGCAGGTGATCCTCCACGAGCGGAGCCTCCCGCGATGAAGTTCCAGTACCTGGCGGTGGAGGGACCCATCGGGGTCGGCAAGACGGCCGCCGTCGAGCGCCTCGCCCAGCGCCTCGAGGCCCACACCATCCTCGAGGAGTGGAGCCAGAACCCGTTCCTCAAGTCCTTCTACGACGGCGGCGCGGGGGCCGCGTTCCAGGTGGAGCTGTTCTTCCTCCTCTCGCGCCACCGCCAGCAGCAGGAGCTGCTGCAGCGCCGGCTCTTCGCCCAGCCCAGCATCTGCGACTACGTCTTCGAGAAGAGCAAGCTGTTCGCCTACCTGAACCTCGAGGACAGCGAGCTGATCATCTACGACAAGCTCTACGCGCTGCTCGCGGAGGCGGCGCCCCGGCCCGACCTCGTGATCTACCTGCAGGCGCCGACCGAGGTGCTGGGGAGGCGCATCCGCCAGCGCGGCCGGCCCGAGGAGACGCGGCTCTCCGAGGAGTACCTCGCGGAGGTGAACCGCGCCTACAACCACTACTTCTTCCACTACTCGCAGACGCCGCTCCTCGTCGTGAACACCGCCGAGGTGGACTTCGCGAAGCGGCCGGAGGACGTGGACGACCTCCTCAAGCAGATCCGGCAGATGGGCAAGGGCACGCAGTACTACGTGCCGATGGCGAACAAGTGATGAGTGCCCTTCCCGCGGCCATCCGGCGGCTTGACGAGCACCCCGGGCTGGTCCATGCTTCCGTCCTCAGGAACCCGATGCCTTCCGCAATCCGGTCCCGGCCGCGTCAACTCTCCCTCTTCGACGAGACTCCGTTCTGGGACCAGGCCAGCCTCGAGGCGGCGGTCCTCCGCGAGACCGGCCGCGAGGTGCGGCTCACCCTCACCGACAACCGCTCCGTGCTCCTCTCCTTCCGCCGCCGCGGGGGCGCGGTGCTGCTGCGCCTGCACCGCATGTTCCTGCACGCGCCGCTCGGCGTGGTGAGGGCGGTCTCCCGCAGCCTGCGGCGCACGAGCCGCAGCGCGGACGGCGAGGTGCGGCGGTTCATGAACGAGAACCTGCACCGCGTGCGCAAGGTGCCGCGCCCGCTGCCCCCGCTCGTGACCGGCGGGAAGCACTACGACCTGCGCCAGGTCTACGACCGCCTCAACGCGCGCTTCTTCGCGGGCGGGCTGCACGTGCCGCTGACGTGGGGCCGCGGGGGCGGCCGCGCCCGGCGCGGCGGGCTCACGTTCGGCAGCTACGACCCGGTGCTCGCCCTCATCCGCATCCATCCCGTGCTCGACCGGCGCGAGGTGCCCAGCTACTTCCTCGAGAGCGTCGTCTACCACGAGATGCTCCACCACCACCTGGGCGGCGTCTCCGACGGCGCCGGGCGCACCGTCTACCACTCGCGCATCTTCCGCGAGGCGGAGGCCCGCTACCCGTGGCACCGCCAGGCGCTCACCTGGGAGAAGGAGAACCTGCCCAGCCTGCTGCGGGCCAGCCAGGAGCTGGACCGAAGGCGCAAGGCGGAGACCGCGGCCTTGCGCCGCTGAAGTAGAGCGCCTCCCCTTCCTGCGGAACCATCCGTTCCCGGCGCCGTCTTAGAATAAGGATCCGCATGCGGCATCTGCGCCGGCTCCTCCCCTACCTGCGCCGTCATCGCGCCCGCATGGCCGGGGGCCTCCTCTGCCTCGTCCTCACCACCGCGCTCTCGGTGGCCTCGCCGTGGGTGCTGCGCTACGCCATCGACGACCTCACGCTGAGGGTGACGCGCGAGAAGCTCTGGATGTACTCCGGCTTCATCGTCGGCCTCGTCCTCGGCGAAGGCGTCTTCCGCTACTACATGCGCATGGTGCTCATCGCCATCAGCCGCGAGATCGAGTACGAGCTGCGCGGCGACGTGTTCGCGCACCTGACCCTGCTCCCCGCCCGGTACTTCCAGTCCCACCGCATCGGCGACATCATGAGCCGGGCCACCAACGACATGTCGGCGGTGCGCAACGTGCTCGGGCCCGGGATCATGTACACCGCCAACACCGTGGCCACCTTCGTGGGCACGGTGGTGCTGATGCTGCGGATCAGCCCGCGGCTGCTCGGCCTCGCCCTCGTGCCGCTCGTGCTCGTCTCGATCCTCGTCCGCTACTTCGGGCGCCGCATCCACGACCGCTTCGAGTCGGTACAGGAGCAGCTCTCGGAGATGAACGTGATCGTGCAGGAGAGCCTGTCGGGGGCGCGGGTGGTGCGCGCGTACGCGCAGGAGCGGCACGAGGTCGCGCGCTTCGAGGAGGCGAACCGGGAGTACGTGCGGCGCAACCAGGCCCTCATCCGGATGTTCGGCTCGCTCTATCCCGGCATCCAGCTCCTCATGGGCACGGGGGCGGTGCTGGTCGTCTGGCTCGGCGGGCGCATGGCGGTGGCGGGCCGCATCACCATCGGCGAGTTCGTGGCCTTCGGCGTGTACCTGGCGATGCTGCACTGGCCGATGATCGCGCTCGGCTGGGTCGTCAACATCTTCGAGCGCGGCGAGGCGTCGATGGGCCGCATCGCCGAGATCCTGGAGGCCCCGCCCGAGATCCGCGACGAGAGCCCGGAGCCCGTGACCGCCCTGCGCGGCGACGTGGAGTTCCGGGACCTCACCTTCGCCTACGACGGAGAGCCCGTGCTTCATCACGTCGACCTGAAGGTGCCGGCGGGCTCCACGGTGGCCGTCGTGGGCCCCACCGGATGCGGCAAGTCGACGCTGGTGAGCCTCATCCCGCGCCTGTTCGAGGCGCCGCCGGGCGCCGTGTTCGTGGACGGCCACGACGTGCGGCGGATCCCCCTCGCCGTGCTGCGGGGCGCGGTCGGCTTCGTGCCCCAGGAGACCTTCCTCTTCTCGGATACCGTGCGCGAGAACGTCGCCTTCGGCCTCCGCGCCGAGGCCACGAGCGGGGGGTCCGGGGGGGCCGGCGCCGCCCCCCCCGGCATCATTGACGACGAGGCTGAAACGAGGCGCCGCGTCGAGTGGGCGGCGGGCGTGGCCCAGCTCGCCAAGGACGTGGCCGAGTTTCCCCAGGGCTACGACACGTTCGTCGGCGAGCGGGGCATCACGCTCTCCGGCGGGCAGAAGCAGCGGGCGGCGCTCGCCCGCGGCCTCGCGATCCTTCCCCGCATCCTCGTCCTCGACGATGCGCTGAGCGCGGTCGACACCTACACCGAGGAGGAGATCCTGAAGGGGCTGAAGGAGGTCCGCGCCGGCCGGACCACCTTCCTGGTCTCCCACCGCATCTCGACCGTGAAGGACGCGGACCTCATCGTGGTGCTGCGCGACGGCGCCATCGTGGAGCGCGGGACGCACGACGAGCTGGTGGCCCGCCACGGCTTCTACGCCGACCTCCACCGCCGGCAGCTCCTCGAAGAAGAGGTCGAGAGGACCGCGTGAGCACGGCCGCGTTCACCGAGGACCTGGTCGCCAAGAGCTACGACCGCACGCTGCTGCGGCGTCTGCTCACCTACCTGCGCCCGTACAAGACGGCGGTGGCCGTCTCGTTCCTCCTCATCGTGGTCATGGCCGCCCTCGACCTCGTGGGCCCCTACCTGACCAAGATCGCCATCGACCGCTACATCACCCGGGGCGACGCGCCGGGCCTGGCGCGGGTGGCCGCGCTCTACATGCTCACGCTGCTCGCCGCCTTTGCCGTGCGCTACGGGCAGGTCTACATCCTGCAGATGACCGGGCAGAAGGTGATGCTGGACATGCGCCGCCAGATCTTCGGCCACCTGCAGCGCCTCCACGTGGGCTTCTTCGACCGCCATCCGGTCGGCCGCCTGATGACCCGCGTCACCACCGACGTCGACGCGGTCAACGAGCTGTTCACCTCGGGCGTGGTCACGGTGTTCGGCGACCTCTTCACGCTGCTCGGGATCATGGGCGTGATGTTGGCCATGAACCTCAAGCTGGCCCTGGTGACCTTCTCGGTGATCCCGTTCTTCTTCGTGATCACCAACTGGTTCCGCCGCGGCTCGCGGCAGAGCTTCCGCGAGGTGCGGAAGTGGATCGCGCGGATCAACGCCTTCCTCCAGGAGAACCTGACCGGGATGTCCGTCGTGCAGCTCTTCCGGCGCGAAGAGCGCAACCGGGAGGCCTTCGCCGCCGTCAACCGCGCCCATGCCGACGCCAACGTGTCCCAGATCTTCTACTACGCCGTCTTCTATCCCGCGATCGACCTGCTGGCCGCGGTCGCGGTGGCGCTCATCCTTCTCTATGGCGGCGGGCGCGTGCTCGGGGGGACGCTGACCCTCGGCGCGCTGGTGGCCTTCGTGCAGTACTCGGAGCGGTTCTGGCGCCCGATCTCCGACCTGTCCGAGAAGTTCAACATCCTGCAGGCGGCCATGGCCTCCTCGGAGCGCATCTTCACCCTGCTCGACACCCCCGCCGAGGTGACGGCGACCGAGAGCCCGGTGCGGCTCCTCCAGGTGCGCGGCCGGGTCGCGTTCGAGCGCGTGTCGTTCGCCTACCACCCCCCGCAATGGGTGCTGCGCGACGTGGACTTCGTGGTCGAGCCGGGCCGGAGCGTGGCCATCGTCGGCGCGACCGGCGCGGGCAAGACCACGATCATCAGCCTGCTCGCGCGCTTCTACGACGTGCCGGAGGGCCGGGTCACCCTGGACGGCGTCGACGTGCGCGAGCTCGACCCCGCGCAGCTCCGCTCGTCCCTCGCCCTCGTGCTGCAGGACGTGCACCTGTTCAGCGGGACGATCGCATCCAACATCCGGCTCGGCTCGCCCATCCCCGACGAGAAGGTGCGCGAGGCGGCCCGCGCCGTCCACGCCCACCGCTTCATCGAGGCGCTGCCCCGGGGGTACGACACCGAGGTGAAGGAGCGCGGGGCGACGCTGTCCGTCGGCCAGAAGCAGCTCCTTTCCTTCGCGCGCGCCCTCGCCCACGACCCGCGGGTGCTGATCCTCGACGAGGCCACCTCGTCGGTCGACACCGAGACGGAGTCGCTCATCCAGGAGGCGCTCCGGGTCCTGCTCCGCGGCCGCACCGCCATCGTCATCGCGCACCGGCTCTCGACGATCCAGAACGTGGACGAGATCCTGGTCATGCACAAGGGCCACATCCGGGAGCGCGGGACGCACCAGCAGCTGCTCGCGCAGCGGGGGATCTACTGGAGGCTCTACCAGCTCCAGTACAAGGACCAGGAGGTGGGCGTCCGCGGGGAAGCCGAAGCCGCCCGCCTCTGATCGTCAGCTTCTCTTGCCGCTCAGCAGGAGCGCCGCCCCGACGACGACGGCGCCGGCGCCCAGCCAGACCGGCAGGTTGACGTACTCCTTCTCCTTCACCTGCAGCTCCAGGGGCCCGATCTTCGCCTCGTGGGTCTCCTTGGTGTAGCTGAACCCCCGATAAGCGAGGGCGAGCACTCCGCCCACGATGAGCAAGAGGGCCACGATCTGCTTTGGCGTCATCGCATGCTCCTTTCTCCGCCCGCCGCGGCGGGCCGCGCCTCCAGGAGAGCCACGTCGTCGGGCCCCAGCGACCGCCACCGGCCCGGGGCCAGATCGCCCAGCTCCAGCTCGCCGATCCTCACCCGCACCAGCTCGCGCACCTCGTGGCCGACCGCCGCGCACATGCGCCGCACCTGCCGGTTCTTGCCCTCGGTGAGGACGACCTCCAGCCACGTGCCGTCCCGGCCCGAACCCAGCGCGCGGAGCCGCGCCGGCCGGGTGCGGGTCCCGTCGCCCAGCTCGACGCCCGACCGCAATGCGCCCAGAGCGGCCTCCTCCGGGACGCCTTCGACCCGCACGTGGTAGGTCTTCGGCACGCGGTGCTCCGGGTCGGTCAGGCGCTGGCCGAGCCGGTGGTCGTTGGTCACGATGAGCAGCCCCGCGCTGTCCCGGTCGAGCCGGCCCACGGGGAAGACCCACCGGCCCACGTCTCCGAGCAGGTCGTAGACCGTCGGCCGGCCGCCGGGCTCGACCCGGGTCGTGACGTAACCGGCCGGCTTGTGCAGCGCGAGCACGACCCGCTCGGTGTCGTCGCCCACCCGTCGCCCGTCGACCTGCACCTGCTGCCGGCGCGGGTCGAGGCGGCGGGCGGGCCACCGCACCACCTCGCCGTCGACGCTCACGCGCCCCGCCTCGATCCAGCGCTCCGCCTCCGCGCGTGAGCAGACCCCGAACTTCGAAAGGGCCCGAGCCAACGAAAGGGGGCCCTTCGTAATCGAGCCGGGGGGTGCCAGCGGCCTCTTGTTCACCACTTACGCGGGGCGGTCGGCGAGGGCGAAGGTCATCTGGCCCTCGCACACGACGCGGCCCTCCACCCGGGCGATGCCCCTCAACGTGCCCATCTTCGCCCGGAGGCGGACGACGGTCGCCTCCAGCATCACCGAATCGCCGGCCACGACCGGACGGCGGTAGCGCACGCGGTCGATGCCCATGAAATAGATCAGGCGGGCGCGGTTCTCGGGCTTGCTCAGGATCAGCACCGCCCCCGCCTGGGCCATCGCCTCGGTGAGGATGGAGGCGGGCAGGGTCGGCCGTCCGCCGGGGCCGGCGATGAAGTAGCGCTCGTCGGAGGCGACGTTCTTCAGCGCGACGCAACGGCGGTCCGGCTCCAGCTCGAGCACGCGGTCCAGGAGGAGAAAGGGATAGCGGTGGGGCAGCACCGCCTTGATGTCCTCGATCTCCATGGGCAGCTTGAGCGTGCTCACCGCGGTCGTCATCGACCCCCTCCGCGCACCTGGCCACGAGTTTATACGTGTTACCATTTTCAGTCTTGCGTAGCCCCGAGTCGGTCGAGAAGTCTCCGCTGCTGCCGGGGGCCCTGCTCGCCGAGCTGCTTCCCATCGTCGGGGAGATCGGGTCGGTCCTCGATCCGGACGCACTCATGCCCACGATCGCCCGCCAGCTCCGGCGGGTCGTCGACTACAAGCTCCTGGACATCTTCCTTCCCGAGAAGGACGGCAGCCTCGTTCCGGCCTTCGTCGACGGCTATCCTCCCGAGACCGCCGCCCAGCTGCGGATCCGGCCCGGCGAGGGCATCGTGGGCGCGGCCGCCCAGGCCCGGCAGCCGGTCTTCGTCCCCGACGTGAGCCAGGACCACCGCTACCTGCCCCTGGTCCCGGGGGTAGTGGCGGAGATGGCCATCCCGCTCCTCAACCGCGACCACCTCGTCGGCGTGCTGAACATCGAGGGGCCGGACCCGCGCGCGTTCACGCCCGAGGCCCGCACCGCGCTGCAGGTCCTGGCCCGACACCTCGCGGTGGCCATCGAGAACGCCACCTTCTATCGCGAGACCCGCTGGTACGCGGGGCTGCTCGCCACCCTCTACGAGATCGGCAAGGAGACGGCGTCCATCCTCGACCTCGACGAGCTGCTGCAGCGGGTGGCGGAGGTCGTCAAGCGCGTGATCGACTACGAGATGTTCGGGATCCTGCTCATCGACGAGGCGACGAACGAGCTCGTGCTGCGCCAGTCGGTGGCTTACGCGGTCGCGCCGGAGAGGCCGCGCATCAAGGTGGGGGAGGGGCTGACCGGCACGGCGGCGCTGACCAAGGAGCCGGTCCTGGTCGGCGACGTGCGCCAGGACCCGCGGTATCTGAACCTCATCCCGCACACCCGCTCCGAGCTGGTGGTGCCGCTCATCCACAAGGAGAAGGTGCTCGGGGTCTTCGACCTCGAATCGCCCGAGCTCAACCGCTTCACCGAGGAGCACGTCAAGATCCTGACGCTCCTGGCCAGCCAGGTCGCGGTGGCCATCGAGAACGCGCGCCTCTACGAGTCCCTCCGCGAGAAGGAGGAGCGGCTCGAGAAGGACCTCGACCTGGCGCGACGGATCCAGGGGGGCCTCTTTCCCGAGAAGTGCCCGGGAGGCCCGGGCTGGGAGGCCTCCGCCCACTTCGTGCCCGCCCAGGTCCTGGGCGGTGATCTCTACGATTTCTACGACCTCGGCGACCGCGTTCACGGCCTCGCGGTCGGCGACGCGGCGGGCAAGGGCGTGTCGGCCGCGCTCTACGGCGCCTTCGCCTCCGGCAACGTGCGCGCCCGCGCCTTCGAGCGCCACGCCCCCGCCGAGCTGCTACGCCACGTCAACAACACCCTCCGCCGGCGCGGGATGGACGGGCTCTTCTGCACGCTCACCTTCGCCCGCTTCGACTTCGCCGCGCGCCGCGTGACCATGGCCAGCTCCGGCCTGCCCTACCCCGTCCACTATCGCGCCTCCACCTCGCGCGCCCAGCCCATCGAGCTGCCGGGGGTGCCCCTCGGCGCCTTCGACGGCTCGACCTACGAGGAGAAGACCCTGGAGCTGGCGGCGGGCGACGTCCTCGTCTTCTACACGGACGGGGTGACCGAGGCCTGGAACGGGACCGAGCAGTACGGCGGCGACCGCCTGGTCCGCCAGGTCGAGGCTCACGCCGGCCTCTCCGCCGGGAAGATCGGGGAGCGGATCCTCTCCGACGTGGGCCGGTTCGAGGGGAGGGCCTCGCCCGCCGACGACGTCACCCTCGTGGTGGTCAAGCTGCGGTGACGGACGAGCGACGCAAGAGCCCCCGCTTCTCGGTGGAAGTGCCCGTGCGGTTGACCTCCGGCGGAGCCTCTTTCCCCGGCCACCTCAAGGACCTTTGCCGCGACGCGGTCCTGGTGGAGACCCACCGCGCCCTGACTCTCGAGTCCCCGGTCGCGGTGGCGATGGCCCTGCCGGGAACGGGCGGGCCGCTGGAGGTGGGGGGCAAGGTGATCCGGGTCGCACCGGGCGAAGGCGACGCCCAGCGCGTGGCCATCCTCTTCACCAGCGTCACCCCCGCCGCGGAGACCCGCATCGACTTTTTCATTGCCCAGCACGAGTGAGCCGCGGAGACTGTGCCCGTAAGGCACGGAAAAGGCCGGCCCCCCGCCCCGTGAGTTACGTCACAAATGGCGGGTCTTTCTCTGACCCTATACTGAAGATATGACGGGGAGGAGACGGCACCGCGGCGGATGGGCGGGAGCGGCCCTGATCGGCACCGCGCTCGTCGCGGGGGGGGCCCCGGCGGGGGGCGGCGACCAGATCGCCCGCTTCGCGACCCGAACCGACCTGGTGGTGCTGTCGGCCATCGCCATGGACCGTCACGGGAGGCCGGTGACCGACCTGCGGCGCAACGAGTTCTACGTCCGGGAGGATGGACGGCCCCAGGCGATCCAGCATTTCTCCGAAGGGCGGGAGTCGCCGGCGCGCGTCCTGCTGCTGGTCGACGCCAGCGGGAGCATGGTCACGACGCCCAAGTCGTCCAGCCCGATCATGGCCGCGCGCCAGCTCCTCTACGCCCTGGATCCGACCGACGAGATCGCGCTGGCCGGCTTCGACCATCACTATTTCGGCGTGGTGGCCTTCACGACCGACCACGCCCAGATCCTGCGTGGCTTCTCCGAGCTGCAGCCCTTCGGCACCACGGCCCTCCACGACGCCCTGGGCCACGCCGCCTCCGACCTCGCCACCCACGGCGAGGGCCGGCGGGCGGTCGTGGTCATGACGGACGGCGTCGACACGGCCAGCCAGGAGTCGGCGGAGGCCGTGATCGCGCGCTCGCGGGCCCTCGACGTGCCGATCTACGCGATCTCGGTCCTGTCGCCGCTGGACGATCCCGCGTCCGGGCAGTTCGCGGGAAAGGCACGGCTGGCCGCCGCCACCCTGGGCAGCCGCGTGCTGGCCCGTTACGCGGAGATGTCGGGGGGCGCCGCCTTCGTGGTGAGCGATTTCGCGGGTCTCAAGCAGGCCACCGACACGATCGTGGGCGAGCTCAAGCACCAATACCGTCTGGGATATGATCCGCCCCCCGGGCCGACCGGGTTCCGGCGGGTCCAAGTCACCACTACGCGCAAGGGCGTTTCGGTCAAGACGCGCAGCGGCTACGTGCCGCAGTCCTGAACCATACCCGGGGCGAACCGCACGGCCCCGAGAACTGACGACGATGAAATGGAGGTCCGATGAGGCCGATCATCCCGGTATTGCTGATCGTCGGTGTGGCGGGCTACGGCTGCGCCACCAAGAAGTACGTGGGCAAGGAAGTAGGCGAGATCAACACCAAGGTCGAGAACCTGTCCGGCGAGGTCGAGAAGACCCAGGAGCGCGTGAAGCGCAACGAGGTCCGGATCGACGAGGTGAACAAGGACACGCAGTCGGCCAAGGCGGGCGTGGCTGAGGCCAAGGGCGCGGCCCAGCAGGCCATGACCAAGGCCACCGAGGCGGAGCGGGCGGCCAAGGGCAAGCTCATCTACACCGTGACCCTCTCCAACGACAAGGTGACCTTCCCGCTCAACCGGTTCGCGGTCAGCGAGGACGCGAAGCACATCGTCGACGAGGCGATCGCCCAGCTCAAGGCCGAGAACCGCGGCGTGTACTTCGAGATCGAGGGGCACACCGACTCGACCGGGCCGGACGCCTACAACATGAAGCTGGGCGAAGAGCGGGCCGAGGCCGTGCGGAACTACCTGCACGACCAGCACGGGATCGCCCTCAACCGCATGCAGGTCATCTCGTACGGCGAGAGCAAGCCGGTGGAGGACAACAAGACGAAGGAGCACCGGGCCCAGAATCGCCGCGTGGTGATCAAGGTCCTCGAGTAGAGCCGGACGGGACGGTAGCCGGAATAGACGGACCCCGGCCGGGGTATCTCCCCCGGCCGGCGGAGCAATGAGCGCCCCCGAGGAGGCGGAAAGCGAGAGCGGCCTGCTCGACCAGGCCCGCCGGGGGAGCCTCTTTGCCTTCGAGGAGATCGTCCGGCGCTACCAGCGGCGGGTGTACGCCACCGCCTACCGCATCGTGCGGCGGCACGAGGTGGCCGACGACGTGGCCCAGGAGGCCTTCATCCGCGCCCATCGCAGCCTGGACCGCTTCGACACCCGGCGGCCGTTCGGCCCCTGGATCTGCCGCATCGCGGCGAACGTTGCCGTGAACCACGTGCGGTCGCCGCAGGCCCGGGAGGATGCCCTGCCCGACGGCCATGCCGAGACGCCCTCCGCCGCCGCGGGCCCCTTGCAAGCGGTCCTCGACGCGGAGGCGCGGGCGATGCTCGACCGGGCGCTGGGAGAGCTCCCGGCCGAGCAGCGAGCGGTCTTCTGCCTCCGCGTCTTCGAGGAGCTCTCGTACCGGGAGATCGCCGACGCTCTCGGCATCGAGATGGGCACGGTCATGAGCCGCCTGTCCCGCGCGCGGGAGAAGCTCCGGGACGCGCTCCGCCCCTACCTCGCCACCGTCCCGCGCCGCGTGGGGAGCCAGCCGTGAGCGCCCACGTGCTGGATCGGCTCTCCCTGTACCTCGACGGCGAGCTGGCCGCGGCCGCGCGCACCGAGGTGGAGGCGCATCTGCGGGGCTGCCCCGCGTGCGCGCGCCATCTCGAGGAGCTGGCGGCGGTGGACGCGGCGGCCCGCGAGCTGCCGGTGCCGGCGCCCGCCGGGTACTTCGACTCCCTGCCCGCGCGCGTGCGCGCCCGCCTGCCCGCATCTCGCCGCAGAGCGCCGCCGGTCTGGGTGTGGGCGGCCGCGGCCGGCCTCGCCCTGGCCGCCCTGGCCCCGTTGATGCTTCGCCAGACGGCCTCCCCGGTTCCGGAAGCCGCGCGCACCGACGAGACGCCGCGCGTCGCCGCGCCGCCGCCCGCGCCCGCCGCGCCCGCGCCCGCGCCCGCCGCGCCCGCGCCCGCGCCCGCCGAGGCGCCGCGGGCGGGGGGCGAGCGCGTGAAGACGCTGGCCGCACCGAAAGACGCGGCGCGGTCGAAGCCAGCGCCGACACCGGTGCCCCTCCTCTACGAGCCCGGCCGGGAGAACGCGGCCGCGGCTCGCCCGTCCCCCTCCGGCCAGATCCAGAAGCACACGGGGCCGTTTGCCCAGGCCCCCGCCGCCGCGGCCCGCGCGGAGGAAATGCGCGCGGACGAGGCCCCGGCGGAAACCGCGCCCGAGAAGAAGCTGGAGCGCGACCAGGCCCGCCGCGGGGGGCTGGCCGATGCGACGATCACGGCCGCGCAGACGAGCGACGAGACCACGCGCTTCCGCACCCTGGTCGCCCAGCGGCCCGCTTCGACCGGGCAGGCGCGCCAGCTCCACGACGCCTGGACGGCCTTCGCGGCCGCGTACCCGTCCAGCCCGAGGGCGGACGAGGCGCGCGTGAGGGCGATCGAGGCGCTCGCCCTCGCCTGGGACAAGGGCGGCGACCCCGCCGACCAGGAAGGAGCCCGCCAGGCCGCCCTCGACTACCTGGCCGCCCCGCGGACGCCGCAACGCGCGCGCGTCCGCGCCCTGCTCGACCGCCTCGGCTCGCCGAGGCCCTGAGCCCCGGTCAGGCCCGGCGGGCCAGCCGGCTATGCCGGAATCCGTACGCGAAGTAGATCAGGCCACCCACCACGAGCCAGCCGAAGAACCTCATCCACGACGACGGCGGCAGGTAGTAGATGAGCCCCAGGCAGGAGACGACGCCTAGAATGGGGACCGGGTACGCGCCGAACGGGACGCGGAAGGGACGCGGGCGAGCGGGGTCTTTGACGCGCAGGACCGTGATCCCGATGCACACGAGGATGAACGCGAAGAGCGTCCCGATGTTGGTGAGGTCCACCATGGCGTCGAGCGAGGTGAAGCTGGCGGTGACGCCCACGAAGAGGCCGGTCACGATGGTGGTCACGTGCGGCGTCCGGAAGCGCGGGTGCACGCGCGCAAAAACCTGGGGAAGCAGGCCGTCCCGGGCCATGGCGAAGAAGATGCGCGGCTGGCCGAGCTGGAAGACGAGCAACACCGCCGTGTGGGCGACCACGGAGCCGAGGGCCACGATGCCCACCTGCCAGCGC